>Ga0335084_10001884_pt1 | contig 19906 bp, 9 predicted proteins | sample Lox_Sample_44_FD_206721 | JGI IMG/M metagenome (GOLD analysis project Ga0335084, IMG submission 206721) | Soil microbial communities from Loxahatchee National Wildlife Refuge, Florida, United States - Lox_Sample_4.4 | ecosystem: Environmental > Terrestrial > Soil > Wetlands | place: USA: Florida...
CTCCAGGATCTCCATATGCGCGGAGCCCAGGAAATCCGCGTCGCTGCTTTCCATCGCCAGCATGCCCACTCGTCCCGTATCATCATTCAGCGGGCGGACATAAAAACCCCGCATCCCCGACTCCGCGAAATACTTCCGGAATTTTGCCTTCGTCTCTTCGCGGTCCGCGTCGATCTCTTCGCCGTGTTGCCGCACGTGCATCGTTCCTTCCGACAGCGAAGCCCATTGCAGGATTTCGTTCAGAGGCGCAATGTCGGGTGCGTCCACATTCACCTGCGTCAACCCCGTCACGGCGCTCAGTTTGAACCGGCCGTTCTGTTCCAATACAATCGCCGCGCGTTCGTAAGGGATGATCGCCTGGGGCGCATTCACGATCGTCTGTAGCATGCGCTCCAGGTTCAGTGTCGATGTAATCTCGTGGCTGACCGTGTTCAACGTTTCCAGCACTTCCACTTTGCGTTCCGCCATCAACAGGCTTGCGTTGTGCAGCGCCGTCGACGCCGTGTCCGCCAAGCTGCTCAAGGTGAACAGATCGTCCTCGTCAAAGGCTGTGCCGTCGGACTTGTTCGCTGCCTCGACAACACCCACCAGCGCGCTTTTATCCATGATCGCGACCGCCAGCAGAGATCGTACCGGCGCCTCCGGGCTCGCCTGGTTTCGTTCCAACAGCCGTGAGTCTTGCTCGTCGGAGATGCAAATTGGCTCGCCGTTATCGGACAGCGTTCCCGCAATTCCTTCTCCTGCGTGCAGCTTTTGCCCGTGGAACACCGTCGGATCGTCCCCGTTCTGGTGCATCAATTCCACGCTCTCGTCCGGCAAGAGCAACCAGATGTTCACTGCTTCGCACTCCAGCACCTCGGAGAACTTCGTCCCGATCAGCGGCAGCAACTCTTCCATCTCCAGAGTCGACGAGAATACTTTCTCCAAATCGTAAAGCTGGGTCAGCCGCGTGATCGAGGTCAGCGTCCCGTTCCTCTCTTCCTCATACTTCTGCGCCGCTACAAGCGCCGTTCCGGCCAGATTCGTCGCGGGAAACAGCGTCTCCAGATCGTCTTCCGTGTTCGGTTCTTCGAACGCCAGGATCTCGACGGCTCCGACCACGTCGTCCCCGTCACAGATGGGCAGGCACGCCAGTGAAACGAGCGACTTCCGGGTGTCAATGTGCCCGTAGTCTTCCCGCTTCAAGCGGTTCGCTTGCAACAACACGGGCTCGCCCGTCTCCAACACTTTTCCCAGCAATCCGGAATCTCCGGGCACGTCCGCGTCGGGTACTTGCGCATCTCCCACCACTGCTCGCGACACCCACAAATTGCTCTCGCCGTTGCTGGCTAACGTGTATACACTGACAGCAGCGTCTGGCAGCAGGCTGGCCACAAATTTCGCAAATATGCGCGCTCGCGGGATGACCTCTTGCTCCCCGAGAAGGTCGGAGGCGAGCTTGGATACGTCGAGAATCGCCTCTGGTTGTTGGTCTGCCAATGCGCTTGCTCTCTGGCCACCGACCCTGGGGGGAAGGCTACCGGCGGTATCGTTTCTTGCTTTTTGGGAGCAGATTATCTAACTTGAGCGCGCACTGTAACAAACGGCCTTCCTGGCTGTCAACGAGCGGGAATCGTTTTACCTAGACTTTGCGGAGGCGGGCAACTTGGATATCGAGACCAAAACATTGGACGGGGTTAAGCTGGTCAAGCTTAAGGGCCGTCTCAGCATGGGCCTGCCCCTCGACCGGTTCAATGCCACCCTTGCCGAACTCCTCACCCAGGGTCAGAACCGCATCGTGCTCGATTTGGAGGAAGTCCCTTCCATCGATTCCAGTGGCATCGGTATGCTCGTCCGCCATCTCACCACCGCCAAGCAGAGCGGCGGCGCCATCCGGCTGCTCAAACCATCCAAATTTACCGTGCAGACCTTAAAAATGGTGGGACTACTGAATCTCTTCACGACTTTTGACGACCCGAAAGACGCCGTCGCATCCTTCCAATAATTGCTATGCAACCACGAAATCCTGTGCTGCCTCCTTAGCCGTCGCGAAGACCGGAACCAGCTTGTCCACGCGCGTCATTTGCAGTGTGTCCCTCACGATTCCCTGCGCTCCCGCCACTCGCAGGCTTCCTCCCGCCTTTTGCAACTTCGCCTGGCACATCACAATGATCCCCACGCCGGTGCTGTCGATTCCGTCCAGCATCGAAAAATCAAAGATGATCTTCTTGACGCCGGTCACCAGCAGTTCCGACACGCTCCACTCCACCTGGCGGCTTTCGTTGCCCATCATTAACTTCCCGTTGAATTCGATCTGGCAAAGGTCCGGCGAGAGCTGATTCTTTTGCAATTGCAAGGTCATCGCTGGCTCCAATCATTCGCAGATCAAGATGGATTCGCTCAAGCGTGCAGGAAGCGAAAACGCCGGGCTGGGATGGCGGTTCCTGCAGCCGCATGAGTGTAGGACCGCCGCTCTTTGGAGTCAACAAGAAGCTACGTATCTCAGTAGACTCTCCCGCCATAGGCCGCGGCATACAAATTTCACCGCACAAGAGGTCGGTGAACAGATCTGTCCGGCCGTGATTCTTCAAATTGCTCTTTATCTTTTTCGCTTTTGTTGGCACTCTATACCCGAGTGTTCGCTCCTCGGTTGCCATTCTCGGCAATCGCTTACACACGATAACTTCAGAGGTGTTCGCATGGGTTCCGCACTCGATGTGCATCGACTCCACTTTGCTTTCACCGTCACTTTTCATTACCTCTTCCCGCAGCTTACGATGGGCCTCGCCCTCTTGATTGTTATTCTCAAGACCCTTCACCTTCGCACGGGCGACGAGCACTTCAATCGCTCCGCTCGCTTCTGGGCCAAGATTTTCGGCATCAACTTTGCCGTGGGCGTTGTCACCGGGATTCCCATGGAGTTCCAGTTCGGCACCAATTGGGCGGAATTCTCCAAGGCCGCCGGCGGTGTCATCGGCCAGACCCTCGCCATGGAAGGCGTCTTTTCGTTCTTCCTCGAGTCCAGCTTTCTGGGCCTCTTTCTCTTTGGCGAGAAACGTCTCGGCCGCGTCGGCCATTGGGTTGCCGCGTTCCTGGTCTTTCTCGGCTCCTGGATGTCCGGCTATCTGATCGTTGCCACCGACGCCTGGATGCAGCACCCCACTGGTTACCGGGTCTTGCCGGACGGCCAGCTCGCTCTTGCCAGTTTCTGGCAACTTCTTTTGAATCCGTGGGCCCTTGGCCAGTACGCCCACAATATGATTGGCGCGGTGCAGACCGGCTGCTTCATCATGGCGGCCATCGGCGCGTTCTACATTCTTGCGAATCGCGACCTGAGTTATGGCAAGACCTTTGTCCGTCTCGGCGTTACCGTTGGCGTAATCGCTGCCATCTTGCAGCTCTTTCCCACGGGCGACATTCAAGGCGTTCTTATCGCCAAACACCAGAAGCCAACTCTCGCTGCGATGGAAGGTCTCTTTGTTTCTCAGGAGGGCGCTCCTCTCGCCATCCTCGGCCAGCCTAATGTCGACAAGCGCAAACTGGACAATCCCCTCGAAGTCCCCAACATGCTCAGTTTCCTCACCTATCGCAAATGGTCCGCCCATGTTCAAGGACTGGATGCTTTCCCTCAGGACCAATGGCCCGACAAGATCGAACTTCTCTACTTCAGCTATCACATCATGGTTGGCCTCGGCACCATCTTTATCGCCGTCATGGGTCTCGCCGCAATTCTCCTTTGGCGCAAGAAACTCTTTGAGTCCCGCTGGATGCTTTGGCTGCTCATGCTTTGCGCTCCCATGCCCTATATCGCGAACACCGCCGGCTGGATGACCGCCGAACTCGGCCGCCAACCCTGGCTCATCTACGGCATCATGCGCACCGCTCAGGGCTCTTCGCCGCGCGTCGACGCCGGTAGCGCATGGTTCACCCTGATTGGTTTCATGGGCATGTATACCGTCCTCGCCATGCTTTGGCTTTTCCTTGTCTATCGCGAAGTCGAAATCGGTCCGGAACCGGCCGCCCCGAGTTCCGTTACTTCCGGCGCTACGATCACGGCGGATTGAGGAGACATCATGGGAACTCTCTGGTTTTGCCTCGTTGCAGTGATGGTGGCAATCTACGTCCTTCTCGACGGCTTCGACCTCGGCACGGGCGCCATTCATTTTCTAGCCGCCAAAACCCCGGAAGAACGCCGCCAGATCCTCGCCACCATCGGTCCCGTCTGGGACGGCAACGAGGTCTGGCTCCTGGCCGCGGGGGGTGTGCTCTATTTCGCATTTCCTCTTCTTTACGCCAGCGGCTTTAGCGGTTTCTATCTTCCCCTGATGATGGTCCTCTGGCTCCTGATCCTCCGCGGAACCTCCATCGAATTCCGCAACCACATCAAGAGCCCTGTCTGGATTCCCTTTTGGGATTTTCTTTTCTCTCTCTCCAGCCTCCTTCTCGCTGTCTTTCTCGGCGCTGCCCTTGGTAACGTCGTTCGCGGCGTTCCCCTTGATGCCAGCGGCTACTTCTTCGAACCACTCTGGACCAACTTCCGCCTCGGCGAAAACACCGGAATCCTCGATTGGTACACCGTCCTGGTCGGTGTCACCGCTCTCGTCGTCCTCATGATGCACGGCTCTCTCTGGGTTCAGCTGAAGACGTCGGGCCCCGTCCATGATCGCGCCGCCAAGATCGCATCTTCGGCTTGGTGGGGCGTCTTGATCCTTACCGGCCTCCTTACCATGGTCTCTTTCGGTGTTCAGCCTCAGATCATTGCCAACTTCAAGACCTGGCCTGTCGGCTACGTCCTGCCGGCCCTCGCGATTGCCGGACTTGCCGGCGTGCAATTCGAACTCCGTCGCCGCAATGAACGGAACGCCTTCCTCGCTTCGTGCGCTTACCTTCTCGGTATGCTCACCAGCGTTGTTTTTGGCGTTTATCCAATGGTCTTGCCTGCCCGCAATCCTGTTCACTCACTCACCATCGCCAATGCCAAGGCGGGTGAGTACGGGTTGCAGATCGGTCTTGCTTGGTGGATCGTCGGCATGCTTCTGGCCACCGGCTACTTCGTCTACCTCTATCGCATGTTTGCCGGCAAGGTTAGCGCCGATTCCGACAGCTATTCACACGCCGATTAGCACCCGCGGTTTCCAGATCCGCCCGGCGATTCACGTGCATCCGATTCTTTGACGCTTGCCCGGAATCAGGTTAGCTTACTTAAGTCACCATGCCGCACGCGCACAAGAAACGGAAATGGCATTCATGGCTCCCCGCTGCACTCACCGCCCTTTTCGTCCTCATTCCTTCCCTGTGCTCCGCGCGTTGTTCGTCGCAACTGTGCCCTCCCCTGTCAACTGCTCACTCCGAGTCGGGCTGTCACCACGCCGCTGCTCCAGATCACACTGCCGGGGTGAAAGCCCATCCCCGGTCCGGGCCTTGCGCCGGTGCCGAGGTTCTTTCTGACTTGCCCAGAAGCGGTGCCATCAACGTGACCTCCGCTCTGCCCGCCGTGGCACGGGTGTCGCCTCACTCCCTTGCGGCTGCCCTCATTTCGTGGCAATCGTTGTCTTTGGCGGGGACGTTAAACTCTCATCATCGAGGCTCATTCCCTTCGCTCCCCGTGCCTCTCCGAATCTGATCTCGATCCAAATCTAAAATCAGTGCCGTCCGTTCGTTCGCCTTTTGGCGTATTCCTTTCCCTTTCGTTCATTCAATCGTGGAGGATCTATGAGCAATTCCCGCAGGAACTTCTTTCAGGATGCAATGCTCTTCGGTGCCGGGCTCCTCGGCCTTTCCTCGCGCCTCGACGCCGTCGACTGCGCCGAAAGACCTCAGAACGACAAATCAAAGCGGCGCTCGACCAGTCCTTCCGCAAGTGAAGCTACGCCTTTACGCATGATCGCTCCCGACGTTCCCGATCTTCCTTTCGAAATGGACGGCGCCGTCAAGGTCTTCCGGCTGCGCGCCGAGCCGCTCAAACTCAAAATCGCTCCCTTCAAGACGATCGATACCTGGGGATACAACGGCTCCTGCCCCGGCCCCGCCATCCAGGTCACCCAGGGTGACCGCGTCCGTGTCATTTTCGAAAATCGCCTCCCGGAAAGCACTTCGCTTCATTGGCACGGCCTCGAAGTCCCTATCGACCAGGATGGCGTCCCCTTCATCAGCCAGAAACCCGTCCCTCCTGGTGGCACTTTCATCTACGAATTCACCGTCAATCAGGAAGGCACCTTCTTTTATCACGCACACAGCGCCATGCAGGAAATGATCGGACTCCTTGGCATGTTCATCGCCCATCCGAAAGTCGAGCATTCTCCCCGTGTCGATCATGACTACGGCATCGTCCTCCAGGAATGGGCCGTGCTCCCGAATAACTCCGTACCGAACACATCTTCCATGGAGTTCAACTGGCTCACCTTCAACGGCCGCAGCGCTCCTGCCACCACGCCGCTCTTGGCACGCCTCGGCAGCCGCGTTCGTCTCCGCTTTGTGAATCTCGGCATGGACCACCATCCCATTCATCTTCACGGACATCAGTTCGTCATCACAGGCACGGAAGGCGGGCGTGCTCCCGAATCCACCTGGTATCCCACCAACACTGTTCTCGTCGGTGTTGCTCAAGCCAAGGTCGTCGAATTCGAAGCCAAATATCCCGGGGCTTGGATGATTCACTGCCACCTTCCTCACCACATGATGAACAACATGATGGACCTTTTGGGCGACCGTCAGTTTCAGACGGCCGACACCGACGACCCCCGCGCGCTCAGCCAGATGGAGACTCTTGCTCGTTCGATCGGCGTCGAGCACGTCCACCATTCACCGATCGCTGAAAATGCTAACTCCGTCCCGGGCTTCCCTCAGGATGCCTTCATGGAAATGGCCATGGACGCCGCCGTCGACAAACCGGAAAACCGCGGCCTGCCGCCCAGTTGGTCCGCCGGCATGATGGGCATGATGACCATGATCCGCGTGCTACCTGAACGGGAATATGACGAGATCCAGCGCCTCATCCGCGAGCACAGACCAGCACTGCCTGAACATCACCACGGTTAATCAGGATCGACGCTGTTGTCCCTGTCAACAAACTGTAGGGACGGCGTTCGCAGGCCATCCGCCAACGCGGTGAAGGCGCCAAATGAAATGAAAGTTGTCGAGGAGAAATAAGATGAAGCACGCCGCAAGACTCGCCGTTATCTTCTCAACTGCCCTGGCTTTCACCTGTACCCTCACTCGCGCGCAGCAGCCGCCCGCCGACGCGCCTCAGCAACACATGCACCAGCACGACATCCCCCTTGTGAAGCCTGTTTACCCGCGACTCGGCCGCGCCCGGGAACTGGCCAAGGGTCAACTCTTCACGCTTGATGACGCACAGCGTCTCGCCTCCCAATCCAATCCCACGCTCCGTCAGGCCGAAGCCGAAATCCGGGCCGCGCAATCTCGCAGCCGGCAAGCGGCTCTCTACCCAAATCCCGTAGTTGGCTATTCGGGCGATGAAATTCGCGGCGGCTGGGTCAACGGCGGCAAGCAGGGGTTCTTCGTCGCACAGAATATCGTGACGGCTGGCAAACTCAGCAAGTCCGCTGCGGTTCTCGACCACGAGACACGCCTCGCCGAAATCGAAGCCGATGAGCAGAAACTTCGCGTCGAAAACGCAGTGAAGATAGCCTTCTATCGCGTTCTCGCCGCTCAGGAGCTGCTGTTCGCCCGCCGCGATCTTGCGCAGATCGAACAGAATTACTCCCAGATCCAGCACGAACTCTTTAACTCGGGCCAGGCCGACGATTCCGAGGTCCTGGAAGCCGAAGTCGACGCGCAGCGCCAGCGGCTTTCCGCACGCATGCAAGAGAACACTCTGATCGAGGAATGGAAGTCTCTTGCCGCCGTCATCGGCCAGCCCGACCTTCCCCAATCGACGGTCGCTGCCGATCTCGAACACGGTTGGCCGGAGATCGACGAAGCGCAGGTCGTCGAAGTCATCGCCTCTCATTCTCCCGCCGCCCGCATCGCCGATTCTGCCGCTTCACGTGCTTCCGCTGAAATTGTTCGCGCGAAAAGTCAGGCCGTCCCCGATCTCCAGCTTCGCGGCGGGCTCGAATACAACAATGAACCCGTCACCCCCGGCCGTGCCACTGGTTGGGAAGGCACCGCAGAAGTCGCTGTCGAAATCCCCATCTTCAATCGCAATCAGCACAATGTGGCTGCCGCGACAGCCGCTTTTGATCGCGCCCAACTCGAAAGGCACCGCATCGCCCTGACGCTTCGTGAGCGCGCCTCCACCGTCGTCGACGAATACGCTAACGCCAGGCTCATGGCGCTTGCCTATCGTGATGACATCCTTCCGCGGTCGCAAAAAGCCTACACGCTCCTCAGCGACAAATATGGCCTCATGCTCGCTTCCTACCCGCGCGTTCTCCAGGCCCAGCGTCGTCTCTTTCAGCTCCAGACCGAATACATCGCTTCGCTTCAGAATCTTTGGACGACCGCCATTTCGCTCCAAGGATTTCTTCTCACCGATGGCCTTGAATCCCCCGCTCGCCCCGGAGAAATCGATCGCCCTGTTCGCGAAACCAACCTCCCCGTCCCCGAGCGCAACCCGGCCTTCGATCCCATGCCGCGCCCTTAACGGCTCACGACTCCGTGGGCGCGAAGTAATTCGTCTGCCTCGGCGTATCCTGTCGGATACTCGACTACTCTTGCGTCCGCCCCGGCTTCGAGCAACAGCCGCGCGGCTTCCGCGGTGCGCCTCTCCGCCCAATAAGAGTCCACACATGCTCGCACCGCTAGTTGCAGTGGCGTCCGGCCTTTGCCGTCTTTCGCGTCGACTGTGGCCCCGCGCTCCAGCAGCAACTTCACAGTCTTGGGCCATAGCCTCCACGCCGCTGCATGCAGTGCCGTGCTGTGCTTCGCAATATCGAAGTATCCGTCTCCTTCCTCAAATCGCGCATCCACCGCAACACCAATCCCGATCAGATGCGCCACTCCCTTCGTATTCCCGACGCCCGCAAATTGCACGACCAATCGGCCACCCTCCGCCAGTAGCTCCTGGACGAGCTGAGGCTTCTTGGCCGCTATCTCTCGAATCCGTCCCCCGTTATCTCTCGCACACGCTGCGATGAGTCCGTCGACTCCTTTCAGCTCCACGGGAATCCCGTGCCTCTCAAATAGTTCTAGCAGATCGCTCCGCCCTCTCCGCGCGGCCATGGCCACCCCGGACCTCGGCGGCGCGACCTGCGGCAGTCTCTCGGACCGCTCTGCAATAATCGCCGGATCGGCACCGTGCTCCAGCAGCACCTCAAATATCTCCATACTGTTGTCGCTTAGTATCGCGTTGTGCATCGCCGTCTTTCCCCATCCCGTCATTCGGTTTGGATCGACGCCTCGCTCCAGCATCCACTTGACGCCTTCGAAATCGTGCCAGTCCGTTTTACGCAACAGAATCGTCAACAGTGCTTCTTCATTCAACTTTCCGCTCTCCACGAGGACTTTCAAGGCACTGTTGTCGTGTGTTTCTGACGCATGGTACGCCGTCTCATTGTCATTCGGGTCCGCGCCCCGCTCCAACAGCAGGCGCGTCAACTCCCCGTCTCGTGCAATTCCTGCCGCGCCATAAATCGCGCTTTCCCATGTTCCACGGGGCTCGTGGTCATTCTCCATCCATCCCGTGTTCGCATCCGCGCCGGCGTCCAGCAGTGCCTTCGCCGTTCGCACAAACTCCGGCGATCTCTCCCTGTTAATCCGCAAATACCGCGAGAAGCAGAGATGCGTCAACGCGTCCCACCCGTACGGGCCGCCCTTTGCAGCCGCATTCATCGTGTCCGCGGCCAGATGCCTCCGCACCTCCTTCTCGTCGCCTAGAATTGCAGCCGTGTGAATATCGCTGCTTCTCACGTTCGGGTAGGTTTTCAGGATTGCCTCCGCGTCTTCCAGCGTTCCAGAAGCGTGCCACTCTCGTGGCACGCATGCAGCGCGGATAAACGCACCTCGCGGATCCTCCAACGCCGTTACCATTCGTTCGCGGTTGACCGCCTCGACGTGTTTGGCGAACTTCGGCCAGCTTTCAAATCCGAATTCACGCGCAAGGGTGAACTGCGCATCCACCAGCGTGATTTCCGTGCCACGGTTCCCCGCCGGTCGCTGCTGCTTGACCCGGTTGATCGCAGCAGCAGCTCCAGCCCGGCACTCCTTCAGCAATTCCTTCGCTTGTTTCTTGTATTGTTCGAGATTGGGACGAGGAGGGAGCTCTTTGGCTTCCATGACGACCTTCCTTTCATAACGGCGCCTGGAGTCCGCTCAAATCAGGCTGAAAGAAGGTTCGTAACCTCCAAGCTCAAACGTAAGGTGGGCACGGCCCTTTCCGCGGACTGGATGCGCCCTTTGCGCGAGACGCCAGTCTAGCACGCAGTGTCCGCACGTCAATTGCCCTCGTTTCCCTCGGTTGAATTCGCAGTGCGGATGCCCGCTCTCACCTGTCCCTCGGGCCAGATGCGGACTCCAACACACTAGTACCCCCGTAGCGTTGACCTACCAAAATCCCCGCCGCTACTGTCCTAACTGGCGAGGGTGTATCTGGCAGGAAAGGATGGATTCTCCGCGGCGCGTCACTTCTGACCGCTCAGGGTCTTTCTTTCTCTCTTTCGCACGACTGCCTGCAGCCGAACTTCCCCGCCACCGTAGTGTTAGTTAAGGACGAGCCGTTCGCTCGCGGTCTCGGCCTAACTCATGACAACGATGACCAAAGCCGGTCGTTACGAAATCCTTGGCGAACTTGGCCGGGGCGCCATGGGTGTCGTCTACCGCGCTGTCGATCCCGTTATCGGCCGCAATGTCGCGGTTAAAACCATTCGTCTCTCCGAAGCTGGCACCGGTCTTTCCCGCCAGGAATTGCTTTCCCGGTTTCAGACTGAAGCTCGCGCCGCCGGTCTCCTGACCCATCCCAACATCGTCGTGGTTTATGATGCCGGCGAAGAAGACGGCCTCTACTACATCACCATGGAGCTCGTCGAAGGTCGCAGCCTCCAGGCTCTCCTCGACGGCGGCCAGACTTTCCCGACCGCCCGCGTCATCCGCATCCTCGAGCAGACGTGTAGCGCGCTTCAATTCGCTCACGAACGCAGCATCGTCCATCGCGATATCAAACCTGCCAACTTGATGCTCACCGCCGACGACACCGTCAAGGTCACCGATTTCGGCACCGCCAAGATCCTTCAAATGGGTACGGTGCAGCAGACCACCCACGTCATGGGTACGCCTTCCTATATGTCTCCCGAGCAGGTTAAAGGCAAGCCCATCGACGGACGCACCGACATTTTTTCCCTTGGCGTCGTTCTCTACGAAATGCTCACCGGCGAAAAACCCTTCCCTGGCCAGAGCATCACCACCGTCATCTACAAGATTGTCAACGAGGAACCGATTCCTCCGCGCCAGCTGAATCCTTCGATTCATCCCGGTCTCAACCAAATCGTTCTCCGTGCCCTCGCCAAGGAACCGGAAGAGCGCTACCAGTCTTGCCGCGAACTTCTCGAAGATCTCCGCAACTATCGCGCCCTCGGTGGGAACGAGCGGAATCCCGATGCCACGCTGATCTCTCCGCGCGTTTCCGGCGGCCCTTTCTCTACACCCACCGCCCCTCTGCGCACTCCCTTCGTCGAAGATCCGGTCACCGCCGCGAATCTTCAGTCGCTGCAACACCGCGCCGCTACGCCTCTCCAGACTCCCTCCGTTCGCCGTACCGGTGCCCTTCCGCCCTTCGAAGAACCTCCAAAGACCAGCAGCACCTTCGCCACAGTCCTTGCTGCCATCTTTCTCGTCGCCGTCATCGTTTATGGCGTGTTGAGACTCCGCCCAGAATGGGAAGCGGTCCGCGAACGGAACAAAACTTCTCAACAGCTGGTCAAGCCACCGGCGACGTCGCCTTTGCCCGCTTCCAAGCCAGTCTCCACGGAAACCGCCAATCCGGCGCCTGTGAATCCTATGGCAGCCTCGCCTGAGCCTGCTGCTTCGCCCGCTACCGGTTCAACTTCACTTCACGCCTCGCCGCCCGATTCGCTCTCCGGTTCCGCAAGTGCACAACCCGCAGCTTCCGTCGATAAATCTCCCGAACCTCCTCCCACCACGGCTGCCACAACCGCTTCGCCCGCCGCGCCGAAGAAATTCGAACCGGTCGTAACGCCTGCCGCGGTCGAATATAAGCAACAGATCGAACAGGCCATCGTCTCAGACAATCTTTCCGGCCGCGCCAGGGTCACCGTCGCCAGCAACACCCTTACCCTCACCGGCAAACTCCGTCCTGCGGAGCACGCCGCGCTTCTCAAGTTCATGCGCAACCCTCCCCCCAGCGTTCGCATCGTCGACGACATTCAGTACGACGACACCGCCGTGCCCGTCTCCACGCCCGCCGCTGTGCGCACCGACAACGCCGCTCATACCGTTCCTCGCAAGAGCCTCAGCGTGCTTCGCGTTGTCACCGATGTCCCGGGCGCCAACGCTGCTCTCCTCGGTCCCGGTGGCCGCAAACTGTTCGAATGTCAGACGCCCTGCAGCTTTGATAACGTCGATCCCTCCGAATACAGCCTCCAGATTCGAAAGGACGGCTACATTCCCGTTCAGACGGCAATCCAGCTTTACGCCGACGAGACCCAGGACAAGAAATTTCACCTCGAATCGGTCGCCAAGGGCCTCTTCGTCAACACTCATCCGGCAAACGCCGATGTCTTCATCAATGGCGCCAAGCAGTCCGGCGAAACTCCTGTCACCCTCCCCCTCGCCCCCGGCCACTACGACCTCGTCATTCGCTTGAGCGGCTACGAGCCCTACTCCAGCCGCATTGAAGTGAAGGAAAACAACCAGACTAACGTCGATGTCGAGCTGAACGAACGGAACAAAGTCCATGTCGCTTGGGCGCAGGTCCGCTCGACTCCCGCTGGCGCCGAAATCTTCGTCGACGGCGAGCCTGCCAATCAGGTCACACCCGCACGCGTCCAAATCCCCTCTGGCTCTCACATCATTGCTCTTCAACTCTCTGGCTATCAGGTGGCCAAGCACATGGTGCAGGCCAGTGAAGGTGGCACCGTCAACGTCACTGACACCCTCCGGCCAAAGTAGGTCCGCCGAGTACCCCACAAAGAGCCGCTTTCCATTTCGACCAATTTCGATTCACGGTACAGCGAACAGAAGGCGTAATCCCCTCAAACGCAACGAAATAAAACGCCTTAAATGTGTCCAGTTTCTACACACGCTGGGCCACTCGTACTATGTCTCTGCACGGTACTTCCTCTCATCATGAGTGTGCCAGCTTGGCTGTCCGCCCGGGGCCTCCCCCGGTTGCTGCTCTTCCCGCAGCCTTCTCAGCCTTCTGGAAGATGTCCAGCCATTCTTGGTTGGACCTGGGGATGCTCTCTTGGTGTCGCGCGCCACTGCTCTTCGGGATGATCAACTTTCCCGCAAATCACACTCTTCCGCGACTTCCTCGTCTCCAGCCCTGCTCGGCTCGCGCCAGCGTTTTCAACAGACCGATTCGCTCCTGCACCAGGCTTCTCAGGCTCTCCGCGATTTTAATCTCCTTCTGCGCACTGCCCGCCTCTACAACGCCACGCACCCGCGCGCCCTTGATTCTCTCGATCAGGCTTACGACTCACTGCGCACCATCGCCGTCGAAATCAGCGGCCTCGAGGTCCGTATCGAACGCGGTGGCATCGTTGTCCCAAAACTGAACGAAGGCCACCTTCCGGACATCCGCGGAGAATTCCACTCCCTCGCCACTGACCTTCAGCGCGCTGGCATTCATACCCTTTTCTTCAGCGCGAAATTTCATGTGGGCGAATTGGACACCCTCGCTCAACTCATCCACTCCACCTTGCTACACTCGGAAGAGTCGGCCAAACGCCTCCAACTCGGCGGCTGGCCCTCACGTCTCCGGGAGCGCCGCGTGGAAGGGATTCAGATCAACACTCTGACGGAACGCAAGGTCGACTCCGTCTTGGCTAGTCTTATTGCTGCGCTGGTTGCCTACGGCGGTAACGCTCCACAGGATCTCGGCGACGCACCGATCCGCGCCCCGCAAATTGGTGAAGTGACCGAGACTTTGCGCCTCATTGGCCGCCTCACTCCTCCGATGGAAGTCGCCCGTGGCCTTTCCCCGGAGGAAGCCGCCCGCGCGATTCACGCCTCGATGGAAAGCGCCAGCCGCGGCACCGTTCGCATGCTCCTCAGCGCCATGAATCATTACGCGCCGCAGGAAGGTGAACTCCCGCAGGCTTATCTGAAGCGCCTCTCCCAGTGCCTCGTTCTTGAATTGATAAGCACCGAGTTTTCCGATGGCAGGATCGCCCCCGTGGGCGTCCGCCCCTTGCTTACTCAGATTGCCGACGAAATCGTGGCCTCCGGCGAATACCGCGGCCCGCACTCTTCCCAGCACTTCTCTTCTCTTGCGTCCGCATGGGCCAATGACGGCCAGCGAGAGCAACTCATCGAGCGCTTCTGGCTCGAACTCGCTCCACGTGAAAAATCAGCCGTGCTGCGCGGCTCCGAGATCTGGTGCGTTCCCATCTCCGTCATCCGCCAGACGCTTTCGCAGTTCGTCGAGGCGGGCGCTGAGGCCCCTCGCCGTGAAGCTCGCACGGTCCTCCTCAATTACGCGCGCAGACTCGAGCATGCTGAAGCTGCTCCGCGCCGCATCGTGGCCGCAGGGCTCGGTGAGCTGACCCATCTCCTCGAATCGCTCTGGCCGAATCAGCTTCCCGATGAACTCAACAAGCTCACCATGAACGCGTTGGCCAGGGAAACGGCGCCTGAAACCAGTGCACTGCTGGCCGCTTTTCTTGAGACTCTCGGTCGCGTCGCTGTTACGCGCGGTGATTTTGCCGGCTTCGAAAACATTCTCGTTGGCCTCGAGCGCCTTCCCCGTGACGCCGAGCACGAACACATGACCGCTCTCGGCCATCGCCTCGTTGCTAACGACCGTTGGACTCTTCTCGTCGATGCGGCTATCGCCAACCGCCCTCTAGATACCGCGCTGCCCCGCCTTCTCCAGCGTGATCCTGAGCGCCTGCTCGATCGCCTCACACTTTTGCTTACGGACCCGCGCGGCCACGAGATGCTCGCGCCGATGGCGCGCCTCCTTCGCACCATTGGTGTCCCGGTGCTGACCGTCCTCGAAACCCGCCTCTTCGAGGCTCGCCGTCAACGCGTCAGCGCCGCCATCCGCCTTCTCGCGGTCGCGGACCCGGATCGCCTCCTCCGTGGGCTCACCCGCGCCATGGCCAGTTGGGAATGGAACCTGCAGGATCTCGCGGTCAGCGAGCTCTCTCGCCCTTCCAGCTCCCACACCGCTCAATCCACCGCTTTCGTATTTTCCGCCATTCTCCAGGACGCCCACCCTCTCGTCGTCCCCATGATGATCGATCAAATCGGCCTCGGCCTCGAGACAACTGCCGTTCCTCTCCTCATGGAAATCGCCGCGGGCGAACATGAAACCCTGCGCGATCAGTTTGTCCGCATCAAGGCCATCGAAGCCCTCGGCCGTCTGCGTGCCATGGAAGCCGCCGAACTGCTTCATCAGCTCGCCGGCAGGCGCGAAGGCCTTACCTACGTCGAACCCGGCGGCCTTCGTGCCGCGGCCGAAGACGCTCTCGCTCTCATGGAAGAAGGTCCGCAGTCTGCCCGCGCTCGCGCCGCCTTCGAACCCGTCTCGCCGCCTCTTGGCAATTTTGTGATTCCACGCCGTTACGCGCGTATCCCCCTTGAATCGCCCCTCCGTGCCCAGATCGGCGGTCCCCAGATGAGCATGGCCCGCGTAAAGACCATCTCTCTCGGCGGCGCCTTCGTGGAATCGCCCAATCGCCTTAACCCCGGCGATTCCATTCAACTCGAGATCCGCTCCGGACTCCGCAAGATCCATTCCACCGCGGTCGTCCGCAATGTCGGCCCCAATGGCAATGGCGTTGAATTCGTTCACATGAAAGACGAAGACCGCGAACGCCTCCGTAGACTCGTCCAGAAATACCTCTCCGTTTGAGCCCGCGCTCGAACAAACAGCTTAATCAGGGTCCGATTTCTCCGGTCGCTGTCCACATTTCTTCCGTCGCCTCTACCCCATAACCGGTTGAGCACCTTTGGCTTTCCATCGATTTTTCAAATCAGACTCATCGGGTTTACAGTTGCAAAGGCTCGCACATTGCAGTACAAGCCTACTAACCAATTTTCACCATTCTCACGGGTTCCTGGTGCGTTACACCGCTTCACCGCTTGGGTAGCGGCAGGGACAAGTAGTCCCACAAGGAGGAAGTGTTATGCAACGCAGGGGGGTGCTGTTTGCAGGTATCGTCTTCTGGGTCATCTCTTTCCTGGCTGTTGGCTCTGCAATGGCTCAGGTCAACACCGCAACCCTGACCGGCACAATCACTGATCAGCAGGGTGGCGCCGTTCGCGGCGCCAAGGTCACCCTCACAAGCTCCGTTACGGGCAGTGAACGCACCGTCACCGTTGACGACGAAGGCCGTTACACTATCGTCGGCATTGTCCCGGGTGAATATAAGCTCCATGTCGATGGCGGCAGCGGTTTCGCTCCATTCGAAAACCCGGCGCTTCGCCTCACCGTCGGCGAAAAGGCTGCCTATGACATCAAGCTGACTCTCGGCACCACTTCTCAGACCGTCACCGTCACCACAGAGTCCGCTCCCGTCGAAACTACCCGCAGCGAAAGCGCCCAGACCGTGGACGAGCGCCAGATCAACAACCTGCCCATCAACGGTCGCAACTACATCAATTTCACCTTGATTAATTCCCAGGTCACCCGCGACGTCTCTCCCACTATCGGCCCCGCTCCCAACTCCGGCCTCGACATCAGCGGCGCGCGCGGCCGCGGCAACATGGTCAGCGTCGATGGCGCCGACGCTGTCGACAATTCCGTCAACGGTATCCGCTCCACTGTCTCCCAGGAAGCCGTGCAGGAATTCCAGATGATTCTCAGCAACTACAACCCCGAATACGGCCGCGCCACCGGCGGTGTCGTCAACATCGTCACCAAGAGCGGTTCAAACGACTTCCACGGCGATGTCTACGGCTACCTCCGCAACAGCAGCTTCCAGGCCCGCAATCCCTTTTCCTTTGAGGTTAACCCCGACACCGGCAATCTCGATCCCATTAAGCAGGGTTACACCCGCGTGCAAACCGGTATCACACTTGGTGGCCCACTGAAGAAAGACAAGACTTTCTACTTCTTCTCCTACGAATACACGCAACGCGAAGAGACCGGCTTCTCCAGTATCGGTTCCGGCAATTTCGGTGTTTCCAGCGGTACGATTCCCTGCTTGCCGCAGATTCCCTTCAGCATGACTCCTTCTCAGCTCGGCTACTACCAGCAGCAACTCGGAGCGATCAGTCAGCTCACTGATGGTGCTTGCGCTACCGGCGATCCCGCCACCGATGCTCAGATCAAGGGCCTCCAGCAGGCTGCGGCGGCCACCGGCGCTTCCACCAACGCTGCCATCCGGGGCGATCTCAATGTCAACGCCACCGACGGTGCTGCCGTCCCCATCACCAGCATCCTCTACGGACCAACCGTCGCCGCTGCTCTGCCTAACTCCAGGTTCTTCCCGGGCACAGTGGCTTGTCCCACCAACCAGCAGGTGAACAACGTCATCTGTCTCTCCGCCGATCCAAACGCGGCCGTCGGCACCGGATTCGTTCCACTTCCCGCTTCCTATGTTGCTCTTGATTCCATTCGCGGCAATTTCCCCGTTATGGAAAAGACCAGCCTCTGGTCCGCCAGGCTCGATCATCACTGGAACCAGCGCAACTCTTCCTTCCTCCGCGTCGGCGTTTCGCCCTCCGAAGTCACTGGCATCCAGTCCACTTCTCAGAACCAGGTCTTCGGCCAGAACGCCGGCTCCCGCGTCGGGGAGAGCCACTATCGTGATGTCAACGCTACCTTGCAGCACAACACCATCCTCAGCGACACCGCCTTCAACGAATTCCGCTTCCAGTTTGCTCGCCGCGGCCTCCACTTCGGCTATTCGCCCCTCGAAGGCGGCAGCAGTCTCGGCGTAAATATCCCCGGCTTCGGCTACTTTGGTCGTGAACCGTATTCCACCGTCGACCGCATCGAGCGCCGTTTCCAGTTCTCGGACAACGGCACGATCACCCACGGCCGCCACACGTTCAAAGTCGGAGTCGATTTCAACCTCATTCAGCTTCGCTCCAAGAAAGAACAGATCTTCGAACTCGACTTCGGTGGCGTCGCCAACTTCGGCGCTCTCGATGTCTTCGGCAACGGACTCCCTCTCCTCACTGGCGTCCAGACCTACGGCCTCGGCATTCCCACCACCTACATTCAGGGTATCGGTTCCTCCAATCAACCCTTCGACAATATCCCCATCGCGCTCTTCGCACAGGATTCTTGGCGTATCACCCCTACGCTCACCGTCAACTACGGACTCCGTTATGACGTTGAACTCACTCCCCTCTTCGCTCCGGCCACACAAGTGAATGCCGCCGCCGAAAAAGCCCTGGGCGTTATGGAAGGCATTCCCCGCGACTACAATAACGTCGCCCCCCGCATTGGCATTGCTTGGGACCCCAAGGGTGACGGCAAGACCGTCGTCCGGGCCGGTTACGGCCTCTTCTATGATCACCCGCTTCTGGCTGTCGCTTTCGACTCCGTCACCGCCGACGGTGGCCGCTCCGTTCAACTCATCAGCGCGGGCGGCCGATCCTCCGCTTGCGGTCTGGTGCCCAACGCCGGAGCCTGCGGCCCAGCTCAGGATCTGCCCACCAATCTCAACGGCGCCACCATCTTTCAGGGCGCCCTGAACACCAATGCGACGCCCACAATGTACTACCTGCCGGATCAACAACGCTTCAATCCTTATCCGTCGGACTCCCTCTTCGCCAACCAGAACTATCTGACCGCTGGCTTCCCGCTGCCGATTCTTCCCTTTACTCTCCCGGTCATGCGCAATTTCCAGTATGGCTATGCGCAGCAGGCCAACCTCACCATCGAACGCGTCCTTGTCGGAACTTGGAAAATGAGCGCCGGTTACCAGTGGTCTCGAGGTCTCCATCTCAATCGCCCCATCGATGTGAACTCCACCGATCCGGTGTTGCTCTCCAACAACTTGCTCAACGCAGAAGTCGCCGGTCTCAACTTTGGCAGCCCGCTCACCGTCGTTGTTCCGCAAACCGACATTCTGCCCACCGCTTCCACCTGCGGTCTCTTTGTTTCGGCCACTCAGGCGCCCGGCGTGCTCGGCGTGCTCGGCGGTTGCCCCGGTTCGCTCTCTGGCTACAATGGCAAATTCGTCGGCACTCCCGCCTTCTTTAACTACTTCCGGCCTTCCGGCCCCAACCCGTCATTCGCGGCATTGGTCCCGGGTGGCTATGGTACCCAGGTCGAACTCGCTGCCGCGGCGGGCTTCCCCACCGGCTTTGGCGCCCCCGTGCCCTTCAACAGCGTGGACGCGCAAGTTTCAGATGCCTTCTCCTCCTATAACGCTCTTACCATCAATGTCGAAAAGCGTTTCTCGCGCCACTTCCAGTTCCTCTCCAGTTACACCTGGTCGCACTCCATCGACGATGGCACCGACCTCCAGTCCACCCTCGAACCGGCCGACAGCCGTTTCCCATATCTCGAAAAGGGCAACTCCGTCAACGACCAGCGCCATCGTTGGGTTACCAGCGGCGTCATTCAAACCGGCCCCACGACCAATGCTTCCGGATTCAAAGAGCGCTTCTTCAGCAATTGGACTGTCGCTCCTCTCGTCGACGTCTCTTCCGGTCGGCCCTTCAACGTCATCACCGGTGAAGATACTCGCCTCGACCTCGGTGCCTCCCAAATCCGCCCCAACGCCGGCGGCGGCACCACTTCGCCCTACATCAACGGCGTCAGCTTCGGCGTTCCCACGCAATGTCTTACCAACACCAAGCAGCCTTTCACCGTGCAGAACCC
>Ga0335084_10001885_pt1 | contig 19900 bp, 19 predicted proteins | sample Lox_Sample_44_FD_206721 | JGI IMG/M metagenome (GOLD analysis project Ga0335084, IMG submission 206721) | Soil microbial communities from Loxahatchee National Wildlife Refuge, Florida, United States - Lox_Sample_4.4 | ecosystem: Environmental > Terrestrial > Soil > Wetlands | place: USA...
ACGGCGCGGAGGCCCCGAATCTCGTCGCGGCACTCGGCGCACGTCTCGAGGTGCCGGTCGATCTCGGCCCGCTCGCGCGGATCGCACTCGTCGTACACGTATCCAATCAGGCGTTCGCGTTCGTCGCACATGGCTGGCATCTACCTCGGCTCAAAGACTTTCATAGCGTGCGCGTCGGAGGCTCGCCTCTTCGGCCTGCCGCCGCTCCAGGCGGCGGCGAAGCACTGAGAGCCCCTGATAGAGACGCGTCTTCACCGTGCTCAGCGGGCACTCGAGCATGCCCGCAATCTCCTGAAACGTGAGGCCGTGATACTCCTTCAGGAGAATCGCGGTCCGCTGCTCCTCCGGCAACTCCGCCATCGCCTTCGCCACGGCGTCCGACATCTCCCGTCGCGCCACGAGCTCCTCTACCGACTCGGTCGGGTGCGCTTGCTCATCGGCCAGCTCGACGGGGTCCGTGCCCTCGGGCACTTGCACGATCGGCGCGCGGCGCTCCCGCCGCACCCAGTCCCGGCACAGATTCAGCGTGATGCGGTAGAGCCAGGACGAAAACTTCGCTTCACCCTTGAACCCTTTGAGCCCGCGATAGGCTCGGAGGAAGGCTTCCTGCACGACGTCGCGCGCGTCTTCCTCCCGGCTGAGCGTCCGGTACGCCAGGGCGTAAATCGGCCGCTCCCAGCGCGACACCAGCTGGTTGAAACTGTCGAGGTCGCCCGCCTTGGCGCGGGCGACGAGTTCCTCATCCGTCAGGGTCATCAGGGCGCCTGACCGCGTGACCAGCCGCGCCCTCGGGCCGGTCCCGCGTCCTGCCTCATTAGACGGCCCGCCCGGCAGACAAGTCTGTACTGCCCCAGGGGACCACCCGCGGCCAGTATAGCGCCCGTGCCCGCGTCGAGCGCTCGCAACGGCAAGGCACTGACGGGCCGCAGTTTAAGTCGTGGTACACTCTGCCACGATACCCGGGGCAGAGGCTGAATTCGCTGCAATGAAGAGCATGGCCGACGATCAGTATCTGACGACGGAGGAGGTCCTCGATTACCTCCACCTGAATCTGCGGACCGTCTACCGGCTGGTCAAAGCCGGGAAAATTCCCGCGATCCGGATCGGCCGGCAGTGGCGCTATCGCAAACGCGACATCGAAGCGTGGCTGGCGGCGAACCGACAGTACGCGCGCCGCGCCGGCGTCGAGGGCTTCGAGCGTCCGCGCGTGCTCGTGGTCGACGACGAGGAGTCCGTGCGCAATCTCGTCGCGAAGACGCTCGCGAAGGACTGCCAGGTCGACACCGCATCGGACGGTCCGACCGCCGTCGATCGCCTGCATGAGACCGAATACGATCTTGTGATCACCGACCTGCGCATGCCCGGCATGGACGGCCTGTCGGTCATTCGCGAGGCGCGCCGCCATTCCGAAGTGCCGATCATCGTCATCACGGGCTACTCGACGGAGGCCAACGCGATCGAGGCGCTGAACCTCGGGACGATGGGCTACCTGACGAAGCCGTTCCGCATGGACCGCCTCGTCGCGATCGCTCGTCGCGCGCTGGGCGTGCCGGCTGAGGTCGAATCGCCGCCGTCCACGTGATCCAGCTTTCCAGCCTCACAAAGTCGTTCGGCGATCGGATTCTCCTCGACAACGTCACCTGGCAGGTCTCTGACGGCGACCGTGTCGGTCTGTGCGGGCCCAACGGCTCGGGCAAGACGACGCTGCTGCGCATCCTGGCGGGGCTCGACGAGGCCGACCGCGGCCAGGTCGTCAAACCGGCGAAGCTGACGGTCGGCTATCTGCCGCAGGACGGGCTCGAGCACGCCGGTCTGACGCTCGCGGCCGAAGCCGCGACGGTCTTTCAGCCGCTCATCGACGCGCGCGCCGAGATCGATCGGATCGAGCACGCGCTGGCGGATCCGTCGCTGCCCGACGGCGAGCACGAGACGCTGCTCGTCCGCTACCACGAGCTCACCGATTTCTTTCGCCGGGAGGAGGGACACAGCATCGACCTGCGCGTCTCGCAGGTGCTCGAGGGCCTGGGCTTTTCGCGCGCCGACTTCGAGAAGCGGACCGAGACGTTCTCCGGCGGGTGGCAGATGCGCATCGCGCTGGCGAAGCTCCTGCTCGGCCGGCCGACGCTCCTGCTGCTCGACGAGCCGACGAACCATCTCGATCTCGACGCGCGCAACTGGCTCGAGGAGTACCTCTCGACGTATCCCCATGCGGTGATCCTCGTCTCGCACGACCGCTACTTCCTCGACGCCGTGGTGACCCGCATCGCCGAAATTTCGCTCAGGACGATTACGGATTACATCGGCACGTACTCGCAGTTTCTCGTCGAACGCGACGCCCGCCTCGAGCGGCTCCGCAAGGCGAAGCAGGAGCAGGACGAAGAGATCGCGCGGATGCGCGCGTTCATCGATCGGTTCCGGTATCAGGCGACCAAGGCCGCGCAGGTCCAGAGCCGGATCAAGATGCTCGAGAAGATCGTCCCGATCGAGGTCCCCCCCGAGCGCAAGCGCGTTCACTTCACGTTCCCGGCGTGTCCCAAGAGCGGCCGGACGGTGATCGAGCTCGACCACGCGAGCAAGGCGTACGGCGACCTCACGGTCCTCGACCAGGTGAGCCTCCACGTCGAGCGGGGCGATCGCATCGCGCTCGTCGCGCCGAACGGCGCCGGCAAGTCCACGCTGATGCGGCTGCTCGCCGGCGTCGAACCGCCGGACCGCGGCAAGCGCCGTCTCGGCCATCAGGTGGTGATGCAGTACTTCGCGCAGGACGAAGCCGCCACGCTGGATCCGGCGAAGACCGTCTACGAGACAATGGAGGCCGATTCGCCGGTCGGCATGGTGCCGATGATCCGCAACATCCTCGGCGGCTTCCTGTTCTCAGGTGACGACATCTACAAGCGCGCGGGCGTGCTGTCGGGCGGCGAGCGCACGCGGCTCGCGGTCGCGCGCATGCTGCTCCGCCCCGCGAACACGCTGCTCCTCGACGAGCCGACGAACCATCTCGACCTCGACTCGAAGGACGTCCTGCTCGAAGCGCTCGCCGATTTCGGCGGCACGCTGATCTTCGTCTCGCACGATCGGTATTTCGTGGACCGGCTCGCCTCGAAGGTCGTCGAGGTCGGCCACGGCGCGGTCGAGGTCTACCCGGGCACGTACGAGGAGTTCCTCTGGAGCAAGGCCCGGCGCGCGCAGGTGACCGCCGCCCCGGCGCCGGGCCCGGCCCCCACGCGAGCCCAGCACGGGAAGTCTCCGGCCGGGGCACGCCCGGCCGCGACCATCCCTGCCCGATCCTCCAGTCCGCCGCCTGCCACGCCGACATATGAAGAGAAGAAGCGGGTCGATGCCGAAGCGAGGCGCCGCCGCCGGAACCAGGAAGACCGGGCCAGGCGGGTGGCGGACCTCGAGGCCCGGATTGCCGAGCGGGAGCAGGCCATCAAGTCGCTGGAGTCCCAGATGGCCTCTCCGAGGTTCTTTGACGACCGTGCGGCCGCCGAAACTGTAATCAGGCAGCACCAAACCCTGATGTGGGAGGTCGGCGACCTGATGAACCAGTGGGAGGCACTTCAGGCCGAAATGCCACCAGATTGAGTCAATTTCGTTACAGATTTGTAATTCAGGCCTGTTTTTGTAATCATTCGAGCCGGCACCGGCGCCTGCGGCCCTCGACACCAGCCACATTTTCGTGGTTTGCCGCGGGAAAAGACCGGGTACAGCCCTTGCCTTTGTCTGAATGACGTGCGCGAAGCGCACACACACAGGATCAGGATGGAGACGGCGCGCCCAGCGAGCTCAATCAAGGTGAGTCCGGCAGACCGGCGGCTTCTTCGCGTGGACGCCCCGCGGCGGCCCGTCGAGGATCCGCTTGCTGACCGGTTCTTCCGGCACCTGGTGTTGAACCTCCGCACCGGGGTCCTCGCCATTACCCGCGACGGACGCGTGGCCGCGATCAACGACATCGCCTACCGCGTGCTCGGCCTGACGGCCCGGTCCGGCGACGTGGGCCGGCCGTTCGCCGAGGTGCTCCACGATTGTCCCGAAGTGGCACGCGTCCTCCAGCAGGCATTCGACACCGACGATCTCCCCAACCGCGCCGAGATGCGCCTCCGCAAGACCGGTCGGGCGATGGGCTACTCGCTCTCGCCGATCGTGGACGATGAGGGGCGCAAGATCGGCGCGACGCTTTTCTTCAAGGACCTGACGCGCGTCGAGCAGCTCGAGGAGCGCGAGCGTCTGCGCGATCGTCTCGCGGCGCTCGGCGAGATGGCCGCCGCGATCGCGCACGAAGTCAAGAATCCGCTCGCGAGCATCGAGGTCGCAGCGGGCATTCTCAAGCGCCAGCTGCCGACGCAGCCGGATCAGCGCGACGCGCTCGAGACGCTCGACGACATCATCAAGGAAGCGAAGATGGCCAACGCCATCGTCGTCGAGGTGCTCGAGTTCGTCAGGCCGATTCAGCTGCAGGTCGAGCGCGTCTCGCTCGACGAGGCGCTGAAGGACTCGATCACGCTCGCGGAGGGCAAGCAGGCGCGCGGCGCCGTGTCGATCGACATGGACATCGCGCCGGACGTCCCGGAGCTCCTCGCCGATCCGCACCAGCTGCGCCAGCTGTTCTCGAATCTCATGGCCAACGCCTTCGAGGCGCTGGGCGGCGAGGGCCACGTGTCGATTCGCGCCGGCGTGCTGGCCGACGAGGAACCGGCGGGCTCGACCGAGCCCCCGGTGCCGCAGGTCGTCGTCGAGGTCCGGGACACGGGCCCCGGGATCGCGCACGACGACCTCGAGCGCATCTTCAGTCCATTTTTCACGACCAAGCCGCAGGGCACCGGCCTGGGCCTGGCGATCGTCCGGAAAGTGGTCGATGCGCACGACGGACACATCGACGCCATCTCTGCACCCGGGCGCGGCGCGACGTTTCGCGTCACGCTGCCCGTCGTGCCGACCGAACGCACTCTAGGGAGATAGACGGATGGGACGCATTCTTGTTGTCGACGATCATGATTCTCTGCGCAAGGGCCTCGTTCGCGCGCTGGCCAATGCCGGCCACGACGTGGAGGAGGCCCCGAACGGCACGGTCGCGATCGAGCGCCTGCAGGACAGCCAGTTCGACGTCGTGCTGACCGACCTGCGGATGGGCGGCGCCGACGGGATGGACGTGCTGCGCACGACGCGCTCGATCCAGCCGAGCGCGGCGGTGATCCTCATGACGGCGTTCGGGTCGATCCACACGGCCGTCGAGGCCATGAAGATCGGCGCGTTCGACTTCGTCCAGAAGCCGTTCGAGATCGAGGAGATGGAGCTCAAGATCGAGAAGGCGATCGAGCTCCGCCACCTGAAGTATCAGGTGGACTACCTCCGGCACGAGCAGCAGGACATCTACAACTTCGACCGCATCGTCGGCGCGAGCGGCGCGCTGCAGCAGGTCCTGACGATCGTCAAGAAGGTCGCGCGGAGCAACTCGACGATCCTCATCCGCGGCGAGACGGGCACGGGCAAGGAGCTCATCGCGGGGGCGATCCACCACAACTCGCTGCGGTCCAACCGGGCGTTCGTCAAGGTCAACTGCGCGGCGCTGCAGGAGAACCTGCTCGAATCGGAACTGTTCGGGCATGAAAAGGGCGCCTTCACGAGCGCGGACAAGCAGCGCATCGGGCGCTTCGAGCAGGCCGACGGCGGCACGCTGTTCCTCGACGAAGTCGGGGACATGAGCCCGAGCACGCAGGCCAAGATCCTGCGCGTGCTGCAGGAGCACGAATTCGAGCGGCTGGGCGGCACGCGCACGCTGCGCGTGGACGTGCGCATCATCGCCGCGACCAACCGCAACCTCACGCAGATGGTGCAGGAGGGTCGCTTCCGCGAGGATCTCTTCTACCGCCTGAACGTCGTCTCGGTGGACATGCCGGGCCTGCGGGACCGCAAGGAGGACATCCCCGCGCTCGCGGAGTTCTTCGTGCGCCGGTTCGCCAGCGAGCTGAAGAAGAAGGTCGAGGGCATCCATCCGGACGCGCTGAAGGTGCTGATGCGCCACAACTGGCCGGGCAACATCCGCGAGCTCGAGAACGTCGTCGAGCGGGCGGTGCTCCTGGCGGACGGCGGCACGGTGGGCGTCGACGATCTCCAGATCGGCGAGCACACGCCCGCGCCCGGCGCCAACGGCGGCGATCGCGCGCCGGCGGTCAAGATCCCGCCGACAGGCATCCCGCTCGAGGAGATCGAGCGCCAGGCGGTGGTCGAAGCGCTCAGGATGTCGAACTGGGTGCAGAAGGACGCGGCGGAGCTGCTCGGGATCAGTCCGCGCGTCATGAACTACAAGATCAAGATTCTCAACATCGAGATTCCCAGAAGCCGACGGGTCGTCGCCGAGGCTGTCTCCAGCAGCTAGTCGGGGCTGGGGACCGACGCACGGGCGTGCGAGCAGACATAGATGGCGTTCAAGTTCGGAGACACCGTCGAGTTCCGCCAGCCTTCCGACCCGCCGGAGAGCACGCCGCCGGTCGATCGGAACCGCTACGACGTGAGCCGCATCGTCGGCTCGAGCGGCGCGCTGAAGCACGTCCTCAAGATCGTCAAGAAGGTCGCGCACAGTAATTCCACCGTCTTGATTCGCGGCGAGACGGGCACCGGCAAGGAACTCATCGCCGGGGCGATTCACTACGGGTCGCCGCGCGCGGATCGCGCGTTCGTCAAGGTGAACTGCGCGGCGCTGCAGGAGAACCTGCTCGAGTCCGAGCTCTTCGGCCACGAGAAGGGCGCGTTCACGGGCGCCGACCGGCTGCGTATCGGCCGGTTCGAGCAGGCCGATGGCGGCACGCTGTTCCTCGACGAAGTCGGCGACATGAGCCAGAGCACGCAGGCGAAGATTCTGCGCGTGCTGCAGGAGCAGGAGTTCGAGCGGCTGGGCGGCACGCGCGGGATCAAGGTCGACGTCCGCATCATCGCCGCGACCAACCGCAACCTCGGGCAGATGGTGCAGGACGGCCGGTTCCGCAAGGACCTGCTCTACCGGCTGCACGTCGTGTCGATCGACATGCCGCCGCTCCAGCACCGGAAGGACGACATCCCGCTGCTCGCGCAGCACTTCCTCCATCGATTCGCGGCCGAGCAGAACAAGACGCTTGATGGCATCAGCCCGGAGGCCGTCAAGGTCCTGATGTGCCACGACTGGCCAGGCAACATCCGCGAGCTCGAGAACGTCATCGAGCGCGCGGTGCTGCTCGCGGAGGGCGCGCTCGTCACGGTCGCCGATCTGCAGATCGGCGAGAGCCTCGCCTGGACGGCCGAGCACGACCACACGCCCGCCGTGCGGATTCCGCCGGCGGGCATCGCGCTCGAGGAGATCGAGCGGCAGGCGCTCCTCGAGGCGCTCAGGATGTCGAACTGGGTGCAGAAGGACGCCGCCACCCTGCTCGGCATCAGCCCGCGCGTGATGAGCTACAAGCTCAAGGTCTTCAAGATCGAGACACCCAACGGCCGACCGTCAGAGTAGGGGGCCCCTCACTTGGCGCGCGGGTGCGCCTGGCGGTAGACGTCGAGCAGGCGCTTGACGTCCAGATGCGTGTACCGCTGCGTCGTGCTCAGGCGCGCGTGGCCGAGCAGGTCCTGAATCGCGCGGAGGTCGGCGCCCGCCTGCAGCAGGTGCGTCGCGAAGGTGTGGCGCAGCGCGTGCGGGCTGATGCCCCGCGCGATTGCCGCCTCGCGCACGTACCGCCGCACGATCCGGTCGACGCTCCTCGTCGTCAGCCGCCCGCCGCGAAGGTTGAGGAAGAGCGCCTGCCGCCGGCGGGTCTGACGGTTCGGGCGCGGCCCGGCACGCGGGCGCTCCGGCCGCGTAGCGAGGCCCGCCGCATCGCGCTGCATCGCCCGAATGGCCTCCGCCGCGGAGCGGTTGAACGGCACCAGCCGCTCCTTCCCGCCCTTGCCGCGCACTCGGACGATGCGGCCGGAGAGATTGATGTCGTCGAGATCGAGATCCACGAGCTCGCTGAGGCGCAGCCCGGACGCGTAGAACAGCTCGAGAATCGCCCGATCGCGACGGCCCGCCGGCGTGTTCACGTCCGGCGCGTCGAGCAGACGCGTGGTCTCGTCGGCCGCCAAGTGTTCCGGCAGCGTGTGCTCCTTGCGCGGTGCGCCCAGCAGGGCCGTGGGGTCATCGGCGATCGCGCCCTCGCGCACGAGATAGCGGGCGAACGTCCGGAATGCCGCGAGCCGCCGCGCCGCCGACGCGCGGCTGTTGCCGCGCGTGTTGAGCTCCTCGAGAAACGTGCGCACGCCCTCCGTGTCGAAACGGGTCACGGGCACCTCGCTCGGGCGGCACTCGCCCTGCGCCGCCAGACTCGCGAGGAGCTGCGTCAGATCCGTCTCGTAGGCACGCAGGGTATGGGCGGAGACGTTGCGGTTGTAGCGAAGGAACTCGAGAAACCCTCGAATCTGATCCTTCAACATCACGACGTGACACCGGGAGCATGTTCCATCGCCGTCCCGGAAAATACTCCCGGTGGGACCTGCGCCATCCAGCCGCGCAGATCCTCGAGCGCGCGCGCGCTCGTCGCGAGTTGACGATCGTGGCGGCTCTTGGGCGGCGCCGCGAGCGGCGGCAGAATGCCGAACGTGATGTTCGTCGGATCGTAGTGCCGCGGATCGGCGTGCGATACGTAGTAGCCAAGCGCGCCAATCGCCGTCGTGCGCGGCGGCGCGACCGCCCGAAGGCCCTGCGCCAGCCGCGCAGCGTTGCGGCCGGCCATCAGGCCCGACGCGGCCGACTCCACGTAGCCCTCCACGCCCGACACCTGCCCCGCGAAAAACAGATCGGGCTGCGACCGCGTCTGCCACGTGTCGAGGAGCACCGTCGGCCCGTTGATGTACGTGTTGCGATGGATCATCCCGAACCGCACGAACTCCGCCTGCTCGAGGCCCGGAATCATCCGCAGCACGCGCGCCTGCTCGCCCCATTTGAGCTGCGTCTGGAATCCCACGAGGCTGAAGTGATCGCCGGCGAGATTGTCCTGCCGGAGCTGCACGACGGCGTGCGGGCGCCGCGCCGTGCGCGGATCCTGGAGCCCGGCCGCCTTCATCGGCCCGAAGCGCAGTGTCTCCAGTCCCCGGTGCGCCATCACCTCAATCGGCAGGCAGCCCTCGAAGAACTTCGTGGAGTCAAAATCGTGGACGGCGGCTTTTTCGGCCGAGACGATGGCCGCGTGGAACGCCTCGTATTCGTCCTTCGTGAACGGACAATTCAGATAATCTCCGGCGTCCCCCGCCGGCTCGCTCGCGGCCTCGGCGGGCAGGCCGCCCGTCCTCAGACTCCTGTCCCAGCGCGATTGCCGGAAGACCCGGCTCATGTCGATCGTCTCGGCGAGAACGATCGGACTGATCGCGTCGAAGAACGCCAGGTGCTCGTGCCCGACGAACGCCGCGATGTCGGCCGAGAGTGCGGTCGACGTCAGCGGGCCGGTCGCGACGATGACCGGAGAGCCGGGACGCGCCTCGGGCAGGCGCGGGATCTCCCCGCGTTCGATGCGGATCAGCGGATGGGAGCGAATGGCCTCGGTCACGCCCGCGGAGAACAGCTCGCGATCGACGGCCAGCGCCGCGCCCGCCGGCACGCGCACCTCATCGGCCACGCGCATGACGAGCGAGCCCAGCCGCCGCATCTCTTCTTTCAGCAGCCCGACCGCGTTGTCCAGCTTGTCGCCGCGAAACGAGTTGCTGCAGACGAGCTCGGCGAGCTTGTCCGTCTTGTGCACGGCCGTCGGGACGACGGGCCGCATCTCGTGGATCGTGACGGGCACGCCCATCGACGCCGCCTGCCATGCGGCTTCGCTGCCGGCGAGACCGCCGCCGATGATGCGCACCATCACATGAATAGTAATCCGTCAGGCCCAAGAGGACAGGCCCAAGCCCCTAGACGAGCAGGCGCCAGGCATCAGGCAGAGGCATTGGGGAGCACCCCGCACTCGTTCCGTGCCCTACGCACCCGTCGCGGCCGCCGGCTCGAGCTCCTCGCTGCGCACATAGTCGCACGCCTCGTTCGCGCAGACGAGCTGGCGCCCGTGACGCTTCGTGATCTTCTCGGTGAGGAACGTCCAGCCGCACTTGGGGCACGGCTCGAGCACGGGCTTGTTCCACAGCGTGAAGTCGCACTTCGGGTAGTTCACGCAGCCGTAGAACACCTTGCCGCGCCGGGACTTGCGTTCGGCGACGTCGCCGCCGTCCTTGGGGCATTTGACGCCGGTGAGCTTCTGCTTGACGTACTTGCACTCCGGATAGCCCGTGCACGCGGTGAACTCACCGAACCGGCCGTGCTTGATGACGAGATTCTTGCCGCAGTTCGGGCATCGCTCCTCGAGGATTTGATCCGGCCGCGCCGCGGCCACGCCCTGCTTCGTCGCGATGATCTTCCGCGTCGTCTTGCACTCCGGATACCCGGTGCACGCGAGGAACATCCCGAAGCGGCCGCGCTTGACGACCATCGGCCGCCCGCAGTTCTCGCACGTCTCGTCGAGCTCCTCGGTGGACTGGTCGCCGGGCGCCTCGATCTCCTTCGTGTTGTCGCAGTCGGGATAGCGGCTGCACGCGAGGAAGAGCCCGAACTTGCCGGACTTTTCGACCATCTCGCCCAGCCCGCACTTGTCGCACTTGATGCCGGTCGGCTGCCCTTCCTTGAAGTTGGGCATCTCCTTGGCCGCGCGCTTCAGGTCCTTCTTGAACTTCACGTAGAAGTCCCTGAGCGTCTCGGCGTAGCCGGCCTTGCCCTGCTCGATCTCGTCGAGCTGCTCTTCCATGCGCGCGGTGTACTCCACGTCGAGGATGTCGTCGAACACCGGATGCAGCAGCTTGTCCACGAGCCGCCGTCCGAGCACCGTCGGCCGGAACTTGCCTTCGATCTTGTTGACGTACTCGCGCGCCTGCAGCACGGAGATGATCGACGCGTAGGTGCTCGGCCGGCCGATGCCGTCCTCCTCGAGCGCCTTGACGAGCGATCCCTCGTTGTAGCGGGGCGGCGGCTGCGTGAACTTCTGCTCGGGCTTGATCTCGCGGGCCTCGAGCGTCTGGCCCTCTTTGAGCGATGGCAGGACGCCCGTCGACGGCGCTTCCTCCGATTCGGCGGCGCCAGCGGCCGGCTGCGACGGCTGCTCCGTCCGCTCGCTCTCCTCGGCTTCCTGCGTTTCGACGCCGTACGCCGCGAGCCAGCCCGCGAACTTCGGCACGGAGCCCTTCGCACGGAAGAGGTACTCGCCCGCGGTGATGTCCACCGACGTGTCGTCGAACAGCGCCGGCGTCATCTGCGACGCGAGGAACCGCTCCCAGATCAGGTGATACAGATAGTACTGGTCCGGCGTGAGGAACGCCCGCACGGCCTCCGGCGGGTATTTCATGGAGGTCGGCCGGATCGCTTCGTGCGCGTCCTGCGCCGAGGACTTGAGCTTGTAGCGATTCGGCTGGTCGGGCACGTACGCGTCGCCGAACTGCACCTTCACGAACTCACGGACCTCGTCGAGCGCCTGCTCGGACACGCGCACCGAGTCCGTGCGCATGTACGTGATGAGGCCGATCGGCGCCTCCTCGCCCGGCAGCTCGATGCCCTCGTAGAGCTGTTGGGCGACCATCATCGTCTTCTTGACCGGGAAGCGCGAGGCCTGCTGCAGCTTGCTCGTGATGAACGGCGGAATCGCGTGCTTCTTCCGCTCCTTCTGCGTGACCGAGGAGACGATGAACGTCGCGCGTTTGAGATCCTCGAGGACGGCGTCGGCTTCCGCCTGGTTCCGCACCTTCGCAGCCGCCTCGCCCTTGCGAACGAGCCTCGCCTCAAATTCCGGCGGCTCAGGTCCGGCCAGTCGCGCGGTGATGTGCCAGTACTCCTCCGGCACGAACGCTTCGATCTCGCGCTCGCGATCGCAAATCAGCTTGAGGGCGACCGATTGGACGCGGCCCGCCGACAGGCCCCGGCGCACTTTGTCCCACAGGATCGGGCTGATCTTGTAGCCGACCAGGCGATCGAGCACGCGGCGCGCCTGCTGCGCGTCCACCATCTTCATGTCGATCTCGCCCGGGTGCTTGATGGCCTCGAGAATCGCTTTCTTCGTGATCTCGTTGAACATCAGACGGCGGATCTTCTTCTTCGCCGCCCCGAGCTCCTCGGACAGATGCCAGCCGATCGCCTCGCCTTCGCGGTCCGGGTCGGTCGCGACGTAGATTTCGTCGGCGCTCTTCGCCGCGTCTTTCAGCTCTTTGATGACCTTGACTCGGTCGGGAAGGACGACGTATTCGGGCTGGAACCCGGCATCGACATCCACGCCCAGCTTGCTCTTCGGAAGGTCCCGCACGTGACCCATGGACGCAATGACCTTGAAGTCGCGTCCGAGGTATTTGTTAATCGTCTTCGCCTTCGCGGGCGATTCCACGACGACCAGCGCCTTTGGCATGAAGCTCCTGTGCGTGTCCGCTCTTCTTCTATCAATAACAGGTCAGTCAAGTCTGACGTAACTGCCGCCGGGGAGGCGCGCGATTCGTCCGGCCAGCTCGAGCGCCGAGAGTTCCGTCAGGAGGCCGGGCGTCGTCCGGCGGGTGCGCGCCGCCAGTTCGTCCACGGAGTACGGCTCGCCCACCGCCATTGTTCCTTCCAACTCGCTTATTTGCAATGACTTACTTGGCAAGGCGTGCGGTACCGCCGGCGCGCGCTGCCAGCCAACCTCCTCGAGGATGTCCTCGACGGTCTCGACCAGCCGCGCTCCGTCTTTGATGAGCGCGTGGCACCCTTGGTGTCGCCCGGACGTCACGCCACCGGGCACAGCCAGGACGTCCCGCCCTTGCTCGAGCGCGGCCCGCGCCGTAATCAAGGACCCGCTGTGCATCGAGGCCTCGACCACCACGACGGCCACCGAGAGGCCGCTGATGATGCGATTGCGCAGCGGAAAATGGTGGGGCAGCGGCAGCATGCCCGGCGGCAGCTCGCTCACGACGGCGCCGGATGCCGCGATGCGCCTCGCGAGCGCGCGGTGCTCGGACGGGTAGACGCGATCGGCGCCGCACCCGAGAACCGCGACGGTGCGGCCGCCCGCCTCGAGCGCGCCTTCGTGGGCCGCCGCATCGACGCCCCGCGCCATGCCGCTCACGACCACCAATCCGGCGTTTGCCAGGTCGCGTCCCAGCGCACGCGCGACCGTGAGGCTCGCAGGCGTCGCGGCGCGAGAGCCGACGACGGCAATCGCGGGCTGCGAGAGCGCGGTCACGTCGCCCCTGACCCAGAGCAGCAGCGGCGGATCCGGCAGTTGTCGCAGCAGGTCCGGATACGCGCCGACGCCCCACGGCACCGGCGTGAGGTCCGCGGCGCGTCCCGCACGGAGCGCCTCCCCGGCCACGTGCCACGCTCGCGCGATGCGGGCGCAGCGCTCCGGCGGCGACCAGCCCAGGGCGACCGCGACTCGATCGAGCAGGTCGTCGGCGCGCTCGAGGTCCGCCTGCCGCGCGACCTCCTGGAACAGGCGCTCCACGCGGGTGTCGGCGCTCGGCCGGAGGGCCGCGAGCGCGAGCGCCGTGTCGACCCAGGTTCGCGCCGGCGGGTGTCCACTCTCTGCCACGGAATTTACGTCGCGTGCACCCGGCGTGCCACGCTTCGTCAGCCTGATCCCCGTGCTCTCTCGCGAGAGCGCGCACATTCTGCAACGTGCGCGCGGCAGCAGTCTTGCACTTTATGGCACCATGAGGCCGGCGCCCGCTTCACGAAGGGGGGTGCGCCCGCCTCGGTACGGGTTTATAGTGTGAACTAAGGCCATGCGTCTCAGACTCTCGCTCATCGCGTTGCTGGTGCTGATCGCCTTGGGCGCCGGCGTCGCGCCGGCCTGGGCCGACCGGCGGTCCGAAGCCAAGGATCAGGTGGATTTCGGGATCACGGTCGCGCAGCGCGGCCTCTGGAAGGAAGCCGTGCTGCACTGGGAAAAGGCCGTCGAGAAAGATCCGACGTACGGCGCGGCCTGGAACGACCTCGGCATCGGCTACGAACAGCTGGGCAAGTTCGACGAAGCGCGCAAGGCGTACGAAAAGGCGATTGAAGCCGAGCCGAGCAACCAGTTCATCCGGCAGAACTACGATCAATTCAGGGAAAACTATGACCGCCTCAACCGCCGCCGCGGTGGTCGCTAGCCTCGGTCTCGCCGTTGGCGCGGCCGGCTGCGTCAGCTTCTACGAGATTCCCGTCGAGATCCCGCTGCAGGCGAAGATCGACGTCAGCCAGTTCCAGCGCGTCCTCGTGTTCGGGTTCCTGTCGGGCGGATCGAACGCGATCGACCCGAACACCGAGACGGCGCGGCTGCTGCGCAGCCAGCTGCGCTCCAAGCAGGATCTGAAGGTCATCGACTCGGACGTGGTCTCACTGGTCGACGAGGTGGATCGGCGGCAAGCGGCGGCGGGGGCCATGGCGCCCGCGCCGGCTGGCGGCCCGCTCGTCAAGGGCGAGCCGAAGATCAAGAGCGACAAGGACCTCCAGAACTACCAGGCGATCTTCTCGGACAAGGAGTTCTGGAAGGCGATCGGCGAGCGCTACCAGAGCCCGCTCATCATCACCGGCTCGGTGCTGTTCAGCGAGATGACCAAGAGCGGCATGGTCTCCAAGCCCCAGCAGTACGTCGACTCGACCGGCCAGACCCGCTACCAGGAAGTCCACGAGTGGGCCGACCTCAAGGGCTACGCGCTCGACTCGAAGTTCATCTTCATCGACGGCCGGACCGGCGAGCAGCTCTACACCGAGCCGCTCCATGAGGAATCGCTGTATCCCGCGACGCAGAACACACCGGCGCTCTCGTCCTACTTCGAGCTGATGGACAAGGTGCTGCCGTCGTTCCTCAACACGCTCAGCACGCAGAAGATTCGGGGAACGAGGATCCTGATCAAGTAACCGATCGAGTTGGACGTTGGAAGCCGGACGTGCGAAATTCGGAGGGCACGTGTGTCGCTCCGACCTTCCAACTCGAACTTCGGGCTGGGAACTTGACCGGCCGCGCGGGCGCTTGCCACCCTGGGCGCGGCAGTGTTAGCCTTGATGGTTCTGGCGCCGCCTGGACCGGGCGCCATGGAAGTCGCGAACGGAGAATCGAGCGATGTTTGCCATTGTGGAAGCCGGCGGGCGGCAGGAGAAGGTCACGCCGGGCGTGGTCGTGGTCGTCGACAGGATCACGGCGGAGCCGGGCGCGGAAGTGACCTTCGACCGGGTGCTGCTCGTCGAGACGACGGACGGCGCGATTGTCGCCGGAACGCCCTACGTGCAGGGCGCCAGCGTCACGGGCATCGTCGAGGCGCAGACCAAGGGCCGGAAGATTCGCGTCTTCAAGACCAAGCGGCGGAAGCACTACCGGCGCACGCGCGGACACCGGACGCTCCAGACGCGGGTGCGCGTCAAGAGCATCAACACCAAGTAGGACGAGGCGCTCGAGCCATGGCTCACAAAAAAGGACAGGGCAGCTCGCGCAACGGCCGCGACAGCAACTCGCAGCGGCTGGGCGTGAAGCGGTTCGACGGCAATCTGGTGACGGGCGGATCGATCCTCGTGCGGCAGCGCGGGCGGCGGTTCCGGCCGGGCCTGAACGTGGGCCGCGGCAAGGACGACACGCTGTTCGCGAAGATCCCGGGCCGCGTGAAGTTCTCCGACCACGGCGCGCACGGCCGCGTGATCTCGATCGTCCCCGCGGAGAAGTAGTCTGTTTGTCGACGAAGTCGACATCCACGTCCAGGCCGGCGGCGGTGGCAACGGCTGCCTGAGCTTTCGCCGCGAGAAGCGCGTGCCGCGCGGCGGGCCGAACGGCGGCGACGGCGGGCGCGGCGGCTCCATCTACCTCACGGCGAGCCCGCACCAGAACACGCTCATCACCTACCGGTTTCATCCTGAGTTCAAGGCGGAGCGCGGCCAGCACGGCCTGGGCTCGAACTGCACGGGACACGACGGCGCGGATCTGGTGCTCGAGGTCCCGCCCGGCACGGTGGTGTACGACGCCACGACCAGCGACCTGATCCCGATGGCGGATCTGGTGACCGTGGGCGAGCGCGTGCTCGTCGCGCGCGGCGGGCGTGGCGGGCGTGGCAACGCGGCGTTTGCGACGTCCACCAATCGCGCGCCGCGCCGCACCGAACCGGGCGAGCCCGGCGAAGCACGCAGGGTACGCCTGCGCCTCAAGCTGCTCGCCGACGTGGGGCTCGTCGGATTTCCAAATGCCGGCAAGAGCACGCTCATCGCGCGCATCTCCGCCGCGCGTCCGAAGATCGCCGACTACCCCTTCACGACGCTCACGCCGAATCTCGGCGTCGTCCGGTTGAGCGACGACCGCAGCTTCGTCGTCGCCGACGTGCCCGGCCTGATCGAGGGCGCGCACCTCGGACACGGACTCGGCACGAAGTTTCTGGCGCACCTCGAGCGGACGAAGGTGCTCGTCCACGTGGTCGACGTCTCGTCGGCCTCGGGTCGCGACCCGGTCGAGGACTTCGAGGTGATCTCGCGCGAGCTGGCGCTCTTTGCCGGCGCCGGCGACGAGACCGCCGTGTCGCTCGCGGCCAAGCCTCGGATCATCGCCGCAAACAAGATCGACGCGCTGGACGATCCGACCCGGCTCGCGCGCCTCGTCAAGCACGCGAAGAAATCGAAGGTGCCGTGCCTGCCCGTGTCGGGCGCCACCGGCGACGGCATTCCCGCGCTCCTCGAGGCCATGTGGCGCGAGGTGGCGGATCGGACGACGTCGGCGGTCGGATAGCGCGATGGGGCGGCACGGCGTGCTCGGCGGCACGTTCGACCCGATTCACGTCGGACATCTCGACGTGGCGAGGGCCGCGGCCCGCGCGCTTGCGCTCGACGACGTGCAGGTCATGCCGTCGCGAATCCCGCCGCACCGGCGCCCGCCCCAGGCCTCCGCCGAGGCGCGGCTGGCGATGGTGCGGCTCGCCATCGCCGACGAGCCCCGATTCTCGGCGTCCGACCTCGAGCTGCAGACCGACGCGCCGTCCTACACCTCGGCGACGCTCGATCGGCTGCAGGCGTCGGGCGTCGATCTCGCGTCGGTGTTCTTCATCACCGGCGCGGATGCGTTTCGCGACATCGCGACCTGGAGGCACTACCCGGCGATCCTCGACCGCTGCCACTTCGTGGCGGTGTCGCGGCCCGGCTGTTCCGCGAGCGGCCTGCGCGCCGCGCTGCCGGCGCTCGCCTCCCGGATGGTGGACGCGACGGCGCCGGTCCCAGCCCGGCCGGCGATCGTCCTCGTCGACGCGCCGACCGCCCCGGTCTCGTCGACCGACATCCGGGCGCGCCTGGCGCAGGGCCAGTCCATCGCCGGTTTGGTGCCGCCCGCCGTGGCGGCGTACATTGAGAGTCACGGGTTGTACCGGTCGTCCCGCGTGAAGGAGCAGAATGGCCAAGGCTGAACGCCGCCCTCGCAAGCGCACCCCCGCCGAACCCCGCCTTCCCGCCGAGATCACGCTCGCCGTGGCCGCCGCGCTCGACAAGAAAGCCGAAGACGTGGTGGTCCTCGATCTGCGCAAGGGATCGGCGTTCACCGATTTCTTCGTGATCGCGACCGGCACGAACATCCGCCAGGTGCAGACGATCGCCGACGCGATCAACGACGCACTGCGGAGAGCGGGCACGCGCCCCGCGCTCGTGGAGGGCTACGAGCGCGGCGAGTGGGTGCTCGTGGATTACTTCGACTTCATCGTGCACGTCTTCATGCCGGCGACGCGCCAGTTCTACGGCCTCGAGCGCCTGTGGGGCGACGCCGAGCGCATTGAAATTCCTGCGTAGTTGCTCCGGGAGTATTTTGCAGAATCTGCCACACGCCAATCGCCTGGCGTGATTCCCCGCGCTGACGACCTGGCCGCCGCCTTGCACTGACGCGGTCCGTTGCTGGCTCACGTCGCGTTGCTCACGGCGACGAACGCGGTCGTCCGCACACTGCTCGCACCGGTCTGCGCGGCGTGCGGTGCGCTGCTCGCGCGCCCGCTCGACGGCCCGGTGTGCGCGGCCTGCTGGCGCGCGCTCCCCAGGCTGACGCCGCCCTGCTGCATCCGCTGCGGGGATGCGCTGGCCGCGCCGGGCGCGGGCCCTCACTGCGTTCGCTGCCGGCGGCGGCCGTCGGTCATGGCCTTGTCGCGGAGCGCCGGCGTCTATGACGGCTCGCTCCGCCGCATCGTGCACGCGTTCAAGTACGACGGTCGGCGCGTGCTCGCGCCGCGTCTGGCCGCGCTGATGCGCGAAGCCGGCGCCGATCTGCTCGCCGGCGCCGACGCGGTCATTCCCGTGCCGCTCCATCCCTGGCGGGCGCTGCGGCGCGGCTTCAATCAGGCGGACGACCTCGCGCGGGCGCTCGGGCCGCCGGTCTGGCGCGTGCTGCGCCGGACCCGCCACGGCCCGCCGCAGGCGGCGCTGCCGGCCGCCCGCCGTCACGCGAACGTACGTGCGGCGTTCGCGCTGCGCCTGGACAAGCCGTGGTCGGCCCGGCGCCTCCGAAACCGAAGCGTCGTGCTGGTGGATGACGTGATGACGACCGGCGCGACGCTCGAGGCGTGCGCGCGCGTGCTCGCCGCCGCGGGCGTCAGGCGCGTGATCGCACTGACGGCAGCCCGAGCCGTGGCAGGACCGCCTCGTCCACGGCCGCCGACACCTCGTCCTTCGATCGCTCCGCGTCGATGACGATCCAGCCGTGCTCGCCGGCCTGCCGCCGATAGCTCTGCCGCACGCGCCCCAGCAGCGCGAGGTCGCGCTCGTAGCGGTCCCGCCCCGTGGCCTTCCGCCGGACGGCGGTCTCCGGCGCGATGTCGAGCAGGACGGTCAGGGTGGGCAGCGGCAGGTGGCGCTGGATGTCCTCCAGCCATGCCGGATCCAGCCCCTGCGCCTCGCCATACGCCACGCTCGACGCGCGATACCGATCGCACACGACGACGTGCCCGCCGCTCAGCCACAGTTCGAGGCGCGGCCGGTACTCGAAGCGATTCGCGACGTAGAGGAGCTGCATCACGTCGGGCGCGTAGTCGCGCTGGCCCTGCAGCGCCTTGGCGATTTCCTGTCCGATCGGCGTCTCGTAGTCCGGAAACGACAGGAGGTTGACCTTGCGGCCGGCCTGCTCGATCCGCGTGCGGACGTGGCGGGTCTGCGTTTCCTTGCCGCTCTGATCCAGGCCTTCGATGGCGATCAGCATCACTCGTCCCACATGAGCATGTCATCAACCGACTGCCGGCGGCGAACCACGCGCCACGCGCCGTCGCTCACCAGCGCTTCGGCGGCCATCGGCCGGCGGTTGTAGTTCGACGCCATCACGGCGCCGTAGGCGCCGGCGTCGCGCACCGCGAGCAGATCGCCCACGTCCACCGGCGGCAGCTCCCGGTCGGCGCCGAGCGTATCGCTCGTCTCGCACACGGGCCCGACGACGTCCACGCGCCAGAGCCCGCCGGGCCGAGGACAGACCGGCTCGATCGCGTGCCACGCGCCGTACAGCGCGGGCCGCAGCAGATCGGTCATGCCGGCGTCGGTGACGACGAACCAGCCGCCGTCGGGCTTGCGCTTGAGATCGACGACCTCGGTGACGAGCACGCCCGCAGGGCCCACGATCGCTCGGCCGGGCTCGAGGACCAGCGTGAGCCCGGTCGAACGGACAGCCGGCAGCACCGCCTCGGCGTACTCCTCCATCGTGACCACCGGTTGGTCCGGCTCGTACGCGATGCCCAGGCCGCCGCCGAGATCGAGGTGCTCGAGCCGGACGCCGGCGCGGATCAGCTCGCGCGCGAGCGACGCGACGGCGTCGGCGGCGCGCTCGAGCGGCCCGACGCTCGTGATTTGCGAGCCGACGTGGACGTGCAGGCCGACGACCGACAGGTCCGGGCGCCGCGCCATGTCGAGCGCCATCAGGCGGGCGTCGTCGACCGACATGCCGAACTT
>Ga0335084_10001886_pt1 | contig 19894 bp, 8 predicted proteins | sample Lox_Sample_44_FD_206721 | JGI IMG/M metagenome (GOLD analysis project Ga0335084, IMG submission 206721) | Soil microbial communities from Loxahatchee National Wildlife Refuge, Florida, United States - Lox_Sample_4.4 | ecosystem: Environmental > Terrestrial > Soil > Wetlands | place: USA: Florida...
GGTCTTCATCGTGGCCTCGATGCTGTTGAGCACGATGCCGATGGAGGTGGTGAGCTGGTCGAGGAAGGCCAAGTGCGAGGCGGTGTAGCCGCTGAGGGACGCCAGCTCGATCACCGCCTTCACCTCGCCCTCGAAGAGCACCGGGAGGACGATGACGTTCCGCGGCAGCGCGCTGAACAGGCTCGATCCGACCCGGGTGGTGTCCGGGGGCAGGTCGGTGATCAGCATCCGCCGCTTCTCCACCGCGCACTGGCCGATGAGGCCCTCTCCGAAGTGGAAGTTCCCCGGGTGCCCGGCCTGCCCGTCGTCGGCGTAGCTGGCCAGGAGCCTCAGAGAGGGCTGCTCGCCGGCGTCCACGTCCGCGGTCCGGTAGATGACCCCCTGGTGCGCGGTGATCAGCGGCGCCAGCTCGGAGAGGAGCAGCTGGCCCACCCGGGTCAGGTCGCGCTGCCCCTGGAGCATGCCGGTGAACCGGGCGAGGTTGGACTTGAGCCAGTCCTGCTCGGTGTTCCGCTCGGTGGTGAGCCGGAGGTTCACGATCATGGTGTTGATGTTGTCCTTCAGCTCGGCCACCTCGCCGCGGGCGTCGACCTGGACGGACCGGGTCAGGTCCCCCTTGGTGACCGCCGTCGCCACCTCGGCGATGGCACGCACCTGGGTGGTGAGGTTCGCCGCGAGGAGATTGACGTTGCCCGTGAGGTGCTTCCAGGTCCCGGCCGCGCCAGGCACGTTCGCCTGACCGCCGAGGCGGCCCTCCACGCCGACCTCGCGGGCCACGGTGGTCACCTGCTCGGCGAAGGTGGCCAGGGTGCTGGTCATGTTGTTGATGGTGTCGGCGAGCGCCGCCACCTCGCCCTTCGACTTGACGGTGAGGTTCTGCTTCAGGTCTCCGTTTGCCACCGCGGTCACGACCTTGGCGATGCCCCGCACCTGCTCGGTGAGGTTGGCGGCCATGACGTTCACCGTGTCGGTGAGGTCCTTCCAGGTGCCGGCCACCCCCGGCACCTGGGCCTGGCCACCGAGCTTGCCGTCGGTGCCCACCTCGCGCGCCACCCGCGTCACCTCGGCGGCGAAGGCGTTCAGCTGGTCGACCATGGTGTTGATGGTCTCCTTCAGCTGGAGGATCTCCCCCTTGACGTCGACGGTGATCTTCTTGGAGAGGTCTCCCCGGGCCACCGCGGTGGTCACCTCGGCGATGTTCCGCACCTGGGTGGTGAGGTTGCCGGCGAGGAGGTTCACGTTGTCGGTGAGGTCCTTCCAGGTGCCGGCCGCTCCGGGCACGTTGGCCTGCCCACCGAGGCGGCCCTCGGTCCCCACCTCGCGGGCGACCCGGGTCACCTCGCCGGCAAAGGAGCGGAGCTGCTCCACCATGGTGTTCAGCGTCTCCTTGAGCACCAGGAGCTCGCCGCGCACGTCCACGGTGATCTTCTTGGACAGGTCTCCGCTGGCGATCGCCGTGGCCACCTCGGCGATGTTCCGCACCTGGGCGGTGAGGTTCTTGGCCATGAGGTTGACGTTGTCGGTGAGGTCCTTCCAGGTGCCGGCCACACCGGGGACCTCGGCCTGGCCGCCCAGCTTCCCTTCCGTGCCCACGTCGCGGGCGACGCGGGTCACCTCGGAGGCGAAGGCGTTGAGCTGGTCCACCATGGTGTTGATGGTGTTCTTCAATTCGAGAATCTCGCCCTTCACGTCGACGGTGATCTTCCGGGAGAGGTCTCCCCGGGCCACCGCAGTGGTCACCTCGGCGATGTTCCGCACCTGGGCGGTGAGGTTCCCGGCCATGAAGTTCACCGAGTCGGTGAGCGCCTTCCAGGTGCCCGCCACGCCTGGCACCTGCGCCTGACCGCCGAGGCGGCCCTCGGTGCCCACCTCGCGCGCCACCCGGGTCACCTCGCCGGCGAAGGCGTTCAGCTGGTCGACCATGGTGTTGATGGTCTCCTTCAGCTGGAGGATCTCCCCCCGGACGTCGACGGTGATCTTCCGCGAGAGGTCGCCGCCGGCGATCGCCGTGGCCACCTCGGCGATGTTTCGCACCTGGCCGGTGAGGTTCGCGGCCATCGAGTTCACCGAGTCGGTGAGGTCCTTCCAGGTGCCGCCCACGCCCGGGACCTCGGCCTGGCCGCCCAGCTTCCCGTCGGTGCCCACCTCGCGGGCCACCCGGGTCACCTCGGCGGCGAAGGCGTTCAGCTGGTCCACCATGATGTTCATGGTGTTCTTCAGCTCGAGGATCTCGCCCTTGACGTCGACGGTGATCTTCTTGGAGAGGTCGCCGCGCGCGACGGCGGTGGCCACCTCGGCGATGTTCCGCACCTGGCCGGTGAGGTTGCTGGCCATGGAGTTCACCGAGTCGGTGAGGTCCTTCCAGGTGCCCGCCACGCCGCGGACCACCGCCTGACCGCCCAGCTTGCCCTCGGTGCCCACCTCGCGCGCCACCCGGGTCACCTCGCCGGCGAAGGCGTTCAGCTGGTCCACCATGGTGTTGATGGTCTGCTTCAGCTGGAGGATCTCGCCCGAGACGTCGACGGTGATCTTCTTGCTCAGGTCTCCGTTGGCGATGGCCGTCGCCACCTCGGCGATGTTTCGCACCTGACCGGTGAGGTTGGCAGCCATGAAGTTCACGCTGTCGGTGAGGTCCTTCCAGGTGCCACCCACGCCGGGCACCTGCGCCTGACCGCCGAGGCGGCCCTCGGTGCCCACCTCGCGCGCCACCCGGGTCACCTCGCCGGCGAAGGCGTTCAGCTGGTCGACCATGGTGTTGATGGTCTCCTTCAGCTGGAGGATCTCGCCGGAGACGTTCACCGTGATCTTCCGGGAGAGATCGCCGCTGGCGATGGCGGTGGAGACCTCGGCGATGTTCCGCACCTGGGCGGTGAGGTTACTGGCCATGAAGTTCACGTTGTCGGTGAGGTCCTTCCAGGTGCCGGCCACCCCCGGGACCTGCGCCTGTCCACCCAGCTTCCCGTCGGTGCCCACCTCGCGCGCCACCCGGGTCACCTCCGAGGCGAAGGAGTTGAGCTGGTCGACCATGGTGTTGATGGTGTCCTTGAGCTCGAGGATCTCCCCGCGAACGTCCACGGTGATCTTCCGGCTGAGGTCACCGCGCGCGACCGCAGTGGTGACCTGGGCGATGTTCCGCACCTGGTCGGTGAGGTTGCCGCACATGGCGTTCACCGAGTCGGTGAGGTCCTTCCAGGTGCCGGCCACGCCGGGGACGATGGCCTGGCCGCCCAGTCGGCCCTCGGTCCCGACCTCGCGGGCCACCCGGGTCACCTCCGAAGCGAAGGACCGGAGCTGGTCCACCATGGTGTTGATCGCCTCCTTCAGCTGGAGGATCTCCCCGCGGACGTCCACGGTGATCTTCTTGCTGAGGTCGCCGGAGGCCACGGCGATGGTCACCTCGGAGATGTTGCGGACCTGGGCGGTGAGGTTCGAGGCCATGTAGTTCACGGACTCGGTGAGGTCCTTCCACACCCCGCTCACGTCCGGCACGTCGGCCTGGCCGCCCAGCTTTCCGTCGGTGCCCACCTCGCGCGCCACCCGGGTCACCTCGGAGGTGAAGACGCCCAGCTGCTTGATCATCGAGTTCACGATGGTGGCCGAGCGGAGGAACTCGCCCTGCAGCGGCCGGCCGTCCACGTCCAGCCGCATGGTCTGGGAGAGATTGCCCTGGGCCACGGCCGCCAGGGCCCGGGTCACCTCGGTGGTGGGCCAGAGCAGGTCCTCGATGAGGGTGTTGACCGACTGCTCCATGTCCGCCCAGGCGCCGGACTGGCCGGTGAACTTGACCCGTTGCCGGGTCTTGCCCTCCTTGCCCACCACCTGGCCCACGTGTCCCAGCTGCTCGGCCATGCGCTGGTTGCCGGAGACCACGTCGTTCACCGCGTCGCCGATCTTCCCCAGCAGCCCCGTCCAGTGGCCCGGGACGCGGACGCCGAAGTTGCCGTTGCGGACTTCCAGCAGGACCCCGAGCAGCTCGCGCAGCTGCAGTGGGACCTCGGGCTCGAGTGCCGGGAGGCCGGGTGGGGAGGGAGTGACCTCGGGGGTGCTGAGCAGCAGGCTCGGGTTTCCGTTGTCGCGCTGCTCGCCGCTCTTCGGGGGGACGATGGCCATGGGGGTGATGCTCCTCAGGAACTCGGGTGCGCGGCGGACTCGGAGTCGTGCCGCTTGCGGCTGAGCTCGACGAAGACCGCGACCTTCTTGCGGACGATCTCCGGGTCGAGCGGCTTGACCAGGTAGTCGGCACCGCCGGCGGCATAGGCCCGGTGGATCTCCTCGGGGTCCTCGCCGAAGGCGGTGATGAAGATGATGGGGATGTGGCGGCTGCGCTCCAGCGCCTTGAGGTGGGTGGCCACCTCGAAGCCATTCATCCGAGGCATGGCCACGTCGATCAGCGCCGCGGAGAAGCGCTCGCGCAGGGCGAGGCGCAGGGCCTCCTCGCCGGTGGTGGCGGAGACCAGATGGTAGTCCGGCCGCTCGAGGATGGCCTTGAGCGCGGTGAGGTTCTCCACCTTGTCGTCCACCAGCAGGATGGACGCGGGCTGGGCGGCCACCGGGGGCGGCCCGGCCCGGTCGAGCGCCGCGGCCAGGGTGAAGAAGAAGGCCGCGCCCTTGCCGGGCTCGCTCTCGACCCAGATGCGGCCCCCGTGCGCCTCGACGATGGCCCTGCAGATGGCAAGCCCCAGCCCGGCGCCGCGCCGGTCGGACGCGTGCGCCTGCCAGAACCGGTCGAAGACGCGGGAGAGGTGCTCGCCGGGGATGCCCGGGCCGGTGTCGCGCACGCTGAAGAGTACCCACCCCGGCCCGGGCGCCCGGGTCGCGCCCACGGTGACCACCCCGCCGGGAGGGGTGAACTTGAGCGCGTTGCCGATCAGGTTCTCGAGGACCTGGAGCACCCGTTCCTCGTCCGCGTCGACGGAGGGAAGCGCCGGGGCGACGTCGGTGTTGATGATCACCGAGGTCTGTCCGGCGAGGCTCTGCTGCGACTCGAGCGCAGTGAGGATCAGCGAGGTGGGAGCCACCTCGCCCTTGTCCACCGTGAACCGGCCCCCCTCGATGGCGTGGATGTCGAGCAGGTCCTGGAGGAGCCGCTCCATGCGCTGTGCGCTGCGCTGGATGCGCTCCACCGGCCGCCGCAGTGTTGGCTCGGTGATGCGGGGGAGCAGGGTGCCGACGCCGACGGTGACCGCATGGAGCGGGTTCCGGAGGTCGTGGGTGACGACGGCCAGCGCCTCCTCGCGCGTGCGGAGCTCTTCCCGCAGCCGGTCGTGCTCGATGCGGCGGGCCAGCTCGGGGCCGAGCGCGTGGGCGACCGTCCAGAGCATCTCGCTCTCGGTGGCGGTGAGCGTCCGACCCGCGCCGGTGGCGAGGTAGAGCCCGCCGATCAGCGCCTCCCGGGAGCGCAGCGGCAGGCAGTGGACGGTCCGCCAGCGAACCGGCAGGGCGGGCAGCAAGCCCGCGGCGGCCTCCGGTGCGAGCACGAAGGGAGCCGGTGACTCTGGCCAGGAGTGAGTGTCCAGCCCCACCACCGGAAGCGCCGCGAGCTCGACCCCGAGCCCGGTGCCGGCGACCGCCCGGAGCGCCTCGGCCTCGCGCAGCCGGAGCAACGCTCCTTCCAGGCACAGGCCCTGCACCAGTGCAGCCGGGACGGCGGCGAGGAAGCCCTCGGTGGTGTCCTGGGCGCCAAAGGCCCGGAGCAGCTCGGCGAGGAGGGCCACCGGCGCACCATCGCCGGCCTCGGCGGGGACGGTCGCCTCGGGCGCGGGGGCCAGGGTGTCGGTCCTGTGCACGGCGGTCACGGGCGAGCGCGGGCCTCTCTGGAGCCCGGGGTCCTGGGCACCACGCACCCACGGGGAGTCCGAGGGCTCGTTCTACCTGCGACAAGTTCACCGTCACCCGGGGGTGGAAACGGCGCCGTCCGCCGCTCAACAGGCACCACCAACCGCCGACCAGCGGACACTTTCAGTGGACCGCGGGCTTCCGGACACTGCTCCCGGGGCGCGGGGCGCGCACCGTCGACCTGGGACTCGATGTCCGGGGGGACGCGGAGCCCCGGATGGGCTCAAGGGCGCGGAGGGCCGGACGGACGCGCAGCGAGCCGGGCGGAGGGCGCCTCGGCGATGACCCGGCGCGCCTCGCCGGCGATCCGCAGGAAGCCGCGGACCTGCGCGTCACGGACGAGCGCGGGGAGCAGGTGCGGGGCCGGATCCGACCTGCGCGACAGCACCTCGCCCAGGGCCAGCTCCGCCTCCAGCAGCAGCGGCACCACCCCGGCGGTGGAGGCCCGGGCGCGGGCAGCGAGCACGCGGGCCCTCGGGTCGAGGCCGAGCTGCAGCTCCTCCCGCGCGAGCTCCAGCTGGGCGAGGACGGCCGGCTCGAAGAACCCGTTCGACTCGGCCACCTCGCTCGCCCTTGCGGCCTGCTGACGCGCAGCGCGGGGCCGCCCCTCGAGCCGGAGCAGACGCGCCTCGACCAGCGCCGTCAGGGCCTCGTCGTACCGGGTCCGGTGCGCGGGGCGGGACTGCTCGAGGAGCCGGCGCGCCTGCGCGATGCGCCCCAGATCGAGGAGCACGTTGGCCCGGAGCACCAGCATCCGGCCCTGGATGAAGCTGGGGAGGCCCTTCTCGTTGATCGCCCCGGCCAGGAGGTCCGCCGCCCGCTCGCTCCTGCCCTGCGCCCGCAGCACCTCGGCGAGGTGGGGCAGCACCCGGAAGCCCTTGTCCTCGACCCGCACGTTCTCCTCCTGCGCCTGCTCGGCGAGCCGTGCCGCCTCGGTCAGAGCCCCCCGGGCGAAGCGGAGACGGGACTGCTCACGCCACTGGTACATCCGGGAGAGCGCGCCGCGCGAGCGCGCCTCGGCAGGGCGGGGGCGGTCGAGGGCCTCGGCCTCCTGCGCCGCCGCCTCGGCCTCGGCCACCTGGCCACGGGCGAGCTCGAGTGGCGCCAGGTCCCAGAGCACATCGGCCAGCAGCCGCGCGTCGCCGGCGCGCCGCGCACCGTCCACCGCCTGGTGGAGCCAGGCGCTGACGTCGGCCAGGGGCCGGTCGAAGCGCAGGGTGATGGCACGGTCCTTCGCCGCGCGCCAGGCCCACTCCGAGCCTGCGCCGGCGCGCATCGCCTCGGCGTGGAAGCGATCCGCGGCGTCGGTGTCCTCGCGCTCCAGGGCCACCGCGGCCCGCTCGAAGGCGGCGCTCGCCTCCAGGGTGGAAAGCCCGAGCGCCCGCGCCCGGTCCGCCACCCGGGCGAGCGCGGCGTCGGCGAGCGCCAGCTGCCCGTCGTCGAAGGCCACCGCGTACGCCACCCAGTCGATGGCCGCGGCCTCCAGCGGCGTGGTGGGCAGACGCTGCAGCCGGGCCAGGGTGGCCTTGCGCGCGTCGCCGGACTGCACCGAGGCCAGACGCACCCCGAGCCGCACGTCGCCGGGGGAGAGGTCGAACAGCGTTCCCCACAGGCCCGCGGCGCGCTCCTGCTCGCCGGAGAGCGCGCGGTGCTCGGCCTCCACCGCCATCCGCTGCTGCTCGGGGAGGCCGCCCGCGGACTCGAAGGCAAACCGGGCGGTGTCCCGTGCCTCGGCCGAGAACCCCGAGCGGTCGAGGGCGTATGCCAGCTCGCTGCGGGCGAGCACGAACTCCGGGGCGAGCGCGGTGACCTGCCGGAGCTCGGCCGCTGCGCCCATGTTGTCGCTGGCGTCGAGACGGGCGAACGCGCTCCGCCAGACCCGCGCGGCGGCGGGATTCGCCGGCGCCCAGCTCGACGAGGCGAATGGGGCGATGGCCCGCGGGGCCAGGAGGTGGTGGTGGACGAGGAGGGCCGCGTTCCCGCCCAGGGTGAGCGCCACCGCACACCCCAGGATGAGCCCGAGCGCGCGCCGGCCCCGGCGGCGGGCACGCACCGCGCGGATGCGCTCGCCGGCGAGGAGGCGGACGAATTCGTCGGGGGTGGGGCACCGCTCCTCCACCGACGGCGCCAGGGCGCGAGCCAGGGCCCTCCGCCAGGTCTCCGGGATCTCCGGGGAGCGCCGGCTCAGGTCCGGCGGAGCGCGGGCGCGCATCGCGTCGGGGCCCAGGGGCGTGTCGGTGAAGGGGAGCTCGCCGGTGAGCATCTCGTAGGCGACCACCCCCAGCGCGTAGACGTCCGCGGCCGGCCCGAGCCGCGAGCCCGACGCCTGCTCCGGCGCCATGTACGCCGGGGTGCCCACGTAGCTCCCGGTGCAGGTGAGCACCCGCTGGCCGTCGCGGACGGCCCGGGCGACGCCGAAGTCGGTGATGACCACCCGGGTCCGTCCGTCCGGTTGCGGCACCAGCAGCACGTTGCTGCTCTTGAAGTCACGGTGGAGCACCCCGTGGGCATGTGCCGCGCCCAGCGCGGCCGCCATCTGGCGCAGGAGCGGCTCGGCCTCGTCCGGCGGGAAGCGGCCGCGCCGGGCGATGGCCTCGGTGAGCGTCTCGCCCTCCAGCAGCTCCATCACCAGGAAGAGCAGCTGGCCCAGCTCGCCGGGGTGGGCGAACAGCTCGTAGACGCGGCAGACGTTGGGGTGGGCCACCGCGCGGGCCAGGAGCACCTCGCGGCGGATGCGCTCCTCGGCCCCGGGCACGGCGCCGAGGAGGACCTTCACCGCGACCCGGGCGCGGAGCATTCGGTCCTCGGCCTCGTAGACCACGCCCATGCCGCCGCGGGCGATGAACCGCCGCAGCTCGAAGCGGCCGGCCAGCACCGTGCCCTCGGCCAGCACCTGCGCCGGCGGTCCGGGCGGGGTACGGAGCAAGGTGTCCTGGCAGGACAGGAACGACTGCATGGGCCGACTCCTCGGGGGTCTCTTCCGGAGGACTGTCGTCCAGACCCGCGGATCTTCCCCGGGGAAGCTCAGCTCGGCTCACCGGCCCGGGAAGGTGTCGGCCCGGGAAGGTGTCAAACACCTCTGTCGCCTCTGTCGGCGCTTGCCGGCCGCGGGAAGTAGGCGGAATCAGACGCGCTGGACGAGAAAGGCCCCCGGCGAGTGGCTCCGTCGTGGGAGCGCACGGCCGGGGGGACGGGCCGCCGCCAGGAGGTGGGCGGCGGCCACACCGGGCGGAGCCTCAGGTGAACAGCGCGCAGACCACGTCGACGAAGAGGATCTTCACGATGGTCATCCCCGGGAAGATCATCGCGTAGCCCAGGTCGGGCCGGTCGGTGGGGGCGAGCTTGTTCGAGTAGGCGAGGATCGCCGGGTTGCCGCAGGCGCCGGCAACGATGCCCGCCACCTCGTCGAAGGGCATCCGGAAGACGAACAGCCCGAGCACCATGATCGGCACCACCAGCGCGGCGAGCACCAGCGCCCCGAGGCCCAGCATCAGGAAGCCGGTCTGGCTGACGGTGGAGACGAACTTCGGACCCGACGCCATGCCTACCTGGGCGAGGAACAGGGTGAGCCCCAGGTTGCGGAGCACGAGGTTCGCCGAGAGGGGGATGGTCCAGTTCATCCCCCCGGTGCGCCGCTGTTGCCCGAGGATCAGGGCGATGATCAGGACGCCGGCGAGCCCGATGGAGATCTTCCCGATGCCAGGCACGGGGAAGGCGATGGCCCCGAGCAGGAACCCCAGCGCCATGCCCAGACCGATGGAGATGTAGCTGAACTCGGCGGTCCCCTTGATCGAGTCGCCGAAGTACTTCCGCAGCTCGGGGAAGTCGCTCCGGTTGGCGAGGATGCCCACCCGGTCCCCGAACTCGAGGATCAGGTCCGGGCGAGAGAGGAGGTCCGCGTCGCCGCGCCGCACGTGCAGCACCGTCGAGGCGAGCTTTCCCGGAAGCTGGAGGTCGCCCAGCGGTCGGCCCACCACCGTCTTCTTCGAGGCGAAGAGGCGGAGGTAGTCCATGTCACCGCGGTCCTTCATCAGGCGGCCGGGCGCCGGCTTCCCGATGGACTCGCTGGCCCTGGCGAGTACTTCCTTGCTCGGTCCGACCGCGAGCAGCACGTCGTTCTCGGCCATCACCGCGTTCGGTGAGGCCGGCTCGTTCCGCTGCGCCCGGCGTACTGCCGCCACCTGCACGCCCTCGGGGAGCGTGGCCACGATGTCGGCCAGGGTCTTCCCGTAGTGCTCCGGATTGTGGAGCGCGATCTCCAGCAGCTCGGCGCCGGCGGTGGTGGGCATCTCCACCTTGGGCTTGAGCACCATGAAGGCGATGTAAAGGAGGAGGATCGGCCCGGCGACGCCGAACGGGTAGGCCACCGAGTAGCCCACCGCCGCGTCGTCGTTCTTCATCGCAGCGATGATGGCCTGGAGGGTGGGGGTGCTGGTGCCGGAGCCGGCGAACAGCCCGAGCGAGTGGCCCAGCTTCACGTCCAACGTCTTGACGAAGACCAGGCTCAGCGCGCCGGCGAGCAGCACGCCGATGAGGGCCATGAGGTTCGCCTTGCGTCCGCTCGGGCTGGTCAGGCCGGTGAAGAACTGCTTCCCGTACTGGACCCCCACCGCGTACAGGAACAGCGCCAGGCCCAGGGTTCCGACCATCGGGGCCGGCGCGGCCTTGGGCACCCACCAGCCGACCGCCAGGGCGACGAAGAGCACCGCTCCCACGCCCAGCGAGAATCCCTTGATGTTGACCTCTCCCAGCAAGTAGCCGAGGGCGATGACCAGGAAGAGCGTCATCAGCGGTTGCTGACGAGGAGCGTCTGGACGAATTCCATGACCGTCCTCCCCTGTCAGTAGACGGTCAGCCCGCGCGAGCGGAACTGGCCGCGCACCCGGTCGATCAGCTCGACGCCGGGTGGCTGGGTGTCTTCCAGCGGGTAGGTGAGCCCGAGCCGGTGCCACTTCTCCTTCCCCATCTGGTGGAAGGGCTGGATCTCCACTCGCTCCAGCGTCTTCAACCCGGCGCAGATGTCGGCCAGCAGCTCCACGTTGTCCCTGGCGTCGGTCAGGCCCGGAACGAGCGTGAAGCGAACCCACATCGGCCGGCCGAGGGCGGACAGCCTGCGGGCGAAGTCGAGCGTGGGCTGGAGCGGCTGCCGGGTGACCTTCTCGTAGGTGGCCGGGTCGCCGGACTTGATGTCCAGGAGGTGGAGATCGACCAGCTCGAGCTCCTCATCGGTGAACTTCGCGCCCAGCCGACCCGAGGTCTCGATCGCGGTGTGCAGACCGAGCAGGTGACAGCGCCGGAAGAGCTCGAGGAGGAACGTCTTCTGCAGCTGCGCCTCGCCACCGGAGATGGTGACCCCGCCCTGGGTGAGCTTCAGCACCTGGGCGAACGAGGAGATCCGCGCCATCGCCCGGGCGATGGTGACCGGCACGCCGTTGAATTTGTGCCAGGTATCGGGGTTGTGGCAGTACTGGCAGCGGAGCGGGCATCCGGTGAGGAAGCCCACGAAGCGGACGCCCGGCCCGTCCACCGTGCTCCCCGCCTCCCAGCTGTGCACGTAGCCGACCAGGTCGTCCCCCTCGCGGACCAGCGCGTCGACGTCACCGGGGTGCTCGGCAAAGTAGTCGGTGACCTTCCTGCTCTCCGCCTCACCCTCGGGGGTGACCTTCAGCTCGTAGCGACTGGCCGCCTCTGTCTCGGTCGCGGACATGGCCGGCCCCTACATCTTCCCGTGGAAGGTACGGCCGAGGATGTCGAGCTGTTGCTCCTTGGTCAGCTTGACGAAGTTGACCGCGTAGCCCGAGACCCGGACGGTGAGCTGGGGGTACTTCTCCGGGTGCTTCATCGCGTCCTTGAGCGTCTCGGGGTTGATCACGTTGATGTTCACGTGGAAGCCGCCGGTCTTGAAATACGCGTCGAGCAGGTTCATCCCCCGGGTGATGCGGTCCGCCTCGGTCCCCAGCGCGGTCGGCACCACCGAGAGGGTGAGCGAGATGCCGTCCTCGGCGTCGTCGTAGGGGAGCTTGGCCACCGACATCAGCGCGGCGAGCGCCCCGTGGCTGTCCCTCCCGTTCGAGGGATTGGCGCCGGGGGCGAAGGGTTCGCCCTTCTTCCGCCCGTCCGGGGTGTTGCCGGTGTGCTTCCCGTAGACGACGTTGGAGGTGATGGTGAGCACCGACTGGGTGTGGGTCGCGTTCCGGTAGGTCGGATAGTTCCGGATCTTCTCCATCATCTTGCTGACCAGCATCGAGGCCAGCTCGTCGGCCCGCTCCTCGTTGTTACCGTAGACGGGGTAGTCACCCTCGACCTTGAAATCCACCATCAGCCCGCGCTCGTCGCGGACCGGCCGCACCTTGGCGTACTTGATGGCGGCCAGGCTGTCGGCAGCGTGCGAGAGACCGGCGATGCCGCAGGCCATGGTCCGGAGCACGTCCCGGTCGTGGAGCGCCATCTCCACCGCCTCGTAGGCGTACTTGTCGTGCATGTAGTGGATGACGTTCAGCGCGTTGACGTAGGTCTTCGCCAGCCAGTCCATCATCGGTTCCAGCCGGTCCATCACCTCCTCGTAGGTGAGGACCTCGCCGGTGATGGGGGCGAGCCTCGGCCCCACCTGCTCGCCGCTGATCTCGTCACGCCCGCCGTTCAGGGCGTAGAGCAGCGTCTTGGGCAGGTTCACCCGGGCGCCGAAGAACTGCATCTGCTTGCCGACCCGCATCGCCGACACGCAGCAGGCGATGGCGCAGTCGTCGCCGAACTTCGGCCGCATCAGGTCGTCCGACTCGTACTGGATGGAGCTGGTGTCGATGGACGTCTTGATCACGAACTTCTTGAATCCCTCGGGCAGGCGCGGGGACCAGAAGACGGTGATGTTCGGCTCGGGCGCCGGCCCGAGGTTGTAGAGGGTGTGCAGGGCGCGGAAGGCGGTCTTGGTGACCAGCGTCCGGCCGTCCTCGCCCATCCCGCCGACCACCTCGGTGACCCACACCGGGTCGCCGCTGAAGAGCTGGTTGTATTCGGGGGCGCGGAGGAACCGGACGATCCGCCACTTGATGACCAGGTCGTCGATGATCTCCTGGGCCTGCTGCTCGGTGAGCTTCCCCTCCTTGAGGTCGCGCTCGAAGTAGATGTCCCAGAAGGTCGACAGCCGGCCGGCGGACATCGCCGCGCCGTTCTGCTGCTTGATGGCCGCGAGGTAGCCGAAGTACGTCCACTGCACCGCCTCGCGGGCGTTCTTCGCCGGGCCGGAGATGTCGTGGCCGTACCGCTTGGCCATCTCCTTGAGCTCCTCGAGCGAGCGGATCTGCTCGGCGAGCTCCTCGCGAAGCCGGACGACCTCCTCGGTGGAGTGGCGGTCGTCGAGGTCGAGCTTCTCCTCCTTCTTCTCGCGGATGAGGAAGTCGATCCCGTAGAGCGCCACCCGCCGGTAGTCGCCGATGATCCGCCCGCGGCCGTACGCATCCGGCAGGCCGGTCAGCACGTGGGACGAGCGGGCCTTGCGGATCGGCGCGGTGTAGGCGTCGAAGACTCCGTCGTTGTGGGTCTTGCGGTACTTGGTGAAGATCTCCGCGACCTTCGGATCGGGCTTCACCCCATACCCCTCGAGGCTGGCCGCCACCACCCGCCACCCGCCGTAGGGCATGATCGCCCGCTTCAGCGGAGCGTCGGTCTGCAGCCCGACGATGATCTCCTGCTCCCGGTCGATGTACCCGGGGTCGTGGGCGAGGATGCCCGAGGGAACCTGGCTCACCCCGAGGATCCCCTTCTCCCGCTCCTCGGCCAGCAGGGGCTGCAGCTTCCTCCACAGCTCGGTGGTCCGCTTGCTCGGGCCGGCGAGGAACGCCCCGTCCCCCTCGTAGGGCGTGTAGTTCTTCTGGATGAAGTCACGGACGTTCACCCGGTGCTGCCAGATGCCCGGGGTGAAACCCCTCCAGGCGACCTCCCAGGGCTCCTGGGTTCGCTTGCTCTTCGCATCCATGGCGATCTCTCCTCAGTCGACGATCAGACGCCGGGTGTGGCGGGCGATCATCAGCTCCTCGTTGGTGGGAATGACGTAGGCGGGGACGCGGCTCGCGGCGGTGCTGATCCGGGGACCGCCGGCGCCGTTCGCCTTCGGATCCAGGGTGAGCCCGAGCCAGCCGGCGCCCTGGAGCACCCGCTCGCGGATCGGCACCGCGTGCTCCCCGATGCCGCCGGTGAAGACCAGCGCGTCCAGCCCCCCGAGCGCGGCGGCCAGCGACCCCAGCTCCCGGCCCACCCGGTAGACGAACAGGTCCACCGCCAGCCGGGCCCGCGGCGCGTCGCTCGCGAGGAGCGCCCGCATGTCGCTGGAGATGCCCGAGACTCCGAGCAGTCCGGACTGCTGGTAGATGAGCTTCTCGATGGCCCGGGCGTCCATCTTCAGCTCGTCCATCAGGTAGAGCATCACCCCGGGATCGATCGCCCCGCACCGGGTGCCCATCGGCAGGCCGTCCACCGCGGTGAAGCCCATGGTGCTGGCCATGCTCTTCCCGGCGTGCATCGCGCACATGCTGGCGCCATTGCCCAGGTGGGCGACGACCACCCGGCCGGCGGCGGCCTTCGGATCCACGCCAGGCAAGGCGCTGGCGATGTACTCGTACGACAGCCCGTGGAACCCGTAGCGACGCACCCCGCGATCGGTGATCTCCCTGGGCAAGGCGAACGCCTGCGCCAGCTCGGGCTGGACCCGGTGGAACGCGGTGTCGAAGCACGCCACCTGAGGCAGCTCCGGCATCTGCTGCAGGACGAAGCGGATCGGCCCCAGGTTGTGCGGCTGGTGCAGCGGCGCGAGGGGGACGAACTTCTCCAGCTTCTCCACCACCTCGCGGGTGAGCCGGGTGGGCTCGGAGAACTCCACGCCTCCGTGCACCACCCGGTGCCCCACGGCAATCAGCCGGTGGTCACCGCGGCTGCCGCGGAGGAACTCGATCAGGTGCGAGATCGCGCCCTCGTGGCCGATGGACTCCCCTTCCTCCCACCGCCGCTCCGCGACCGCGCTGCCGGCGGCGTCCTTGGCCGCGAACTTCGGGGCGGTGTACAGCCCCTCGGCCTGGCCCCGGAGCCACAGCTCCAGCTCGTCGCCCCTGGCGAGGAAGACCGAGAACTTCAGGCTCGACGAGCCGGCGTTGAGGACGAGAATTGCCTGGGCCATGACCTCACCTCACCGCTCGCTGGGTGCTGGCCCGTCGCGCCTCGGCGACCAGCGTCGCCACCGCGCAGGAAGCGAGCCGGGCGATCAGCGAGTCGGCCCGGCTGGTGAGGATGATCGGCACCTTTGCCCCGAGCACGATGCCCGCCGCGTCCGCCCCGGCGAGGAAGGTGAGGCTCTTGGCGAGCATGTTTCCCGCCTCGAGGTCGGGCACCACCAGCACGTTGGCGCGGCCCGCCACCGGCGAGTCGATCTTCTTGATCTTCGCCGCTTCGGGGCTGATGGCGTTGTCCAGCGCCAGCGGCCCGTCGACCAGCGCGCCGGTGATCTGCCCGCGGTCGGCCATCTTGCAGAGCGCGGCGGCCTCCAGCGTGGAGGGGACGTCGGGGTTGACCGTCTCCATCGCCGAGAGAATCGCCACCCGCACCTCGGTGGCCCCCAGGTCCCGGGCGAGGTCGATGGCGTTCTGGACGATGTCCACCTTCTCCCTGAGCGTCGGGGCGATGTTCACCGCGGCGTCGGTGATGATCAGCGGGTCGGGGTGCCCGGGCACGTCCATGACGAAGCAGTGGCTGATCCGGCGGGAGGTGCGCAGGCCCGTCTCGCGCTTCACCACCGCGCCCATGAGCTCGTCGGTGTGAAGGCTGCCCTTCATCAGGGCCTCCGCCTCGGCGTTCCGGACCAGCTCCACCGCCTTGGCCGCCGAGTCCTGGCTGTACTGGGCGTCGACGATGCGGAACTTCGCGATGTCGAGCTTGGCCTTCGCCGCCACCTCGCGAATCCGGGCGCCGGGGCCGACGAGGATCGGGGTGATCAGCCCCACGCGGGCAGCGTCGATCGCGCCCTTGAGCGAGGACTCGTCGCAGGGATGCACCACCGCGGTGGGCGTGGGCGGGATCGACTTGCAGCGGGCGATCAGCCGGTCGTACTTCTCGTGCGACAGTTCCATCGGACGCTCCTTCCGCGGAAGCCCGTTTCCGATCCGCGGGGACCGACGGCACCGTAACTCCCCGTGCGGAAGGCGCCGATGGGACCTAGGTCCCACGCCCGGCGGCGCAGGTCACGAGACTTTCACAGGATTTCGGTCGTGCTCTGGCGGCGACCTTGGACGTGTCCAACGTCCGGGGGGGCTGCAAGGACCGACACGGAATTGCAGCCCGGATGCACCGAAGGACTTAGTCTGCGGAGCGACTCACATGAACAGACCGGTCCCCTTGCAGAAGGTGCTCTGCGCGAACCGCGGTGAGATCGCCATCCGGGTCTTCCGGGCGTGCAACGAGCTGGGCATCCGCACCGTCGCCATCTACAGCGACGAGGACCGGGTCAACGAGCACCGCCACAAGGCGGACGAGGCGTACCTGGTCGGCCGCGGGAAGCGGCCGGTCGAGGCGTACCTGGGCATCGAGGAGATCCTCGACGTCGCCCAGGCATCCGGGGCCGACGCCATCCACCCCGGCTACGGCTTCCTCTCGGAGAATGGGGACTTCGCCGAGGCCTGCGAGCGCCGGGGACTCCGCTTCATCGGGCCACGCCCATCGGTGGTCCGGCTGATGGGGGACAAGGTCGCGGCCAAGACGCTGGCCCGGCGGGTGGGGGTGCCGGTGGTCCCGGGCATCACCCTCGAGGGAGGCGAGCAGGACGTCGTCCGCGCCGCGCGGGAATTCCTGGACAGGAACGGACCGGTGCTGGTGAAGGCGGCGCACGGCGGCGGCGGACGGGGGATGCGCGTGGCGCGGGAGCCCGCGGAGATGGAGGCGGCCATCGCCGCGGCGCGGAGCGAGTCCAAGCTCGCCTTCGGCAGCCCGGCGGTGTTCCTCGAGAAATACCTGGACCGGGTGCGGCACGTGGAGGTGCAGATCCTCGGCGACCAGCACGGGGAGCTGGTGCACCTGCACGAGCGCGATTGCTCGGTGCAGCGCCGCTACCAGAAGCTCATCGAGATCGCCCCCGCGCCCAACCTCTCCGACCGGGCGAGGAAGAAGCTCTTCGAGGCGGCACTGGCCCTGATGCGGGCCGCCGAGTACAGCAACGCCGGCACGGTGGAGTTCCTGGTCGAGGGCGAGGACATCTACTTCATCGAGGTGAACGCCCGGCTCCAGGTGGAGCACACCATCACCGAGCAGATCACCAGCATCGACCTGGTGCAGGCGCAGCTGCGCGTGGCCGAGGGTCACCGGCTGTCGGATCCGGAGATCGGCATCGCCAGCCAGTCGTCGATCGTCCCCCGCGGTTCGGCCATCCAGCTGCGGGTGACCACCGAGGATCCGGCGAACAACTTCCTCCCCGACGCGGGGACCATCCTCGCCTGGCGGCCGGCGACCGGGTTCGGCATCCGACTCGACGGCGGGAACGGCTACCCCAACGCGCACATCAGCCGGTTCTACGACTCGCTGCTGGTGAAGATCATCGCCTTCGCCCCCAGCTTCGAGGGGGCGATCCAGAAGGGCCTGCGCGCGCTCCGCGAGTTCCGCATCCGCGGGGTGAAGACCAACCTCTCCTTCCTGGAGAACGTGCTCGGGACCGAGACCTTCCGCACCGGCGAGACCTTCACCCGCTGGGTGGACGATGCGCCCGAGCTCTTCGCCCCCGAGCGGCGGCGGGACCGGGCCACCAAGCTGCTGCAGTACCTGGGTGAGGTCATCGTCAACGGCCACCCCACCATCAAGGCCGAGCAGCGCCGGCGCTCGGTGGAGTTCACCCCCGCGCGGCTGCCACCGGTGCCGGCCGGTCCGCCTCTGCCGGGGACCAAGCAGATCCTCGACGAGCGCGGGGCCGAGGGGCTCGCGGCCTGGGTGCTCCAGCAGCACCGCACCCTGATCACCGACACCACCATGCGCGACGCGCACCAGAGCCTGCTCGCCACCCGGGTCCGGACCTATGATCTGTTGAAGATCGCCCCCGCCACCGCGCGGCTCGCGCCCGAGCTGTTCAGCCTCGAGTGCTGGGGTGGCGCGACGTTCGACACCGCGTACCGCTTCCTCAACGAGGACCCCTGGGCGCGGCTCCGGGCGCTCCGGCTGGCGGTGCCGAACCTCCTGCTCCAGATGCTGATCCGCGGCGCGAACGCCGTCGGCTACACCTCGTACCCCGACAACCTGGTCGAGGCGTTCATCGACGAGGCGGTGGAGGCGGGCCTGGACGTGTTCCGGGTGTTCGACTCGCTGAACGACCTGGAGTCGATGGAGGTGTCGGTCCGTCGCATCCGGAAGAGCGGGAAGGTGGCCGAGGTGGCCATGTGCTACACCGGCGACGTCTCGAACGAGAAGCGGCCCAAGTACGACCTCGACTACTACGCCGACCTGGCGCGGCGGATCGAGGACATGGGGGCGCACTTCCTCTGCATCAAGGACATGGCCGGCCTCCTCCGGCCACGGGCGGCCGGCATGCTGCTCGATCGCCTGCGCGAGACGGTGCGCCTCCCCATCCACCTCCACACCCACGACACCTCGGGCAACGGCATCGCCGCCTACCTCGAGGCCATCGACCACGGGGTCCACATCGTGGATTGCGCGCTGGCGCCGATGGCCGGGCTCACCAGCCAGCCCTCGCTGAACGCGCTGGTCTCCTCGCAGCGCGGGTACCCACGGGACACCCAGCTCACCAACAAGAAGCTGCAGCCGCTGGCCGACTACTGGGAGGACGTGCGGGAGATGTACAGCCCGTTCGAGTGTGGGCTGAAGAGCAGCACCTCCGAGGTGTACTTCCACGAGATCCCCGGCGGGCAGTACTCGAACCTCCGGCCGCAAGTCGCGGGGATGGGGCTGCTGCCCCGGTGGAACGACGTGAAGTACGCCTTCGCGGTGGTGAACCTCCTGGTGGGAGACATCCCCAAGGTGACGCCCTCCTCGAAGATGGTGGGCGACTTCGCCATCTTCCTGCTGAAGAACGACCTGATGGTGCGCAAGGACACCCTCGAGGCCTCGACGGCGGCGACGCTGGGCAGGGTCCTGTCCGAATCCTCGCGGCTCGACTTCCCGGTGAGCGTGGTGGAGTACTTCCAGGGCCGGCTGGGCACACCGCCGGGTGGGTTCCCGGGCGAGCTGCGCGAGGCAGTGCTCAAGGGGCTGCCCAAGGTCGAAGGACGGGCCAGCGCCAGCCTGCCTCCCTTCGACCTGGAGGGGCTGCAGAGGACGCTGGGGGCGAAGGTCGGGCGCCAGATCAGGAGGGACGAGGCGCTCAGCGCCGCCCTCTACCCGCGGGTGATGGCCGACTATCTCGACGCGCTGGGCAAGTACGAGGACGTGTCGATCCTCGACACGCCCACCTACTTCTACGGCCTGGAGGTGGGGCAGGAGATCTGGGTCGAGCTCGAGCCGGGGAAGACCCTGGTGGTGGAGCTCTCGGCGGTGGGCAACCCCGACGAGAAGGGAATGCGCACCGTGTACTTCGAGCTGAACGGCCACGCCCGGCAGGTGATGGTACGGGACCGCTCGCGGGCGGTGGCGGTGCCCGAGGCGCGCAAGGCGGAGCGCGGAAATCCCGAGCACGTCGGCGCGTCGATGCCCGGCACGGTCATCGCGCTCCACACCAGGACGGGGGAACGGGTGGAGGCCGGGGCGCCGCTGCTCACGCTCGAGGCGATGAAGATGGAGACCGTCGTCCGGGCGCCGCGGGCGGGCTCGGTCAAGGAGCTGCTCCCGAGCCTGAGGGGGGCGGTGCAGGCCGGCGATCTCCTCGCGGTGGTGGGCTGACCTGGGCGCAGAGGCGCACAAGCGGTTGATGCTCCTGGCGACCATCGCGCTGCTGCCCCCGCCCTCGCCCGCTGGCTGATCTTCTATCTCGGGCTCGGTGCGCCCGTGGTGCTGGGGGCCACCACCTTGTTCCTCGTCCCGCTGGTGGTGTGGGACCTCAGGACGCGAGGACGGCTTCACCCGGCCACACTGTGGGGTGGCCTGT
>Ga0335084_10001887_pt1 | contig 19888 bp, 15 predicted proteins | sample Lox_Sample_44_FD_206721 | JGI IMG/M metagenome (GOLD analysis project Ga0335084, IMG submission 206721) | Soil microbial communities from Loxahatchee National Wildlife Refuge, Florida, United States - Lox_Sample_4.4 | ecosystem: Environmental > Terrestrial > Soil > Wetlands | place: USA...
CGCCGGGGCCAGGCGCTGGCGCGGTTCCGGACGAGCGCCGTGGAACCGGCCGCGCTTTCGGCCGACGCTCAGCGGCGGCTTGCGGCATCGGACTACGAGCGCATGCAGAACCTTTACAAAGAGGGAGCCGTTTCTCAGCGGGACGTTGAGAACGCCGAGGTGAGTCTGCGCGCGGCCGAGGCCAACGCCGCCCTGGCCAGGAAAAAACTTCTTGAGTCCACGGTGCGCGCGCCGACCGACGGCGTGATCAGCCAGCGCGCGGTCGATTCCGGGGACCGGGTGAAGGACGGCGATCTGCTGTTCCAGCTCGTCAACACGTCGGAGCTCGAGTTCGAAGCGACTGTGCCGAGCGAGTACGCCTCCCAGGTGCACGTGGACGCGCCGGTCGTCCTGGCAGTGACGGGTGCCGGGAACGGCACCTTGTCCGGCCGGGTGTCGCGCGTGAACGCGACGGTCGATCCCGCGACGCGACAGGTGAAGGTGTATGTCGCGCTGTCGAACCCGGGTGGGACGCTCGTCGGCGGTTTGTACGCGTCGGGGCGGATCGTCCTCAATGAGATCAAGGGGGCGATCGCGGTGCCGGCGACGGCCCTGCATAAGGAAGGGACCCAGGCCTACGTGCTCGTCATTGATGGCGGTCGGATTGCCCGCCGCGACGTGACGACGGGGGCGACGGACGAGCAGGCGTCGCTGGTGCAGGTCACGGGGCTCCAAGGTGGGGAAACGGTCGTGCTCGGCGCCGCCAACGGGCTCGAGCCCGGACAGGCAGTCACCATTGCGGGCGGGGAGGGCTGAGCCGTGTTCCTGAGCGATCTCTCCATCAAGCGGCCGGTGCTCGCCACGATGATGATCATGACGCTCGTGGTGCTGGGGTTGTTCTCGTACCGGCGGCTGAATATCGACCAGTTCCCGGACGTCGAGTTTCCCTTCATCGTGATCCAGACGCGCTACACGGGGGCGAGCCCCGAGTCGGTCGAGCGCGACGTCACGAAGAAGATCGAAGAGACCGTGAACACCGTCGAGGGCGTGAAGCAGATCCAAAGCACGTCCACCGAGGGGTTCTCGACGATCTTCGTGCAATTCAACCTGGGCACGAAGGTGATGGACGCGCAGGCCGACGTGCGCGCCAAGATCGACGCGATCCGCCAAGACCTGCCGCGGGACATCGACCCGCCCGTGATCTCGCGGGCCAACCCGTCCGACCAGCCGATCTTCGTGCTCTCCGTGCGGGGGCAGGGCTGGGAGCTGCGCGACCTCACCCGTCTGGCCGACGAGGTCGTCAGCCGGCGCCTCGAGAACATCTCGGGCGTCGGCAGCGTCACGCTCGTGGGCGGACTGAAGCGCGAGATCCACGTGTTGCTGCTCCCCGACCGCATGAACGGGCTCGGCGTCTCGCCCGACATGGTGGCCCGCGCCGTGGAGCGCGAGAACGGCGACGTGCCCGCGGGGCGGCTGGAGCAGGGGAGCGGCGAGAACCTGGTGCGCGTAGCCGGCAAGATCCGCGAGCCAGAGGACTTCACGAAGCTGATCGTCCTGTCGCGCGGGGGCATCCCCGTGCGACTGGGTCAGGTGGCCCGGATCGAGGACGCGCAGGAGGAGGAGCGCGACGCGGCATTCGTCAACGGTGTACGCGCCGTCGCGCTCGAGGTCCGCAAGACGTCGGGCGCGAACACCGTCGCCGTGTCGGACGGGATCAAGCGCGCCATGGACGAGCTGCCGCAGGTGCTGCCGCACGGGGTGAGTCTCGTGACCATTCAGGACAACTCCACCTGGATCCGCAACTCCGTGGACGACGTGCAGAAGACGCTCCTCGAGGGCGCCTGCCTCACCGTGCTCATCGTGTTCCTGTTCCTGAATTCGTGGCGCTCGACGGTCATCACCGGTCTCACGCTTCCGGTCTCCGTGATCGCGGCGTTTCTCGCGATTTACGCATTCGGGTTCACGATCAACGTCATGACGCTGATGGCGCTGTCGCTCGCCATCGGCATCCTGATCGATGACGCCATCGTGGTGCGAGAAAACATCGTGCGCCACGTGGAGCGCGGGGAGGATCACTACAGCGCGGCGCGGCACGGAACGGCGGAGATCGGCTTCGCCGTGCTCGCGACCACGGCGTCGGTGGTGGCCGTGTTCGTGCCCGTGGCGTTCATGAAGGGGATCGTGGGACGGTTCTTCTTCCCGTTCGGCATCACGGTGGCGTTCGCGGTGCTCGTTTCCCTGTTCGTGTCGTTCACGCTCGACCCGATGCTCTCGTCCCTATGGTACGACCCGCAGGCGGAAGGCGGGGCGCCGCGCGGGCCGATCGGGCGCGCGCTCGAGCGGTTCAACAATTCGTTCCACGGCCTGGGCAAGCGGTACCGCGGCGTGATCGCGTGGGCGCTCGACCACCGGATGGCGACGATGGGGCTCGCCACCCTCGCGTTCGTGGCGGCGATGAGCCTCTTCGGACTGGGCCTGGTCGGCGGGCAGTTCATGCCCAACTCGGACAACGAGCAGACGGGGATGACGATCGAAACGCCGGTCGGCTCGTCGGTGAGCTACACGTCAGCCAAGGCTCTCGAGATCGTCCGGTACCTCGATTCATTGCCCGAAGTAGAGGTCACGTACGCGACGATCGGAGGCGCGCAGCAGAACGAGGCTGTCAACAAGGGACAGATTTACATCAAGCTCACGCCCAAGAGCGCGCGGCACCGTTCGCAGCAGGAGCTCGAGGCAGACCTCCGTACCGTGCTCCCCCGCTTCCAGGGCATTTCCGCGCGCATCATGCAGCTCGGCGCGGCCGGTGGGAGCCAGGCGCCGATCCAGCTGCACCTCGAGGGTCCGGAGCTGGTCCGCCTGCAGGAGATCTCCGATCGGGCGCTCGCGTCAGTGCGCGACGTGCCGGGGCTCGTGGATCTGCGCTCGAGCCTCGAAGGCAGGAAGCCCGAGTTCTCGGTCAACGTGAATCGCGATCTGGCCGCCGACGTCGGATTGTCGATCGGCGCCATCGGCGACGCGCTGCGCCCCATCCTGGCGGGCCGCAAGGCCGGCTCGTGGGAAGATGAGACCGGATTGGCCCACGACGTTATCGTGCGGCTTGCGCCCGAGTATCGCCGCTCGGGCGTGGACCTCGCGGGCATCCCCCTCGCCTCGAGCCAGATAGACCGCCGCACCGGCGCACCGGTCATGGTACCGCTGGGCCAGGTGGCGAGCCTGTCGCTCTCGGGCGCGCCGAACGAGATCAAGCGGCTGAACCTGGAGCGCGTGGCGACCATCGAGGGAAACTATCAGGAGCGCCCGTTGACCGACGTCGTCAAGGACGTCCAGCTCCGGCTCGCCAAGCTGCAGCTCCCGCCCGGGTACCGGTTTGATTTCGGCGGAGAGCAGAAGGACTTCATGGAGACGGTGGGTTACATGATCGAATCGCTGACGCTCGCGATCGTATTCGTCTATCTCATTCTCGCGTCACAGTTCGGCAGCTTCCTGCAGCCGCTCGCGATCATGCTGTCGCTGCCGCTCTCGCTCGTGGGCGTGATGCTGGCGCTCATGTTCACGCGCGGGACGTTCAACATCATGAGCATGATCGGCGTGATCATGTTGATGGGACTCGTGACGAAGAACGCGATCCTGCTCGTGGACTTCGCGAACAAGGCGCGGGACAAGGGGGCCGAGCGGCGGCAGGCGCTGATCGACGCCGGAGAGCTGAGACTCCGGCCGATCGTGATGACGACCCTCGCCATGATCTTCGGCATGCTCCCCACGGCGCTCGCGTTGGGCGCGGGCGCGGAGTTCCGGGCGCCGATGGCGCACGCGGTGATCGGCGGGTTGATCACGTCCACCTTGCTCACGCTGGTCGTCGTGCCGGTGGTCTACACGTACCTCGACGACTTCGGGACCTGGGTGGGCGCGATCGTCAAGCGGTGGACCGGCGCGCCGGAGGGCGCGCACGCGAACGCACCTGCATCCGTCCCGCATCCGGCCGACTGACATGCGCAAGCGCCTGGCCGTGGTGATGAGCGTGTGGATACTGCTGCACATCTATGTGGGTGTGCGGCTGCTCAGCGGCGCGGGTTTGGGCGGAGTCGGGCTGGCTCTTGCCTGGCTCGGCGTCGTGGCGCTGGGGCTCGCGCCCCTCGCCGCGTTCGCGGCGCTGTCCGCGGAGCGGAAGCTCGCGGGGACCGTGCTGTACTGGGGCGGCTTCACGGCCATGGGCCTGTCGTCCATCCTGATCGTGCTGGTGCTCGCGGCCGACCTCCTGTGGGTCCGGGGCTGGGTGGCGGCGCGCGTGGTCTCGATGGCACTCGTGGTCAGCGCGGTGGCGCTCACGGCGCTGGGGACATGGCGGGCGCGGCGGCCGCGCATCGTCCGCGTGGTGGTACCGATCGTCGGGTTGCCGCCAGCGCTCGCCGGATTCCGTATCGCGCAGATCTCCGACCTCCACGTCGGCGCCACCATCAAGCGGCCTTTCGTGGACGCGGTCGTCGACGCGGTGAACGCGCTCGATCCCGACCTCATCGCGTTCACGGGCGACGTGGCGGACGGTCGGGTCGCGGCGCTTGCCATGGAAGTGGCGCCACTGGCCAGGCTCCGCGCGCCCGAGGGGAAGTTCTTCGTGAGCGGCAATCACGAGTATTACTGGGACGCGCCGGGGTGGCTGCGGGAGCTCGAGCGGCTGGGTTTCACGGTGCTCACGAACGCGCACCGGGTCATCGCGCGGGGGTCGGCACGGCTTCTCGTCGCGGGAGTAACGGACAGGAGCACGGGCCACCTGGTGAGAGGACATGCATCCAATCCCGCGACTGCGGTCGCGGGTGCTCCGCCGAGCGACGTGAAGGTGTTGCTCGCGCACCAGCCGCGGAGCGCGTTCGCGGCCCGCGAAGTGGGATTCGATCTGCAGCTGTCGGGCCACACGCACGGCGGCCAGTACTTTCCCTTCAACGTGCTCGTACGCCTGTTCCAGCCGTTTGCGCACGGGTTGCATCGAGTGGGAGCGATGTGGCTGTACGTGAGTCGCGGCACGGGGTACTGGGGTCCGCCACTGCGCCTCGGGGCGCCGGCTGAGATCACCGTGATCGAGCTACAGCCGGCGGCGGACGCCGAAGCGGCGAGCAGCCCGCAGGTCTTGAACGAAGTTACGGCGCCGGCGTAAGTTCACCGTCCGGGCGCCGTAGCCAAGTGGTAAGGCAGAGGTCTGCAAAACCTCGATTCGTCGGTTCGATTCCGACCGGCGCCTCTTTCGACAGTAACAGCGCCCACGCGACGGCGGGGGCCGCGAGTCGTTGACCCGACCGGGGCCTCTTGTTGCACGACCGTTACTGTCTGCGAGTAAATGGAAATGACGGAATGCGCGGGCCGTGCCCCTTGCGAACGATCCGGGCGGGGGCGATGCTAGACCGTGACCGGCACGGAGAGAGCAGTGGCCCGACACGTCCCACGACGGCTGATCGCGATGGTCCTGGTCGGTGCACTCGTGCCCAGCGCCACGGTCGCGGCCCAGGTCTGGGACACACTCGGGAACGTGCGGCTGAAGCCGGGGGGATGGGAAAACACGGTTGAAGTGCTGCGCTCGCCCATGGTGAACGAGATTCGGATCGACGTGGACACGGGCGATCTGGACGTGCAGGATCTCCGCCTCGCCTTCGACAACGGGACCGTCTGGTCGTCCTCCACGAAGCTGCGGTTCCGCAAGGGATCGCGCAGCTCGCTTATCAAGCTCCCGGATGCTTCGCACGCCATTCGCCGCGTGGGATTCACGTACAAGAGTCTCACGCCGGGGATCGCTCCGCTGTTCGAGGTCTACGGGCGGCTGGCTCTCCAACCCACGCCTGAGGTCAACTGGGTTCACCTCGGTGGCCGGGTGGTCGATTTTGCCCACGATCAGGGTGTCATCGAGTCGGCGAGCGACGACACGGTCCGCGCCCTTCGCTTCTGGGCCGACTCCAATGAGGTCGACCTGTCCAAGATCAAGGTTACCTACAGCAACGGCGAGACGGTCCAGCTGCCTGCATCAGTCCCCCTGGCGCTACGAAAGGGGCGGGAGGTGGACCTGCCCGGCGCCGGCGGTGTGGTGCGTCGGATCGAGTTCTCCTACCGAAGCCCGTTCAAGGAGACCCCCGCTCAGAGCCGGTCGCTGATTCACGTGTACGGGCGGCCCTAAGACGAGAGTCGAAGCCTTTCTGTGAACACTACCGCCTGGGTGATTCTCGGATATCACATCGCGAGCCGGCTCGCCTACGTGCTGTACGTGGGGCGGGCGCTGTCAGCGCAGGAGCGGCACGGCTACTTCACGGAGCGCTGGGGCGTGGAAGGCGGGTTCCGGCGCTTCCGGCGGGTCGCGGCGCTCGTGATGAACAACGACGCCGTGAGCTTCGTGGTGCTGTGCTTCGCGAGCGCCCACACCCTCTCCCTCGATCTGCCCGGCTCCTGGCTGCTCGGCACGGGTGCGGTGTTGATCGTCGTGGGTGGGGCGACCAAGCTCTGGGCGGCGGCGACGCTGGGAGGCCGCGCCTACTACTGGTACAATTTCTTCGCAGTCCCCGCCTCACCTCCTCCCCCGGCCGGCGGGCCCTATCGCGTGCTCAGGAACCCGATGTATACGGTGGGCTATCTGCCCACCTACGGCCTCGCCCTGGCGGTGGCCTCCCTGCCGGGCCTGATCGCGGCGGCCTTCGATCATGCGGCCATCCTGGCCTTCTACTACACGGTCGAGCAACCCCACTTTGCCGAGTTGACGCGCTGTCGCACCGAGCCGTACGATTAGCCCCGCTGCAGGACCACGCTGCAACGCGTTCTCACAAGGAGGGTCAATGACGATCACTACCGACTGGCTCTTGCCCTTGACCTTGTTTTGGTTCGCGGTGGCGATCTACTTCGGCGGGATCGATATGGAGGTGTCGGGTGGATCGGGGCTTCGGCAGTTCATTGGGTTGTTGCTCAGCTACGTGTTGTTCGTCGTCGTCTGGCGAGTGGTGTATCAGCTGACGGGACCGGACACAGCGATGGGCCATGTGAAGGCGAGCGTGGCCTCGCTCCTGCTCCTGCCGGTGGCGGTGATGATCGGATTCCGCATCATGGGCGGCAAGGTGCATCGCGCGGCAGGGCACTGACGCTGCAGAAGCGAAGCGAGGGGCCCGGAACACCGGACCCCTCGCGCTCACCTCAGGCAGCGACGCCGCTCAGGCCACAGCCGCTTTTTTCCCGTGCTCGCCGCCGGCGCTCGACACAATGACGCCCGCGCCAAGCGCCGTTCCAGCACTCGCCGTCCCGCCCACATCCGCTCCGAAGTAGGCCTCCTCCCCGTGCTCGCTCAGGTCGAGCCCGGTGAGCTCATCACGCACGGCCGCCTTGGCGCCCAGCGTCGCGTTGACGAGCACCATCAGAATCACCGTCCCCACGACCGAGATGCCGATGGCCGCGAGGATCGCAATAACCTGCGTACCCATTTGAGCGAAGTTGCCGGCAAACCAGCCGTCGTTGCCGGCCGGGTTGATGGCCTTCTGGGCGAACACGCCCGTGAGCAGCGCCCCGGCCACGCCGGCGAGCCCGTGGCAGGAGAACACGTCGAGCGAGTCGTCGAGCGAGGTCTTGGCGCGGATCTGAATCGCCGTGTAGCTGACGAGCACGCCCAGGATGCCGACGGCGAGAGACGCCGGCGCGCTGATGTAGCCGGCGGCCGGCGTGATCGCGACGAGCCCGACCACGAGACCGGTGGCCGCACCGACGGCGGTGGCCTTACCCGTCCGCATCCAGTCGAGGATCACCCACGTGACCATCGCCATCGCGGCCGCCGTGTTCGTGTTCGTGAACGCCAGCGCGGCAAGGCCGTTCGCGGCCAGCGCGGAGCCGGCATTGAAGCCGAACCACCCGAACCACAAGAGGCCGGCGCCAAGCAGCACGAGGGGCACGTTGTGCGGGACGATCGGGACGCGCTTGAAGTCCTTGCGCGGCCCGAGCATCCGCGCCGCCACCAGGGCCGAGAAGCCCGCGCTGATGTGCACGACGGTGCCGCCGGCGAAGTCCAGGGCGCCGCGTGACAGGAGCCAGCCGCCCGTGCCCCACACCCAGTGCGCCAGCGGGTCATACACGAACGTGGCCCAGAGGAAGATGAAGGCGACGTACGCGCGGAACCGCATCCGCTCGGCGATCGCGCCCGAAATCAGGGCGGGCGTGATAATGGCGAACATCAGCTGGAACATCGCGTGGGCATGGAGCGGGATGGTGGCCGCATAGGCCGGGTCGGGATCGACCCCCACGCCTTTGAACAAGAACCACCCCAGGCCGCCCCACAGCGGCGTCCCATGGCCGAACGCGATCGAGTAGCCGAACAGCACCCACTGCACGCTGATGATGCCGAGGGCGACGATGCTCATCATCATCGTGTTGAGGGCATTCTTGGGCCGGACGAGTCCGCCGTAGAAGAATCCGAGGCCAACGGTCATGACCATGACGAGTGCGGATGCCGTGAGCACCCACGCCGTGTCGCCGCTCGAGACCACAGGCGTATCCACCAGGGCGGGCAGCGTCATGACGCCCCTCCCTTGGCCTGCTGCGCGTGCTCGAGCGCATGGCGCTGCACCTCGTCCGCGTTGACGGCCGTCAGGGCGGCGTTGTCCACTTCGCCGGTGCGGATCCGGATCACGCGCTCGATCGGCTGGATGAAGATCTTGCCGTCTCCCACCTCGCCGGTGCGCGCGGAGGAGAGAATCGCCTTGATGGTCGCCTCGACGAACGGCTCGGAGCAGACCATCTCGATCTTCACCTTCTCGTGGAACTCCATGACCACCGTCGTGCCGCGGTACTGTCCCACGACTTCCTGCTCACCGCCGTGGCCACTCACACGGGTGAGGGTGATGCCCGTGACGCCGGCCCGGAACAGCGCTTCCTTGACTTCGGGAAGGCGTTCGGGGCGGACGATAGTAGTGATGAGTTTCATGGGGCGAGAACGTATCCCGCGCCGGCCGAGGGGTCAAGCAGTTCTCGCAATCTTGACACGTTCTTAGTGACATTCTGAAGGCAAAGGGACGTCTTTCGTGCCTTGTGCGCCTCCATGGGCTCACTTCCTGCAGCCGATGCTCGCCGAGGCGGCTCTTCATGGAATTTTCATCGCTGCCAGCTATCTTGCTCCGCCGTCATGCTCTTTTCCGGGTTGCACAGGACGTTGCGGGCCTGTCCACGAGAGCGGTCGCTCCGCCCCGGCTCGACACGGCCGATCCACACCTCCGTGCCCACACGATGACAGCCGTTCGAACATGCAGCTGACGGTGCGCGAGGCGGCCTCCTACCTGGGGGTGGACGAGGCGACGGTGCGGCGCTGGATTCAGCGCCGCGGTCTCCCCGTCCATCGCGTGAATGAACGACTGCATCTGAACGCCATCGAGCTTTGGGAGTGGGCCACCGAGAACGGGATCCCGGTATCGCGAACGCTGCTGGAGCAGGCGCAGCGGCAGCCGGAACGGGTCCCCCCGCTGTCCGAGCTCTTGTCCGCAGGCGGGATTCATCACGAGGTGGGGGGCAGGGACAAGGCGAGTGTGCTGCGCGAGATCGTTCAGCGCCTCCCGTTGCCGGCCGAGATCGACCGGGAGTTCCTGGTGACGACACTCGAGGCGCGGGAGGCCATGGGCTCCACCGGGATCGGTGACGGAATCGCGATCCCACACGTGCGCAATCCGATCCTGCTGCACGTCACCGCCCCGTTCGTGAGCCTGTGTCTGCTGCGCGACCCGGTGGACTTCGATGCGGTGGACGCCAAGCCGGTGCACGCCCTGTTCACGGTGGTGAGCCCAAACGTCCCGGCGCACCTCCGGATTCTCGGGCAGCTCGGTTTCGCGCTCCACGATGAGAGTCTGCGGAAGCTGCTCGTTCGACGGTCCCCCGCGGCGGACATTCTGACACGGGTGCGCACGCTCGAGCGAGCGAGCGGCCCGCGGCCTGCGAGCGACGAGCCCTAGTGGGCGGGCTCGGGATCGCGTTCCTGTGCTGGAGCATGGGTGCCTGCGGTGGGCTGCTGCTGCGGCGACACCGGGCGGGCGCACTGTTCGGCGGCGGGGGAGCTGTCGCCGGTGCGATCGCGTTGGGAGTCGCCGCCACTCACGCGCTCACGGGCGGCGTGTCGCAGTCCTGGCGCGCGCCGTGGAGTGTGCCCGCAGGCGCGCTCGCCCTGCGGCTCGATCCACTGGCGGCGGTCTTCCTCCTCCCTCTGGCGCTCGTTGGAGGACTTTGCGCGGTCTACGGCGTTGCGTACCTGCGCTGGCACGCGCACGGGCGACCGATCGGGCCGTCGCTTGCCGCGTACGACGTCCTCCTACTCGCCATGGGACTCGTGGTCACGGCCAACGATGTCGTGCTTCTCGTCGTCGCGTGGGAGTTGATGACGTTGAGCTCGTGGGCACTGGTGGTGAGCGATCACGAGGCGCCAGCGGTTCGCGCAGCAGGCTTGCAATACCTCGTCGCCGGGCATGTCGCGACTGGGGCGCTCGTGCTGCTGGCGCTGTTCCTCACCGCCCGTTCCACGCTCGGGCCGGTGGTCCCGTCGGGACTGCTCTTCGGGCTCGCCCTGATCGGCTTCGGCACCAAGGCGGGTATCGTGCCGCTGCACGTGTGGCTGCCGGACGCACATCCCGCGGCGCCGTCGCACGTTTCGGCGCTCATGTCGGCGATCATGATCACCATGGGCGTCTACGGCCTGGCGCGATTCATCCCGCTCTTCGGCCCCCCCGCCCTGTGGTGGGGATACCTGCTGATCGGTCTCGGGGCGGTAGGCGCCTCAGGCGGTGTTGCCTTTGCAATCGCGCAGCGCGACGTGAAGCGCGTGCTTGCCTATTCGACGATAGAGAATGTGGGAATCGTGACGCTCGCGCTGGGCGTGGCTCTCCTGGCAACTGTGGAGGGTCAGCCCGTACTGGCGGGGCTCGCCTGGACGGCGGCGCTGCTCCACGTTTGGAATCACGCTTTGGCGAAGGCGCTCCTGTTCCTCGGGTTCGGGGCGGTCGCACAAGGCGCGCGGAGTCGGAGCCTCGATGCTTTGGGGGGATTCATGCGCGGCTGGCCGGTGGTCGGCGCGGTGCTCTGCATCGGGGCGGCCGCTTTGGCCTCGCTTCCTGGTCTGAACATCTTCGCGAGTGAGTGGCTGCTCGTGCGCGGGCTGCTGTTCGGGGCCGTGGCGCTGCAGGGGATCGCACGGGTCGCATTGCTCGGGAGCATCGTCGCTGTCGCGCTCGCCGGCGGCCTTGCCGTGCTGTGCTTCGCCCGGCTCGTGGGGATTGGTCTCGCGGGCTCGGCGCGCACCGCCGAGGCGGAAGCTGCGCGGCCTCCGGGCGGGGCGATGGTCCTGCCCCCGGTGCTGTTTGCCGCGGGCTGCGTGATTATGGGGGCGATACCGGGTCGCGTCGCCGCTCTGCTCGGTCGAGCGGTGACGATCGTCGCGCCGGCGGCCGACGTGCAGGTGGCGCAGAGCGCCCTGACGCCGCTCGCCATCGTGGGCCCACTGCTCGCCTTGGCCACGGCGCTCATTGTCACATTGCGGCTCGCGGTGGGACGGCGATCGTTGCAACGGAGGAGCGCGACCTGGGGGTGCGCCTACGCCGCGCCGACGGTAGCCATGCAATACACGGCCACCTCCTTCGCCCAGCCCGTGACGCGCATCCTCCAACCCGTGCTACACACGGAGCGGTCGCGAGAGACCGTGGACCGCGCGCTGACGAGTCTCTATCTGCCGCTCTTCGCCGCCGTCGCACGGGCGGGCCGGCGGATACGCGCGTACCATCAGGCGCGCGTCACGGGGTCACTCCTGTACATCGGCGCCACGGTGCTCGTGGTGTTGGCCTTGCTCTTCCTTCCCGGAGTGCGGCGGTGACCCTGTTCGCGGTGAGCCTGCTGCTGCTCGTCATGGCGGGTGCCGCTGCGGCGGCATTGAGGCGGCATCCCGCGCTGGGGGAGAGGTTGTTCCGCCTTTTGTTCGCGGCGGGCTCAGTGACCGGAGCGGTGCCGGCACTCGCGGTGCTTGGCGGCGCTGCGGTGCCCGACGTGCGGTTGGCGACCCGGGCGCCTTTCGGCGCGTGGGTGTTCGGGCTCGATTCGCTCTCTGCCGTGTTCGTGCTTGCGATCCTGATCGTCGGCGCTGCGTGCGCATTCTACGGGCTTGCCTATCTGGATCATGAGCGCGGTCACCGCGCCGTCGGGGCGGCGCATCTGCTGTTGGCGCTGCTCGTGACCGCGCTGGCGCTTGCCGTCACCGCGCGCGCCGCCGTGCCCTTCCTCATCGCCTGGGAAGTGATGGCGGTGCTGGCGTATCTGCTGGTCGTGTTCGAGCACGAGCGACCTGAGGTGCGTCGGGCCGGTCTCATCTACCTCGTGGCGACCCACACCGGGACCTTGTTGCTATTCGCTCTCTTCGCCGCCTGGGCGGGCGTCGGGAGTGATTTCAGCTTTGCCGCCCTTACCGCGCACGCGCCGTTCTCGGAGGGCCGCGGGGCAATAATCCTGGCGCTCGCCCTCGTCGCCTTCGGCCTGAAGGCGGGGGTGGTGCCACTGCATGTCTGGCTGCCCGAAGCGCACGCTGCGGCGCCCGCGCACGTGTCCGCGCTCATGTCCGGCGTCGTGATCAAGATGGGGATCTATGGGCTGATGCGTGCGCTGGTCATGTTCGGCGCGCCGCCACCCTGGTGGGGATGGACCGTGCTCGCCCTCGGGGCGTGCTCCGGCGTGCTCGGCGTGGTCTGGGCCCTCGCCCAGCACGACATCAAGCGGCTCCTCGCCTTCCACAGCGTCGAGAACATCGGAATCGTCCTGCTCGGGATCGGAGCGGGCGCCTTGGGCCTCGCGTATGGCCACCCGCTGATCGCGGTGCTCGGCTTCGCCGGAGCTGCGCTTCACACGCTCAATCACGCGTTGTTCAAGAGCCTCCTCTTCCTCGGCGCGGGTTCGGTGATTCACGCCACCGGCACGCGGGACATCGACCGGCTTGGCGGGCTCGCTCGGCGCATGCCCACGACGGCGGCGGCATTCCTCGTTGGCGCCGCGGCGATCGTCGGGCTGCCGCCGCTGAACGGCTTCGTGAGTGAGTGGGTGGTATACCAGGCGCTGCTCCGCGGCGGGAGCGCGCACGATGCGATGCCGCGAGCGGTACTCGCCGCCGTGGCACTCGCGTTCATGGGCGCGTTAGCCCTCGCCTGCTTCGCGAAGGTGGTAGGCGTCATCTATCTGGGGACGCCGCGTGACCCGGTCGCTGATGGCGCCCGGGAGCCCCCCCGCGGCATGATCCACCCGCCCGTCGGCCTCGCGATCGCCTGCATCGTGATCGGGCTGCTGCCGATCGCCGTGGTCCCGCCGGCGCTCCGGGTGGGTTCGCTCGTCGCGGGTGGTCTCCCTGGCGGAGCAGGGTCTCCGGTGGCGAGTGTCGGCGCGACGGTGTTCACGCTCGCGCTCGCAGTCGGCCTCCTCGTGGCGTGGGCAGTCCGTCGCGCGTTCGGTCGCCGCGCGCGTCCGGCGCTGGCCCCGACCTGGGGGTGCGCCTATGCGATGGCGACGCCTCGGATGGCGTACACCGCGTCGTCCTTCGCGGCCCCGCTCATCGGCACCTTCCGGTCGTTCGCCGGCTTCCGCGCGGACCGCACCGTGCAGGCCTTCGCCACCCACGCGTTCGACCCCGTGCTGGAGCGCGTATTTCTACCTGCTTGGCACGCCATCGAGAGCGCCGCCACCAGGCTCCGTTCGGTGCAACGTGGCACGCTGTCCCTGTACCTCGTGTATGTCGGCGCGGCCGTCATCGGGTTGCTCTTCTACCTCCTCATCGCCGGAAGGGGCCTGTGACGCGGGAAGGGCTCGCTGCGCTCGGCATCTTGGGGCTCGCGGCTCCGGCGCTGTCGGGAGTTGTGGTGAAGACCAAGTCGCTCCTGACGGGGCGGCGCGGCCCGCCGGTGCTGCAGCTTTACTACGACCTCTGGAAGCTCGTGCGGAAGGGGACTGTCTACAGCCGGACCACGTCATGGATCTTCCGCGCGGGCCCGGTTGTGGTCCTTGCGTCGCTGGTTGTGGCGGCGCTGTTCCTGCCGCTCGACGGACGCGAAGCGCCCGCCAGCTTCGCAGGCGATCTGGTCGCGTTCGCGGGGCTGCTCGCGCTGGGGCGCTTCGCGCTCGTGCTCGCGGGGCTCGACACGGGCTCGAGCTTCGAGGGAATGGGGGCGAGCCGCGAGGTGACGATCGCGAGCTTCGCGGAGCCGACGTTGTTCCTTTGCTTCATTGCGCTTGTGCTGGCGACCGGCGATACCTCGCTCGCGGGCATGTTGGGGACACCGCTCGCCGAGGCGTGGCCCCGCGCGGGCGCGTCGCTGAGCCTCGTGGGTATTAGTCTCTTCGTCTTGCTGTTGGCGGAGAACTGCAGAGTTCCGGTCGACGACCCGGCGACCCATCTCGAACTGACGATGATCCACGAGGTGATCGTCCTCGACCACAGCGGGCCCGACCTCGCGCTGATCCTGTATGGCAGCGCGCTCAAGCTCGCGCTGTTCGGCGTATTGGTTGTGAGCGTATTCGTGCCGCGCGCGGGGCTGTCCGGGCCCGTGGCGCTTGCGGTCCTGTTCCTCGGGCTTGGAGTCGTGGCCGTCTTCGTGGGCGTCGTGGAGTCGGCCATGGCGCGGCTGCGGCTCAGCCGCGTGCCGCAGCTGCTCGTGGGGGCGGGCGCCCTGGCGCTGTTCGGCATCGTCCTGCAGCTCGGTTGACCGTGCGAAACGCCGCCCAGCTCGTCCTCCTGCTCGTGGTCCTGTCCGACCTCGCCATCCTGGGCACCACGCGGCTCTCGAGCTGCATCCGCGGCGTCGCGGCCCAGGGCCTGCTGCTCGGCCTCCTCCCGGTTCTCGTCGCACCACAGGTTTCGGTACACGCCGTCGCTCTCGGCATGGGCACCGTTCTCGTGAAGGCGATTGTGCTGCCCTGGTTCCTGGCGCGGGCGATTCGTGAGGCGGCCGTGCGTCGGGAGATCGAGCCGATGGTGGGCTTCATCGCGTCGCAGCTGCTCGGCGCGCTCGCGCTGGCGCTCGCCTTCGCCATCGCCGCCCGCCTGCCCCTGCCGGCCCTGCAGCAGCCGCTGCTCGTGCCGGCGTCCCTCGCAACGGTGATGATCGGCTTCATCGTGCTCACCACCCGACGCAAAGCCATCACGCAAGTGGTCGGCTATCTCATACTCGAGAACGGGATCTATCTCTTCGGTCTGACGCAGACCGAAAGCGTCCCGTTCCTGATGGAGCTCGGCGTGCTCCTCGACGTCTTCGTCGGTGTGTTCGTCATGGGCATCGTCGTGTTCCACATCAACCGCGAATTCGACTCGCTCGATTCGACGCGGCTCAGAGAGCTGACCGACTGATGCGTCTGCTCGTCATCTGTGGGCTGCCCTTGCTGGTCGCGGTCCCGGTGCTCGTGCTGCCCGCATTCCGGGGACGCCGCGTCCCCGTCGCCCTCCTCGCCGCGGCCGCGCTGGCCCATCTCGGGCTGGTTGCGTCCCTCTGGGTTGCGCCCCCGCCGCCGGAGCTGGGCGGTTGGCTCGCCGCTGATCCGCTGGGCATGATCGTCCTCACCCTCACGAGCGTGCTCTTCGTCGTCACCGTGACCTACACGGTGGGATACCTGCGGCACGAGAAGCCACGCAGCGGCCGGGTCTTCGCGGGTTGCCTCCTGGCGTTTCTCTCGGCGGCGTCCGTCGTGGCGCTTGCGCATCACCTGGCGTTGCTCTGGGTCGGGATGGAAGCAACGACCCTGTCGGTTGCGCCGCTGGTGTTCCTGCGCCGGGACCGTCGCTCGCTCGAGGCCACCTGGAAGTACCTCGTCATCTCGTCGGTCGGGATCGCGCTCGCGCTGCTCGGTACCTTCTTCCTGGCGAGCGCGCAGGAGGGCGTCCCGGGGCGTCCGCTCGTCCTCCCCGATCTGGTCGCGCATGCCCGGGAGCTGCACCCCGCCTGGCTGCGCGCTGCGTTCCTCTTCTTGCTCGTGGGCTTTGGCACGAAGATGGGGCTTGCCCCGATGCACACCTGGAAGCCCGACGCCTACGGGGAAGCGCCCAGCCTCGTCAGCGGTCTCATGGCCGGCGCGCTGACGGGGTGCGCCTTTCTCGGGGTCGCCCGCGTGACGGAGGTCGTCATGGCCGCGGGGCTCGGGTCGTTTGCTCAACCGGTGCTCGTGGGTTTCGGACTCGTGTCCCTCGCCGTGGCCGCCGTGTTCATCATCGGGCAGAGCGACGTGAAGCGCCTCCTCGCGTATTCGAGCGTGGAGCACATGGGGCTCCTCGTGCTGGGGCTCGGGTTGGGCGGCGTGGGCGCATACGGCAGCATGCTCCACCTCGTGAACAACGGCTTGGCCAAGGGTTGGATGTTCCTGGTCACCGGAAACATCGTGCTCGCGACTGGTAGCTCGACGGCGGCGCGCGCGAGGGGACTGGTGCGCACGCTGCCAGCCTCGGCGGCGCTTCTCGTACTCGGGCTGTTCGCCGTCACGGGGTCGCCTCCGTTCGGTCTCTTCATGAGCGAGTTCACGATCCTGCGCGCGGCGATCGACGCCGGCCACCCCTGGGTCGCGGTGGTGATGCTGCTGATGCTGGCGATCATCTTTGTGGGAATGGCGGCGCTCGTGCTCGGGATCGCGCTCGGTGAGCCCCCGTCGGCCAGCCTCCCCGTCCGCGAGAGCCCCTGGCTGGTTGCGGGTCCAGCCGCCCTCGCGGCCACGGTTTTGATGCTGGGCGTTTTCATTCCGGGCCCGCTGCAAGAGGTCCTGGCGCGCGCCGCCGTCGCCCTCGGTGGCTCCGCCCCATGAACGGCTTCAGGGCGCTGGGCCTCCGCAACCGGCGCGCGATCCAGCTCGCTTCCGTACCGCTCGAGCCGGTGGAGCGGTTTCGCGAATCGATCCTGCAGGCCGTCAGCGGCGGGTCGCGGCTCGCGTCTCTCTTCGGGATGCCGGAGGGGACGGACGAGACGCGCCTCATCGCGATCCTGGCCGATGACGCGGCGGGGGAGCTCAGCGCGACGAGCACCGCCGTCGGGGACCGCTACCCGTCGCTTGCGGTCGACTGCCCGCAGGCCCACACCTTTGAGCGCGAGATCGCCGAGCAGTGCGGCGTGGTGCCGGAGCGCCACCCCTCGCTCAAGCCGCTGCGGCGCCATCCACCAGATCACCTCCCGTCCGGGCGGCGGGCGCAGTCGCTGGACCGTGAAGCGTATCCGTTCTTCCGCGTGGAGGGGGAGGAGGTGCACGAGGTCGCGGTCGGCCCCGTACACGCCGGGATCATCGAGCCCGGACACTTCCGGTTTCAGGCGCACGGTGAGCAGGTGTTGCTCCTCGAGATCATGCTCGGCTATCAGCACCGCGGCGTGGAGCCGCTGCTCGAGCGCCTCGAGCGCGATCGCGCCGTGCTCGTCGCCGAGTCGATCGCGGGGGACACGGTGATCGGCCACGCGGGGGCGTACTGCGGGGCAATCGAGGCGCTCGCCCGCAGTCGCAAGACGCCGCGGGGACAGACGATCCGTGGGATCGCGCTCGAGCTCGAGCGCCTGGCGAACCACATCGGCGATCTCGGCGCAATGGCGGGCGACGTCGCGTTTCAACCGGCGGCGGCGTATCTGGGCCGCATGCGGGGAGAATGTCTCAACCTCCTGATGACCCTCTCCGGCAATCGCTACGGCCGCGGTCTCGTGCGGCCCGGCGGGGCGGCATTCGACATCACCCCCGCCATGGCCGAGCAGATGCGCGACCGGCTCGAGCGTCTGAGGGAGGAGATGGACCCCGTGCTCACGCTGATGTTCGAGGCCGGGTCCGTCCAGGCCCGGCTCGAGGGTGTGGGCGTGGTGACTGGCAGCGCGTGCGCGGAGCGCGGCTTCGTCGGACCTGTGGCACGCGCCTGTGAGCTGCCGCGCGACGTGCGGCACGATCATCCCTGGGGAATCTTCCGGTTCGCGCACATCCCCGTCGCCACCGCATGGGCGGGGGACGTGCTGGCGCGGGCGCTGGTGCGGCGCCTCGAGATCCAGCGATCGCTCGAGTTCACGATCGAGCAACTGGGCGCGCTTCCCAAGGGGCCGGTACGGGTGGACTGCGGCAGCTTGCGGCCGAATGAGCTGGCCGTGGCGATGGTCGAGGGATGGCGGGGGGAGATCGTCCATGTCGCGATCACCGACGCTACTGGCCGCGTCCGCCGGCACAAAGTCACCGACCCCTCGTTTCACAACTGGCCCGCGCTGGCGGCGGCGATGCCCGGGAACGAGATCTCCGATTTCCCGCTCTGCAACAAGAGCTTCAACCTGTCCTACGCTGGGCACGATCTCTGAAATGAGGGCGTAAGCGGTGCTCGATTGGATCCGGACGAGACTCCAGCAGGGGATCCGGACGTCCCGGTTCCCGCGGGACGGCGGCGAATTTCCCGAGCGGTTTCGCGGCCGTCCGCTGCGGGATGCGGCGCGCTGCGAGGAGAGTTGCCGGCAATGCGCCGACCGGGCGCCATCGGCCTTGTTGAAAGCGGAGCCACACGGGTCGGCCGCGCTCGATTTGGGTGCGTGTCTCTTCAGCCCGGAAGAGGCGGCTTCCTGTGCGCGAGGCGCGATCAGCTATAGCCGGGACTATCGCATGGCCACGTCCACGCGGGACGCGCTGGTCAGTCCGACTGGAGAGATTGAGCTGGCGCGGGCCCTCGATGAGCGCGCCCGCAAACTGTTCGGGCGCTCGCTTCGGCTCCGCTCGGTCGTGGCGGGCAGCTGCAGCGGCTGCGAAGCGGAACTCGTGGCGCTGGGCAATGTGGTGTTCGACCTCGGCCGCTTCGGCGTGCAATTCGTGGCATCCCCGAGGCACGCTGACGGGATCGTCGTGACGGGGGCGGTCAACACGAACATGCGGTTCGCGCTCGAACAGACGTACGAGGCGGTTCCCCCGCCCAAGCTCGTCATCGCGGTCGGAGCGTGTGCCGCGAGCGGTGGCCCGTTCTCGGGCAGCCCGGAGGTCGCGGGCGGCGTGGGCACAATCTTGCCGGTGGACCTGTGGGTCCCGGGGTGCCCGCCCCATCCGCTCACCACGCTCGACGGCTTGCTCCGGTTGCTGGGTAGGGTCGACGGACAATGATGAGCGTCGCACAACCGACGGTCGAGTTCCTCGGCGCCGCGGGCACGGTCACGGGGTCGATGCACCTCGTGCGCGCGGAGGGCCGGCGCATCCTCCTCGACTGCGGGTTGTTCCAGGGCCGCAAGGACCTGCGCCTGCGCAACTGGGGCGACCGGGTACCGGACCCGCGGACGATCGATGCGATCGTCGTGAGCCACGCGCACGTCGATCACTCGGGGTACCTGCCGCTCGTGGTGCGCAAGGGGTTCCGGGGTCCCATCTACTGCACGGCCGCAACCGGCGATCTGCTGGAGGTGGTGCTTCCCGACGCGGCACACCTGCAGGAAGAGGAGGCCGAGCGCGCCAACCGCCGGGGATACACGAAGCATCACCCGGCACTACCGCTGTACGACGCCGCGGACGCCGAGGCGGTACTGCGGCTGATTGCGCGTCGCGAGTACGAGACGCCCTTTCCCGTAGTGCGTGGTGTGACGGCGACCCTGCGTCCAGCCGGTCACATTCTGGGCTCGGCCACGATCGAGCTCGCGCTGGGTGGCTCGAGACCCACCCGCCTGGTCTACACCGGAGACCTGGGCCGCTACGACCGGGCGATCCTGCGCGATCCCGCTCCCATCCCCGACGCCGACATCTTGCTGCTCGAATCGACGTACGGCGACCGGACACATGCGACGGGTGCCGAAGCCGAGCTTGCCGCGCTGGTACAAGACACAGCGCGCCGGGGCGGTGCCTTGCTCGTGCCGGCGTTCGCCGTGGACCGAACCCAGGAGCTGCTCTGGATGCTCCGCCGTCTCGAGCTCGCCGGGGCGATTCCGGTGCTGCCGGT
>Ga0335084_10001888_pt1 | contig 19885 bp, 18 predicted proteins | sample Lox_Sample_44_FD_206721 | JGI IMG/M metagenome (GOLD analysis project Ga0335084, IMG submission 206721) | Soil microbial communities from Loxahatchee National Wildlife Refuge, Florida, United States - Lox_Sample_4.4 | ecosystem: Environmental > Terrestrial > Soil > Wetlands | place: USA...
TCGTGATCGCCGGGGTCGAGGCCTCGGGGCTGACCGGCGAGCTGCTGGACCTGGCGTCCGTCATCGGCCTCTACCGTCCGGCCGTGCTCACCGCGGTCACCGCAGTGCTCTCGAACGTGGTCTCCAACGTTCCCGCGGTCCTGCTGTTCAAGACCCTGATACCGACGTTCGGGGAGCCCACCCGCGCCTGGCTCGTTCTGGCGATGGCGTCTACCTTCGCGGGTAACCTCACCATCATGGGTTCGGTGGCCAACCTCATCGTGGTGGAGCAGGCCCGCGGCGTGGGCATCCGCATCGGCTTCGGCGAGTACAGCCGGGTGGGGGTGCCGGTCACGCTGCTGACGCTGTTCGTGGGCTGGGTCCTGCTCATCCTCTGACGACGCCCCGTCGCGCTGCGCGAGCGAGGTACCCGGAAGCCTCGCCCACACCCTGAGCCACCGCTCGGCCACGCGTGCTCAGGCCGGCGCGAAGATCCCCTCGGATTGCCCGGCCGGCGCCGCCTCGCCGGCCCCCGCCGGAGCCGCGAACGCGGCATCGTGCTGGAGCACCGGCATGACGCGATCGGCGAAGAGTCGCATGTTGAGCTCGGCCTCGTGGTGCGGCATGCCGCCAAAGGCGAACTCGGTGACCAGGTGGTCGAGGCCGGTGAGCCGCCCGAGCTCGGCGAGCTGCTGGAGGCAGTCGTCCGGCGTGCCGACCACCTGGATCTTCACGTAGAAGTCCGTCGCCTTCTGCCGGAAGTTGGCGTCCTTCATCTTGGCGTAGGTCTTGGCGGTCGCGCCGTACGACTCGTAGCCCTTGACCGAGCCGAGATGACCGTCCGAGAAGTGGTAGTGGGCGTCGATCGAGTCGAACTTGCGGCCGAGGTACTTCACCGCCCGGTCGTGGGCCTCCGTGCGGCTCTCGGCCACCGAGACGTTGGTCAGGATGATCGGCGGTCGCGGCGCGTGTCCCACGCTCTGCGCGATCTCGCGGTAGCGCCCGATGTCCTCCGCGGCCTTCGGCCACTCGTTCTGCATGATGACCAGCACGCCGAAGCCCAGCTTGGCCATGATCTCAGCCGACTCGGGGCTCACCGACGAGGCGTAGATGCGCCGCTCCGGGTGGGAGATCGGGCGCGGGCGAATCGACGTCCGCGGGATCTTGAAGAACTCCCCGTCCCACTCGAAGACGTCCTGGCTGAGCGCCCGGACCACGATCTGCGCGGTCTCCACGAAGCGGGCGCGCGCTTCCTCCATCGGGACCCGGAAGCCGGCGTACTCAACGCTCGCGGCCCCCCGCCCGAACCCGAGGAGGCATCGGCCGCCCGAAAGGATGTCGAGCAGCGCGATCTCCTCGGCGATCCGGACCGGGTCGTGCCACGGCAGCACGATCACCGCGGTGCCGAGGGTGACGCGCTTCGTCCGGCCCGCGAAGTAGCTCAGGAGCTGGGTCGGGGAGGGCGACATGGCGTAGCCGGTGAAGTGGTGCTCCAGCGCGAAGAGCGAATCGAACCCGAGCGGCTCGGCGAGATCACCGAGCGCCAGATGGTCGGCGAGCACAGCCGCATCCGGCCGGCCTTCCTGGGTCAGCATGTTCAGCGCGATCCCGACCTTCATGGGCGCCTCCTTGGCTCGGGGAGCGAGTCCGTGACCGTCTAGCGCGCGCGGCCGTTCCGAAGCACCGCACCCGGCAGCGCGCCGTCCGCCGCTACCGCGTCGTGCCCGCCGCGCCGGATGATCGTGCCGTTGACGATCACCGCCTCGATGCCGCTGGCGTCGGCCACCAGGCGATCGGCCCCCGCCGGCAGATCGTGCACGCGTCGCAGCTTGCTCGCCCCCACGGTGGCCGGGTCGAAGACGACCAGGTCGGCGGCGAGGCCGGGGGCGAGGCGGCCCCGGTCGGTGATCCCGAATACCTCCGCCGGCCGCGAGGTGAGCATGCGGATCGCCTCGGGCAGCGCGATCGCCTGCTTCTCCCGCACCCAGCGGCTCAGCAGGTACGTCGAGAAGCACGCGTCGCAAAGCTGGCTCGCGTGGGCGCCCGCATCGGAGAGCCCCAGCACCGCGTCGGGCTCCGCGAGCAGCTCGGCCACCTCGTCCTCGTCGTGATTGAAGACGGCCATCCGGAACCGCGCGTCCAGATTCGTCGCGAGGGCCAGGTCGAGGGCGAGGTCGATCGGGTGCACGCCCCGCTCCGCCGCCACTTCCGTCACCGTGCGCTCCTCCAGCGACGGGTCGACCGGGCACCAGGAGATCCAGGTGCGCGCCCAGCTCGCGCCGGCGAACACGGCGCCGGTCCGCGGCCGGTCGAAGCTCTCCTTGAACGCGCGCCGGAACTCCGGGTCTCCGTAGAGACGGACCTTGCCGGCGAAGTCGGCGGTCGAGATCGGCCGGAACACCGACATGCTCTCGAAGAGGAACGGTTCCCGGAACTGGAACTCGAAGTTGAGCGTCCGGCAGGTGACCTGGGGAACGACTTTGAGACCCTGCTTGACGAGTGCGCGCGATTTCTCGAGCAGGTCCCGGTGGGAGCCGGGCCCCATCATGCCGGCGAGGAGCGCCGTCCAGGTCACGGGCCGTCCGGTTGACCTGGCGAGGGACTCGAACTCCTTGAAGAACAGGTCGCGGCCGACGGTGGCCTGGACGATGCCGCGGCCCGCCTCGCCCAGCGCACCGGCCAGCGCCTCGATCTCGGCGAACTGGGCGGCCCGGCTCGGCACCGGCTTGCCAGCGTGGCCGATGTGGGTGGAGGCCTTCGAGGTCGCGAAGCCGATCGCGCCGGCGTCCACCGCCTCGCGCACCAGCGCCCGCATCCGCGCGATCTCGTCATCCCTCGCCGGCCGCTCGGTCGCCTCCTCGCCCATGACGTAGAGCCGCAGCGGCGTATGACCCAGGAGCACCGCCACGTTGAGGGCGGTGCCGCGGCGCTCGACGGCGTCGAGATACTCGGGGAAGGTCTCGAACGGCCACGCCTCGCCGAGCCCCGCCTCGAGCGCGGCAAGGCTCATGCCCTCGACCTTCTCGAGCGTACGCATGATCAGCCCGCGATGCTCGGGGCGCGTCGGGGCGACGCCGAAGCCGCAGTTGCCCATCACGACCGTGGTTACGCCATGCCAGGGCGAGATCGTGAGCATCCGGTCCCACATCACCTGCGCGTCGTAGTGGGTGTGGACGTCGATGAAGCCGGGCGCGACCACGAGCCCGCCGGCGTCGATCGTCTGCGTGGCGGAACCCTTCGCCTCGCCGAGCGCGTCGATCCGGCCGCCCTGGATCCCGATGTCGCCGCGCACGCCCGGACGCCCCGTGCCATCGATGATGGTTCCGCCCCGGATGACGAGATCGAAGCCCATCGTCAGGCTCCCGCGAGGCCGTAGAGCTCGGCCACGTTGTCGTGGAGGATCAGGCGCAGCTCGGCCGCGGTCAGATGGGCGGCGTGCTTGGCGAGAAGCTCCTGCGAGCGCGGCCACGTCGAGTCGCTGTGCGGGAAGTCGTTGGCCCAGAGCAGCCGGCGGATGTTGCACAGGTCCTTTACCTGAAAGGCGACCCAGTCGTCCTGGAACGTCGTGTAGACGTGCTCGCGGAAGTACTCGCTCGGCATCTTCGTGAGCTGCCCCGACGGCAGCCAGTAGCGGTGCCGGTCGTAGGCGTGGTCCATCCGGTACATGAAGTGCGGTACCCATCCGGCGTCGGCCTCGACGCAGACCAGGCGCAGGCGTGGATGCCGCTCGAAGACGCCGCCGAACACGAACGTCCCGACCAGGTCTTGGCAGCCGCGGATGATCGACATGAACGCGTTGAGCTTGGGTCCACGGACCCGGAACGTATCCTGCTGGCTCGTGAGGATGTGGAAGGAGAGCGGGAGCCCGAGGTCGATCGCCGCCTCGTAGAAGGGCGCGTAGACCGGATCGTGGTAGTCGGCCACCGCCGGGTTCCCCGGGAGCATCACGCCGCGCAGGCCGAGCTCCCGGATCTTCCGCAGATCGCGGATGCCGTCGTCCAGGGAGCGCATCGCGGTCTGCCCGATGCCCAGGAGCCGGTCGGGATGCGCGGCGCAGTACTCGGCGATCCACAGGTTGTAGGCGTCGAAGCACGCCTGCTTGTAATCGAAGTCGGGATGGTTGCAGAGCATCATGCCCACGGTCGGGTAGATCACCTCGGCGCTGACGCCATCGCGCACCTGGTCCGCGAGCCGCGCCTCGGGGTCCCAGCCGCCGCGATGCAGATCCTCGAAGCGGGCCCCGAACATCGCCAGCTCCTGCGCCGGCTTGCCGGCGGCGGCGACGAGCCCCATCGGGATCGGCTTGTCCAGCCCGTCGATGACGAAGAGATCGCCGCGCTTGGCGTCGTGCACGAGGCGGGGGGCCCGGTCGCGGAAGCGCGCGTCGATCCGGGCGGTGTACGTGTCGGGCGGCTCGGTGATGTGCGAGTCGGCTGAGATGATGGGAACGTCGGTGACCATGTCGCGTGTCTCCTCAGAGGACGACGGCGTCGGTGTCCGTGATGCGCATGATCTTCCCCGGGCTCGCGGAATGCGGAGTGTCCCCGGGGCCGCGCCCCGACCGCGGCGCCAGCGTAGCGAAGATCCCCGCTGGTGTAAAGCCGGCCCCGACTTCATCGTGCGCCAGCGTGAGCGGCATCACATCGGTCGCACCGCTACGCCTTGCGGAAGCGGTAGATGCCGTCGTCCCCCACGAGGCGGGCCGCCTGGCCCTCTGCCTCGAGGTAGTGCAGATGGGCCAGCGTCTCCCCGATCGCGAAGCCGAGCTGGTGGGTGTCGAGCTGGCGGCGGAACAGCACGGGGACCAGCTCGGAGGCAGTGCGCGGCTCGGCGAGGGCGTCGATGGTCTCGGCCAGACGCTCGTCGTGGTGATGGCGGAGGTGGTCGAGCCGGTGGTGCAGGCCGACGAAGGGCAAGCCGTGAGAGGGTAGGACCAGTATGTCTTCCGAAAGCGGCCGGAAGCGCGCCAGGGAGTCGAGGTACAGGCGCAGGGGATTGCCGCGCGGCTGATCCGGCCACACGCTGACATTGGTAGTGATCTTGGGCAGCACCTGGTCTCCCGAGATCAGCACATTGGCCTCCGGGCAGACCAGGCAGGCGTGCTCGGGAGCATGGCCGAGGACCGTGAAGGCATGCCAGCGCCGCCCGCCGATGGTAAGGTCATCGCCCTCCCGCACCGCGCGAAACTCCCGGATCACGGAGGGCACGAGCTGCCGGTAGTGGTTGCCCCGTTCGCGGAAGGCCTCGACCTGCGCCTCGGGGACGCCGTGGCGTCGGTAGTGGCCGAGGCGCTTCTCGGAGTCGTTGCCGCCCATGCCCTGCCAGGCGAGCTGGCACATGAGCCACTCGGCCTGTGGACACCAGACTTCCACTCCGAAGCGTGCGGCGAGCCATTCGGCATTGCCGATGTGGTCGGGATGGAAGTGGGTGACGACCACGCGCACGACGGGACGCTCGCGGAGCTCGCCGGCGAGAAGCGTCTCCCACAGCGCGCGTGTGGGGGGCAGGCCGACGCCGGTGTCGATGACGGTGGTGCCGCGCTCGTCGTCGAGCAGCCAAAGGTTGATGTGGTTCAGGGCGAAGGGCAGGGGCATGCGGATCCAGCGGATGCCAGGGGCGACCAGGATGCTGGTGCCTCCGGCCGGCGGCTCCGGCCACGGATGGACGAGGCCGGGCGCTTCGGCGGTGAGCGGGTGCTCGGGTTCGGGTGTCATGAAGCCATCTTCTCACAGGCGGCCCTCGGCCGCCCACTACCCGGCACCAGCGGCACCGCCTTCGGCCGGCGATCGATCCTCTCCAACGGTCAGCTCTTGCTGGTGTTCACGGCCTCACTGGGGATCACGTCTAGGCGGCATTCTCGCTCCACTGCGCGCGGGTGATTCGATACAGGCAGTGTGGCCGCAAAGAGTGGTTCTCGGGAACGCCTGGATGCTCGAAGTCTTCGTGAGCGTTGCGCATGCCGATGCGCTCCATAACAGCCCGGGACCGCGAGTTCAGCACAGACGTGAACGACACGATTTCGGCGAGCTCGAGCCGCTCGAAACCGACCCGCAAGGCCGCGCGCGCCCCTTCCGTGGCATAACCCTGGCCCCAATATGGGCGTGCCAAGCGCCAGCCGACCTCTACACACGGCGAGAACGGTAGAACGCGCTTGGGTACCGACAAGCCCACGAAGCCGATGAACACACTCGACGACAGCACCTCGACGGCCCAATTGCTCCAGCCACGCTCCGCAAACTGCGATTGCCACGCGTCGATACTCGCGTCGCTTGCTTCGCGTGACTGAAGCGACGGGAAGAATTTCATGACTTCCGCATCGGCATTCATCGCGGCAAACGGTGCGCGGTCTGATTCGCGCCACTGACGAAGTCGAAGGCGCGCAGTCTCGATCTCAATGGCCTTTGGCACCGTAGCCCCCTGTATGCCGCCCAACGCCGGCGCTCAGCCGCGGACCGAGCGCCTCGCGCGAGGACCGTCGGCTAGAGCGCCTTGTCGGACCGCACGTTCTTGGCCACTTGCCTCGACGAACGTAGCGAGCTTCGCGAGTGCTATCCGCCAGCCAGTCTCGTTGTCGGCCGATGACACGCCGGGCGGCAGCCCATCGTGCACGGCGAGAAGATTGGTACCGCCGTTGGCATAAGCGAGTGTGATGGTAATGGTCATCTCGCCGCGCAGCGCGAGATCTTCCGTCTCGAACTCATCCACTTCCACAACCTGTTCGTTAGGCACGAGCTTCGCGAAGCGGCCGCGATACGTGTCGGTGTGTGCGGTTGCGAGACCGCTCACGGTCATCGTTCCGGACGAGGCGACTATAGCGTCCACGCACGTGTTGAGCAATCACCCCGGTCGGCTGAACCTCTTGATACAGAACAGCGTGGAACTGCTGGTGGAAGCGCGAGCGGGAACATACACTGGTTTCAGGCCGTTACCTGGAACCGGAGCGCCAACGGCCTGTTCGCCGGCAAGTGATTGCGGGCCCCGCAACCATGAACGACGAGGGGGTTAGCGGACGCAGCAGCGCTCACCCTTTTCGTTTACCCAGACTTCACCCAGGAATTGGTCGGCCGCAGGTCGAGGGAAAGTCGTTCAGTGGTCCGCTGAGCGTAGGTCATGTTGGGTGTCGCCACGGCTTCGGAGGCAAATCGGAGACGCGCTGACTCTGCTAGACTCTCGCCCAGCCCGTGAGGAGGCTCCTGCATGGACTTTGGCCCGATTACTTTACGCCCCGCATCCCTGCGCTCCTGACCCGGGGACTGCTTGAGAAAGGATTTTGTGATCGACCGCCGCACGTTCCTGACTGGCACGGGTGCGGTGGTCTTCGTCGCGCCACTCGTTGCCGAGGGGCAGCAGGCGGGTAAGGTGTACCGCGTCGGTGTCTTGGGGGAGAAGGCCTCAGACGCGGCGAAGGCTCGTCTGTGGCAGGCCTTTCGGTCAGGCCTTCGGGAGCGCGGCTGGATCGAGGGTGGGAACATTCTGATCGAGCACCGGTGGGCCGAGGGCAATGCCGCTCGGCTCCCAGAACTCGCCGCCGACCTGGTTCGGCTCAAGGTGGACCTGATCGTGGCGCGGAGCTCCACGTATGTGCGGGCCGCGAAGGAGACGACATCCTCCATCCCCATCGTCTTCGTGGTCCATGCAGATCCGGTAGGGACCGGCCAAGTCGCGAGCCTCGCCAAGCCCGGCGGGAACATCACAGGACTGGCCATGCTACAGACCGAGATCAATTCCAAAGGGCTAGAGCTTCTGATCTCTACCGTCCCGGGGACCAAGCGGGTCGCGGTTCTCTGGAGCCCGGACAACCCCTCCCACACCCCGGGACTCAAGACCGCCAAAGCGCTCGGCTTGACGATTCCGCCATCGGTGCTGGGGCGGGCGGATGAGGTGGTCCAATAGCCAACCGTCGCGGCCTCGTGCGCATAGCTGGGGGGAGGCGGCGTGGCACAAACGACACGCAGCGGACAGTGGGCGGTATCGATGGGCAATGGGGGGCGCCATGAGTGATCTTCTCGGTGACGCGCGCGAGCTTCGTCAGAAGCTCTACCGGCTCGAAATCTTGTTGCAGATCGAGGAGGGCCGGCGAAGCCGGAGCTGGTTCACGGGTAAGGCTCCGGAGGACCCCGAGCGAACGGTTGCGATGAGGAAGCTTGTAAAGGCCGGCCTCATCGAGGCCGCGCCATCTCCGATTCATTTCCGGCTGACGCCCGAAGGACGAGACTTCCTGAAGGACGTCCGCGCCAAGGTGGGCGCTCACGGTGGGCTGGATTGGACGCGCGCGGACGAGATCGATTTCTCCAAGCTCTGACGCTGTGCCTACGTCGCCTGGGACGGGGACGGCGTCCGCCAGCCTGGCGAAGCGGACGGGAGTGGTTCACATCGGACATCTTGGGTGACTCTCCTTCCAGCCTAGCCGGAGGCACATGATGAGCGGGCGGTTTGACCTGGTCGTAATCGGTTCCGGGCCCGCCGGGGAAAAAGGGGCGGCTCAGGCTGCTTACTTCGGAAAGAGGGTTGCACTGATCGAGCGGTTTGACTATCTCGGCGGAGCCGGGATCAACACGGGGACCGTGCCTTCCAAGACTCTGCGTGAGACAGCTTTGTATTTTTCCGGACTGCGGCAGCGCGGCCTGTACGGGATCGACTATTCCCTCAAGGAGCGCCTCACCATAGCGGATCTCATGCGCCGCCAGCAGGATGTGGTGGAGATGGAGCGGGCCATCGTAAGAACCAACATGGAGCGGCACAACGTCGAGATCTTCCAGGGAGTGGCGCGGCTCGTGGATGCGCACACGGTATCCTTCCTGAAGCCCGACGGAACCGAGGGCGAGGTGACCGGCGACATCATCCTGATCGCCACCGGATCATCACCCTTTCGCCCCGCCGGCATTCCATTCGACAACGAGAGAATCTACGACTCCGATTCCATTCTGCGCATGAAGATGATTCCGAAGACCATGGTCGTGATCGGCGGCGGAGTCATCGGATGCGAATACGCCTGCACGTTCTCGGCGCTCGGCGTTCAGGTAACGCTGGTGGAAAGCTCCAGCCGGATCCTGCGCTTTGTGGATTCCGAAATCGCCGCTCGCCTGAGGAAGAGTCTGGAGCTGCTCGGGCTGCGCTTTGTGTTCAACGATCGCCTGCAGCGTGCCGAGGTCCTTGCGGACCGGGCGCGTCTTGAATTGAGAAGTGGTGAAATCCTCGATTGCGAGATTGCGCTGATAGCGGCCGGGCGGCAGAGCAACGTCCAGGGAATGGGGCTGGAAGAGACGGGCATGGCGCTGGGCGAGCGCGGGCTGATCCTGGTGAACGAAAAATATCGAACAACCGTGCCCAACATCTATGCTGCCGGCGATGTGATCGGGTTCCCCGCCCTGTCCTCCGTGTCTATGGAGCAGGCGCGCGTGGCGATGGTTCACGCGTTCGACCTCGCCTACAAGGAGAGCATCTCTTCGGTCCTGCCGCTGGCCATCTACACGATTCCGGAGATCTCCCTGGCTGGATTGACCGAAGACGCCTGCCGCGAGCAAAAACTTCCGTATGTTCTCGGCCGTTCGTTCTTTGACAAGAGCCCGCGCGGACAGATCATTGGAGACACCAGCGGCATGCTGAAGCTCGTCTTCTCTCCGTCGGACAAGAAATTGCTGGGCGTCCACCTCATCGGAGAGATGTCATCGGAGCTCGTGCACATCGGCTCGCAGATCATCGCGGCGGGCGGCACCATCGATGTCTTCATCGACAGCGTGTACAACTATCCGACCCTCTCGGATTCGTACAAGTACGCGGCATATGACGGGCTGGGAAACCTGCGAGCCTGGCGAGCCCAGGAGGCGTAGCCTGATGAAGCCCTTCGACCAGGTGGGATCACCGCGGATCGAGAGGCCTGTGGCAGGGAAGATGATCTGGTGCCCGGAGCGTGCCCTTGCCGCGATATTTTCCGAGAAGATTGCCGAGGGAATGTAGGATGGTGAGGTCTGACCCCAACGAGAGGAGGCCGCCATGGCTCAGCCGACCCTGCCCCCGTGGATTCAAGAGCTGCAGCAGCGCGATCCCAAGTTCGTGGAATCCTATATGAGCCAGCGCGAGTATGTCTTGAAGGACGGAGCCATTCCCGCCAAGTACAAGATCCTCATGACCATGATAGTGGACGCGCTCCTCTCGCACCCGGACGGCGTCGCGAACATCGCGGGCCGGGCGCGCTCCGCCGGCGCCTCCGAAGGGGAGATCCAGGAGGCGGTCGAGGTCGCGTATCTCTTCGGGGGCACGCCCGCCCTGGTAACCGCGGTGAACGCATTCCGCAAGGTATAGGCCTGCTCAGCCGAAGGCGGCAGTTGAGGGAGCGTCTGGATGTGGGCGCGCCTCCCCTCGACCCGAGGCGCGAACGCCTTGTTCACAAGACCGCCGAGCGTCCGGCCGGCCGAGATTAGACCGCCCCGCGGTTTGCCATCGAAAGCATTCTGAGGAGACCAATCGTGGACTATACCGACATCCGCTACGAGAAGAAGGACGGCGTGGCCTGGGTCATCATCGACCGCCCGGAGGTGCGCAACGCGTTCCGCACGCGCACGGTCGCCGAGCTGACCGATGCGTTCGTGGACGCCCGCTGGGACCGGGCCGTCGGCGTCGTCGTGCTCACCGGCGCGGGCGACAAGGCCTTCTGCGCCGGCGGTGACCAGAAGGAGCGCGGGCAGGGGGGCTACTCGCCCGATCAGCGACCGATGGACGTGGAGGCGCTGCACAGCGCGATCAGGCACATCCCCAAGCCCGTGATCGCGATGGTCAACGGCTTCGCGATCGGGGGAGGCCACGTGCTCCACGTGCTGTGTGACCTGTCGATCGCGGCGGAGGCCGCGATCTTCGGCCAAACCGGGCCGCGCGTGGGCAGCGTGGACGCCGGCCACGGCACCGGGTTTCTCGCGCGCGTCGTCGGGGAGAAGAAGGCTCGCGAGATCTGGTACATGTGCCGCCAGTACACGGCCCAGGAGGCACTCGCGATGGGGCTGGTCAACAAGGTCGTCCCGCTCAAGGACCTGCGCGCCGAGACGGAGGCCTGGTGCCGCGAGCTCCTCGACAAGAGCCCCACCGCCCTCGCCCTCGCCAAGCAGTCGTTCAACGTGGACTCCGAGCAGCGCGCCGGCGTGGCGCAGTTCGCTCACACCGCGCTGAACCTCTATTACGGTACCGATGAGGCGATGGAAGGGCGCAACGCCTTCGTCGAGAAGCGGCCCGTCGACTACCGCAAGTTCAGGACGTAGACGCCGACTGGAACGGGCGGGCGCTTCTGCGGGTTGCCGGAGGTCACTGGCTCAGATCCAGCCCCCGCCGCCGCGAAGGACACTCGCGGTCATCTCGGCGCTCGCTGGGCCCGATCCGACGGGATGCCGCCGAAGCAGTAGATGTCGCCCACGGCGCGGCCAGGTCCGCCGGCTCGGCGCTGGCTTCCTCACTGGCCCAGCCTCACCGAGCGACCCGTGGCGGAGGACCGCTCGATCGCGTCGATCAACTTGTGGCGCTGGACGGCGAGGTTGAAGTCGACGTCGAAGGACCCGCCGCCGCGCAGGGCGTCGGCGGCCCGCACGTAGGCCTGGGCCACGTTGTAGGGCGGGCCGCCCGGAGTGCCCTCCGGAGCGAGCTTGTACTTGGACGGCACGGGCATCGGAACCACGGGCTCCTTGCCCTTGCCCGCGTGCACCTGACTCGGTCCGATGTTGAGCGAGCCATCCGCCCGGATGACGAGAGCGCCCTCGCGCCCATAGATCTCCATCCGGTTCCCGCCGGGATTCGAGGGAACCGCGGCCACGTTGACCGACACCTCGGCGCCACCCACCATGCGTCCGACGACGCTGATGCTGTCTGGCGAATCGACAGGGACGGGCTTTCCGTCGAGGGTGCGCCACTCGGGAATTCGAGTCGACACGCGGGCCGAGAGCTCGACAAACTCGCCGAGCACGGCGCACAGGGCGTCGATGGCGTGACCGCCCGTGATGGTCAAGGTGTTGGCGCCGTTGGCGCGGACGCCCTGCCAGATGCGCCCGGGGCCCCGCTGCAGCTGGGCCTGCGTGGCGACACTCAGGTTCGCCGTGAGCACTTCGCCGATGTAGCCTCCCCGGACCAGGTCGGCCGCGTACAGAATCGTCGGGTCGCTACGCGCCTGCAGGCCGACGATGGTCTTCAGGGAGCGCTGGCGGGCGAGCCCGGCCATTTCTTCTGCCTCGGCGAGACTCGCACCGAGCGGCCACTCGCAGAGCACGGCCTTCCCCGCCTGCAGGCCGGCCATGACCAGGGCCCGATGCCCGGGCACTCGCACGCAGACGACGATGAGATCGACTGCTGGATCCGCCGCCATGTCGCTGAACCGGTGGAATGCCCGCTCGGCGCCGAACGCCGCGGCCGAGGCCTTGGCGGTGTCCTCGTGCGCGGTGCAGACCGCCTTCAGCTCATAGTGCGGCAGAGCCTTCAGGGCGGGAACGTGGGCGTTGGCCCCCCAGCCGCTTCCCCCCTGTGTTACCGTCGCGCCCACGATTCCCACGCGAATCCTGTCCGTCATCTGAGCCTCCCGGTCTTGCCCGTCTGGTGGACACTTCGATCATGCGGCAGCATGACCGTGCGCGATCTGGCTCACGATGACGCGAGGTCCCCTCATCGTGACGTGAGGCGGGTGCGGGCCTCGTCCAGATCGGGCACGTTGCTGGACGAGGCGGCCAGCAGCGGCGACTTCGTCACCGCGAGCGCGGCGGCCGCCGCCTCGTTCTCGGTGATCTTCGCCATCACGGCCTCGCGAGCCCGGTTGAAATATTCGCGGTTCGTGGCCACGAATTCACGGGACTTTCGCAAGCCGGCGAGATAGCCATTGATCTCCGGCACCACGTAGCGCGCCACCATGTCCCAGCTTCGCATCGTGTTTTCCGGGTTGGCCCAGTCGTGGACGAAGCCGACGACCGTGCCAAACCCGCCGGAGATCTCGAGAACGGACTTGATCCGCTCCACGAGGTCGTCCGGGGTGCCGATGGTGGCGACGGCGCCGGGGACGAAGGCGGTCTTGTCCACGGCTTCATCGGGGGTCTGAAACGTGCGCGCGCCGGGCCGTTGCAGGGTTCCGGTGATGTACTCGTTGTGATGCCGCAGCAAACCGTCGCGGGCCTCGACGCGGGCTTTGTCGCGGGTCTCGGCGATGTGCCAGCTCATCAGCACCCGCCAGTTCTTGCGGTCGACGGTCTGGCCGTGCTTGGCCGCGGCGGCCTCCGCGAAGCCCCATTGCGTCGGGAGATTGTTCAGGCCTTCCTCCGACAGCGACCCGATCGAGATGATGCCGATCCCGTGCTTTCCGGCCAGGGTCATGCCCGAGGGACTGATCTGGGAGGCAACGGCGAAAGGCATGTCCTCCTGCAATGGCAACAGCTGGAGGGCGGCGTCCTGCAGGGTGAACCAGTCGGATGTGACGGTCAGGCGCTCGCCGCGCATCAGTCGGCGGATGACGCCGATGGCTTCGTCCTGGCGGTCGCGGAGCAGCATCGGATCGATCCCGAGCGTGTGGGCGTCCGACGCCAGCGCACCCGGGCCGGAGCCGAAGATCACCCGCCCGCCGGTCATGTAGTCGAGCTGCACCATCCGCTGCGCCACGTTGTACGGATGGTGATAGGGCAGGGATACGACGCCCGTGGCGAGCTTGATGCGCTTCGACCGTTCGCCCGCGGCGGCGAGGAACATCTCGGGCGAGCCGATCATCTCCCAGCCGCTGGAATGATGCTCGCCGCACCAGAACTCCTCGTACCCGAGCTTGTCCAGGTGCTCCACGAGGTCGAGATCGCGGCGGAATTGCAACATCGGGTGTTCGCCGATCGGATGGTGGGGGGCGAGGAAGGCGCCAAAGTTCAAACGGGGCATGATCGGGTCTCCTGGTTGATGGTGAGGCGAAGCTTCGAGGCCGATCGCGCCGCGGCGGAGATCGGCCCGCTTCCTTTCCCCCCCAACGTTATCATCTCGCGGCCATCTGCGCCGCGATGACCGTGCGCGGGCGCTGCTCCTCCCGCTTTGCTTTTCCTGTGCGCCCGGCTATCATCCCCCGAGCGATCCGTGAGAGCCACAGAGAACGCAACTACCCCGCCGCTGCCGTCGCGGAAGAAGACGGTCTCGCATCGCCGCGCGACGCCGGCTGGCCGCGGGCCGATGCGTGGACCATGAGGGACTGACTGCGTGCCGACCCATCAATCGCTCGGCGGTGCCTCGGACGAGCAGCTCCTGCTGCGCATGGTCACCACGCACTCGGAGCGCTACGGCCAGGACTACTGGGCCGCCTTCGACGCCGGCGTGGCGCCCCATCTGCCCGCGAGCCCCGTCGTGATCGACATCGGCTGCGGCCCGGGTCTCTTCCTGCGCGATCTTGCCCGGCGCAACCCGTCGACGCGTCTCTACGGCTACGACGTCACGCCGGCAATGATCGCGTATGGCCAGGGTTTGGTGTGGCCCGGAGCCATGCCCACGCTGGTGGTCCACGACGTGACCGCCGCTCCGCTGCCCCACGCCGCCGGCGCCGTGGACCTGGTGAGCATGACGTCGGTGCTGCACGTCCTCGACGAGCCGCTGCCCGTGCTCGCCGAGATCCGGCGGGTGCTCGCCCCGTGGGGCCTCTTCCTGCTCCACGACTGGATTCGCCAGCCGCTCCGGAGCTATCTCGCCTGGCGCCGGGACGGGCTCGGCGAGACCGGGCCCGAGCACCTGGGGCGGGCCTTCCGTCTCTTCCCCGTGCACAACAAGTACACGAGCGAGGACTGGCAGTGGCTGCTGGCCGAGGCCGGCTTCGCCATCCGCTACCAGGCCACGCTCCGCCAATCGCACCGGATGTTCGTCGCCACCGCCGCCGCGGCGGGGTGACGCGACGAGGGAGGTCCCGATGACCTACTGCATCGTCTCCGCGAAGGTCTCCGCGAACGCGGGCACGCCGGACGGCCGGCCATGAGTGCGCCGCCGCCGAGGAACCGGCGCCAGCAGATCCAGCTCACGCCCGAGGAACAGGCCGCCTTCCTCGGCCAGCACCACAAGGCGGCGTTCGCGACCATCGACAAGGATGGATTCCCCCATGTCGTCGGGATGAACTACGTCGTCAAGGACGGCGCCTTTTACATGACTTCCTACGGCAAGGCCCAAAAGGTGCTCAACGTTCGGCGCAACCCCAAGGTGGGGCTGATGGTCGAGACCGGAGACTCCTATGCCGAGCTGCGGGGCGTGATGGTGCGCGGGCACTGCGAAATCATCGAGGACCCCGAAGCGGTGAAGGCGACGTTCGCGTTCCGGGCGGGCACCAGGGCACCCACGCCAGGGGCGCTCGCGAGCGCGCCGAAGCGGGTGGTGCTCAAGATCCTCCCGATCCGCGTGACGAGCTGGGACCACCGCAAGCTGCGCGGAGGCTATTGAAGACGGAGGTCAGACCGCCCGCCGAGGAGTCTCACATGGGTCTTCTGCGCCGTAAGGTTACCGCCAAGGCCTGGGTGCGTCGGATGTTTCTGCGATTTGGTCCGCGGGCTGCGCCCAACGTTTCTGCATCACGCCTGCTCGAAGGCTGACCGATTGACGGCGTGGCGCGAGGCGCGCATAGTGTCCGCGCGTTCAGCGGGACCTTCCACCACGCTCACATCGAGGGAAGGAGGCAGCCATGGGCCATCGCGGGACCGTCCTGACGGGCTCCGCAAGTGCTAGCCGGCGCTCTTTCCTCTCCGGAAGGGTTACATGTCCCGGCTCGACACTCCTGCAGGTTCAGGCGTAGCTGGCCATGGCCGCCTCCGAGCTTGACTTCGCGTCGGCGCTGGCTGCTGCTCGTGCGATCCGCCGGGGGGAGGTCTCGTCTGTCGAGCTGACGACACACCTGCTCGGACGCATCCAGCAGTTCGACCCGAAGCTCAACGCGATCGTCACCCTGACCGCGGAGGCGGCTCTGGAGCGCGCCCGGGCCGCGGACGAGGCTCGCGCGCGGGGAGAATGGTGGGGTCCCTTCCACGGGGTGCCCTGCACGATCAAGGACACGTTCGAAACGGCTGGGGTGAGGACGACTGCAGGCGCTCTGCCGTTCGCCAACCACGTGCCGGACGGGGATGCGCGTGTGGTCGCGCGACTCCGGGCAGCGGGAGCCGTGATTCTGGGGAAGACGAACGTCCCCCTCCTGGCCAGTGACGTCCAGAGCTACAACGACATCTTCGGGACGACAAACAATCCGTGGGATCCCTCGCGGACGCCGGGTGGCTCCAGTGGCGGTGAGGCGGCTGCGCTCGCGGCCGGGCTCAGTTTCCTGGGCGTGGGCAGCGATATCGGCGGATCCATTCGCACGCCAGCGCACTTCTGCGGGGTTTACGGGCACAAGCCGACCCTCAACGTGGTGCCGTTGCGCGGGCACATCCCGCCACCTCCTGGCGGCCCTCCAGGGTATCCGCAGGATCTCGCGGTGGCCGGGCCCATGGCTCGGGCTGCCGGAGACTTGAGGGTGGCCCTCGAGGTCCTGGGCGGTCCCGACGACGAGGCGGGAGCGTATCGGTGGGCGCTTCCGCCCGCGCGCGGTTCCCGTCTCACCGATTACCGGATCGGATACGTGCTGGACGATCCGTTCTGCCCGGTGTCCGCGGACGTCCGCGCGGTTCTGGGAAGGACAGTGGAGGCCCTGCACCAGGCCGGCGCCAAACTGGAGGAAGGATGGCCGACGGGTGTCGTGTCCACCGAGCAGTTCGCGACCTACGCGTACCTGCTCGCCGCGACGTTTGCCTATCTGTTGCCCGACGACCAGGTCGAGCAGGTACGCCAACTTGCCACGAGGCAAGACGGCTCGATCCAGACGAGGCGCGCGCAGGTGTGGACGGTGCCGCACAAGAGTTTCCAATTCGCGACCCTCCGGCGCATGGCGGCGCGGGCGAGGTGGCAGGAGTACTTCCGGACCCACGACGCGTTCTTGTTGCCGACTGCGTTCGTGACGGCCTTTCCGCACGATCACAGCGAGGCGCCGCCCGGGCCGGCGGTGGTGCGTCACGACAACCGCGTGATTGCCACAGCCACGGGGCCACGCCCGTACGGGCACATGTTCTTCTGGATCTCGTTCGCGACGCTCACCGGACTGCCCGCGACGACGGCGCCGGTGGGTCTCACGCGCGACGGTCTACCCGTCGGGATCCAGATCATCGGCCCCTACCTGGAAGACGCGACGCCGATCGATCTCGCGAGCCGGCTGGCGGACGTAACGGGAGGATTCAGGGCGCCGAAGGGGTTCTGAGGCATGGCGGCACGTGTGCTGTCCGCGCGCCTGCCCGGGTGGCGAGGTCGGCCCGAAAGCGATGGCACGAGAATAGGGTCCAATGGGTGGTTTCCTTGCCCACCATGACCACTGCGCCGCCATCGCTGGAAAAGATCGTGGCGCCGTTCGAGCAGCATCACGCGAATAAGTAGGTTATCTTCGCTGGGCATGGCCCGGCGCCCCAACTTCGTCTTCATTCTCGCGGACGACCTCGGCTACGCCGACCTGGGCTGCTATGGGGGCCGGCCGGCCGCGGCCGGCGTGCCGTTTGCCACCTGCTCGCCGGCGCTCGACCGCATGGCGCGCGAGGGGCTGCGATTCACGCAGGGCTACGCGAATTCGTCCGTCTGCTCGCCCACGCGCTTCGCGCTGATGACCGGCCGCTGGCAGCATCGCCTGCGGGGCGGCGCCGACGAGCCCATCCGCAGCAACGCGCGCGGCCACCCAGGCCTGGGGCTGCCGCCGTCGCACCCGACGCTGCCGTCGCTCCTGCGCGACGCGGGCTACGCCACCGCGCTCGTCGGCAAGTGGCACCTCGGTTATCCTCCGCATTTCGGGCCGTTGAAGAGCGGCTACCAGGAGTTCTTCGGCGCCCTCTCGGGCGGCATGGATTACTTCACCCACCGCGACACCGCGGGCCACCACGATCTGTACGAAAACGAGTCCGAGGTGCACCGCAAGGGCTACCTCACGGACCTGATCTCCGACCGCGCGCTCGAGTTCATCGGGCGCACGCGCAAGGACCCGTTCCTCCTGTCGGTGCACTACAACGCGCCGCACTGGCCCTGGCTCACGCGCGAGGACGAGGCGGAGTCGACACGTATCGAGAAGATCTATCACTTCGACGGCGGCTCGGTCGCGACCTACCTCACCATGATCCGTCAGATGGACGAGGGTATCGGGCGCATCCTCAAGGCGCTGAAGGCGGCGAAGGCGGACCGCGACACGCTGGTCGTGTTCACCAGCGACAACGGCGGCGAGCGCTTCTCCGACACCTGGCCGCTGGTCGGCAAGAAGATGGACCTCCTCGAAGGCGGCATCCGCGTGCCCTACATCGTGCGCTGGCCCGCGAAGGTGAAGCCGGGCGGCGTGACCCGCCAGCTGGCGATCACCATGGACTGGGTGGCAACGTTTCTCGACGCCGCCGGGGTGAAGGCGCATCCGGACTATCCGCTGGACGGCGTCAGCCTGCTCCCGGTGCTCAAGGACCCGTCGAAGACCTTCGAACGCGAGCTCTACTGGAAGATGCTCTTCCGCGGTCAGAAGGCGTTGCGCGCCGGCGACTGGAAATACCTGTCCGTCGAGGGCGACGACTTCCTGTTCAACCTCGCGAAGGATCAGCGCGAGCGCGCGAACTTCGCCAAGCGCGATCCGAAGCGCCTCGCCGCGATGCGCGCGCGCTACCTCGCCTGGGAAGAGGCGCTGCCGAAGCACCCGGACGCGACGTATTCAGTGCCGGCCACGAAGGCCGACCTCCTCACGCCCTCCAGCTAGAGGATGCCCGCACCGTGCCGGACCCCTCGGATGGGGGCCCTTCGCCCACCATGCTCGCTCCGGTGCCCCCGCGCCGCTCGGCCGCTCAGCCGCTCGTGATCTTCCGGTGAGCGCGCCCCTCGCGGTGTGCCGGGCCCGCGCTCGTCCAGGAGTGCACCACCGGTAGGACCTCCTTGGCGTAGAGGCGAAGCCCGGATTCGGCTAGGTCGAGGGGGGTGCCACCGAACCGGAACGATGTCGCCAGCTCGAACTCGCCCACGATGGCTCGCCGCTCCTCGAACTTGCGCAGGATCCGGTCAGGCGTGCCCCAGACGGCGGCCTCCATGAACGCGGACACGATCCCGTCCATCCCGATCTCGCGGGCCATGGCGATCTTCTGCGCGTAGGCGTCGTACCCCTTCACGGTGCTGAAGTGCGGTCCCAGGAGCTCGTAGTGGTAGAAGTTGCTCTCCACGAACTTCCCCATGTACTGCCGCGCCTTCGCCTCCGCGCCGTCCATGGTGGGCGTGCACACGCAGAAGTCGGCCAGCAGGGGCGGCCCCGCCTCTTGCCCGTGCAGCTCGCGCACCAGATCACGATGCTTCTGGATGGCCGGCATGCGCATCGGCCAGGGCCGGTCGGCAAACATCACCATGCGTGCATTGAGCTTGGCCGCCGATACCACCGAGTCGTCGGAGGAGGCCACCGCGTACACGCGGCCGTCGAAGCTCCGCGTCGGGCGTGGCCGGATCTCGGTCCTGGGCTGCCGGTAAATCGGTCCGTTGCCCTCCATGAACCCGGTGCGAAGGCCACGCAGGATCATCTCCGCGGCCTCGTCGAATCGCTCCCTCGATTCGTCCATCGTGCCCCGGAAGGCCTCGAACTCGCGGCGGGCGAGGCCGCGACCGATGCCGAGGCGGAAGCGGCCCCGGCTGAGGTGATCCAGCACGGACACCTGCTCGGCGACGCGCAGGGGATCGTGCCAGGGCAGGATCACGGCGGCGGTGCCGAGACCGACATCGGGGCACTCTGCCGCGAGATAGCACATGAGCTGGAGGTTGTCCGGGCAGAACGAGTAGTCGTTGAAGTGGTGCTCCACCGACCACAAGACGTCGAAGCCCAGGTCGGCGGCGAGCCGGGCGAGCCGGAGCTCCTCGTCCCAGACCGCTT
>Ga0335084_10001890_pt1 | contig 19869 bp, 20 predicted proteins | sample Lox_Sample_44_FD_206721 | JGI IMG/M metagenome (GOLD analysis project Ga0335084, IMG submission 206721) | Soil microbial communities from Loxahatchee National Wildlife Refuge, Florida, United States - Lox_Sample_4.4 | ecosystem: Environmental > Terrestrial > Soil > Wetlands | place: USA...
CCGGGCTTCGGCTTCGGCTCCGCCGCGCGACGACGCACACGCGTCGTCACGGCCCCGACGTTTCGTCGCGCCGCTTCGCAGGCGCCTCCGCCCGGCCCCCGACCTCGCGACTCGACTTCGCGCGTGCCACTGTCGCCTCGCTCCGCGTCGGCGACGCGGGCCATCGCTACTTCGCCCGCTTGCGGCGTTCTTCTTCGTAGTATTGGCGGTAGCGGATTTCCCAGTCGCGGCCGCCGGGCATGACGTGCTTGGGCATGCGGGCGCGCGCGAGGCGATCGAGCTCGTCGTCAATCGAGAACTCCTCGGTGAGGGCCTTCTTCGCTTCGGAAAGGAAGCGGTGATCATTGCGCACCGTGCCGAGCTTGCCGTCGACGACGATCTTCAGCAGCTGTTGCGAGAGGTACGAGAGCCGGCCCTCCGAGAGATTCACAGCACGAACCCTCGCTCCTTCGCGATTCGTTGCTTCATGAGCTGCTCCACGCGCCGCAGATCGAGGTCTTCGCGCTTGATGCCCGGGGCACCCTGCCGCACGACCTTCTCGGCCTGGACCGTCGCCTCGCGCTCGATCGCGGCTTCCTCGTCGAAATTCTTGCTCAGGAGCTCGACGAACCGCGCCTTCACGGCCGCCTCGGGCGCGGTGAGGGTCACCACGTCCTTTTCGAGCAGACGACGTACGAGGATGCCGGCCACCCGGTCGATCTGCGCCGGCGACGTTCGCATGCATCGTTGCTTAGAGAGGCGTGCGCGCCTTTGCAAGGTGTGAACAGTTGCGGGATACAAAGAGCGTGGCTGGGGGCGCGGTGATTCGAAGGCCCCGGCGGATCGGGCCGGGTGACGTCGTGGGGGTGGTGGCACCGTCCAGCCCGATCGAAGAGGAGCGGCTGCGGTCCGGGCTCCGCGTCCTCGAGGGCTGGGGCCTCGTTCCGCGCCTCGGCGAATCGGTCCTCGCGCGCAAGGCCTTTCTCGCGGGCGCCGACTCGGCCCGGCGGCGGGACCTCGCCGCGATGCTGGTCGACCGGGACGTGCGTGCGATCTTCTGCGCGCGCGGCGGCTATGGAAGCCAGCGCATCGTGCCGTCGCTCGACCTGCGCGCGCTCCACGACGACCCGAAGCCCATCGTCGGCTGCAGCGACGTCACGGCGCTGCTGGCGGCCGTCGTGCAGGAGGGCGTCGCGGCGTTCCACGGCCCGATGGTGGCCACCGACGTGGCGCGCGGTCTCACGGCACGGTCGGCGGCGCACCTTTGGTCGACGCTCAGCGATCCCGGCTTCCAGTTCCAGGCGGAGGTGCCGACCCCGATCCGTCCCGGTCGTGCGACGGGTCGTCTCGTCGGCGGCTGCCTCTCGGTGATCGCGACGACGCTCGGCACGCCGTGGGCGCTCGACACCGACGGCGCCATCCTCTTCCTCGAGGACGTGCACGAGTGGCCGTATCGTATCGATCGGCTGCTGCTCCAGCTCCACCAGGCGGGCTTGCTCGATCGGGTGGCGGGGGTCGTCTTCGGCACCATGGCGGCGTGTCGCAGCACCGACGACGCGACGGCGCTGGACGTCGTGCGCGAGGCGTTCGCGGACGCGCCGTTCCCGGTGGGCTTCGGCATGCCGTCCGGCCACGACCCGGCCGAGACCGGCGTCGAGAACCTGACCCTGCCGCTCGGTCTCACGGTCGAGCTCGACGTCGACGCCGGCGCCCTCGTCGCGCTCGACCCCGCCGTCGTGTAGATCGTCGGCGTGGATTTCTCGCGCGCAGCCGCCGTGATCGAGCAGGCGGTCACGAACGGCGCGTTCCCGGGCGCGGTGCTCCTGGTCGGTCGGGGCGACGAGATCGTCTACCACGAGGCGTTCGGACACCGGAGCCTCGAGCCGGCGCGCACCCCGATGCGTCCCGACACGGTGTTCGACCTCTCGTCGCTGACCAAGGCGCTCGCGACCACCACCGCGATCATGCTGCTCGTGCGCGAGGGCAAGATCCGGCTCGACGATCGCGTCTCGCGCTTCGTCCCGAACTTCGGCGTCCACGGCAAGATCCACGTCTCGATCCATCACCTCCTCGGGCATTGCTCGGGGCTGCCGGCCTGGAAGCCGTTCTTCAAGGACGTGCAGCGCGCCGAGCGCCAGGGAAAGTTCAAGTTCTCGGGGCGCGGTGGCGCGCGCGCGATGGTGCTCGACGAGATCCATCGCATGCGGCCCGAGTACGAAACGGGCACCAAGGCCGTGTACAGCGACCTCGGGTTCATGCTGCTCGGCGAGCTGGTGGAGCTGGTGAGCCATCACCCGCTCGATCGCTTCTGCCAGGAGCGGATCTTCCGGCCGATGGAGCTGCGCTCGACGGCGTTCATCGACCTCGATCGCATGCACGCGCAGAAGCTGACGCCGGTGACCGACATGATTGCGCCCACCGATCGCTGCGCGTGGCGCCAGAAGATCCTGTGCGGCGAGGTCGAGGACGACAACGCCTGGGCGATCGGCGGCGTGGCCGGGCACGCGGGCCTCTTCGCGAGCGCCGAAGACGTTCACCGCATAGTGGCCCGGCTCCAGGCCTGCGCGAACGATCGCGCCGACTTCCTGCCGGGTGCGCTCGTGCGTGAGTTCTGGCGGAAGGAGGGCAGCGTGGCCGATTCGACGTGGGCGCTCGGTTGGGACACACCGTCGGCCCAGGGCTCGATGGCCGGCTCGCGCGCGTCGGCATCCACGGTCGGCCACCTGGGCTTCACCGGCACGTCGGTGTGGATCGATCGGGATCGCGGCGCGCACGTCGTGTTCCTCACCAACCGCGTCCACCCGCGCCGCGACAACGAACGCATCAAAGGTGTGCGGCCGCTGGTCCACGATGCCGTCTGGGAGGCGCTCGACGCGTGAGGATCCACCTGATCGCGGCCTGTGGCGTGGGGATGAGCGCGCTCGCGGCGCTCTTGAAGGAGGCGGGCCACGACGTCACCGGCTCGGACGAGGGTGTCTATCCGCCGGCCTCGACGCTGCTCGAGCAGCTCGGCGTCCGGGTGAACGAGGGGTGGGACGCGGGACGGCTCGACGGCGCGGACCTCGTCGTGTGCGGCAATGCCGTGCGCCGCACGAACGTCGAGGCCGCGGCGGCGCGCGAGCGGGGCCTTCGCACCATGTCGTTCCCCCAGGCGCTCGAGGAGCTCTTTCTCGTCACGCGCCGACCGCTCGTCGTCGCCGGAACGCACGGCAAGACGACCTCGTCGTCGATGCTGGCGTGGGTGTTGCACCGGGCGGGGGCGGGTCCCGGCTATCTCATCGGCGGTGCGCCGCGCGATCTCGGCTCGAACGCGGCGCTCGGCTCCGGGCCCTGGTTCGTCGTCGAGGGCGACGAATACGACTCGGCCTACTTCGACAAGGAGGCGAAGTTCCTCCACTACCGCCCGTGGGCGGTGCTGCTGAACGCGATCGAGTTCGATCACGCCGACATCTACCGCGACCTCGACCACGTGAAGAGCGCCTTCCGGAAGCTCCTCGCGCTGCTCGGGCCCGGCGCGCCGCTCGTCGTGTGCGGCGACTTCCCGCACGTGCTCGACGTGATCGACGGGACGCGGGCCAAGGTCGTGCGGTTCGGGATCGGCGCCGGGAACGCCTGGCGCGTCACGGACCTCGTCGACGACGGCCGCGTGCGCTTCACGGTGCGCGAGGGCGATCGGGCCGTGTGCGAGGTGACGCTCCGGGTGCCGGGCGACATCAACGCCCGCAACGCGCTCGGCGTCATGCTGGTCGCTCGCGAGTGCGGCGTGCGGTTGGAAGACGCGGCGGCGGCGCTGGCGGAGTTCCACGGCGTCGCGCGCCGCCAGGAGGTCGTTGGCGAAGCGCGCGGCGTCACGGTGATCGACGACTTCGCGCACCATCCGACCGCCGTGGCCGGAACGATCGCCGCGCTCCGCTTGCGCTACCCCGACCGCCGCCTGCGCGCCGTGTTCGAGCCGCGCTCGAACACGAGCCGGCGGCGCGTCTTCCAGCGCGAGTTCGCCGACGCCCTCGCGCGCGCCGATGAGACCATCCTGGCGGCCGTGTTCGCGAAGGCCGGCGACCCGATCCCGCCCGAGGAACGGCTCGACCCGGCCGAGATCGTGGCCGACGTCGCCGCGCGCGGCACGCCGGCGCGGCTCATCGACGGCGTGTCGGCGATCCGCGACTATCTGGTCGCCACGAGCGCACCGGGCGACGTTGTCGTCATCATGTCGAACGGCGCATTCGGCGGGTTGCCGCGGCTGGTAGCGGGCGGGCTCGCGCCGTAGAGCTGCCGGTAGATCTGCAGGTTCTGCAGCACGAGCTTCACGTAGTCGCGCGTCTCGCGGTAGCTGATCAGCTCGGTGAACTCGTCGTCGGGCCGCGCGCCGTAGCGCCGCTCCCACTTGGCGACCGCGTCCTCGCCAGCGTTGTAGGCCGCCAGCGCCTTCACGCGCGAGCCGTCGTAGCGATCGAGCAGGCGGCGAAGCAGCGTCGTGCCGAGGCGTACGTTCGTCGGCACGACGTCGAGCGCCTTGACCTCGGCCGGCGTGACGCCGGCCTCGTCGGCGACGACGCGTGCCGTGCGCGGCAGGAGCTGCATCAGCCCCTGCGCGTCGGCGGGTGAGATCGCCTCGGGAAGGAAGAGGCTCTCCTGGCGGATCAGCGCCGTCACGAGCAGCGGGTCGAGCCCGTGCGCCTGCGCCTCGTGCTCGACGACCGGCCAGAAGCCGAGCGGATAGAGGTAGCGCCGGGCGGAGTCGTCGACGTCCGAGCCGAGGCCGCGCGCCGTCATGATCGCGGCGCCCGGCGCGCCGACCGCGGTGTACGCCTGCGCGAGCACGAGCCGCGGCACGTCGTCGGGGACGGCGTCGAGCTCGCGCTCGGCGAGCCGGTAGAGCCCGAGCGACGCCAGCACGCGCGCGCGCTCGGCATGCGGACCCGGGAGATCCTCGGGTAGCACGGCGGACGGCGGCGCGATCACGCTCGTCGGCGCGTCGGTGGCGATGCCGAGGCGCTCGGCGGCGAGCCCCGCGTAGTACGACGTCGGATGCTCGGTGACGACCGCCGAGAGATCGGCGTCCGCCTCCGGGTCCTGGAGCATGGCGCGGATCCGCCCCTCCCAGTAGGCGGCGGCGGGACGGATGCTCGGTGGTCCGTCGACGACGACGGCGGCGAAGTATGCGGTCGCGCCCGGGAGATCGCCCGCGAGATACCGGACCCACCCCGCGCGGAAGCGGGCTTCGCTCGCGACCTGCGCGCGTGGCTCGTCGCGCGCGAGACGATCGTAGACGTCGAATGCCTCGTCGTAGCGTCCCGCCTCCTGATGGATGCGTCCCATGGCGTAGCGGGCTTCGGCGGCTTCGGGCGCAGCCGGGAAACGCGTCGTCAGCTGGCGGTAGAGACGCAGCGCGGCCGCATCGTCGTCGGTGTTCCAGCGCCACCGCGCGGCGGCGGCGATCGCCTTGGGGCCGAGCGCCGACGAGAGGTCGGCGACCTCGAGACACGTCGCTTCCGCCTGGCTTCGCTCGCCGAGCGCGTGCTCCGCGCGTGCGCGGATCCAGAGCGCCTGCGCGCGATCCTCGGACGTCGCGTGGCCGTCCAGGACCGACTGTGCCTCGACGGCGGCCGACGCCGCGTCGTCCTCGTCGAGCAGCAGCTCCGCGTCGGCCAGACGCGACGTGGGGCTCGACCACAGCTCCGGATGCGCGCGCCGGATGCGATCGGAGAGGCGCTTCGCGCGACGGGCCGCGATGCCGCTCGGCTTCGTCGCGCGCACGGCGCGGGCGAGCGCGAGCGCCGCGGCGTCGTCGCCGCGCAAATGCTCGACGTCGCCCAGGGCCAGCGTGCTCGTGACCCACCGCTCGCTGCCGGTCGGAAGGCCTTCGCGCGCCGCCTGGAACCACCCGCGTGCGCCGTCGAGATCGCCTGCCTTGCGCCGGAGCTGTCCGGCGATGATCCGCGCGCCCGGCAGCCAGATCGAGTCGGGGTGTTGCTCGGCGAGCGTGGTGACGGACTGGATCGCGCTCGCATCGTCGCCCGCGCGGGCGGCGTCGCGGGCCTGCAGATACAGCGTCAGGTCGGCCAGCTCGGGCCGCGGGCGCACCAGGGCGAGCAGCGGCGTCGTACGTCGGGGACGTGCCACCCACACGGACTCGCGGGTCCCCGCGCTTCCCGCGGCGATCTGGCCCCGACCGGTCGTCGAGCACGACGCCGCCACCATCGCGAGCGCCGCGATCCACCCCGCAAGTGCGCCCCGCATCGCTGCTCCGATTTCGGGCTACCACGCGTCTCCCTGACCGGCAACCTGCGGCGCGGCAATGGCCGTCGTGCTATGGTCACGGGAGAATGGGAATCGAGCTGCGGCGCCGGCTGGGCGCGCGCGACGACGACGCGTCGTGAACGGTGATGCGTGCGCACTCGCCGAGCGACTGGCCGACGTGCGAGCTGCAATCGCGGACGCAGCGCGACGCGCGGGACGGGATGCCGCGCGGGTCCGCATCGTCGCCGTGACGAAGACGTTTCCGCCGGCGGTGGCGGCTGCCGCACTCGCGGCCGGCCTCTCCGACATCGGCGAGAACTACGTTCAGGAGGCGAAGGCGAAGCGGACCCACGTCGCCGGCGGAACCTGGCATCTCATCGGCGGACTCCAGCGCAACAAGGTGCGCGCCGCGGTCGCGGTCTTCGATCGCGTGCACACGGTGGACTCCCCCGACCTCGCGTCGGCGCTCGCGACGGCCGCCGCGAGCGCGGGTCGGCGCCTCCCCGTGCTGGTGCAGGTGAACGTCGCCCATGAGGCGACGAAGCGCGGGGCCGACCCCGCGGCGACCGGGGCGCTCTGCGAAGCCATCCTGCGCCTGGCCCCCCTCGCCCTGGACGGCCTCATGACGATCGGTCCCCTGGCACCCGACCCCGAGGCGATGCGCCCGTGTTTTCGTGCCCTCCGGGAGCTGCGCGACGACCTCGCCGCGCGGCTGGGAGTTGAACTCCCCCAGCTCTCCATGGGAATGAGCGACGACTTCGCCGTCGCCGTAGAAGAAGGTGCGACGCTCGTGCGGCTCGGCCGAGCGCTCTTCGGGGCGCGGCAGGCCGGCGCATGGCGGGAGGGGTGATGAAGAAGATCGGTTTCATCGGCGCGGGAAACATGGCCGGGGCGCTCGTGAAGGGCCTCATCGTCGCCGGGCGGTACAAGGCCACCGACATCTGGGTGAGCGACGCCGCCGAGAGCCAGGTACGGCGCTTGAAACGCGCCTACAAGGTCGAGGGGACGCGCAACAACCGCGACCTGGTGCGCGGCTCGCAGACGATCGTGCTGGCGGTGAAGCCGCAGGTGATGGCGCAGGTCCTGGACGAGATTCGCCCGGAGGCGACGCCGAAGAAGCTCTTCGTGTCGATCGCGGCAGGGTTCCCGCTCCGCCGGATCGAGCTCGGCCTCGGCGGCGGCGCGCGCGCCGTCCGCGTCATGCCGAACACGCCCTGTCTGGTGGGAAAAGGAATGTCGGTGGCGGTCGCGGGCGCCCACGCGACGCCGGCCGATCTGAAGCAGACGCTGCGCCTGTTCAGCGCCTGCGGCGAGGCGGTGTCGATCACGGGCGAGGACCTGCTCGACGCGGTCACCGCGCTCTCCGGAAGCGGACCCGCCTTCATCTACGCCTTCGCCGAGGCGCTGATCGAGGGCGGCGTTCGCGGCGGGCTCTCGCAGCAGCTCGCGACCAAGCTCTGCTTCCAGACGATCGTCGGCGCGGCGGCGATGCTGGTCGAGAGCGGGATGTCGGCGAAGGAGCTGCGCGAGATGGTGACGTCGCCGGGCGGCACGACGCTCGCGGGGCTGAACGCGCTCGATCAGCATCAATTCCGCGACACGGTGATCGCGGCGGTCGACGCCGCGAATCGCCGCGCGCGCGAGCTGGCGTCGTCGTAGGGAGGGCGCGGAATGTTCGTCCTGCAGAACCTGGTCTTCTCGCTGGCGTGGCTGGTGAGCAACCTCCTGGGCCTGTACTGGTGGCTCGTCGTCGCCGCCGTGGTCCTCTCATGGGTGAGCCCGGATCCCTACAACCCGATCGTGCGCTTCATCCGCAGCGTCACCGAGCCCGTGCTCTCACGCGTCCGTCGCGCGCTGCCGTTCCTGTACGTGTCGGGGATCGACCTCTCGCCCATCGTCGTCCTGCTCGGTGTCGAGTTCCTTCGCCTGTTCCTCGCGGGGAGCCTCTACCAGCTCGCCGGGCGCCTGCCGGGGAGCGGCTACGGCTTCAACTGACGCGCCCCAGCGCGTCGGCTGGCTCGGTCCCTGCGCCGGCGGCATCGTGCTGCGGATCCACGCCCAGCCCGGTGCGTCGCGGTCCCGCATCGCGGGCGTGCACGGGGAGGCGCTCAAGGTGCAGGTGCGCGCGCGGCCGGTCGGCGGCGCCGCGAATCGCGAGCTGGTCGGAGTCCTCGCCGAGGCACTCGCCGTACGCCCTGCTGCGGTGTCCGTCGAGGCGGGCGCGACCGGCCGGGGGAAACGCGTCGTCGTCACGGGCATCGACGTCGCGACCGCGCTCGCGCGGCTCGGCCCGTTCATTGACAAGGGTGGGGGCCCTGATTAGAGCCCCCGCATGCCGATCTACGAGTACGAGTGCGGCAAATGCGGGGTTTTCGAGCACTCGCAACGCATCACCGACGCCGCCCTCACGAAGTGTCCGACCTGCCGCCGGAAGGTTCGCCGCATCATCTCGAACACGAGCTTTCAGCTGAAGGGCTCCGGCTGGTACGTGACCGACTACGCTCGTAGCGGTGACGCGAAGAAGGGCGACGGAGCGGCGGACGGCGGCGCGTCCAAGTCCGAGTCGAAGTCCGAGACGACATCGGAGTCGAAGTCCGAGTCCAAGCCCGAGGCCAAGTCCGATACGAAGCCCTCCTCGAAGGCGAAGTCGGGCTCCGGCACGACCGCCAAGGCTTCCTGAGCCGCGCCACGATGCTCGCCGGCGTCGACACCGGCGGTACGTTCACGGATCTGGTCGCGGTCGTCGGACGGCGGCTCGTCGTGCACAAGGTCCGCTCGACGCCGCGTGACCCGAGTCGCGCCGTCGGGCTCGCGCTCGCCGCCGTCGGCAGCGATCGCCGCACGCGCCTCCACTACGGCTCCACGGTGGCGACCAACGCGCTCCTCGAGCGACGGGGCGCGCGCGTCGTGCTGGTGACGACCCAGGGCTTCGAGGACGTGCTCGCGATCGGCCGGCAGACGCGGCCTCGGCTCTACGATCTCATGCCGAAGGTGCGGGCGCCGCTCGTTCCGGCGGCGCGCCGGCTCGGCGTCGCCGAGCGCGTGCTCGTCGACGGGCGCGTGGAGACGCCGCTCGATCCCCGCGCCGTACGGCGCCTGGTCGGGGCCGTACGCCGCTCGGGAGCCGAGGCCGTCGCAATCTGTTTCCTCCACAGCTACCTCGATCCGCGGCACGAAGAGCGGGTGCGCCGGGCCCTCGCTGCGACAGATCTCCACGTGACGGCATCCCACCGCCTTCTACGCGAGTATCGTGAATACGAGCGCGTCGCGACCACGGTCGTGAACGCATACGTGGGGCCGCTCATGAGCGAGCACCTGGGGAAGCTCGGCGCCGCCGTGCCCGGCGGCGTGCGCGTCATGCAGTCGAACGGCGGGCTCGTCGGCGCGGCGACGGCGGCCGGCGAGCCGGTGCGCACGGTGCTCTCGGGTCCGGCCGGCGGGCTCGTCGGCGCGTCGGATCGCGCGCGGCGGGCGGGCTTCGAGCGCATCCTCACGCTCGACATGGGCGGCACGTCGACCGACGTCAGCCTGCTCGAGAGTCGGCTCGCCTATCGGACCGAGACGACGATCGACGGCCTTCCGATCCGCGTGCCCGCCCTCGACATCCACACCGTCGGCGCCGGCGGCGGGTCGCTCGCGAGCGTCGACGCGGGCGGGGCGCTGCGCGTCGGCCCGGAGAGTGCCGGCGCCGACCCCGGCCCCGCGTGCTACGGCACGGGCACGCAGGCGACCGTCACGGACGCGAACCTGGTCTTGGGTCGTCTGGTCGAAACCGAGTTTCTGGGCGGCGCGATGACGCTCGACGCGAAGCGCGCGCGGCGGGCGGTGGACGAGGTCGCGCGGCGGCTCGGGCGCTCGCTCGAGCGCACCGCCGCAGGCATCGTGTCGGTCGCAGCCGCCGCGATGGAGCGCGCGTTGCGCGTGATCAGCGTGGAGCACGGCTACGACCCGCGCGAGTTCACGCTCGTCGCCTTCGGCGGTGCGGGCGGCCTGCACGCCGCGGATCTCGCCGACGCGCTCGGCATGCGGCGCGTCTACGTGCCGCGCCATCCGGGACTCCTCTCGGCCTGGGGCATGCTCGTCGCCGAGGTGGTGCGCGACTTCGGACGGACGCTGCGCGCGATCGCCCCGACCGACGACGTGCTCGCGCGCGGGTTTCGCGAGCTCGAGACGCGCGCGCGCCGGGAGCTCGCGCGCGAGGGTGTTCGCGGCGTCGCCGTGGAACGCGCGCTCGACGTCCGCTATGCGGGGCAGTCCTACGAGCTCACGGTGCCGATGTGGCGCGTCTGGCGGCGGGCATTCCACGCCCTCCATCGCGAGCGTTTCGGACATGCGGACGAGGCGCGGCCGATCGAGGTCGTGACGCTGCGTCTTCGGGCGCGCGGCGGGGGATCGCGCGTGCCGGACGATCCGCCGCCGCGCTCGGGACGTGGCGCACCGGTCGCCCGGCGGTCGGTGTGGTTCGACGGTCGTCCGGCGACCGTACCGGTCTTCCGTCGCGACGATCTCCGCGTGGGCTGGGCGCGCCGCGGCCCCGCGATCGTGTGCGAGTACAGCGCAACCACGGTCGTGCCGCCTGCCTGGCGCGTCCGCGTCGATCGCCTCGGCGGTCTGGTGCTCCAACGATGACGGTGCGCGACCCGATCGGGCTCGAGCTCGCGAACCATCGCCTGGCCGCGATCGCGGAAGAGATGGGTGTCGTGCTCGGGCGCACGGCGCTCTCGCCCAACATCAAGGAGCGACGCGACTATTCGTGCGCGGTCTTCGACGGTACCGGCCGCCTGGTCGCGCAGGCGGCGCACATCCCCGTCCATCTGGGCTCGACGCCGATGTCGGTGCGGGCGGCGATCGACGCCGTCGACATGAGGCCTGGCGACGTCGTCGTCCTGAACGATCCGTTCGCCGGCGGGACGCACCTGCCGGACGTCACGGTGGTGGCTCCGGTCTTCATGGCACGGGCACGGCGGCCGTTCGCATACGTCGCGAATCGTGCCCACCACGCCGACATCGGCGGCATGGAACCGGGCTCGATGCCGGTCGGGACCGACATCTTCCAGGAGGGCGTGCGCATCCCGCCCATCCGGCTCGTCTGCGCCGGGCGCATCGCGCGCGACGTCCTCGATCTGTTCCTCGCGAACACCCGTGTGCCGTACGAGCGGGAAGGCGACTTGCAGGCCCAATGGGCGGCGCTTCGCGTCGGCGCGGGACGGCTGATCGAGCTCGCGCGACGCACGGGCGGCGTCACCCGGCTCGCGCGCGACATGCGCGCGCTCGAGGACTATGCCGACGCGATGATGCGGGCAGTCCTGCGCGGGCTGCCGGCGGGTACCTACCGCGCGACCGACGTGCTCGACGACGACGGCCTCGGTGCGATGCGCATTGCGCTGCGCGTGGCCGTGACGCTCGGACGCGGCCGGGCCCGGATCGATTTCACCGGCAGCGCGGCGCAGGTACGCGGGCCCGTCAACGCAAACCTCGCCGTCACCCGATCGGCGGTGCTGTACGTCTTCGCCGCGTTGGCAGGCGATCGCCTCCCGACCAACGACGGGATCGCGCGACCGCTCGAGATCGTCGCGCCCGAGGGGACGATCGTGAACGCGCTCGCCCCGGCGGCGGTCGCGGGTGGAAACGTCGAGACCTCGCAACGGATCGTCGACGTGCTCCTGCGCGCGCTCGCGAAGGCCGCGCCCGACCGGATTCCGGCTGCGAGCTGCGGCTCGATGAACAACGTGGCGCTGGGCGGCGTCGTGGGTGGGCGGGCGTTCGCGTACTACGAAACGCTGGCCGGGGGAGCCGGCGGCGGCCCCGGCGTAGCGGGCGCGTCGGGCGTGCACACGCACATGACGAACACGATGAACACGCCCGTCGAAGCCCTCGAGGCGTACTATCCGATCCGCGTGCGGCGCTATGCGCAGCGGTCGCGATCGGGTGGACGCGGCGCGTATCCGGGCGGCGACGGCCTCGTGCGTGAGATCGAGTTCCTGTCGGATGCGCGCGTGACGCTCCTGACCGAGCGGCGAACGGTGCCGCCGTACGGGCTCGCCGGGGGATCGCCCGGAGCCTGCGGGCGCAACCTGCTTCGGCGCGCAGGGCGATCGAGGGTGCTGCCGGGAAAGACGACGCTCGACGTGGGGCCGGGCGATCGTCTGTGCATCGAGACGCCCGGGGGCGGCGGCTTCGGCCGCAGCCCCCGGAAGCGTTAGACGCCGAACGTCAGGCCGCTTGCTCTTTGGGGAGCGACGAGACGCGCTGCTCGAGGTTCGCGATGCGGGTTTCGAGCTTGGCGACGCGGTCGGCCGTGGCGAAGCCGAGCAGGTTGATCACCTGCGTGGCGAGCTTGGTCAGGAGTTCCGTGCGACGCGCGCGGAGATCCTGCACCGTCTTCACCGCCTCCTCGGCGCGCTTGCGGGCCTCGTCGATCGAGACCACCTTGGGCGCACGCGCGATCAGGTCCTTCGCGTCGCTGCGGAGGCGGTCGACGAGCTTCTCGCCCTCGCTGCGGATGCGCTCCACCTGGGCCCGGACGTCGTCCAACGACCTCGGGAACGTGATTGGGTCTGCCATAGAAAGATCCTCCCTCCTTGTTCTTCGCTCTTACGCGCTGCGTCAAGCTAGGGCAGGGGGAGGTTTCCGTCAAGGCCCTTCCCGCGGATTTTTTCCTACTCCGCGGGGTAGTGGACCTGACCGTCGGTCAGCACGACCATGTCGGCGATCTGGTCGGCCGGGATTCCGTGGACGAGCCGGAGGTGGGCGATGAACTCCTGCTGGCGGCTGAAGCGGCGGTCGTCGATGTCGCAGACGTAGCCGGCCTTGTTGATCGTGACGGTCCCGGGAAGCACGACCCGGCGCTCGGGGTGGGCGAACCAGTACACGCGCTCGTGCTCGTGCGGGTCGATCGGGACGAAGATCTCGAGATCGTTGTCGAAGCGGCGGCGGTCCCCGGCGTGCGCGACGGCGATCGCGAGACCCAAGAGCAGCGCGGCGAGAGCTCGCACCAACGTCGAGCGTACGGCGCGCGGTCGTGAGTCACAAGCCGTTGACGGCGCAGGGGGTGTCGGCTACGACCGGCCCTCCGCGCGGTCGCATAGCTCAGTTGGTTAGAGCGCCTGCTTCACACGCAGGAGGTCCAAGGTTCGAGTCCTTGTGCGACCACTCCGGACCCATGATCTCCCTGCGCCACGTCACCAAGACGTACCGGCAAGGCGACGTCGACGTGAAGGCGCTCGCGGGCGTTTCGCTCGATCTCGAAGCGGGGGCGTTCGTCACCATCGTGGGGCCGTCCGGGTCCGGCAAGAGCACCCTGCTGCACCTGATGGGCGGGCTCGATCTTCCGACCTCGGGCGAGGTCATCATCGAGGGGACCCCCATTTCGCGCATGACCGACGACGAGGTCACGATCTTTCGGCGGCGCTCGATCGGCTTCGTCTTCCAGTTCTTCAACCTGATGCCGACGCTGAGCGCGGAAGAGAACGTCTCGCTGCCCCTGCTGCTGGACGGCAAGCGCGCGCGCGACGTGCAGGCGCGCGTGGTCGCGGCGCTGGATGCCGTCGGGCTGTCGCACCGCCGTACGCATCGACCCGACGAGCTGTCCGGCGGCGAGATGCAGCGGGTGGCGATCGCCCGCGCCCTCGTGATCGAGCCCAAGCTGATCCTCGCCGACGAGCCGACCGGGAACCTCGATTCCGCCACCGGCGACGCGATCCTCGGCCTCATCCAGGCCGCCAACCGGGAGCGCGGCGCCACGGTGGTCATGGTGACCCACGACGCGAAGGCGGCGGCGTACGGGACGCGGATGGTGTCGATGCGCGATGGAGCGGTGGTGAGTGCCGGCTAGGCAGGTACGCCCGGCGACGAAGATCGGCCTTCTCGCGCTCGGCGTGCTGCTCGTCGCCATGCTGTTCCTGCTGTCGCCGAAGGGCGGCCGGCTCTGCACGACGGTGATCAGGATCGCGGGTCCGTTCACCTACGTCTTCCTGTGCGATTCGCCGGCGTTCATGCGCATGGCCCACGACCCCGGCCGTCTGTTCGATGCCACCCGGCTGCCGAACGGCCGCTACGTCAACAACTGGCAGACGCGCCCCCTGTTCGTGCTGACGGCGGCAATGATCGCGCGGCCGATCCTGTGGATCTTCGGGTTCGCGGGACATCCCTACTACGCCGCGTTCATCGCGATGAACTTCGTGATCGTCGTGCTCGCGGTCGTGCTCTTCGACCGCTTGTTCGCGCCGCACGATCGGCTCGTGTGGCCGCTGCTCGCGGTCGCGTTGCCGCTGGTTGCGAACGACGTGGTGAAGGAGCGCTTCTGGAGCCCGCACACGCAGATGCTGAACATCCTCGCGCCCGTCGTGAGCATGGTGCTCTGCCGCGGCGTGCTCACGACACGGCGGTCCCTCACGCGCCACGTTCTCGGCTCGGGGCTCCTCGCCGGCGCTCTGCCGCTCTTCTACGGAATCTTCTTCGCGGTGCTGCCGGCGATGCTGCTCGCGGTGATCTGGCGCACTCGCGACGCGCGTGCGCTCGCTCCGGCGCTGGCGCTCGTGCTCGCCTTCGCCGCGCCCACCGTGGCGTGGGCACTCGTGCTGCGATGGAACGGTGGCGTCTTCTACAGCGTCGAGATGACCGAGTTCCGCCAGTTCGTCTGGATCGTCGACGCCGCGACTGCCGGGTCGGCCATGCTGGCAGCCCGCGTTCGCACGTCCGTCACGCCGCTCCTGGCGTCCCTGGGCCCGGCGCTGTGGTTCCCCGTCACGTTGCTGCTGCTCGTCGCCGCCTGGACGGTCGCGCACCGACTCTCGCTGCGCGAGACGCTGCGCGCCGAGCGTGCGACCGTCGTCGCGGCGACGGTGACCTTCGCATCCTTCGCGGCGTTCCTGTGGGCGCTCGGCACCTACGTGCCGCGCCTGTCCTTCGCCCTCGTGCCCCCCGTGCTCGCGGTCACCGCAGTGCTGGTGACGGAAGCCGTGCGGCGAACGTCCATCCCGAGCGCGCGGCGTCTCGTGACGAGCGTCGGCCTCTCGTCGGTCGCGTACCTCGTGTTCGAGATCGCGACCCACGGCGTGTAGTCGCCGGCCTAGGGCATCGCGGCGGCTTTGGTCTGGACGAGCCGGATCAAATCGCCGAGCGCCCAGCTGTAGTCCAGGATGTGGGTGCCCAGGAGCGACGGCGAGAGCGCCGGGTGCGTGTACGAGATCGGATCGGTGCGCATGTCGCCCGGGTCGGGTCGCACGCGGATCTCGAGGTAGCTCCGCCCCGCGGCGTCCTTCACGCACTCGCCAGCGTAGAAGTCCTCGAAGAGCGTGAAGGGCGTGGGGAACGGCGGCGGAGGCGCGACCTGGAAGATCGGCTGATGGAGGACGTTCGGGAAGTACGTCTTCGCAAAGCGTCCCTCGCCGCCGCCGAGCGCCGCGGGATTCGTGCACGCGGTGTCCATGCCTGCGGGCCCGACGGTGTTCGAGCCGTTCGCCGGCGGGAAGCCCTCCGCGTACGACCGGTACGCGATCACGCAGCCCGTCTGCGCGTCGCTCGTGCACAGGGGGAGGTTCTGGAACGAGCCGCCGACCACCTGGCCGTCCGGCACCGTCACACTGCCGCCGATCAGCAGCGCGACGATCAGGCGCGAGCGCAGCTCCGGCGACGCGTCGACCAGGTTCTGCATGATCTGCGTCATCACGAACGTCCCCTGCGAGTGGCCCAGGAGAACGACGTTGCGACCGCCATTGTCCTTGGCGAGGTAACGGCGGAAGGCCGCCTCGGCGTCGGCGTAGGCGATGGCGGCGAACTTCACGGCATCGGGCGAGCCGAACGTGCCGAACGTCACCTGCCGGTAGAGCGGCGCGAAGATGCGGCACGAGTCGTTCAGGCGCGCCGCTTGCGTGAGCAGGGGATCCAGCTCGAGCGACGTGTCGCTGAAGTCGACGTGGTTGCCGGGCGTCGGGGAGAGGTCGACCGTCGGATAGATGTAGAAGCAGTCGTACGGCTGATCGGCGGCTCCCACGTGCGCTTCGACGGTGGTCGAGAGATCGGGATGCACCGACGTCGCGTCGAGATCCACCAGGCAGAGGTTCGCCGCCTTGTCGGGCCGGCAGAGCCACATCGAGTCGTCCGCGTAGGGAAGGGGACAGGAGATCGGGGCGGGCGAGTCGCCCGCGGTGAACTTCTTGCCCGCCTTGAACGACGCGGTGCCGCCGAAGCCGAGGCACAGCTGCTGCTCGCCGAGCGCGAGGATCACCTGCACGGGGTTCGGATCGCTGGCGAGCGAGTGCCCGAGCTTCGATCCCTTGGCGACCACCTGGACGAGCTTCCCGGCCTTCACGACCACGGATTTCACCGGCGCCGCGGAGCCGAGCTTGAAGCGGTATCCTTTGTTCTGGCCGGCCTTGCCGAGATAGTGCCAGCCGTCCTTCGGCAGCGGGTACGTCTGGTCGAAGACGTCGCCCATGACCGAAACGATGCGCAGGCTGCCGCCCTGCTGGGTGGGATCGTCCGGGCTGTCGTTGCCGCGGCCGAGCGTCAGCGCGGTATCTTCCGAGCGGATCGTCGCAGCGCGCTGCTTGGGGCTCTTCCCGTCCTTCAGGACGATCGCCTTGCCCTGGAGCAGCTCGTCGGTCGTGGCGGCGAGCAGGGCGCTCGTGCCGGCGAACAAGACGACGGCGAGCGCGAGCGCCCGCATCATCCGCTCCATCCCGCGAGCACGGCCGCCCGCTCGCGATGATACGCCGCCTCGCCGAGGAACGCGCGATCGAAGACGGCGCGGCGCCACCACAGGTGCAGGTCGAACTCCCACGTGAAGCCGATGCCGCCATGGAGCTCGATCGCGTAGCGCGTCACGCGGTCGTAGAGGTCCGTCAGGTGCGCCTTGGCGATCGCCGCGTGCCGCTCGCTCTTGTCGGTGATGTGGTCGAAGGCGTGTGCCGCGTACCACCACAGCGAGCGCGACGGCTCGAGGTCGCACGCGAGGTCGGCGAGCTGGTGCTTCACGCCCTGGAAGGCGCCGATCGGCTGCCCGAACTGCTCGCGCGTGAGCGAGTACTTGACGGTCATGTCGACGCAGCGCGCGGCGCCGCCGAACGCGTCGGCGGCGACGAGGACGAGGCCGGCGTCGCGTGCGCGGTCGATCGCATGACGACCTGACGCGATCTTCGCGGCCGGCGTCTCGTGGAACCCGATCATGCTCACGCGCCGGGTCATGTCGAAGACCCGCAGCGGCGTCGACGAGAGGCCCGGCGCGCCCCGCTCGACGACCCACAGCCCCGGTCCGTCGGCATCCTGCGACGCCACCACGATGGCGTCGGCGACCTCGCCATACGGCACGAGCGGCTTCTCGCCCGTGAGCTTCCCGTCGACCACCTTCGAGGTGAGCCGCGCCGCGTCCCACTCGCCGAGGCCCTCGCCGAGGGCGAACGTGACCAGCGCGTCACCCGACGCGATGCCCGGCAGCCAGCGCCGGCACGCCTCGGTCGAGGCGCTCTCGACGAGGGCGATCGTCGCCATCGCCGAGCCGAGGAACGGTCCGGGCGTACAGCACCAGCCGAGCACCTCGGCCGCGAGCGCGGCGTCGAGCAGCTCCATGCCCGACCCGCCGTAGGCCGGCGGGACGACGAGGCCGGGAATGCCCATCTCGGCGAGCCCACGCCACAGCGTCGGATCGTGGCCGGTCGCGCTCTCCATGATGGCGCGCACGCGCGTCGTCGGGCACTCGCCCTCGAGGTAACGACGAATCGAGTCCTGGAGGAGGGTCTGCTCCTCGGAAAGTCCGAAGTCCATGTGACGATGTCCCTACTTCCGCTGGTCGCGCGGCATGCCGAGGCCGCGCTCGGCGATCACGTTGCGCTGAATGTTCGGGGCACCGCCGCCGAGGGCCATGCCGAAGTACCACATGTAGGCGGTGCCGAACATGCCCATGGCCGGCGCGTTCGGCTCGCCGGGGGCGAGGCAGCCGCGATCGCTCATGAGATCCATGGCGAGCTTCGCGATGTCGTACGCGAGCGTCGTCGAGTGCAGCTTCGGCACCATTCCGGCGAGCCCCGGATCGAGGCCGCGCGCGCCCGCGGTGAGCAGGCGATGGCCGTTGTACTCGGCCGCGAGCAGGCGCGCCTCGAGCTCGACCAGCCGGCCCCGGAAGACCGGGTCGTCCATCGCGCGGCGGCCGCGGATCTCGACCGCCTGCGCCATCATGACGACGCCGTCGAAGGTGCGGCGTGCGAACGTCGCGTTGCCGATGAGCGCGCGCTCGTGCTTCAGCGTCGAGCGCGACACGTACCAGCCCTGGCCCCGCTCGCCGACGATCGAATCCTTCGGCACACGCACGTTCTCGAAGAAGACCTCGTTGAAGTCGGCCTCGCCGGTCATCTGCCGCAGCGGCCGCACCTCGATGCCCGGCGTCTTCATGTCGATCAGCATGTACGTGATGCCGTCGTGCTTGGGCGCCTCGGGCTCGGTGCGGACGAGCGCGAACATCCAGTCGGCCTCGGCCGCGTTGGATGTCCAGATCTTCTGGCCGTTCACGACCCAGTGGTCGCCTTCGAGCTCGCCCTTGGTGCGCAGCGAGGCGAGGTCGCTGCCCGCGCCCGGCTCGCTGTAGCCCTGACACCACTTGATCTTGCCGAGCAGGGTGTCGCGCACGAACTTCTGCTTCTGCTCCTCCGTGCCCTTGTCGATGAGGGTCGGCGCCAGCATCGACGGACCCTGACCCATGATCTCGAACGGGGCGTCGTGGCGGCGGAACTCCTCGGCGACGATCGTGGCCTTGAGTGGGTCGGCGGGCTGCTCGCTGCCGCCGTAGCGCTTCGGGATGTGGCGGTAGAGGTAGCCGCGCGCGATCGCCTTCTCGCGAAAGCGCGTGGCGCGCTCGTCGGTGCGCACCGTAGCGCCCATCGACGCCGCGACGGTGTTCGGCTCGGGCGCCGGCGCCGCGGCCTTGTCCTCGTCCGTCCAGTGCTCGCGCAGGAACCTGCGGACCTCTTCGCGGAACGTCTCGTATTCGGGGCTGAAGCTGAGATTCACCTGAACGGCTCCTTTGCGCAGCGGCCGTGGCACGCACGACCAGCCGAAATGCTTACCAGGCATGCACGGGGCGCCTCAAGCATCACCGCCGCAGCTTGACGCCGCACGGCGCCGCGCGCTCTCCTCCCGCGCGCATGCGCAGGATCGGTCGCGTCCTCGGGATGGTCGCGCTGGTGCTTTTCGTCGCCGAGGGCGCGCTGCGGCTCGCGCCGCGCCGCCCGAAGATCTTCGTCGAGCTCGCGAAATACCTCGAGATCCTCACCTACACGGGAGCGCCGTATCCGATGCATCTCGCCGGGTTCCGCGGCGAGATCGACGGGGTGCGCTGGCGGACGAACGACATCGGGCTCCGGGATCGGACGTTCGCGCGCGCGAAGCCCGCAGGGACGCTGCGCGTGCTGGCGCTCGGCGACTCCATCACCCTCGGCTGGGGCGTCGAGCAAGACGAGATGTTCACGAAGGGGCTCGAGCGACTTCTGACGGAGCGGCGCGGGGCGCCGGTCGAGGTGATCACGGCGGCGGTCGGCGGCTGGAACACCGTGCACGAGCTCGCATTCGTGGAGCGCGAGGGCCTCGCGTTCGATCCCGACGTGCTGCTGCTGGTCTACGTCGTGAACGACAACGAGGTGGTGACGCCGTGGACGGAGG
>Ga0335084_10001891_pt1 | contig 19866 bp, 18 predicted proteins | sample Lox_Sample_44_FD_206721 | JGI IMG/M metagenome (GOLD analysis project Ga0335084, IMG submission 206721) | Soil microbial communities from Loxahatchee National Wildlife Refuge, Florida, United States - Lox_Sample_4.4 | ecosystem: Environmental > Terrestrial > Soil > Wetlands | place: USA...
GCGTATGCGTGCCATGGTCGAGAACTTGATGGCGCAACACGCATTGCCTCCCCAGCCTGCGGGGGAGGGGTAGGGTGGGGGCAACGCACGCTGGAAGCACTTCGATTGACACTGCGGGATCTCGCCCCCGCCACAGCGCTTCCCCGCTTGCCGGGGAGGGGTTCGGTTAGCGCACGTCAGGATCGCTCGAGCGTCTTCAGCAAGCGCTCGCCCTCTGCATGGCATGATCGACGGTGATGCACCTGCAAGGCCCCGAATGATCGTCGGCCGCGACCTGCGACCCAACACAGCCCGCGGCATTCGCCGCCACTTTGCCCCGCTCCGATTTGCAGCGGCGCTGTTGATCGCCGCCTTTGCCGTGCCCTTTGCATCCGCGGCGAACGCCTCCGCCGGCTGGGTGCACGCGATCGCCGCCTTCGGCGACCCGAAGTATCCGGCCGACTTCACCCACTTCGAGTACGTCAACCCCGATGCGCCGAAGGGCGGGACGCTCTATCTGCGCAACCCGGATCGACGCACCAGCTTCGACAAGTTCAACTACTTCACCGTCAAGGGCAACGCGCCCCCGGGGATCGGGATCTTCATGCTGGAACCACTTTGCGTGCTGAGTGCCGATGAACCGCGCACGATGTACGGGCTGCTGGCGGAGTCGATGCGCGTCGAGCCCGACGGCAGCGCCGTCACTTTCAAGCTCAACCCGCAAGCGCGTTTCAGCAATGGCGATGCGCTGACTACCGCCGACGTGAAGTACAGCTTCGAATCGCAGACCGGCAAGTACGCATCGCCAACGTACATCACGCCGCTTGCGGGAGTGCGCAAGGCTGTCGTCCTCGACGATCGTACGATTCGCTTCGAACTCGCCGACCGCAGCATGGACACCGTTTTCAAGCTCGGCGCAATGCTGGTGTTCTCGCACAAATGGGGACTGAAGTCCGACGGCACCTACACGCGCTTCGACGAAATCGTGAGCGAGATCCCGCTGACGACGGGTCCGTACACGGTCGACGTGGCCGATTCCGGCCGGCGCCTCGAGCTGAAACGCAACCCTGACTACTGGGCGAAAGACCTGCCCGCGCGGCGCGGCATGTTCAATTTCGATCGCGTCGTCTACCGCTACTACCAGGACGAGGAAGTCGCGACCGAAGCGTTCAAGGCCGGCGAGTTCGATCTCGTGCGCGTCTACGGCGCACGCGTGTGGGTGCGCCAGCATCGGGGTGCGAAATGGGACGACGGACGCATCGTCAAGAGCGCCTTCCCGATCTCCACAGGCCAGGGACTGCAGGCCTACGAGATCAATTCGCGCCGCCCGCTGTTCCAGGACATCCGCGTGCGGGAGGCGCTCGACTACTCCTTCGACTTCGAGACGAACAATCGCTACCACCTGTTCAAGCGGGCGAACAGCGTATTCAACAACTCCGAGTTTGCCGCCGAAGGACTGCCTTCGCCCGGCGAACTCAAGCTGCTCGAGCCGTATCGCGCGGAGTTGCCGAAAGAAGTGTTTGGTCCGCCCTTCGTCGCGCCGCGCACCGACGGTGACCCCAACGCGCTCCGGCGCAATCTGCTGAAAGCGCGCGCGCTGCTCGAGTCTGCCGGCTGGAAGCTCGATGCCGGAGGCCGCTTGCGCAACGCCAAGGGCGAGCCGTTCGAGTTCGAATACCTCGCGCCGGGCGACAGCGTGAACGACTCACGGCTGAACGTCTGGGCGCGCAATTTCGAGAAGCTCGGGATCAAGTTCACGGTCCGCAACGTCGATTTCGCGCTGTACAACCGGCGCCTCGAGGAATACGACTTCGACATGATCACGATCGTCGAGCCGGCGTTCGGCCTTCCTTCCGTGGGCGACTATCTCACGTTGTACGGCAGCAAGGCGGCGGACGAGAAGGGCAGCGGCAACTTCCGGGGGGTCAAGAGCGCGGCGGTCGACCACATCCTCGATGCGATGAACCGCGCTACCACGATGCAGGACTTTCGCGACGCCTGCCGCGCGCTGGATCGCGTGGTGATGTGGAACCACTGGCAGGTGCCGGAGCTGTACGCGGACTACGAACCGATCTCCTACTGGAACAAGTTCGGCATCCCGGCAGTACGCGCGAAGTACTTCACCGCCGATCTGGCGCCGGACGTCGACCCGCAGCTTGCCTGGCCGATCACGAGCTGGTGGATCAAGGATCCGGCGCGGCGCTGACGCGGCGGCAATCGAGCATGTTCGTCTACATCCTCAAACGTATCGCGCTCATGGTGCCCACGCTGCTGGGCGCGCTGACGATCACTTTCGTCGTCATCCAGTTCGTGCCGGGCGGTCCCGTCGAGCAGGTGCTGGCCGAGGCGCGCATCGGTAGAGGCGGTGTCTACAAGGCACGCGGCGACACCGATGCGAAGCAGATCGAGGAACTCAAGAAGCTTTATGGCTTCGACAAGCCTGCACACATCCGCTATGTCGAGATGCTCGGCAACTTCGCGCGCTTCGACCTCGGCCGCAGCTTCTCGCACGACAAGCCGGTGTGGCAGCTCATCAAGGAGAAGCTGCCGGTCTCGATCAGCCTCGGCGTCTGGACGTTTCTCCTGACCTACCTGATCTCGGTGCCGCTCGGCATCGCCAAGGCGGTGCGGGAGGGATCGCGTTTCGACACCGCCACCACGTTGGCCGTGCTGACGGGCTTCGCGATTCCCGGCTTCGTGCTCGGCGTCTTCCTCATCGTGCTGTTCGCAGGCGGCACGTTCTTCGAGCTGTTTCCGTTGCGCGGCCTGACTTCCGATCACTGGGCCGAACTCGGCTGGGGTGCGCGCATCCGCGACTACTTCTGGCACCTGACGCTGCCGCTCACGTGCTACGTGATCGAAAGCTTCGCCATCGTCACGCTGCTCACCAAGAACACGTTCATCGAGGAGATGCGCAAACAATACGTGCTCGTCGCGCGCGCCAAGGGCCTGTCGCAGCAACGAGTGCTCGGCAAGCACATGTTCCGCAACGCGCTGATTCCGCTGGTGACGGGGCTTCCCGCTGCATTCATCGGCGCTTTCTTCGCAGGCTCGCTGCTCATCGAAACGCTGTTCTCCCTCGACGGACTTGGCCTGCTTTCGTACGAGTCGATCATCCGGCGCGACTATCCGGTCGTGCTCGGTTCGCTCTACCTGTTCACGCTCATCGGGCTGGTCGTCAAGCTGATCTCCGACGTGCTGTACGTCGTGGTCGATCCGCGCGTGCAATTCGGGCGAGTCGCGAAATGACGGCGAACGCGACCCCCACTGTTTCCGTCGTGAACGGCACGCCCCGGGTCGCGCGGCCGATCTCGCCCAACCAGCGCGCCTGGGCACGCTTCAAGCGCAACCGCCTCGGCTACCGCTCGCTGTGGATCTTCGGGGTGCTGCTGGTGCTGAGCGCGCTGGCCGAATTCATCTGCAACGACCGGCCATTGATCGCGTACTACAACGGCGAGCTGACGTTCCCGGTGTTCAGCAACCATCCGGAGATGCGCTACGGCGGCGACTTCGGCACACCGACGGACTGGAGCGATCCGCTCATCACCGAGCAGTTCGCCAAGCCCGGCAACTGGAGGGTGCGCGCGATCAATCCCCATTCGGCCACCTCGCTCGACTATTTCCAGAAGGAACCGAACCCGACGCCGCCGAGTGCGCGCAACTGGCTCGGTACCGACAGCGTCGGCCAGGACATGGTGGCGCGGCTGCTCTACGGCTTCCGGGTGAGCATCCTGTTCGCGCTCGCGCTCACCGCCGTTGGAACGGTCATCGGCATCGCCAGCGGCGCCGTGCAGGGCTACTTCGGCGGACGCATCGATCTTGCGGGCCAGCGGCTGATCGAGATCTGGAGCTCGATTCCCGAATTGTTCCTGCTGATCATCTTCGCGTCGATCTTCGAACCCTCGTTGCTGCTGCTGCTGGTGCTGCTTTCGCTGTTCGGCTGGATCGGTCTTTCGGACTACGTGCGCGCGGAATTCCTGCGCAATCGCGGGCTCGAGTTCGTCAAGGCAGCGCGCGCGATGGGCCTCACGAACTGGCAGATCATCTGGCGCCACGTGCTGCCGAATTCACTTACGCCGGTGATCACGTTCCTGCCGTTCCGGATGAGCGCGGCGATTCTCGCCCTCGTGTCGCTGGACTTCCTCGGTCTCGGCGTGCCGGCGTCCGTGCCATCGCTCGGCGACCTCGTGCGCCAGGGAAAAGCGAACCTCGATGCGTGGTGGATCATCTTTCCGACCTTTGCGGTGCTCGTCGCAACGCTGCTCCTGCTGACATTCATCGGCGATGCGCTGCGCGACGCATTCGATACGCGCAAGTCATGAGCCTGAGTTCACAGCCCCTGCTGTCGGTGCAACACCTGAGCGTGTGGTTCGGCTCTTCGTGCGTGGTCGACGACGTGAGCTTCCAGATCGGCGCGGGCGAAAAGTTCGCGCTGGTCGGCGAATCCGGCTCGGGCAAGACGATCAGCGCGCTGTCGATTGTGCGCCTGGTGGACAGTGCGCAGACGCACGGCGCGATCCACTTTGCCGGCGCAGATCTCACGACGAAATCCGATCGCGAGATGCGCGCCATCCGCGGCGCCGACATCGCGATGATCTTCCAGGAGCCGATGACTGCGCTCAACCCGCTGTTCTCGGTTGGCAACCAGATCGAGGAGGTGGTCGCGGTCCACGAGGGCCTGCGCGGCAGCGCGGCGCGGGGGCGCGCGATCGAGCTGCTCGCGAAGACTGGGATTCCCCATCCGGAGCGTCGCGTCGACGATTACCCGCACCAGCTTTCGGGCGGCCAGCGCCAGCGCGCGATGATCGCGATGGCGCTGGCGTGCAAGCCAAAGCTGCTGATCGCCGACGAGCCGACGACCGCGCTCGATGTGACCATCCAGGCTCAGATCCTCGCCCTGCTCGACGCCTTGCAGGCCGAAATGGGGATGGCGCTGCTTTTCATCACGCACGACCTGAACCTGGTGCGCCGCTTTACTCATCGCGTCGGCGTCATGGAGCGCGGCAAGCTTGTCGAAAGCGGACCGACCGAGCGCGTATTCGCCAATCCGCATCATCCGTACACGCGCAAGCTCCTCGATAGCCGCCCGCAGCGTGTCGTGCAAAAGGTCGCGTCCGATGCGCCCGCGCTGGTGGATGCGCACGATCTGAGCGTGCAGTTTCCGCTTTCGACGGGATGGTTCAGCAAGGAGCGCTTCACCGCGGTCCGCCACGCGACGTTGTCGCTGCGGCGTGGCGAGACGCTTGGCATCGTGGGCGAATCAGGCTCGGGCAAGACGACGCTGGGCATGGCACTGCTCGCCCTCGAGCCGCTGGCGGACGGACAGATCACGTTCGCGCCTGAGCCCACCGGCGGAGGTGCAAGCATGCGCATCGACGGTGCGGATCGCGCCACGCTGCGCGCAATGCGCCGGCGCATGCAGGTGGTATTCCAGGATCCGTTTGCTTCGCTCAGTCCGCGCATGACCGTGGGTCAGATCGTCGGCGAGGGTCTCGCGTTGCACCTGCCTGAACTCACGAGCGCGCAACGCGAGCGGCGCGTTCTCGACATGCTCGCCGAGGTCGGCTTGAGCGAACAGCAGGGAGTGACCGGCGTCCTGCATCGGTATCCGCACGAGTTCTCCGGCGGACAACGACAGCGGATCGCGATTGCACGCGCGGTCGTGCTGCGTCCGGACGTGCTCGTGCTCGACGAACCGACCTCCGCGCTGGACGTGTCGGTGCAGCAGCAGGTGTTGAAGCTTCTGGGAGAACTGCAGCGCCACTATGGCTTGAGCTACGTGTTCATCAGCCACGATCTCGCGGTGGTGCGCGCCGTTTCGCATCGCGTGCTCGTGATGAAGGACGGCGAGATCGTCGAATCCGGCGAGGCACAGGCGCTGTTCGATGCGCCGGTGCATCCCTATACACGCGCACTGCTGGCAGCGGCGCACTTGGCGGGAAGCGTTCCGTAGGCCTAGTGGCATCCAACCAAAATTCCCTCCCCCGCTTGCTGGGTAGGGTGACGGTGGGGGGGTAACGCACGCTGCATGCACTTTGATTGACATCGCGACCACTCGACCCCCACCCCAACCCTCCCCCGCGCGCAGGGGAGGGGGAATGGTTCGCTATTTCTTCGCCTTCTCGAGCGATACCGCGATCGCCTCGGTGTAGGTGATGAGCACCCGGTCGCCCTTTTTCACCACGTTGAAGTGCATCGGGTTCTCGACATCGACGGTGACGGTGTTGCTCGGACCTTTGAGCGTCATCGTGCGCTTTGCCGGATTGGTAGCGATCACGTCGGCCAGGATCGTGACGGTGTGCGCTCTTGCGCCGCCCGATGCGTCGCGGTTCGCCGTCGACTGCTCCACCCTCTCGCGCGGACCCGTGGCTTTGGTGACCTCGGCGGAGATGCCGAGCGTGTACTTCGCCACGACCCTGTCGCCGATCTGGATCTTGTCGAAGTTCTTCACTTCATCGCCGGCGACGACCTCGACGACGTTACCTCGGGATCCTTTTAAGGTGACGATCCGATAGGTCGGGTCGATTCCTACCACGTCTGCCGTCAGCGTGACGGTACGGGTCTCCATGACTTTCCCCGGCTCGGACGTCTTGGTGTCTTGCGCTGATGCCGCAACACCGAGCGTCGAGAGAGCGATTGCCGTAACGAAAGCGAGATTGCGCATGTTGCCTCCTTCGAAATGGGGAGCTGAGGGTCATCGCGCCAATTCGAGTTGCTTGACCGACGGCCGGCAAGTGGACCTTAGTCCACTGGCGCACACGCCAAGGCCATGCGCCGTCGCAGCAATGCGGTACGCTGTCGTCGACCGTGTGCGCCACTGCGACTCGCGGCGCCGATGGTTGGACCTTTGTCCAATGGCATGGCCCGAAGAACACCCATAGGCTGGCTGCGGAATGAAGCGTCTTTCGAAGGAGACGAGGAGGCGATGAGGCGCTCTCTGTGCATGGTGGCGGCCTGTGTGCTCGCAGTCGGTCTTGGTTCGAGCCAGAGCGCCTGCGCGGCGGATGACTACGCTCCTGGCGCGTGGCGGTTTGCCGTCACGCCCTACCTCTGGCTGCCGAACGTCAACGGAAAAATGCGCTTCGACCTGCCCTCGGGCGGAAACGGCGAGTCGCAAATCGATGGCAGCCCGTTCCTCAACAATCTGAAATTCGCTTTCCTGATGGCCGGCGAGGCGCGCAAGGATCGCTGGTCGGTCTTCACCGACCTGGTCTACGTCGACTTCAGCGACAGTCAGAGCGCATTGCGCTCGGTGAGCGGATCCGGCGGGATCATCGACCTGTCGCGCGATGTCAACCTCGACACCAAGACGAGTCTGCGCGGCTGGGCGTGGACGACTGCCGGGGGCTATGCGCTGATTCCCGGCGGCTCGGCGACCCTCGACGTCTTCGGCGGAGTGCGCTATCTCACTGCGCGTGCATCACTCGACTGGTCGCTTACCGCGGCATTCACAGGTCCCGGATTCACAGTCCAGCAAACCGGCTCGGCCTCGGGCTCGGTCGATCTGCTCGATGCGATCGTCGGCGCGCGCGGCAAATATTTCTTCCGCGACTGGTTCTTTCCGTACTACCTCGATGTCGGCACCGGCTCTTCCAAGCTGACCTGGCAGGCAGTGCTCGGCGTCGGCTATACGTTCCACACGTGGGACGTCCTGTTCGCCTACCGACACCTCGAGTATCAGATGGGCGACAAGGACCTGTTGCAGAACGTGCGCTTCGACGGACCCGCACTTGCGGTGACGTTCCGCTTCTGACGCCGCTTTTCTCGAACGGCAGCGCGAGCAGGAAGCGCACAGTTACTGTGCAACGGAGTTGTGCTGACTCTCGAACACCGACGCATATTGCGCTGCGCTAGCGCGTCGGCGGCATGAATGTTTGTATCTCGGGCGATTCAGGGTACAAACGCGTCCCGGGGACACCGGTGCAATTCCAACGAGCCGCGATCCCTCGTACTGCAAAGCCGTCAATAACAGGGAGACTGGAACATGAGGAAACGTAGCGTCGCACGTTCGATCTGGGCATTGCTGCCGCTTGGCCTGCTAGCCGCATCCACCACCTGGGCTGAGCCGAAGACGAACCTGCTGCACCAATGGTCGGACGGATCGGACGCCGCCGCGATCGCGAAGCTCGGAGAGATGTACACGGCTGCGGGCGGCAAGTGGGAGCAGACGCCCATCTCGGGGCACACGGCGAACACGCTCGCGAAGCTGCGGGTTGATGTCGTATCGGGCAACGCGCCGCCGGCGGTGCAGCTGAAGGGGCCCGAGATCGCCGAGTGGAACGACACCGGCAAGACCGCCAACCTCGACGCGCTGGCGAAGGCCGAAGGCTGGGACAAGGTGGTCGCGCCTGAACTGCTGGCTGTGATGAAGCCGAAGGGTTCGTGGGTTGCGGCCCCGATGAACATCCACCGCGTGAACTGGATGTGGGGGTCGAAGAAGGCGATGGACAAGGCCGGCATCACATCGATGCCGAAGACCTGGGCCGAATTCAATGCGGACTGCGAGAAGCTCGTGAAGGCCGGCTTGATCTGCATCGCCCACGGCAGCGCCGACTGGACCGATGCGACGACCTTCGACTCCGTCGTCTATGGCATGGACCTCGACCTGTATCGCAAGGCGTTCGTCCAGGCCGACCTGAAAGCGCTCAGCAGCGATGGGATGGTCAAGGCGTTCGAGCAGTACCGCAAGATGATCAAGTGGATGGATCCAGGCATCGCCGGGCGCAGCTGGGATACGGCGCTCAACATGATGGCGACGGGGAAGGCCGGTTTCTTCTTCATGGGTGACTGGTCGATCGGCACGCTCAACGCCGGCAAGTTCAAGGAGGGCACCGACTATCTGTGCACGCAGGCGCCGGTCGACTGGGGCAAGCCGGGCTACATCCTGAATGCCGACTCGGTGGTGTTCTTCCAGCAGAAGGACAAGGACTACATCGAAGGCCAGACGCTGCTCGCGAAGACGATCATGTCGCCGCAGTTCCAGACGATCTTCAACCAGGCCAAGGGCTCGATCCCCGCCCGCATGGACGTCGACCTCTCGAAGGGCTTCAACCCCTGCCAGCAGAAGAGCCAGAGGGATCTGCAGGACTCGATCAAGGCCGGTACGCTGGTGCGCTCGATGGCGCACAACATGACGGTGCTGCAGAAGTACCGCGGCGCGATGATGGAAGTGATCACCGAGTTCGTGAACACGCCGTCGATGTCTGCGAAGGATGCCGCCAAGCAGATGGCTGATGCGGTGAAGGCGCAGATGTAGCCCCGCGTTCGTCATTCCGAAGCGCATCGCGACGAGGATCCCGGCGAGTCGGTACGCCGGGATTCCTCGCGCTCAACGCGGAAAGACAGAGCTTCCCGGATAGACGAGATGTCCGCAGTTCCCGCGCACCGCGTCACAGCCTTCGAGTGGATTTCGCGGCACACGCCGAAGATCGTGCTCGCGCCTTCGATCGCGGCGAGCTTCGTCTACGTGTTCGTCTTCTGTGTGTGGACGGTTTGGGTCTCGCTGTCGAACTCGACGCTGCTGCCTGACTTCACCTACGAGGGCGTCAAGCACTACATCAGCCTGTGGCAAAACCGGCGCTGGACGATCGCCTATACGAACCTGTTCCTGTTCGGCGGGTTCTATGTCGTCGGGTCGCTCCTGATCGGCCTGCTGCTCGCCATCCTGATCGACCAGCGCGTGCGCGGCGAGGCGATCTGGCGCAGCGTGCTGCTCTATCCGCTCGCCTTGTCGTTCGTCGTTTCCGGCACCGTGTGGCGCTGGATCTTCAACCCGACGACGGGTGTCGAGGCGCTCATGCACAGCATCGGTTTTGCCGACTTCTACTTCAACTGGATCCTCGATCGCGAAAAGGCGATCTACACGGTCGTCGTGACGGGCGTCTGGCACGCGTCCGGATTCGCGATGGTTCTGCTGCTTGCCGGGCTGCGCTCGGTCGACCAGGATCTCGTCAAGGCGGCCCAGATCGACGGCGCGAGCATGGCGCGCATCTACTGGAAGATTCTCATTCCGTCGATCCGGCCGATCATGATCGCCGTGGTCGTGATCCTGCTGCAGTTCGCGATCAAGACGTTCGACCTGGTCGTCGCGCAGACGGGCGGCGGCCCCGGACTCGCGACCAACGTCCCCGCGATCTACGTCTACGACCTGATGTTCCAACGCGGCCAGATCGCGCAAGGGGCCGCTGCTGCGGTGATGATCCTGCTCGCTCTCGCGGTCGTTCTCGTGCCGTATGCGATCTGGTCGGACCGTCGCAACCGACGCAGAAGCGAAAATGGCAGTTAGCGACACCATCGCATTCGACCCGCTGGCGTCGGGCGGCGCGGCGCGGCGGACCCGCGCGATGTTCGTCGTCTACGGCCTGCTTGCGCTGTTCGCTGCCTACTACCTGCTGCCGCTCGGCGTCATCGTCCTGAACTCGTTTCGCGACCTCGACGAGATCTCGCGCGGCGGCCTGATCGGTTTCCCGCGCTCGTTTTCGATGCAGTACTGGCAGACCGCCTGGAGCACGTTCTGCGTGCAGGCGATGTGCAAGGGCATCGCGCCGTTCTTCTTCAATTCGTTGTGGATGACGATTCCCGCGACCATCATTTCGACGGCGATTGGCGCGATCAACGGTTATGCGTTGTCGGCGTGGCGGTTCCGCGGTTCGGAACCGTTGTTCGCGTTCATGACGCTCGGCGTTTTCCTCCCGGGCCAGATGGTGTTGCTGCCCTGGGCATTCACACTTGGCGCACTGGGCCTGACGAACACGATCGCCGGTTTGATCCTGATCCACTGCGTCCAGGGCCTGGCGTTCACGACACTGTTCTGCCGCAACTACTACGTCAACATCCCCGATGCGCTGATCAAGGCCGCGCGCATCGACGGCGCCGGTTTCTGGCGCATCTTCCGCAAGATCGTGCTGCCGCTGTCGCCGCCGATCCTGATCGTCACGGTCATCTGGCAGTTCACCGGCATCTGGAACGATTTCCTGTTCGGCATCGTCTTCTCGTCCGGCGATCACCAGCCGGTGACCGCGGCGCTGATCGCGCTGACTGCCGGGCAGACGAGCGTGCGGCGCTACAACGTCGAAGCGGCGGCGGTACTGATCGGCGCTTTGCCGCCGCTGCTCATCTATCTGTTCGGCGGTCGCTACTTCATGCGCGGCTTGACGCAGGGGGCGGTGAAGTGAAGGGCGCGGCCGAGCTCCCTCGCATTCGCTCGGATGACAACGCTGAGTAAAGGACAACGTGGCATCGCTCGTCATTCGTGACCTGTCCAAGCGCTTCGGCAGCGTCGAAGTGCTGAAAAACGTCAACCTCGAGGCGAACGCCGGCGAGTTCATCGCGCTGGTCGGTCCATCCGGCTGCGGCAAGTCGACGCTGCTGGCGATGCTCGCCGGGCTCGAAAGCGTGACGTCCGGGCGCATCGAGATCGGCGGGCGCATCGTCAACGACGTGGCGCCGAAGGATCGCGACATCGCGATGGTGTTCCAGTCGTACGCGCTCTATCCGACGATGACGGTGCGCGAGAACATCACGTTCGGCATGGAGAGCCGGCGGGTGCCGAAGGCGGAACAAAACGAAGCGGTCGCGCGCGTTGCCTCGCTTCTGCAGATCGGCGAGTTGCTCGGGCGTCGCCCGGCACAACTTTCCGGCGGGCAGCGCCAGCGTGTCGCGATGGGGCGTGCGCTGGTGCGCGATCCCGCGCTGTTCCTGTTCGACGAGCCGCTCTCGAACCTCGATGCCAAGCTGCGCGTGGAAATGCGCACCGAGATCAAGAAGCTGCACCAGCGCGTGAAGAAGACGACGATCTACGTGACGCACGACCAGGTCGAGGCGATGACGCTCGCTTCACGCGTGGCGGTGCTGCACAAGGGCGTGCTGCAGCAGTTCGATCGGCCGCGGGTCGTGTACGACCGGCCGGCGAATCGCTTCGTCGCGGGTTTCATGGGCTCGCCGTCGATGAACTTCATCCCCGGCGAACTCGTCGAAGAGGGCGGGAAGCCTTGCATCGCGCTGCCGGGAAACGGATCTCCTGCTGCGGTTCTTCCACTCGCGACCTCGGTGACGAACTCTGCGCGCAAGATCGTGCTCGGCGTGCGGCCGGAACACATGGTGCGCGACACCGGGGGCGGCACTAAGCCGGGGTACGGGCGCATGGATGCAACCGTCGAGGTGGTCGAACCGACGGGCGCCGAGACGATGGTCGTGATGCGGGTCGGTGCGCAGGAGATCACGGCGCGCTTCGAAGCGGACAGTGTGCCTGCGGTCGGCGAGAAGGTGCGCGTGAACGTCGACATGAACAAGGCGTGTCTTTTCGATCCCGATTCGGAGAAGCTTCTCGGATGACGACACCGGCCACGACCACGGTCTACACGAGCCTGCGCGACCGCCTCGTGTTCGTGACGGGGGGCGCATCGGGGATCGGCGCGGGAATCGTCGAGGCGTTCGTACGCCAGCATTCGCGTGTCGCGTTCGTCGACATCGACACGGCGGCGGCGCATGCGTTGACTGCGCGTCTGGAGGGACTCGGTCCCCCGGCGCTCTTCCTGCGCTGCGACCTCGCCGACATCGATGCGCTGCGCGCCGCGATCGCCGACGTCGGCGAGCGGATCGGTCCGATCGGCGTGCTGGTCAACAACGCTGCCAACGACGAGCGCCATGACATCGACGCGGTGACGCCGGCGTACTGGGATCGCGCGCTCGACATCAACCTGCGCCACCTCTTCTTCGCCGCGCAGGCAGTACGGCCGCAGATGCGCAAGCTCGGCGGCGGATCGATCGTCAACTTTTCGTCGATCGCCTGGATGTCGGGTGTCAAGCGGCTGATTGCCTACACGACCGCGAAGGCGGCGATCGTCGGCCTCACGCGCAGCCTCGCGATGGAGCTCGGCGACGACAATATCCGCGTCAACGCGATCGCACCGGGTGCCGTGATGACCGAGAAGCAGTTGCGGATGTGGCACACGGACAAGACGACCGCCGATCTCGTCGCGCGCCAGGCGATCCACGAGCGCATGTCGGAGGCGCACATCGCTCCAGCCGTGCTGTTCCTCGCGTCCGACGACAGTCGCCTGATCACGAAGCAGTGCCTGACGATCGACGGCGGCCTTCGCTGAAGCAAAGCAGGAGCTACGGATGTTTCGAACCGGACTGAACCCTTATGGCCTCACCTACGCGCTCGGCTTGCAAGGCGCGAACGGGCCGCGGGCGAATCCCCGCGGGCGCGGACTGGAGGGATTTCTGGAGATCGCCGAGGAACTCGGCGCACGCACCATCGAAATCCACAACGCGTGGCTGGTGAAACTCGACGACGACAAGCTCAAGGCGCTGCGTCGGCGCCTGGAATCGCTCGGCATGGAACCGATCATCAGCCACGGGATTCCATGGGAGCAGCCCGAGGGCGCCGTGCGCACGGCGGTCGCGCTCGGCGCGCGCATCATCCGCACGCCGCTCACACCGGTGCTTTGTGGCGATCGGTCCGCGCGCAGAGACGAGTGGCCGACGTTCGTGCGCTCGGCGCACGAGAAGCTCAAGGCGCTGGCGCAACTCGCAGCGCGCGAAGGCTTGACGGTCGCGATCGAGAACCACCAGGACTTCGGCAGCCGTGAGCTGCTTGAGTTCTGCGACGAAGCAGGCCCCAATGTCGGCATCTGCTTCGACACCGGCAACACGTTTCCTGTCGCCGAGGCGCCGCTGGATTTCGCGCGCCGCGTCGCGCCACGTGTGAAGCACGTTCACTTCAAGGACTATCGCGCGCACTGGTCCGACGAGGGCTACCGGCTCGTGCGCTGCGCGATCGGCGACGGCGCGGTTCCGTTTCCCGAGGTGGCGGCGCTGCTTGCGCAGCACCACAAGTCGCTCACGGCCTCCCTCGAACCGGGTGCGCTCGAGGCGCGCCATGTGCGGCTGTTCACCGCCGCGTGGTGGCAGGGATACGCGCCCCGCGCGGCGACGGATCTTGCGGCCTGTCTGCACGCCGCGCGACGCAACCGGCTTGCCGACGACGCGGACTGGCGCACGCCGTGGGAGCGCAACGAGGACGGCGAAACGCTGATCCGCTTCGAGATGGACATGATCCGGCGCAGCGCTTCGAACATGAAAGCCATCGGACTGATGGGATGAAGGAAGACGAGATGAGCAAGGAACTGAGCGGGAAGACGGCATTCGTCACGGGATCGGGGCGCGGCATCGGACGGGCTATCGCTGAACGTCTCGCTGAGCTGGGCGCGAACGTCGCGATCCACGACCTCGAGTGGACGGCTCCGGCGAAATACAACGAAGCCGCGGATCTCGGCGTGGTCGCCAAGGCCATGGAGCGCTTCGGCACGAAGACGACGGCCGTGACCGGCAACATCGGGGAACGCGCAGCAGTGCAGAAAATGGCGCGCGATATCGAAGAAAAGATCGGACCGGTCAACGTGCTCGTGAACTGCGCCGGTGGCGATATCGGTGCGGCCGGCGGCAAGCCGAATCCGAACAACGCGCTCGACATCTCGCTCGAGGATATCCAGGTCCTGACGAACAACAATCTGATCGGCACGATGCTCGTGTGCCAGACGTTCGTCTCCAAGATGCGCGACCGCAAGGAAGGTTCGGTCATCAACATCGCCTCCGCCGCGGCCCACATGGGCTGTTCGCCCGAGGTTGTCTATTCGACCCTGAAGGCCGCGGTCGTGCACTACACGCGCTGCCTCGCACTCGAAATGCGGCCGTTCGGCGTGCGCATCAACGCGGTCAGCCCCGGCCAGACGAAGACGGCACGCTTCGTCGCCACGCGGAAGACGGACCCTGCGATGATGGATGCGCCGGGATCGCTCCTGCGCTATGCCGATCCGAGCGAGATTGCCGATGCGGTGGCCTTCCTCGCCGGACCTAGGAGCAAGTTCATGCACGGGCAGGTCTTGCGCGTGGATGGCGGAAGCACGTTGTTTCCTGGGTGAGCATCACTCCCCCGCAAGCGGACGGCGGGGGCGGGGTTTCGCAAAGCGAAGCTTGGCGCCGTCGCAGCGACTTGCGCCTGCCAGCGCGCGGCTATGCAGGGGTGGGTGCGTAAGCACGAGTTGGTGGGTGCCCTCGAACTCCTTTTGCGCGGTGCGGCCCCCACCCTATCCCTGCCCGCAAGCGGGGAGGGGACTCGTCTGTCGATCCGGCGACCTCTCGTTCGACTTCAAGTCAGCGGCAGACAATCGAGCATCGTGCCGAACGTCCGCGTCGCCAACCCTTCACGATCGATGGAGATGAACATGCGATTCCTTTCGATGATCCGGATCAACGAGAACACGGGCCAGGCGCCGAGCGAGCAGCTCATGAACGACATGGGCAAGCTCATCGACCAGATGGCGCGCGAGGGCACGCTGGTGAAGACTGCCGGGCTGCGGCCCACCAAGGAAGGTGTGCGCGTGCGCCTGCGCCGCGGCAAGCTTTCCACGGTCGACGGGCCGTTTACGGAGACCAGGGAAGTGATCGGCGGCTTTGCGATCCTGGAAGCGCCGTCGATGAAGGAAGCGATCGAGCTCACCAATCGCTTCCTGCGCGTTCACGGCGACGAATGGGATATCGAATGCGAAGTGCGCCAGCTTGACGGGCCCGAATTCGGCGCCGAGGCGTAAACGCAAAGAAGAACCCCGCCTGAGCGGGGTTTCATTTCGGAACGCGAGGGCGGACTACCGCTGCGGACGACGGCGCCGTGTCGTTGCGAAACCAGCGATGGCTACGCCGAGCAGGGCCAGCGTCGCGGGCTCGGGAACTGATGACGACGGCGGTCCAAGCGACGTGTCGTTGGCAAGTTGCCAGTTCAGAACGTTCTGCTGCTCGAAGCCCCCTCCCGTGCCGCCCGTGAAGCCGACGAAGGCCGTCGTCGTGCCGATCAACGATGCGATATCGATCGGGATGCCGGCGTAGACCGTGAAGGCGGGAGCGGCGCCATCCTGCACCGTCACGCTCAGACTGGTTCCGTCATAGCCGATCGTCGCGGTCCAGATGTCGCCATTCGACATGCAGCCGAAAGCCGTATTGGGGTTCGCCGGATTGAAGTTGCACGTCTGGACGCCGTAGGCATTGACAAGGTCGATATCGCTCGAAGGACCGACGACGCCGTTCTCGAGGATCGCGACGTGATTGCTGCTGCTGCCGTCGTTGACGTAGGGCGTGTTGTCGTACGTGTCGAACTCGATGGCAACGCTATTGGTGACGCCTCCATATCCAAGCGCTCCGCCGGCGCTGCCGAGGCCGTTCGGACTGGCCGCGAGCACGAACGTAATGCCATCTGCGGGCGATCCGACCCAGCCACCGGGATTCGTGAACTGGAACTGGAACGTGGTGCTGAACGTGGCGTTCGTGCCCAGAGTCACCGGCGACGTGCTGTACGCCGAACCCGCCTGACTGTAGTCAGCAGGAGTGATCTGAAGCTGGTTGCCGCTCTGAGTCGTGGAGCCGACGAGCGTCAAGCCTGCGGGGTTGCTGAAATCCGGATAGCTGATCAGTATGGCTGCCTGCGCGGTCGTGGCAATGCATGCCGCGGTTCCGACGAGCAGCTTCTTTGTCAGGTTCATTGATTGCTCCCTCTCAGGTTATGCGTCTTGCTTCTGAGCATCTTCCGTGCCACCGGTCCAAGCCATTGAATCAGAACGCGTGCACTGCAAACGGGTGCTGCGCGAGTAAGCGACTGCGACTCAATCAATTGATGGGGGGCGCGACGTGGGCTTGAAGCGCACCCAGTCGGCCAGGCTCGAAGCGATGAGCCCGACGAGCTCCGCTTGGCGCCGCGTCGCCGTCTTGCGCAGCGTGTTGTGCAGATGCGTTCGGGCCGTCGCGATGCGAATTCCGAGGTCGTGGGCCGCTTCGTCGAGCGCACTGCCGCGCGCCAACTGCGAGGCCAGTTGCGCTTCAGTGGTTGTGAGGCGGTAGAGCGATTGGAGCACGTGGGTCGATGCCGTATGCGCCCGGCGCGGGTGATTGAACATCAGCACGAACGAGCGCCCGATCGGCGCCGAATCGGCGGCGATGGCCACGACTTCCAGCGCGCTGCCGCGACAGCCGTTCGCCGAAACCAGCGCGACGCTGGGTGCGGCGATATCGCCTTCGCTGGCGGTGGTAAGCACGGCAACGAGAGCCCGCGTGGCACCTTGATGCGCACCGACGATGTGGCCGCCGTCGAGCCTGAAATGCGTCGCCTCCGCGAGCGTCTCGGCTGCGGCAGCGTTGGCGCTGAGCAGCCGCCGCTGCGGATCGACGACAGCGATCCCTACGCGCAGCCAGCTCAGTGCGGCGACGATTGCGGCGTTGGTGCCGTGTTCGATCGCATCGGTTTCGAGTTCTTCTCGCGGAATCATTGTCGTGCTCGCCCTCTCCGTGGACTGGGTCCACGATATGGGCGCCGACGTCACATTGGCGTTACGCGCGTCCCTTCCGTCGGGCCGCGGCCTGACTGGCCGCTTACGCCGTGCTGACGGCGTGGGGGCACAATGCGGTCGGCAACAGGAGGAAACCATGGCCCGCTTCGCAAACATCCTTGGAACAGTCGGCAACACCCCGGTGGTGAAGATCAACCGCCTGTCTCCGAAGGGCATCGACCTCTACGTCAAGATCGAAGCCTTCAACCCGCTCGGCTCCGTGAAGGACCGCCTCGCTCTCGGTGTCATCGAAGCGGCCGAGAAGAGCGGCGAGCTCAAGCCAGGCCAGACCGTCATCGAGGCGACGAGCGGCAACACGGGCATCGGGCTCGCGATGGTGTGCGCACAGAAGGGCTATCCGCTGGTCGTGACGATGGCGGAGACCTTCAGCGTCGAGCGACGCAGGCTGATGCGCTTTCTCGGCGCGAAGGTCGTGCTGACGCCCGGACCGGAACGCGGCTTCGGCATGGTGAAGAAGGCCAACGAGCTCGCTGCGGCACATGGCTGGTTCCTCACGCGGCAGTTCGAAAACGAGGCCAACGCCGACATGCACACGCGCACGACGGCGCGCGAGATTGTCAACGACTTCGCCGGACAGCGGCTCGACTACTGGGTCACCGGCTTCGGTACCGGCGGAACCTTGAAGGGCGTGGCGCGCGTGCTCGCGAAGGAGCGGCCCGACACGAAGATCGTGCTTTGCGAACCGGCCGATGCGCCGATGCTCACAGACGGCGGCGCGCAGGAACGCAACCCGGATGGATCGCCGGCGAAGCCCAACGCATCCTTCAAGCCGCATCCGATGCAAGGATGGAGTCCCGACTTCGTCCCCAAGCTCACTGCGGATGCCGTCGCAACAGGTGCGATCAGCCAGATCGTCACGATCACCAATGCCGAAGCGATGAAGTGCAGCCGCGACCTCGCGCAGAAGGAAGGCATCTTCGTCGGCATCACCGCCGGGGGCACGCTTGCCGGCGCGCTGAAGGTCGCGGAGAAGGCCGCTCCGGGATCGACCATCCTTGCGATGCTGCCGGACACGGGCGAGCGCTACCTGAGCACGCCGCTGTTCACCGACATCACGCCCGACATGACGGAAGAGGAGCTGCAGATCATGCGCAGCACGCCGGGGTTGCACTGGACGCCGAAGACGTGAGCACGCTTCGGCGATGCTGAAGCGCCTGTTGTCGATCGCCGCGTGGCTCGTGCTGGTTGCCTGCGGCGGCGCACACGCCCAAGCGCCCGAGCCGACACCGCAAGGCGAACTCGTCATTCCCCAGGAAGCGCGCCCGGGCGCCGCCTTCGACGTCGACCGGGCGACGCAGGCGTATCTCGATTCAGTCCCGCCGGAAGAGCGGCGGAAGTCGGATGCGTATTTCGAAGGACGCTACTGGTTGCAGCTGTGGACGCTCCTGTATGGACTCGGCGTTGCCGGGCTGCTGCTGTTCGGGCGCATTTCGGCGCGTCTGCGCGACCGCGCCGAACGGATCACCCGCCGCACCTGGCTGCAGACTGCGATCTACTCCGCCGGCCTCATCGTGCTGAATACGCTGCTCGTGCTCCCACTGAGCGTGTATGCGGAGTGGTTTCGCGAGCATCAGTACGGTCTGTCGAACCTGACACTCGCCGCGTGGTTCGGTGAATCCGCGAAAGCGCTGGTGATTTCGGTCGTGCTGGGGACGCTGCTGCTCACGCTCGTCTACGCCGCTGTGCGTCGCCGGCGAGGCAACTGGTGGCTGCCCGCGACGGTGTTGACCGTGGCCTTCCTGTTCTTCCTCACCTTCATCGAGCCGGTTTTCCTTGCGCCCGTGTTCAACGACTATCGTGCGCTTGGCCCGGGAGAGGTGCGCGATTCCGTCCTGTCGCTCGCGAGAGCAAATGGGGTGGCTGCCGATCAGGTGTACTGGTTCGATGCCTCGAAGCAGACGAACCGCATCAGCGCCAACGTGAGCGGCATGGCTGGCACGACGCGCATCAGCCTGAACGACAACCTGCTCGGCAAGACATCGGTCCCCGAAATCAAGGCCGTGATGGCGCATGAACTCGGCCACTTCGTGCTCGACCACGGGGTCAAGCTGACGATCCAGTTCGGCCTGGTGTTCGCCGTGGGTTTCGCCGTGATTCAGTCGTTGCAGGGGCGGCTGCTCGCGCGGTACGGCCAGCGCTGGGGCGTGCGCGACGCGGTCGATGTAGCCGGGCTGCCGCTGATCGTCGCTTTGCTGTCGGCATGGTTCTTTCTCATGACACCGGTCATGAACAGCATCATTCGTGTGAGCGAGGTGGAAGCTGACCTGTTCGGCCTTAACGCGGCGCGTGAACCGCATGGCTTCGCGTCGGCTGCGATGCGGCTCGCCAGCTATCGCAAGCTGCAGCCGACGTCGCTGGAGGAGTTCGTCTTCTTCGAGCATCCGAGCGGCAGGACGCGCGTGCATGCGGCGATGCGGTGGTTTGCCGAGCACCAGGATGCCGGTGCCGCAGCGCGCTAAGTCTGAGCGCGCGATTCTGAGTATTTCTC
>Ga0335084_10001892_pt1 | contig 19866 bp, 17 predicted proteins | sample Lox_Sample_44_FD_206721 | JGI IMG/M metagenome (GOLD analysis project Ga0335084, IMG submission 206721) | Soil microbial communities from Loxahatchee National Wildlife Refuge, Florida, United States - Lox_Sample_4.4 | ecosystem: Environmental > Terrestrial > Soil > Wetlands | place: USA...
AACATGAATGGCGGCAAGACGGTCGACCAGATGCTGGCCGAGGCTGCGGCGCAGGTGCCGTTCATGGCGCTGGGAGAACTGCGGGCGCGCCTCGAGAGCGGCGCCGACGATCTGCTGGTGCTCGATGTGCGCGAGCGCGACGCCTACGAGCAGGGGCATCTCGCCGGTGCGATGCTGCTGCCGCGCGGCCAGCTCGAGCTGCGCGTCAATCGCGACCTGCCCGATCCCACCCGACGCATCGTCGTCTATTGCGAGCTCGGACGCATCTCGACGCTCGCGACGGCAACACTGCGCGCGATGGGCTACCGCCGCGCGGTTGCGCTCGACGGCGGGATGCAGGCGTGGCGCGAGGCGGGCTATCCGGTCAGTGCAGGCCCGAAGGCCTAGGCGCTCGCATCCCGGGCCGCCCGGCCCCTCACATCAGGACGATGTCGTATTGCTCCTGATGGTAGAGCGACTCGACCTGCATCGACACCGGCTTGCCGATGAAGTCCGACAGCATCGCCAGCGCCTGCGACTCTTCTTCGAGGAAGAGGTCGATCACCGTCTGCGACGCCAGGATGCGGAACTCGCGCGTCTCTCCGAACTGGCGTGCTTCACGCAGGATCTCGCGCAGGATCTCGAAGCAGACGGTGCGCGCGGTCTTCAGTTCGCCGCGACCCAGGCATACCGGGCAGGGCTCGCACAGCACGTGCGCGAGCGACTCGCGCGTGCGCTTGCGCGTCATCTCGACCAGTCCGAGCTGGGTAAAGCCGCTGACCGTCATACGGGTGCGATCGCGCGCCAGCGCCTTCTTGAATTCCGCGAGCACCGCATCGCGATGCTCCGGGTTCATCATGTCGATGAAGTCGACGACGATGATGCCGCCGAGGTTGCGCAGCCTGAGCTGCCGCGCGATTGCCTGCGATGCCTCGAGGTTGGTCTTGTAGATGGTGTCGTCGAAGCTGCGCGTGCCGACGTAGCCACCGGTGTTGACGTCGATCGTCGTCATCGCCTCGGTCTGGTCGATGATCAGGTAGCCGCCGGACTTGAGCTCGACGCGGCGCCCAAGTGCGCGCTCGATCTCGGCGTCGATCGAATACAGGTCGAACAGCGGCCGCTCTCCGGTGTAGTGGACCAGCTTGCCGGCCACGCGGGTCACGTACTGCGCTGCGAACTGCTCGAGCTTGACGAAGTTCTCGCGCGAGTCGACCTGGATCGTGACGGTCTCCTCGGTCGCGATGTCGCGCAGCACGCGCTGCGCGAGCGAGAGTTCCTGGTACAGCAGGAAAGGAGCCGACGACGGCGCGCGTCGCTCGAGGATGCGGCTCCAGAGCACGCGGAGGTAGTCGAGGTCGCTGGCCAGGTCCTGCTCGGAGGCATCTTCAGCGCTGGTGCGGATGATGTAGCCACCCTTTTCGTCGGGGGGCACGAGTCGTTTCAGCGTGTCGCGCAACTGGGTCCGCTCCGCCTCGTCCTCGATCCGCTGTGAGATGCCGATGTGCGGGTCCTGCGGCAGGTAGACCAGCATGCGGCCGGCCAGGCTCACCTGCGTCGACAGGCGCGCTCCCTTGGTGCCGATCGGATCCTTGACGACCTGCACCATCAGCGTGTCGCCCTCGTGGATCAGGCGCTCGATCGGTGGCGGTTTTTCCTGCGTGAACTGGCGGAACTCCCAGATGTCCGCGACGTGCAGGAAGGCCGCGCGCTCGAGGCCGATGTCGACGAACGCCGACTGCATGCCCGGTAGCACCCGCGCCACGCGGCCAAGAAAGATGTTCCCCACGAGCCCGCGCGTAGCGCTGCGCTCGATCTGCAGCTCCTGCACGACGCCCGCGTTCAGTACCGCGACGCGGGTCTCCTGCGGGGTGATGTTGATGAGGATGTCTTCCATCGTTCGGGCGAAGTGTACGCATCGGCTTTGCCGATGCACCTGGGCTTCGTCCTCTACGCGCACTGCGACCGCAGCGAGCGCTCCCGGAGTGGGTGCACGCGCGCGATGGCAACGCCGATCGCGCGTACATTCGCGACGCTAAACCGTCTTGATTCCCGCCTTCGCGAGAAGCTGCGCCGTTTCGTAGAGCGGCAGGCCCATCACGCCGCTGTAGCTGCCCTCAATGCGCTCGATGAAGACGGCGGCGAGGCCCTGGATGCCGTAGCCGCCGGCCTTGTCGTAGGGCTCGGGGGTGGCGCAGTAGCGGCGGATCTCTGCGTCGTCGAGCGCGCGGAAGGCCACGGTCGAGACTGACAGCGCTGTGAGCGGCGGACCCTGTATCGCCAGCGCGATCGCCGTGCGCACCTCGTGGCTGCGCCCCGCGAGCCGGCGCATAAACGCGGCCGCCTCGTCCGCGTTTGCCGGCTTCTCCAGCACCTCGTCGTCGACGATCACGATCGTGTCGGCAGCGAGTACCGGGCGATAGATCATCGACCGCATGCTGAGCACCTTCAGACCGAAGGCAGCCTTCTCGCCCGCGGTGCGCTCCACATAGTCCGCCGCGGACTCGCCCTGGTGGCGGGATTCGTCGACGTCCGGACCGCCGCGCGGCGACGCGAGCCGCAGCAGCAGCGGATCGAACTTCACACCGATCTGCTTCAGCAGTTCGCGCCGGCGCGGGCTGCGCGAGGCGAGGTAAATGGCGGATCCCGAGTTCATCCGGCGCGATGGTACGGATGCCGCGCCAGGATCGACCACGCGCGGTAAAGCTGTTCGCAGAGCAGCACGCGGGCCAGCGCGTGCGGCAGCGTCATGCTCGACAGCCGCAGCTGCATGCGCGCAGTCTGCCTGACGCGATCGTCGAGGCCATCGGGCCCGCCGATCGCGAAGGCCACGGGCTCGCCGGCATCGCGCATGCGTCCGAGATGGTCTGCAAGCTGCTGCGTCGTCCAATCACGGCCGCGCTCGTCGAGCGCGACCAGCGCATGACCCTGCGGGCATGCTGCAAGCAGGCGATCGCCCTCGGCAGAACGGGAGCGTTCTGCTTCGTCTGCGCGCCCGGTGCGGGCTTCGGCCTTCAATTCCCTCAGCTCCACCTTGAAGTCCGCCGGAAAGCGGGCCAGATAGTCGTCGACAGCGGCATCGACCCACGCCGGCTGCCTCTGTCCGATCGCCAGGATCAGGATCTTGGTCGCCACGCGCCTGCTTTCGGCCTAGCGCGCCTGGCGGGCCTTAGTCTTGCGGCCGGCCTTCTTACCCGCTATCGACGCGTGTGCCGAGGACTTGAGTCGCACGGATTTGCCACCCCAGATCTCCTCGAGGTTGTAGTAGTCGCGGATGGCCGGCTGCAGGATGTGGACTACCGCATCGCCGCAATCAACCAGCACCCACTCGCCGGCGTCCTCGCCTTCCATGCTGACGACGCCCCCGCCCGCGGCCTTGACCTTCTCCACGACCGATGAAGCCAGCGCGCGGGTCTGCCGGTTCGACGTGCCGCTGGCGATGACGACGCGGTCGAACATGTCCGACAGCGACGTGGTGTTGAAGACCTGGATGTCCTGCCCCTTGACGTCCTCGAGCGCGTCGACGATCACGCGCTGCAGCTTCCTAATGTCCATCATGCCCGGCGTAGAGGTGATGCTCGCGAATATAGTCGAAGACCGGCGGCGGAACAGACGCAGCGATTAGCGCCTCCTCCTCCGGTGCGCGCGGCCGTGAAAGCAGGCGCCGGAGTTCGGTTGCGGAAACATCGACCGGCGTCATCGCGAGGTCGACGATGTGGCCGGCGGCGCTCTCGACCAGATCGCCCGGATACTTCAGATAGCGGCGGTCGCGCAGCTTCTGCAGTGTCGGCTTGAGGCGGGGTGCGGCGGTTCCACGGCGGGCGACCGCGATGTGCGCCAGTTCGGGAATCTGCTCCCACTCGCGCCAGGTGTCGAAGTTTTCGAACTGGTCGGCGCCCATGATCAGCACCAGCGACGCATCTCCCAGCAGAGCGCGCTGCTCGCGCAGCGTGTCGACGGTGAAGGTCGGACCTCCGCGCTCGATCTCGGCCAGATCCAGGATCATGCGCCGACGCGTGAACGGCAGTTCGTTGTCGATCGCGAGCCGGATCATCTGCGTGCGATGCTCCGCGGGCGTGAGTTCCTCCTTCTGCCACGGCTGCGCGGCCGGGACGAGGTGCACCTCCGCGATCGGCAGGTTGGCGAGCGCATCGCGCGCGAGCTGCAGATGCCCGACATGGATCGGGTCGAAGCTGCCGCCGAGCAGGCCGATCGGTTCCACGCGGGTCGTCGTCCTTAGACCCAGTCGCGCGGACGCAGGAAGTCAGTGTAGAGCCGATCTTCCGCGCTGCCCGGTTCCGGGAGCCAGTCGTACTTCCAGTGCACGACCGGGGGCAGCGACATCAGGATCGATTCGGTGCGGCCGCCCGACTGGAGTCCAAACAGTGTCCCGCGGTCGAGCACGAGATTGAATTCGACATAGCGTCCGCGCCGGTAGGCCTGGAACTCGCGCTCGCGCGGCCCGTAGTCCCGGCTCCGGTGGCGCTCGACGATCGGAACGTAGGCATCCAGGAACGCATCGCCGACGGCGCGCATCATCGCGAAGCTGCTGTCGAAGTCGAGTTCGTTGAAGTCATCGAAGAACACGCCGCCGATGCCGCGCGGTTCGTTGCGGTGCTTGATGTAGAAGTATTCGTCGCACCACTTCTTGAAGCGCGGATGCTTGTCTGCGCCGAACGGCGCCAGAGCGCGCTTGCAGGTCGCGTGGAAATGGCGGGCGTCGTCTTCTGTCGCATAGTACGGCGTCAGGTCCATGCCGCCGCCAAACCACCAGACCGGCTTGCCGGTCTGGTGATCGGCGGCGGACGCCGCCACATCGGGCTCACCCACTCCCCCGGCCCCCTCGCCTAGGGGCGAGAGGTGGTGCGATGAGCGCGCCGCGCCTGAAGCGGGATGAGCAATGAAGAACCGCACGTTCATGTGCACGGTCGGCACGTACGGATTGCGCGGGTGGAATACCAGTGACACCCCCATCGCCTCGAAGCGGCGGCCGGCGATTTCAGGCCGGTGAGCCGAAGCCGAAGGCGGCAGCTTTGCACCGACGACGTGGGAGAAGCCGACCCCGCCGCGTTCGAGCAGCTCGCCTCCCTCGATGATGCGCGTCAGGCCGCCGCCGCCGAGCAGTGCGCCGGCGGGCTTTTCCCACAGATCAGCACGAAACGGCTTGCCGTCGAGCACCTCGAACGCGGCCACGATGCGCTGCTGCAGATCGAGCAGGTATTCCCGGACGGCCTGGGAGTCGACGAACTCGGGCGGCGTCGCGCGTGTGGTCATGCCGCCTGCAAATGCCTGCCGATGAACCCGAGAACCGTCTCGTACCACGCGACGATGTTGCGCGGCTTCAGGATCCAGTGGTTTTCGTCCGGAAACACCAGCAGTTCGCTCGGCACGCCGTGATACTGCAGCGCCTCGAACAGATTGAGCCCCTCGCTGATCGGACAGCGATAATCGAGTTCGCCGTGAATGATCAGCGCCGGAGTCTTCCACTGCTTGATGTGCCGGATCGGCGCATACCGGTCGAACTGCCCCGGATCGGCATACGGATCCTCGCCGCCCATTTCGAGATACCACCAGGCCGGGTGGTCGGTCGTGCCGGTGAATTGCGCCATCGTCGTCACGCAGGCGTGCGTGATCAGGCACTTGAACCGTTGCGTCTGCGTGCCGATCCAGTTGGTCATGTAGCCGCCGAAGCTGCCGCCCATCGCCATGATCCGTGATCGGTCGACGTCGGGCCGGCGCTCGACCGCATCGGTCACCGCCATCAGATCCTCATAGCACTGCTTGCCCCAGACGTTGCCCCAGATGCCCTGCACGAAGTCCTGTCCGAATCCGGTCGACCCGCGCGGATTCGGCTGGACGACCGCATAGCCTGCGGCAACCGCCAGCAGCGGATTCCAGCGCCAGTGCCAGCCGTCGGCCGACATGCCGATCGGACCACCATGAATCCACAGCAGCACCGGCAGCTTGCCCTTGGACTGCGCCGGCCGTGTCACGAAATACTGGATCGGCGCGCCGTCGGTCGAGGGCGTCGTGCAGTGTTCGACCTCGACCCCATCCGGAAAGCGGAATCCGGACAGCCGCGCCAGCACCTGCGGCGGCGATCCCGGCTTCAGTGTGGCCGTGAACGCCTCAGGCGCCTCACGCAGCGTCGAGCGGATTCCGGCGATGCGGCCATCTTTCAGTACGCAGACATCGCTGTGCGTGCCGCCGCTGCGCGCAACCGTGACCCGTTCGACCGAATCGCGGGCGATGTCGAGATGAAAGACGGGCACGTGGCCGGCGAGGTCCGCGATAAACACGAACCCCTGACCATCGGCGGTCCAGTCGCACGGGTGCGGCCAGGCGTCGAAGGACTTGCCGAGTTCGCGCAGGGTGCCGGTCCCGACGTCAATCAGTGTCAGCAGCGGGCGCGGCGCCTGCTTCGACGAGCGCGATGAACGCACGACGGCGAGTGTCGCGCCATCGGGGGAGAACAGCGGATTCTCGTTGCTGGTGTTGGTCGCCGCGCCGAGTGTGCGAGCGGTACGCGTCTCGATCTCGATAAGGCGGATCGCGGTGTCGATCTCGCGATCGGCACCGACCGACTGCCAGGTAACGGCGATGAGGCGCCCGTCGGATGAGACATCGAGCGCCGGCTCGATCGATAGCTCGCCGCAGGCATCCGGCGTCAGGTCGACGCGCCCCGTGCCGTCGGCCGCATACGCGATCAGGTGCGTACTGGGCATGTTGTCGTTATGGTGCAGCCAGTGATCCCAGTGCCGGACTGGTTGCTGCCGGAAGTGTCTTGCGCTGGTCTGCTTCTTGCGCCGCTCGAGCGCGGTTTCGCGCTGCTTGTCGTGCTCGACACCGGAAAGCACCGGCGCGAACAGCGCGAGCACCGGTGCTTTCCTGGCAAAGCGGAAGCCTTCGACGCCGAGCGGCTCGTCGGTCAACTGCTGCGGCTCGCCGCCTGCGGCGGGGAGGATCCAGACCTGCATCCGCTTCTCGGCTTCTTCGTCGGGCTTGACCTCGTTCGGCTGCCGGTTCGACAGGAATCCGAGGGCACCGTCGCTCCGAAAGCAGGGCGATGCGTCCTTGCTGTCGCCGCGCGTCAGCTGTACGGCCGCGCCGCCGTCGGTGGGCACCTTCCAGAGGTCCGAGACGTACTTGGCGCCCTCGCGGTCGAGTCGCTGCACGGTCACGGCGAGCCAGCTGCCGTCCGGCGATGCGGCGATCGATACGACGCGCCGGAGCGCAATGTGATCTTCGACGGTATAGGACGCGCTGGTCATTGCGTGAACTCGGCGGTATGGCCCGGGCGGCATCGAATGCCGTCTCCGGACGGTGTGGCGAGGGGTCGCGCATTGTGGCCGAAAGCCGCCGCCCCCGCACCTCCCGGGACGGCCCCTGCATCACACGCCTAGAGCGTCCGCGGTCTCAGCGCGCGATATCCGATGTCGCGGCGGCATTGCATGCCGTCGAAGTGAACCTGGTCCACCGCATCGTATGCGATCCGCTGCGCCGCGCGCACGGTGTCCCCCAGTGCTGTGACACACAGCACGCGCCCGCCGCTGGTCACGAGCTTCGACCCGTCGCGTGCGGTGCCGGCATGAAACGTGATGCAGTCGTCGCGATCCTCCGGCAGCCGCGTGATGGCGTCGCCCTTGCGCGGCATCTCCGGATAGCCGGCGGCCGCGATCACGACGCCAAGCGCGGTGCGCCGGTCCCATTCGGCCTCGACCTGGTCCAGCCGACCGTCGACGGCTGCATCGAGCAGCAGCGTGAAGTCGGACTTCAGTCGCGCCATGATCGGCTGCGTCTCGGGGTCGCCCATGCGGCAGTTGAACTCGAGCGTGCGCGGCACGCCATGCGGGTCGATCATCAGCCCGGCGTACAGGAATCCCGTGTACGGAATGCCGTCGGCGGCCATGCCCTGGATCGTCGGCAGGATGATCTCGCGCAGCACGCGCGCATGGATCGTCGGCGTCACGACCGGCGCTGGTGAATACGCGCCCATGCCGCCGGTGTTCGGTCCGCGGTCGCCGTCGAGCAGGCGCTTGTGGTCCTGGCTGGTGGCCAGCGCGAGCACATTGCGACCGTCGCTCATCACGATGAAACTCGCCTCCTCGCCTTCGAGGAAGTCCTCGATCACGACACGCGCCCCGCTGGCACCGAGCGAATTGCCGACCAGCATCGAGTCGATCGCGGCTTCGGCCTCGGCAACGGTCGCCGCGACCACGACGCCCTTGCCGGCGGCGAGGCCGTCGGCCTTGACGACGATCGGCGCGCCGCGCATGCGCACATAGGCGCGCGCCTCGGCCGCGTCGGTAAACGTGCGGTACTCCGCCGACGGGATGCCATGGCGCTGCATGAACGCCTTGGCGAAGTCCTTCGAGCTCTCGAGCTGTGCCGCGGCGCGCGTCGGGCCGAAGACGCGCAGGCCGTGCGCGCGGAACACATCGACAACGCCGTTCGCCAGCGGCGCCTCGGGGCCGACGACGGTCAGTGCGACACCCTCGGACTGCACGAACGTGGCAAGCGCCTCGTCGCTGTCGTATGGCACATTCCTGAGGTGGCGGTCGCGGGCGGTTCCACCGTTGCCGGGCGCGACATAAACCCGCTGCACGCGCGGCGACTGCGCGAGCCGCCAGGCCAGTGCGTGCTCGCGCCCGCCGCCGCCGACGACCAGCACCTTCATCTCCGCCCCAGGTGCGTCATTCGAGCGCGGCCGTCGTGTAGACCTGCTGCACGTCGTCGAGGTCGTCGAGTGCGTCGATCATCTTCTGCATCTTCTGCGCGTCGTCGCCGCTAAGCAGGGTCTCGGCGAGAGGCTTCATCGTGACCTCGGCGAGCTCGGGCTTCAGTCCTGCCCTGTCCAGCGCCTCGCGCACGGCCTCAAAGTCCGCGGGTGCAGTGATGACTTCGAGCGTTCCGTCCTCGTTGCTGACGACGTCCTCGGCCCCGGCATCGAGTGCCGCCTCCATCACCTTGTCTTCCGAGGTGCCGGGCGCGAAGACGAACTGCCCGCAGTGCTTGAAGTTGAAGGCCACCGAGCCGTCGGTGCCGAGGTTGCCGCCGTGCTTGGTCAGCGCATGCCGGACCTCGGCCACGGTGCGGGTCCGGTTGTCCGTCATGCAGTCGATCATCAGTGCGGCGCCGCCGATGCCGTAGCCCTCGTAGCGGATTTCCTCATAGCTGGCGCCCTCGAGCTTGCCCGCTCCGCGTGAAATGGCATTAGTGAGCTTGTCCTTCGGCACATTGCCGAGGCGCGCCTTGTCGAGCGCGAGGCGCAAGCGCGGGTTCATCGACGGGTCGGGCCCGCCGTCACGCGCCGCTACGGTGACTTCGCGGATGATCTTGGTCCAGAGCGAACCGCGCTTGGCGTCCTGCCGGTTCTTGCGATGCTGGATGTTGGCCCATTTGGAATGGCCGGCCATGGTGCGTCGGTGCTGGGTGGGGCGGGAAAGACGCGCAGTCTAGCGGACTGGCCATGCCCGCCGGATCGTTTCGATAGACTGCGCGGCAGCACACGGGGGACACATGAGCGATCCGCTGATCATCGCGATGTCGGGCACTACCGAGCTGGCGCTGCTGCCGGCACTGGCCAACCGGCATGGCTGCATCACCGGTGCCACCGGGACCGGCAAGACGGTAAGCCTGCAGAAGATCGCAGAGAGCCTTTCGCGCATTGGCGTGCCGGTTTTCATGGCCGACATCAAGGGCGACCTGACGGGAATCTCCCGGGCGGGTGCGCCTTCGGACAAGCTCAAGGCACGACTGAAGGAACAAGGCCTGCCAGAGCCGCAATGGGGCGCGTGTCCGGCAACGCTGTGGGATGTCTGGGGCGAGCAGGGACACCCGGTGCGCGCGACGGTGTCCGACATGGGGCCGCTGCTGTTCGCGCGACTGCTGGGCCTGAACGAGACGCAGGAGGGCGTGCTGTCGATCGTGTTCAAGGTTGCCGACGACAACGGCCTGCTTCTGCTCGACCTGAAGGACCTGCGCTCGATGGTGCAGTTCATCGGCGACAACGCCGCGAAGATCAAGAACGAATACGGCAACGTCTCGTCGGCGTCGATCGGGGCGATCCAGCGGGGCCTGCTGCAGATCGAGGAGCAGGGCGGCGAGCGCTTCTTCGGCGAGCCGATGCTCAACGTCGACGACCTGATGCAGACCGTTGACGGCAAGGGCGTCGTCAACATCCTTGCCGCCGACCGGCTGATGACTTCGCCGCGGCTGTACGCGACTTTCCTGCTGTGGCTGTTGTCGGAACTGTTCGAGAAACTGCCCGAGGTCGGCGACCGCGACAAGCCGAAGCTCGTGTTCTTCTTCGACGAGGCGCATCTGCTGTTTGCCGAGGCACCGCCCGCTCTGCTGGAGAGGGTGGAGCAGGTGGTGCGGCTGATCCGGTCCAAGGGCGTCGGCGTGTTCTTCGTCACGCAGAATCCGCTCGACATCCCGGAAAAAGTGCTCGGACAACTCGGCAACCGCGTGCAGCACGCGCTGCGGGCGTTTACGCCGCGCGACCAGAAGGCCGTGAAGACGGCTGCCGACACGATGCGTGCAAATCCGAAGCTCGACGCCGCCACGGTGATCACCGAGCTCGGCGTCGGCGAGGCGCTCGTCTCCTTCCTCGACGCGAAGGGCACACCGGGGATCACCGAGCGTGCCTGGGTCCTGGCGCCGGGCTCGCAGATCGGTCCGATCACCCCAGAAGATCGCAAGCAGCTGATCGCCCGGTCCGTGGTCGCTGGCACTTATGAGAAGGCGGTGGATCGCGAGTCGGCCTACGAGCAGCTCAAGGCGCGCGCTGGCGGCGGCGCGGCGATGCCCCAACCGAAGGGCGAAGCGACACCCGCCGGCAGCGCTGCCGCCCCGAGTGGCGGCGGCATCATGGACAGCCTGAGCGATATCCTGTTCGGTTCGACCGGGCCGCGTGGCGGTCGCCGTGAAGGCGTGGTCGAGGCGGCCGCCAAGAGCGCGGCGCGTTCGGTCGGCTCGTCGCTCGCGCGCGAGATCACGCGCGGCATGCTCGGCGGGATCCTCGGCGGCAAGCGCCGCTGAGGCGGAAAGACTCCTGCGCGGGCGTTATTGCACGGTCGCTGCGGCGCGGTCGCCGCGCGCGCGTCCTGCACGACCAGGTGCACGAACTGCAGCTTCGACACCACCGATCGTGCCATCACGAATGGATAGAGGTCGGCCTGCCATCTCGATCCAGCCGTTGAGCAGGCGCAGGAAGCGCTTCGCGTCCGCGTCGTCCGGATCGTAGAGACGGGGTCCGCGCGCGGATGCCGCGGCGCCTCGCGTCCCTTCCAGGACGTCGACATCAGCCCGGCGACCAGGTCGTAGAGATTGTCGAACTTGGACTCTTGTATTGAATTTTGGCAGCGCGGTTTCGCACACTGCCACACCCGTCCGCTGCCGACCTCGATCGATCAGCGCTCGATCGGACCCTTCCAGTCGAGCCCGCGGCGCTCCGCCATGCTGCGACCGATTTCCCCCCACTCGGGCGCGAGCAGCAGACGCTTCAATGCCGGTAGCAGCATCGTTTCCTCGTCGACGATGTGGCGGTCATAGCCGTCGGCAAATTCGCCGACAGCGTCTTCGTCGAGCTCGACGTACTCGCCGGCGCTGATCCGGGCGAGCGCGCCGTCGAGTCCGCGCCAACGTTCCGCCATCGTCAGGTGTTCGCGCTCCACCCGCTCGAGGACCTCGAGCACGGCGCGTTCCTGCTCGCCGCAGCGCTGGTGCAGAAGCGGGAACAGGTCGACCTCCTCGTCCTCGTGATGGCGCGGCGCGGCCTCGTTGAAGTAGCGGCGGATCGATACCGCGGCGAGTTGCGCCTCCTCGTCGGGGCCTGAATGCTGAAGATGGCGCCGCAGCCGTTCCAGCAGCGCGGCAAAGCGCCGAACCCGCTGGTGGCAGGCGAGCCACATCTCGATGGGTTCGTCGAAACCTGCCCCAGGACTCTGGAAGGCGATCGTGCTTCTCATGTACGCCCGTCAGGCAAAGAAGACACCAAAGAAACCCCAGGGATTCCGGGTCAGCGCAACGCTGACGATATACGCATAGCAGGCAAGCGCGGCGACGAAGGCGACCGCACGTTGCCGCGGCAGGCGGCCGCGCTTCAGCGCGATCGTTCCCAGCCCGATGTAGAGGGGAAGTGCGACGATCTTCGCTGCGAGCCAGGGCAGCGCGAGCGGACTCGCCTGCTGCAGGCAGGCCAGCGCGATCGCGCTCACGAGGAGAACCGTGTCGACGACGTGCGGCCCGACTCGCACCCACGCCGGGCGCGCCCGGCCGGGCGCCAGCAGCGCGTAGCGCAGCACGAAACCGAGGCCGGAGATCGCGATGGCGCTGACGTGCAGGGTCTTGAGCAGCGCGTACAAGAGCAGCACCGCTAACCGGGCCGGCCGTCGGCCCGGGGCTTCAGCAAGAGTGGAAGATGGGTTGTGACCCAGGCGGCCCAGGTCACTGTCCACACGATCGCTGCCGCTGTCTCGAACATGCTGCCGGCGCCCTTTCCGATCGGGCTCGCAATGCGCAGCAGGGCCGCGGCCTGCAATAGCCAGAACAGGGCCCAGACCACGTTGTCTGCAACCAGTGTGATGCCGCCGTGACCGCGGATCACACGGGTCGCCATCGCGAACAGCATGCTGCCGAGCGTCGTCGTCGCGGTGCCGTGGAAGACCACCCAGCGCCGGGCCGTCCCAAGCTGGGTCAGGCCCCTTGGTGGGACGACGCCGCAGGCGTCCTGGGGGCCATCGAGCGTCTGGTCGTATGGTGGCACGAACGCGCCGACGTTGCGCACGAGGAGGAGCTCGCCCGGCCCTGCGCCGGTCAGCAGGTAAGGGACGATGCGCGAATCGTTGCAGCCGATGAACAGCGTCAGCGGCCGGCCGTCGTCGACCAGCTGCCGAAACTGCGCGCGATAGCGGGGGAACGCATCACGTTGAAAACGCCGCAGACGCTCGAGCGGTTCGTCGGGCATGCTCGCCCCCCTCGGCGACCTACTGCAGCAGCGGTGAAGCCGCAGCGTCGAGACTCACGCCCTCGAGCTGCGTCGCGCCCGCAAGCACCTGCAGGTACTGCCGCAGCGCAGTTGCAAACGTCTGCCGGTCGAGCGTCTGGCGAACCGCGTCGCGCACATCGTCATAGGCCGGTACCTTGCCCGGATCGCGCTCCAGCACTTCGACCACGTGGAGTCCGAAGCGGCTGCGCACCAGTCGCGGCAACACGCCGACCTCCGGGTGGCCGAAGATCTCGCGCGCAAATTCCGGCGCGCACTCCGCGGCCGTGAGCCAGCCGAGCGCGCCACCGTCGCTACCACTCGGGCAGTTCGACAACTGCGCGGCCGCGTCGACGAAGCGGTCAGCCTCGGCATGCGGGCGCGCCCGCAGATCGATCAGGCAGGCCTCGGCGCGCTTCCGCAGTGCGTCGAGGTCGACGCCTGGCGTGACCGCGAAAAGGATGTGTCGCAGGCGCGCGCGCTCGCCGTGCGCGAAGCGCGTCGGCCTGGCGGCGTGGTAACGGCGGCAGGTCTCGTCGTCCGGCGGTGGCCGCACGAGTTCGCGGTCGAGCAGCGCCTCGATGGCGGCCGCTGCCGCTTCGCTGATGGTGCCGCGCTCCGGTGGGGGATCGTCGGCGCCGAGGAGCCCCGCGCGGACCGCGGCCTGGCGCAGCAACTCGAGATGTGCGCGGATGCGCAGGTCCTCGGCCGTCAGCGCTTCGTCCGGCGCGGCGATTGCCACGCCACCGACGCGGGCGGGGGCGGCGGTCATGACGCGCGCTCGGGCAGGTTCTGCTCGGCCGGCACGTTCAGGCGTCGCGAACGCACGATCTGGTAGGGCCGGAACACGTAGACGATCGACGCCAGTCCGCTCCACACGTGGACCAGCCGGCTGAACGGCAGCAGCAGGAAGATCGTCATCCCGAGGACCATGTGAATCTTGAATGGCCACGCGATCTCGGTCAGCAGGTTGGCATCCGGCTGGAACGTGGCCACGCCCTGCAGGTAGGCCGAGAGAATCAGCATCGCATGTGCGTCGACGCGGTGCGCGTACGACAGCGGCAGCGTGATCAGCCCGAGCAGCAGCTGCACCCACAGAATGATCAGGATCGCCAGATCGGTGCGATGGCTGGTGAGCCGGATGCGCGGGTCGAACATGCGCCGGTGCAGCAGCATCGACAGGCCGATGAAGCACATCGTGCCGGCGATGCCTCCCGAAACGATCGCCATCAGCTGCTTGTGGGGCGCGCTGATGAAGGGCTCGTACACCCAGTGCGGCGTCAGCAGCCCGACCGTGTGCCCGAACAGCAGGAACAGGATGCCGATGTGGAACAGGTTGCTGCCCCAGCGCAGCTGCTTCGCGCGCAGCATCTGCGACGAGTCGCTCTTCCACGTGTACTGGTCGCGATCGAAGCGAGCGAGGCTGCCCATCAGGAAAAACGCCAGGCAGATGTACGGGTAGACGTTGAAGAAGAAGTCGTTGACGGTCTTCATGGCGTGCTCCTCAGGCGTCCGCGCGCTGCGGCGCGCGGGCCGGGCGGACGATGTGTACGGGCTGGGGCTCGCCCGGGTGCGACTGGCCGACGGAAGCACAGCCGCCGAACGCTTCCGGCTCTTCCCAGCTTTCGTCGAGCGGGGGTTCGGCAGCGAGCGGCACCCGCTCGGCGCGCTCACCGGCGAGATCGAGCACAGAGGCCAGCACGCTGGCGTACGGGCTGCCTCGCTCCAGCAGAGCGCTCATGATGGTGCGCACGATGTGCGCCGTTTCGCGCAGGAACTCGCGGGCCTGAAGTGGCGGCTGGGTGCTGGCAAACTCGAGCGCGACCGGCAGGTAGTCCGGCAGCTCGCCCGCCGCCATGAGGAGCCCAGTGCGCTCGTACGTCTGGGCGAGATCGATCATCGCTGGGCCGCGATCGCGGCTGTCGCCGTGCACATGCTCGAAAAGGTGCAGTGCGGTGCGGCGGCCGCGGTCGAATAGCTCGACGTATTCGGCCGCGGTGCGCAGCGGCGCGTCCGTAACGAGTTTGCGAACCAGCGCGTCGAGTTCGGCGAGCCGGCTGGCTGCGAGCGCGCCTTCGGCGTGCAGCGCCGTCTGAAGGTCTGCCGCCACGGCGCGCAGGCTGTCGTCCGGATAGCGCAGCAGCCAGGCCAGCGCGCGCAATGTATGCGCCATGAGTTTCGGAGTCGGATCGAGGATGCCCATGAGCTACACCGTCGCCTTGATCGGAATCGTCCGCTTCTTTTCGCTGCCGAACAGGCTCGTCTCGGAGACGCCCTCGCTGCAGCCGTTGCCGAACGAGAAGCCGCAGCCGCCGCGCACGTTGAACGCGTTCTCGGCGTACTCGCGGTGCGTCGTCGGGATGACGAAGCGGTCCTCGTAATTGGCGATTGCCATGATCCGGTACATGTCCTCGACCTCGGCCCGGTTGAGTCCCACCTTCGCAAGCACGTCGGGCTTGTCGACGCCGTCCACATGGCGGCCGCGCATGAAGACGCGCATCGCCATCATCCGTTCGAGAGCACGCACGACCGGTTCCTCGTCGCCCGCGGTCAGCAGGTTGGCGAGGTACTTCACCGGAATGCGCAGGCTGCGCACGTCGGGCAGTTCGCCGTTCATGCCGATTTCGCCCGCCTGGGCGCGCGCCGTCACCGGTGACAGCGGCGGGATGTACCAGACCATTGGCAGCGTTCGGTACTCGGGATGCAGCGGCAGGGCGACGCGCCAGTCGACCGCCATCTTGTAGACGGGCGAAGTCTTCGCCGCTGCCAGCCACGCCTCGGGCACGCCGTCAGCGTGCGCCTGCTCGATGACGCGCGGATCGTGCGGATCGAGAAAGATGCCCAGCTGCGCAGAGTACAGGTTGCGGTCGTGCTCGGCGCTGGCGGCCTCCTCGATGCGGTCGGCGTCGTAGAGCAGCACGCCGAGGTAGCGGATGCGTCCGACGCAGGTCTCCGAGCACACCGTCGGCTGACCGGCCTCGATGCGCGGGTAGCAGAAGATGCACTTTTCGGCCTTGCCGCTCTTCCAGTTGTAGTAGATCTTCTTGTACGGGCAGCCCGAAACGCACATGCGCCAGCCGCGGCACTTGTCCTGGTCGATCAGCACGATGCCGTCCTCCTCGCGCTTGTAGATCGACCCCGACGGGCAGCTCGCGACGCACGCCGGGTTCAGGCAATGCTCGCAAAGCCGCGGCAGATACATCATGAAGGTGTTCTCGAACTGGCCGTAGATCTCCTTCTGGATGTCGTCGAAGTTGCGGTCCTTGCTGCGCTTGGAAAACTCGCCGCCGAGGATCTCCTCCCAGTTCGGGCCCCACTCGATCTTTTCCATCCGCTGGCCGGTGATCAGCGAACGCGGCCGTGCAGTCGGCGCCGCTTTCATCTCGGGTGCCGAGTGCAGGTGGTCGTAGTCGAACGTGAAAGGCTCGTAGTAGTCGTCGATCTCCGGCAGGTTCGGATTGGCGAAGATCTTCATCAGCAGCTGCCACTTGCCGCCCTGGCGCGGCACGATCGAGCCGTCGGGCCTGCGGACCCAGCCGCCGTTCCACTTGTCCTGGTTCTCCCATTCCTTCGGGTAGCCGATGCCGGGCTTGGTCTCGACGTTGTTGAACCAGGCGTACTCCACACCCGGCCGGCTGGTCCAGACGTTCTTGCAGGTTACGGAGCAGGTGTGGCAGCCGATGCACTTGTCGAGATTGAGCACCATGCCGATCTGTGCGCGCACTTTCATCTTCAGACTCCTTCGCGGTCGGCGTGGGTTACGGGTTTTCGCCCTGGGACTGGTACGCCTTCGCGAGATAGTCATCGCGCGGTGTGTCGAGCCAGTCGACCTTCTTCATCTTGCGCACGACGACGAACTCGTCGCGGTTGGTGCCGATCGTCCCGTAGTAGTTGAACCCGTATGACAGCTGTGCATAGCCGCCGATCATGTGCGTCGGCTTGGTGACGATGCGCGTCACCGAGTTGTGGATTCCGCCGCGCACGCCGGTGATCTCGCTGCCCGGCGTATTGATGATCTTTTCCTGCGCGTGGTACATCATCGTCATCCCCGGCTTCACGCGTTGGCTGACGACCGCGCGCGCGGCGATCGCGCCATTGATGTTGAAGACCTCGATCCAGTCGTTGTCCTCGATTCCCGCCTTCTTCGCGTCGTCTTCCGACAGCCAGACCACCGGGCCGCCGCGATTCAGCGTCAGCATCATCAGGTTGTCGCTGTAGGTGGAGTGGATGCCCCACTTCTGGTGCGGCGTGATGAAGTTGAGCAGGATCTCCGGGTTGCCGTTCGGCTTGATGTTGTGGATGTCCGAGGTGGTCTTCAGGTCCACCGGCGGGCGGTAGCTCGAGAAGCCTTCGCCGAAGGCGATCATCCACGGGTGGTCCTGGTAGAACTGCTGGCGCCCGGTGAGCGTGCGCCACGGGATCAGCTCGTGCACGTTGGTGTAGCCGGCGTTATAGGAAACTTTCTCGCTTTCAAGGCCGGACCATGTCGGCGAACTGATGATCTTGCGCGGCTGCGCCAGCACGTCGCGATAGCGGATCTTCTCGTCCTCGCGGTGCAGCGCCAGGTGCGCGTGCTCGCGGCCCGTCGCCTTCGACAGCGCCTGCCAGGCCTTCACCGCCACGTGCCCATTCGTTTCCGGTGCGAGCTGCAGGATCACCTCGCAGGCGTCGACGTCGCTGACGATGCGCGGCCGTCCGTCCTCGTCGACACCGTTGAGTTCGCCGAGCTGCTGCACTTCGGTCTGCGTGTTCCAGGCGATGCCCTTGCCGCCGTTGCCGACCTTGCCCATCAGCGGGCCCAGCGACGTGAAGCGCCTATACACGTTGGGATAGTCGCGCTCGACGACGGCGATCTGCGGCGCGGTCTTGCCCGGCACCAGGTCGCACTCGCCCTTCTTCCAATCCTTCACTTCGAACGGCTGGGCGAGCTCGGCCGGCGTGTCGTGCATCAGCGGTGTCAGCACGACCTCCTTCTCGACGCCGAGGTGCCCGACACAGACCTCGGAAAACGCCTTCGCGAAGCCCTTGTAGATCTCCCAGTCCGAGCGCGAGTGCCACACCGGGTCGACCGCAGCCGACAGCGGGTGGATGAACGGATGCATGTCGCTGGTGTTGAGGTCGTTCTTCTCGTACCAGCTCGCGGTCGGCAGCACGATGTCCGAGTACAGACAGGTCGTGCTCATCCGGAAATCGAGCGTGACCAGCAGATCGAGCTTGCCTATGGGCGCCTGCTCATGCCATTTCACTTCGGTGGGCTTCGCATCCTGCGGACCGAGGTCCTTGCCCTGCACGCCGCTCTCGGTGCCGAGCAGGTGCTTGCAGAAATATTCGTGGCCCTTGCCGCTCGAACCCAGCAGGTTGGAACGCCAGACGAACAGGTTGCGTGGCCAGTTGGCCGGCGCATCCGGATCCTCGCAGCTCATCGAGAGCGAGCCGTCCTTCAGCGCCTTGACGACGTAGTCCTTGGGCTCCATGCCGGCGGCCGCGGCGTCCTTCGCGACGCGCAGCGGATTGGTCGCGAGCTGGGGCGCGCTCGGCAGCCAGCCCATGCGCTCGGCGCGCACGTTGTAGTCGATCAGGCTGCCACCGAAGACCGACTTGTCGGCGAGCGGCGACAGCACTTCGTCGACCCCGAGCTTCTCGTAGCGCCACTGGTCGGTGTGCGCGTAGAAGAAGCTCGTGGAGTTCTGCTGTCGCGGCGGGCGGATCCAGTCGAGCGCGAACGCCAGCGCGGTCCAGCCAGTCTGCGGCCGCAGCTTCTCCTGTCCGACATAGTGCGCCCAGCCGCCACCCGACTGGCCGACACAGCCGCACAGCATCAGCAGGTTGATCACTCCGCGGTAATTCATGTCGGAGTGGTACCAGTGATTCATCGCCGCGCCGACGATGATCATCGACTTGCCGTGCGTCTTGTCGGCGTTGTCGGCGAACTGGCGCGCGATCGTGATCACCTGGTCGCGCGGCACGCCGGTGATCTTATCCTGCCAGGCCGGTGTGTACGGGTAGTCGTCGCCGTAGTCCTTCGCGCCGGATCCGAGGCCGCGGTCGATGCCGTACTGCGCGGCCTGCAGGTCGAACACGGTGGCGACGAGCGCTTCGCCGTCGGCGAGCGCAAGCCGCATGGCGGGAACGCGTGCGAGATTCAGGTCGCCGTCGCGCTTGCTGTTCGGGAAGTGCGGCGTCTCGATTCCCGCGAAGTACGGGAACGCGACCTCGACCACCTCGTGCGCCTGCTGTGCCGCTCCGTCGGCGTTTTCCAGCACCGAGAGCTTCAGCTTGACGTCAGCGCCGTGCCCAGCCTCCTTGGCCTCGAGGTTCCATTTCCCCGCATCGTCGCGACCCTCGGGGCCCCAGCGGAAGCCGATCGAGCCGTTTGGCAGGACCACCTTGCCGGTCGAGTCGTAGGCGACCGTCTTCCAGTCAGCGTTGTTGGTCTGGCCCAGCTTGCCATCGACTTCGCTGGCGCGCAGATACCGGTCGGGCGCGAGCACGGTGCGGCCGTCGGCGAGCGTCTGTTTCTTCAGTCGTATCAGCAGCGGTAAATCGGTATAGCGGCGGGCGTAGTCATCGAAGTAAGCGGAGCGCTTGCTGAAATAGAACTCCTTCAGCACGACATGACCCATCGCCATCGCGAGCGCGGCGTCGGTGCCCTGCTTCGGATGCATCCATAGGTCCGCGAGCTTCGCGACCTCGGAGTAATCAGGCGTGACCGCGACGGTCTTCGCGCCCTTGTAGCGGACCTCGGTGAAGAAGTGCGCGTCAGGCGTGCGGGTCTGCGGAACGTTGCTGCCCCAGGCGATGATGAACGTCGAGTTGTACCAGTCGGCGGATTCCGGCACGTCGGTCTGCTCGCCCCAGATCTGGGGCGAAGCCGGCGGCAAATCGCAGTACCAGTCGTAGAA
>Ga0335084_10001893_pt1 | contig 19865 bp, 19 predicted proteins | sample Lox_Sample_44_FD_206721 | JGI IMG/M metagenome (GOLD analysis project Ga0335084, IMG submission 206721) | Soil microbial communities from Loxahatchee National Wildlife Refuge, Florida, United States - Lox_Sample_4.4 | ecosystem: Environmental > Terrestrial > Soil > Wetlands | place: USA...
CACGGCCGCGACCGTCGCCGCACCCGAAGGCTCCACCGCGAGGCGGCATTCACGCCACAGAAAGTGCATGGCTTCGCGCAGGCTGTCATCATCGACCAGCGCGACCCCGGCGAGCCGCTGCCGGTCATACATGAGCTCCTGGAACGGAATCTCCCCCACGCCAAGTGTGATCAATCCATCAGCCAGGCTCGCCGTGCGCTCGAGCCGCGTCGGCCGCCCCTGCGCGAGCGACTGCTGGAGCTTGGGCGCGCCACTCGGCTCGACGCCCCACACGCGCGCCGTGCTGCGCGCGGCGCGCAGCCCCACCACGACGCCAGAAATCAATCCGCCTCCGCCCACGGGCGCGACGACGGTCCCCACGTCCGGCAGATCCTGGACGATCTCGAGCGCGACCGTCGCCTGACCAGCCACGATATCGGGGTGGTCGAACGGTGGAATGATCGCCAGCGCGTCGCGCGCGGCGATGGCCTCCGCCACGCGCTGGCGATCGTCGGAGGTGCGGCCGGCGAGCACGACTTCGCCACCCCAGCGCTCGACCCCCGTCTTTTTGATCGACGGCACGGTTTCCGGCATGACGATCACCGCTCGTAATCCCAGGTAGCGGGCGGCGTACGCGACCGCCTGACCGTGATTCCCGCTCGAGTACGTGATCACACCGGGGCGGCGCACTGGCTCCGGGAGCAGCCGAATCGCGTTGTAGGCGCCGCGGATCTTGAACGCGCCCATCGGCTGCAGGTTCTCGAGCTTGAGATACGCGCCGAGCGCATCCACATAGAGGAGCGGCGTGCGGACCGCGACCCCGCACAACGCTTCCCGGGCGTCTTCGACTCTTGCTGCGTCGATCACCTATTTCTTCTTGTTGCCGGCCGGCTTCGCGGGTCGGGCTGCGGCCTCCTCCTCGGTCTCGTCCTCGCCCGATTCCTCGTCTTCTTCCTTCACCACACGCGCCACATCCACCACCATGTCGCCTTGGCCCAGGTTCATGACGCGTACGCCCTGCGTATTGCGGCCCGAGATCCGAATGCCGTCCACCGGAACCCGGATCATGATCCCTTTCTTCGTGATCATCATGAGCTCGTCCTCGGGCAGGACTTCCTTCAGCGCGATCACGTCGCCGGTCTTGTCGCTGCGCTTGAGCGTGATGATACCGCGGCCGCCGCGGTGCTGCACGCGGTACTCATCCAGCTCGGAGCGCTTCCCCAATCCCTTTTCCGTGACCGTGAGGAGCGTGCATGGCCGCCGCACCACCACGAGGGCGATCACCTGGTCTTTCTTGTCCAGCTCGATCCCCTTCACGCCCGTCGCGGTCCGGCCCATGTCCCGCACGTCCTTCTCGTGAAACCGGATGCTCATGCCGTGGCTCGTGGCGAGCACGATGTCGTTCGAGCCGTCCGTGACCTGCACATCGATCAGCTCGTTCCCCGGCTCGATGTTCATCGCCCGGATGCCCACCGAGCGCGGGTTTCCGAACTCGGACAATACCGTCTTCTTAACCGTTCCATCCTTGCTCGCGAAGAACAGGAACTTGTCTTCCGAGAATTCCCGGACCGGCACGAGGGCCGCGAGTCGCTCGTCCGGTTTCATCGCGATGCAGCTGACGATCGGCTTGCCGCGGGCGGCGCGGGCCGCCTGAGGAATCTCATGCACCTTGAGCCAGTAGCATTGGCCGCTGGTCGTGAAGAACATCAGGTAGTCGTGCGTCGAGGCGATGAACAGATGCTCGACCCAGTCGTCTTCCTTCGTCTGCGCCGCCGTCACGCCCCGGCCGCCGCGGCGCTGGCGGCGGTACGCCGACACCGGCAGCCGCTTGATGTAACCCAGGTGCGAGACGGTGATCACCATGTCTTCCTCGGCGATCAGGTCTTCGATCGAAAATTCCCCCTGATCCGCCACGATCTCGGTCCGCCGGTCGTCGCCGAATGCGCCGGCGAGCTCGCTGAGCTCCTCCTTGAGGATCTTCATGCGCCGGGGCTTCGAGGCGAGGATCTCCTTGCACTCCTTGATGAACTTCCGCACTTCCTTCAACTCGTCTTCGAGCTTGGTGATCTCGAGTGCCGTGAGCCGCGCCAGGCGCATGTTGAGAATTTCCGCCGACTGCCGCTCCGACAGCTTGAACCGCTTGCGCAGCGCCGCGTCCGCCGTCGGGGTGTCCTTCGATTTCCGAATGATCCGCACGACCTCGTCGATATGGTCGACCGCGATCTTCAGGCCTTCGAGGATGTGCTGGCGTTCTTCGGCCCGCGCGAGCTCGAACTGCGTCCGGCGCGTGATCACGGTGTGGCGGTGCTCGATGAAGTGCTGCAACAGCTCCTTCAGATCCATCTCACGCGGTGCGCCGTCCACGAGCGCGAGCATGATCGCGCCGAACGTGACCTGCATCTGCGTGCGCGTGTAGAGCTGGTTGAGCACTACCAACGGGACCGCGTCGCGCTTCAGCTCGATGACGACGCGCACCCCTTCGCGGTCCGTCTCGTTCCGGAGATCACTAATGCCGTCGAGCTTCTTGTCGAGCACCAGATCGCGGATCTGCTCGATGACGCGCTCGGGCGCGACCTGGTACGGAAACTCGGTGACGACGATCTGCTGCTTGCCCGTCGATTCGCGCTCCTCCACCGTCGCCCGCGCCCGAAGCACGATCCGGCCGCGGCCCTTCTCGTAGCACTCCTTGATGCCGTCGCGGCCGTAGATGATCCCGCCCGTCGGAAAATCGGGACCCTTGATGAACTTTCGCAGATCCTTGACGGTGGCGCTGGGGTGGTCGACGAGGTGATTGAGGGCTTGAACCGTCTCGCCGAGGTTGTGCGGCGGGATGTTCGTCGCCATGCCCACGGCGATGCCGGCGGAGCCGTTGACGATGAGATTCGGGAGGCGCGAGGGAAGCACGACCGGCTCCTGCAGCCGGCCGTCGAAATTGGGGACGAAATCGACCGTGCTCTTGTCGATGTCCCCGAGCGTCGTCATCGCGACCCGCGTGAGGCGGGCTTCCGTGTAGCGGTAGGCCGCCGGCGAGTCGCCATCCACCGAACCGAAGTTTCCCTGCCCGTCGATCAGGGGATAGCGGAGTGAAAACTCCTGCACCATGCGGACCAGCGAGTCGTACACGGCAACGTCGCCGTGCGGGTGGTACTTGCCCAGGACGTCGCCCACCACGGTCGCGCTCTTCTTGTGCGGCCGGCCCGGCACGAGCCCCAGCTCGTGCATCGCGTAGAGGATCCGCCGGTGCACCGGCTTGAGGCCGTCGCGCACATCGGGCAACGCCCGCTGCACGATGACGCTCATCGAGTAGTCGAGGAACGACTCCTTCATTTCGTCTTCGATGAGGCGCGGCAGAATGCGTTCGCGAACGTTCGGTGCGGTCATCGGGGGGTATCCTGGCGGACGGGACGGTTCATCCTAAGTAGCGGCAATTTAAATACTTAGACTGATTGAGGCAACAGCGCCGAGCTGCTTTATCGCCGCTTGGTCAAGCGGCTCGATCTTCCCGGCACTCCACGTGGAGGTCACGATGCAAGCCAAACTATTGCGCGGGCCGTTGCTGCTCCTGTTGTATCAGGCCGTTCCCGTTCAAGCGGCGCGCGATTCGCTGGGGCGTCATCGCATTGCGGTTGGCTACGGCATGGGACAGTGGGAGCACGAAGTTTTCAACTGCAACGGCGAATTCGTGAGGTCCGCGAAGATTCCCTATCACTCCGCCGGTCTCGAGATCGACGAGTGGATGACTCCGCGGTTCCGCATCACCGGATTCGGCGGCACGTATCGGCCCACAGTGGACGCCGACACGCCCGACTACGCCGGACCGTTCGGCGGAGCACAAGCGGCGTTCGAAGGACAGCACTTCGGGATCGGAGTTGGTTTCACTCACCTGTCGGGCTCCGACGGCGGGACGGCACCATCGGTCTACCTCCGCGGCGGCAACCTCGATGGCGTGCACTTTCGGACGGACTTCTTGCCGCCCACCGCGACACTCGGTTCGATCGGGATGGCGCGCATCGGCGCGGGGTTCGGGGACGGGCACCTGCGCCGGACGAGCGGATTTCTGGGCATCGCGCTGGGACCATACAGTGACAAGGCGGCACTCACAGGATCGATCCGATTCTTCATCGCCAATGGCCTCGCCGTGCAAGCAGATGGCATCGTGGGACCCGGGCGGCAGTACGGACAGGGAGGAGCCGCGCTGGCGCTGCGGTACGATTTTGGCCGATGACCGCTGCGCGATTCAGCTGCCCACGACGATGGTGATTTTGCCGATCTGCTCGGCCTGTGCGAGCCGTTCCAACGCCGCGCGGGCATCCTGCAGCGAATACTCGCGGTCGAGCACCGGTCGCAGCCGCCCGTTTGCAAGCTCGCTCACGATGGCCGCGTACTCGGCGGCGTTGCCCATGGTCGATCCCAGGATCGTGTACTGATTCCAGAACAGCCGGCGGGCGTCGGTCACGACGTACGGGCCCGACGTGGCGCCGCAGGTGACGAGCCTGCCTTTCTTGCCGAGGGCCCGCAACGACGTCTCCCACGTGGCTTCCCCGACGCTATCCACGACGACGTCGGCTCCGCGCCCCTCGGTGAACCGGCGAACTTCGGACGCCACCTGTTGCGAACGATGATTGAGGGTGAGCGTCGCGCCGAGCGCGCGGGCCCGCTCGAGCTTCGCATCACTCGACGAGGTCACGACGGTTCGCGCGCCGAGCTGATGCGAGATCGCCAGTGCGGCCAGCGACACGCCGCTGCCGATGCCCCAGATCAGCACCGTCTCGCCCGCGGTGAGAGCCGCGCGAGTAACGAGCATGCGCCAGGCGGTCAGTGTGACGAGAGAGAACGCGGCGGCTTCGGACCACGACAACGATGGCTCGAGAACCGGCACGCGGGTCACGTTCCGCTCGGGAACCACGACATACTCGGCGATGGTGCCGGGCAGGTGCTCTCCCAGCAAGCGATAGTTGACGCAGAGCGAATGTTCGCCCGCGCGGCAGTATGCGCAGCTGTAATCCGAAATGCCGGGGTTGATCATGACCTCGTCCCCGGTCTTTATCGACCGCACGCCGCTGCCGACCTGGTCCACGACCCCGGCACCGTCGGCGCCGAGGACGTGGGGAAAATGGCGGGCACTCGGCAAGCCACGGACCACAAACAGGTCGAGATGATTGAGAGCGGCAGAACGAATCCGGACCCGAACCTCTTCCGGGCCGGGGTGCGGATCGGGAAGCTCGGCGAGATGAACCTGATCGAGATCTCCGGGACCAGCGACTACGCAGGCGCGCATACGGTCCCGGAGGGCGTCAGGGCATGAAAGCCGGGATGAGCTGCTGTTCGGCGCCGGTCGTCGTGATGGGGACGGCAGCACTCCCGGTCGTGAGCGCCTGAATGTAGAGCCGTGCCGGCCCCTTGCTCCCGGGGGCGGTCGCGAGCAGCGCGAGCAGGTCACCGCCGGGCGCCGCCGCAAAGTCGCTGATCGAGAGCTCGGTGCCAGTTACCGGGCTCACTCTTCCGGTCGTAAGCTCCGCGCGCATGACCTGCGAGACGGTGCGTCCGCCTTCCTTCCCCTGCACCAGATAAAACAGCGAGCCATCCCGCAGAAATCTCGGGGCCAGGCTCTTGAAGTTGCCGGAGCTGCGGGTGAATTCCCGCTGATTCGTGCCGTCTTTCGCCATGAGCCAGATGTTCGTCGAGCCATCCCGCGTGGACGCAAATGCAATGATCTCGCCATCGGGCGAGACGGTGGGCTGCATGCTGCCGGAGCCCTGCGTGAGCTGCACTGGAGCCCCCCCGGTCTGGAGCGACTGCGTCCAGATTTGCGGTATTCCCGCTCCACCGCGGTCGGACTGGAAGATGATGGCACTCAGGTCGGGCAGAAATTGCGGGCGGTTGTCATTGCCTGAGCCCGTGGTCACGCGCACCGGATTGCCGCCGTCCGCATCCATGACATAGATGCCGCGTGCCGCCGCGAAGGCGATGCGCGAACCATCGGGGGAGAACGCCGGGTCGGTCGCGCTCAGCGTGTCCTCGCTGACACGGCGCCACTGGGTCAGTGTGCCGCGTTCGGCGGCGAAGAGCTGAAACCGCGATCCCGCCCGCGTGCTGGGCATCACGATCTCGCCCTGCACGAACACATCCACCGTTCCCCGTTTGCCTCCGGGTGCGGTTGCCACCGCTCGCGCGCGCCCGTAGGAGACGGCCGTGATCACCCCGCTGTCGTTCGCGGTCGCGACCTGGGGATTCTCGGACGTCCACGTGAGTCCGGTCGCCGGGCCGATGACGGTGCTCGAATCCATGTACGTTGCGCGTACCGCGATCCGACGGTTCAGCGACAGGCCCACCCGTGCGACCGACAGCCGCACGCCCGCCGCGATGACGCGGACATTCCACGTGACCGCGAGACCGGCTCCCGGCCCGCGCACGACGAGCTGTGTCTGACCGGCTTTCCTGCCCGTGAGCATTCCGGAAGCGGCGTCGTAGGACGCAATCGCCGTGTCCGCGACGGACCATTGCAGCGGGGCATCGGCGACGGGAGTCCGATCGGCGGCGAGCGCTTGCGCTTCGAATTTTCCGGTACCCTGTATCGGCAGGAGCACCTCATCCTGCCATTTGGGTCGCACCGCGAGCAGCTCGACCGGTCGATGCACGACCACGTCGATCGTCTTGGTCTGCAAGAACCCCGATACCGTAACGGTCGTGCGGCCGGGTCCGACACCAGTCACCACGCCCGTCAGCGACACGCGCGCGACGGTGGGATCGGCCGTGTTCCATTGCAGGGTCAAGGGGCTCACGCCACGCGCTCCCTGCGTGGGCACGATCACGTGGAGCGTGTCCGACACTCCGGGTCCGATGGCGATTGCGGCGCCCTCGCGGAGGGCGAGGTCGGCCTGCTGCACCACCACCGGCGCGGTGGCCGTCAGCCCGGCCGCGCTCGTAAGCTGGATCGTGCCCTGACCCGGAGAGAGGGCGACCACGACGCCGTTCCCGTCGACACTCGCAATCTCGGGGCGCAGCGACTTCCAGGTAACCGCGAGCGGCGCGGCTGCGGTCCCATCATCCTTCAAGGCGCGCGGCGACGCACGGATGTTTTCGGATGGTTGGAGATAGATCGTCGGGGGCTCGATGCGCAGCACGCTCGCGGCCCCCGTGCCGGAAGGCTGCCCCGCCAGCGAGCCGTCGGAAGGCGGTGGAGTCTGCACGCCCGTCGTGGTGGAAGTCTGCGGAGCACTTCCTCCCACCACCTGGACCGCGGCGGTGCCGCGTTTGTTGCCGACCCGCGCGTCGATGATTGCGACGCCATTCGCGAGCCCGGTTACCGTGCCGTTATTGTCGACCTTCGCGACCTGAAGATTGTTGGATGACCAGAGCACCCGCACGGTGGGAATGACGTTGCCGGCGCGGTCGAATGCTGTGGCCAAGAGGCCCATGCGCTCTCCCGCCTTGAGGGTGATCGACGGGGGAGCGACCTGGACCTCGGTGACATTTTGCCCGCGCGCGGTTTGCGGCGCGAGCGCGACAACAAGGCCCAGTGCAGCGAGACCCCGTTGTACGCCACACGGGAGCGCCATAGCGGCGCGAAGCTAAGGTCCCGTAAACGCTTTTGTCAAGCTAACTTGTCACGTCCGAGCTTACAGGTCGGCAAATATTCGGGTGCCCTTTCATCTCACTTGCGCCGCACCGGTCCCAAGGTAAGCTATAGGCCACGTTTACCGACCATCCTCGTGAGGAGATATCCGATGCTCGAGCAGACCGACTTCTCGGAGAGTGGCTGGACCGGCCCCGGCATGCTGGAGCCGATGCTTCCATCGACACCGTCTCAGCCGAGTGCGCCGATGCCGGCGCCGATGGGCGGCGACGAGGAAGAGGAGAGCATGAGCTCCCGGCCCGCGCGTCGTCGTGCCCCGGCCAAAAAGAAGAAGCCGGCACGAGCCAAGGCCAAGAAAGCCAAGGCCAAGAAGAAGAGTGCAGCGAAGTCGAAGTCCAAGTCGAAGTCGCGCGGCAAGGCGAAACGCAAGCCGGCGCGCCGCCGCCGCCGCCGCTAGTTCCGGCCCGCCGGATTCACCGCGGATTCGCGCCCCGAGTCCATGCGTTCGAGCGCTCGGGGCGCGTTCGCGTTTTTGCCCTCTCAGTTGTCCTCGCCGCCGCGTGCGCCTGCGCCGCATCCTCCGACACCGCGGCGAGTCCGAAGTACGACATCATTCTGCGCGGCGGCTGGATCGTGGACGGCAGCGGCAATCCGCGCGTTCGCGGCGACGTCGCCCTCTCCCAGGACCGGATCGGTGCCGTCGGGTTTCTCGGCTCGGCCGGCGCGCGGGAAACACTCGATGTCTCCGGCCTGATCGTCGCCCCGGGGTTCATCGACATGATGGGCCAGTCAGAGATCAACCTGCTCGTCGACAATCGCGATTTCAGCAAGGTGACTCAGGGGATCACGACGGAAGTCACGGGTGAGGGCAATTCCGTCGCCCCGCTGACCGACGCGCTCGCGGCCGACGATTCAGGCTTGATGCGCAAATATCACTACCGTGAGGACTGGCGCGATCTCAATGGCTACTTCGCGCATTTCACACGCACCCGCTCGATCGTGAATCTCGCGACGTTCGTCGGCGCCACGCAGGTGCGCGAGGCGGTGATCGGTCACGCCGACCGGCGCGCAACGCCCGCGGAGCTCGCGCACATGTGCGCCATCGTGGACTCGCTGATGGAGCAAGGGGCGCTCGGCATTTCCACCGCCCTCGAGTACGCGCCCGCGAGCTACGCTCCCACCGAGGAACTCATCGCGCTCGCCCGCGCGGCGCGGCGCCACGGCGGGATCTACGCCACGCACATGCGCAGTGAAGGACTCAAGATCGATGCCGCGCTCGATGAGACGTTTCGTATCGCGCGCGAGGCGCAGATCCCCGCGGAAATCTTTCACCTCAAGGTGTCGGGGCGCGGCAGCCAGGGACGCATGGCTCACGTGCTCGCGCGAATCGACTCGGCCCGGGCGGCGGGGCTCGATATCACCGCCGATCAATATCCCTACATCGCTGCGATGACATCGCTCGACGCCGCCGTGCCCACGTGGGCGGAGCGCGGCGGCATGGATTCGCTGCTCGTCCGGCTGCGCGATGCGGCGACCCGTGCGCGGCTGCGGCGCGAAATGCTCACGCCGCCTCCCGGCACCGAAGGCTTTTACCATGAAGCGGGTGGAGCGGCCGGAATCTTGATCACCGGTGTCTTTCAAGACTCGCTGCGGGCGCTGCAAGGGAGGCGCCTCGATGAGATTGCGAATTCACGACACCGCGATCCGGTGGAGATGCTGTTCGATATCCTGCTGGCGGAGAACGGCGAGCGCACCGATGCGGTGTATTTCGTCATGAGCGAGCCGGACGTGCAGCTGGCGTTGCGCGCGTGGTGGGTGGCCGTGAACACCGACGCGAACGGCGTCGCGCCCGACGGCCCGTTTGCCGCGCAAAGCACGCATCCCCGTGCGTACGGAAGCTTTACGCGTATCCTCGGGCACTACGTACGCGAGCTCAAGCTCTTTCCGCTCGAGTTCGCGGTGCGGAAGATGACGTCCCTCCCGGCGCAGCGTGTCGGCCTCGCTGACCGCGGGCTCGTGCGTCCCGGGATGTTCGCGGACCTCACGATCTTCGACCCCCGAACGGTGGCCGACCGCGCTACGTTCGAGCGCCCACATCAGGCATCCGCGGGTATCAGCTACGTCTTCGTCAATGGCGAACTCGTCTCGCGTGATGGCGTACTAACGAATGCCCGGCCGGGCCGCGCGCTGCGCGGTGCCGGATATATCCCTTCACCCCCCTGACCATGCCCCCTGTCCCCCGGCTGACCGCGCTTTCACACGGCGCAGGCTGAGCCTGTAAACTCGGCCCTGCCGAGTTGGCGCAGGTCTTGCGCCATGTGCCGGTCGCGACGGATCCGCGGATCCTCGTCGACGCCGCCACGCGCGATGATGCAGCCGTGTTTCAGCTGACGGCGGATCGGGCAATCGTGGCGACGGTGGATTTTTTCACGCCGATCGTCGACTCTGCCTATGACTTCGGCCGCATCGCGGCCGCCAACGCGTTCTCCGATGTCTACGCCATGGGGGCGACCCCGTTGTTCGCGTTGAGCATCGTAGGCTGGCCCCGCGACACGCTGCCACTCGATCTGCTGGGAGACGTCATCCGGGGGGCGGCGGATATCACCCGTGAAGCCGGCGCGTTCATCCTGGGCGGCCATTCGGTCGATGACCCGGAACCGAAGTACGGCATGGCCGCAATCGGGGAGGTTCGCCCGGACCGGATCATGACGAACGCCGGAGCGCAGGCCGGCGACCTCCTGGTGCTCACGAAACCGCTCGGCACCGGTGTGCTGGCCACTGCGTTGAAACGGGATCTCCTTCCCGAATCAGAGCTCGCACAAGCGGTGGCGGTCATGACCACGCTCAATGCCGGAGCCGCGCGCGCCATGCTCCGTGTCGGAGTGCACGCAGCGACCGACGTCACCGGATTCGGACTGCTGGGTCATCTGCGGACCCTGCTCGAGGCGAGTGGCGCGGCGGCGACGATCACGAGCGACGCGGTCCCGCTCTTGCCGCGGGCCCTGGAGATGACGGATCAGGGCGCGATTCCGGGGGGCACACGGCGCAATCAGGAAAGCCAGGCCGATGCGGTGCGGTTCGCCACGAGCGTGCCCGAAGCGGTCCGCGTCCTGCTCGCTGATGCACAAACGTCGGGCGGGCTATTGATTTCCGTCCCGGGAGACCGAATCGAGGAGTTGCAGACAGCACTCGAGCGCGAGCGCGCTCCGTCCGCGGCCGTGATCGGCAGGGTGATTCGAGGCAAAGCGGGGCAGATCGAGGTAGTCTAGAGTGGTGAATCCAATTGAGGAGTTCCACGCGCTGACGCCGGACGCGCTCGATGCGCTGGAACGCGCCGTCCGCGAACGGCGGCGGGTAGCGCTGCGGCGCCGCGGGACCGAATATGTCGTCATTGCCGAGCGGCTCGACACGGCCGAGCGTGACGAAGCGCTCGAGGGACGACTGCCCATGACCGGCGAGGTCGTGCCGTTCCGGCTGCGCGAGCTCGAGTCGTTCACGGTGCTTCCCGGCTGAACCGGTGTTCACGCGTCTGCTCGTGGGCCTGGATGGGAGCGTTCGGGGCGACTCGGCGTTCGAACAGGCCGTGCTCCTGGCGGAGCGCTTTCACAGCACCGTAATCGTGGCGCATGTCCGCGAACCTGGCGACGCGGAGGCCGAGATGGACGCGATGCTCGAACGCGCGCGCATCCGGGTCGCCTCGGCGGGTCTCGACGTCGCGGTGGTCTCGCACCACGGCGCGCCCGCCACGGCACTCGCCATGCTGGCCAAGAGCGCCGACGCCGCGCTCGTAGGGCGCCAGGGCGTCGCCACAAGAGGCAGTGCGCTTGGCGCCACGGTGGGCTCGCTCATCCGGATCGCCGAAAGCTGCGTCGTGGTCTGCGCCGGCGCCGCGACGCCCATGCGCTCCTGTGCGGTCGTGTTCGATGGCCAGGATCCCAGCCGGCGAGCGCTCGAGCTGGCGGGTCGCTTCGCCAGCATCGCGGAGAGCACGGTTCACATCATCCACGCGACCGACGATCCCGCCGCCGGCGTTCAGGTCGTGGGCATCGCGGAAGCGGTGCTGTCGCTGCAGCGGGTGGCGTTCGTGACGCACGTCGAATCAGGCCGCCCGGGACGCGTGCTGCCGGACCTCGTCAAGCGGATTCGCTGCGACGCCCTGTTCGCGGGGGCACATCTCGCCAGGGGCGGGGGAGCGACGCTCACGTCCCACGCGGAGGAAATTCTGCAGGGCACAGACATTCCGTTCGTCATTCAACCCTGAATGGGCGCGCCCCCTCCAGTCGACGCGCGCCCGCGGATTCTGGTTCATGCGGACGAGAGCTGCCTCGGGAACGGACTCGAACCGCCGAACCCCGGCGGCAACGCGGCGCTGATCGAAGCGCGCGCGGGAGACAGCTTCGTCCGGTGGGACTTCTACGAGTGCTCACCGAATACGACCAATCAGAAGATGGCTTTGGCGGGCGCCATTGCGTCGCTCGAATGGGTTCGCCGCCGCTGGCAGCACGCCCTGGTCTTCTACGTTTCCGACTCGGAGTACCTGGTGAAGGGGAGCACGGAGTGGGTGAAGGCATGGCAGGCGCGCGGCTGGAAGCGGAAGGGCGGTGCGGTGGAGAACCTCGAGCTGTGGCAGAAGCTGGTGCAGGTCACCGCGGCGCATCAGGTGGAGTGGCGCTGGGTGCGCGGTCACGCCGGACATGCCAAGAACGAGTACGCGAACCATCTCGCCACGCGCGCCGCCGAGCGTCAGGAGCGATCCAACGGCCTCGTGCCATCGGGATTCGATTTCTGGCTCAGCAGCGAACGCCAGCTGGGCAAGTACGCGAACTACGACCCCGACCAGGAGCTCGATGAACGTCTTTAAGGACCATGTGCCCGCGAATACCCACCCACTGAACGTCCTTCCCGAAGGGGGCGTGGCACCGGCCGTCGATCGGATTCCATTGTACGAGGTGTACATGCGGATGGCCGAGGAGCTCGCCAAACGCTCCACCTGCGTGCGTCTCCAGGTGGGCACCGTCGTGACCGATCCACGACTCGAGAACGTGCTCGGGATCGGCTACAACGGAAACGCGCGAGGGTTGCCGAATCGCTGTGACTCCGCGGTCCCGGGGAGCTGCGGCTGTATCCACTCCGAGGTGAATGCCCTCGTCAAGGCGCCTGGAAGTGTGCGCGACAAGGTCGTGTTCATCAGCGCATCGCCTTGCGTCGGCTGTGCCAAGCTCATCATCAACTCCGGCGTGAGTCACGTCTTCTACCGGAAACCGTATCGCGATCCCTCAGGGTGCGAAGTGCTGGCTCAGGGAGGCGTCGTGCCGGTCCTGTACGATCGCTGGGTGAAGGAGTGGCGGTGAAGAACGGAAAGGGGGAAGTGGGAAGGAGGAAGGGAACGGCATGGCGGACGAGCTAGACCGGCTGTTCGGCCGGCTCGTCGAGGCGTTGGTCGAGTCGGGCCCCGGCCGCCTCGCCGTGCCGTTCGCGTGCGCCGAGCTGCACGAGCGGCTCGTTCCGTACCGCTCGAATCGGGCGCGGCTCAACGTGGCCACCCACGAGGATTACGAGATGACCGTGCTCCGGCTCCTCGCTGGAGAGCGCGGATACGCGACCGTAGAACCGTCCGACGTTCAGGACGCGCTGCGCCGCGAAGCGCATGCGAGCAATACGGACACGGCCCTGTTCCGCAACTTCCCCGACGCCCTCGTGATGATCAACCGTCTCGCCGCCGAGCGTTTCCTGAAAGGCGACGCGAGTTTCGCTCCTCCGGTCGCGCCCTCGAGCGTGCCGCATGAGGTCCCGGAGTTCACATTGGCTGCCGACGTGGATATCCCCGCCCCAGAGCCCGACCCGTCCGGGGCGCCGCATTTCACGCTGGACGAGTCCGATGCCCACGCGGCACAGTGCGCGTACTGCGGTGGCACGCTGCCGGTCCGCCTCAAGGTGAACTTCTGCCCGCACTGCGGCCAGCCACCTTCCGGCGAGCTGCGCTGTCCGGCATGCGGCAGCGAAGTGGACGTGGGCTGGGCATACTGCGCGAGCTGCGGCCGGCCGACTGGATTCGAGTGAAGCGATATCGCGTCGCCGTCATCGCGGGCGACGGCATCGGACCCGAGGTCATTGCGGCAGCCATCCCCGTGCTCGATGCCGCCGCGGCGCCGCAGGGGTTCGGGCTCGACTGGGAGCAGCTTCCCTACGGCGCCGCCCATTATCTCGCGACCAGAGAGACCCTCCCCGATAAGGCATTCCGGCACCTGCGCGACGATGTCGATGCGATCTTCCTCGGCGCGCTCGGTGATCCGCGCGTCCCCGGCAACGAGCACGCCCGCGACATTCTGCTCGGTCTGCGCTTTCGCCTGGATCTCTACATCAATTTCCGGCCGGTCCGGCTGCTGCATCCCGACCTCACACCGTTGCGCGGCGGGAACGGCGGCCCGCGTATCGACTTCGTGATTTTTCGCGAGAACACCGAAGGGGCGTATCTCGGACGCGGACACATCGCGGGTGACGAGTACGTCGCGGAGGAAGTCCACACCGTTCGCGGTGTCGAACGCATTCTCCGCGCGGCATTCGACTGGGCGCGTACCCACGGCGCGACGCACCTGACGATGGCCGACAAATCCAATGCCGTGCCGGCCCACGCCGTCTGGCAGAAGTGTTTCAAGGCCGTGGCGTCCGAGTATCCGGAAATTGCGGCGGAGCATCGATACATCGACGCGCTCGTGCTCGAGCTGGTGCGGGAGCCCGGCAGATTTCAAGTGATCGTCGCCAACAATCTGTTCGGCGACATTCTCTCCGATCTGGGCGCGGGACTCGTGGGGGGGCTCGGACTCGCCGCCAGCGCCAACCTGCATCCGGGTCGTCCCGGCTTGTTCGAGCCGGTGCACGGGTCGGCACCGGCGATCGCCGGTCGGGGAATCGCGAATCCGCTCGCGGCCATTCTCTCCGGCGCGTTGATGCTCTCGAGCTTGCAACAAGCTCAGGCGGCAGCAAACCTGGAGCGGGCCGTCGTGACGGTGCTCGAGCGAGGATACCGGACGGCGGATCTGGGTGGGCGAGTCACGACGGGCGAAATGGCCGACGCCGTGCGGCAGGCCCTTGTGGTGTAAACACCTACCGTTGGCTTCACGCGTGGACCATATTCCGCGCTCAGTAGGGAGTTGTCCATGAAGACCCAGGGTCACACGCGAGATGTCGTTTTCCTCTCCGGCGTCCGAACCGGCTTCGGCGCGTTCGGCGGCACGCTCAAGGACCTTTCGGCCATCGAATTGGGGGCTGTCGCCGCGCGGCACGCGCTGGAACGCGCGCGCGTGCCCGCGAACCGGGTCGGGCACTCCGTGTTCGGCAACGCGCTGCAAACCTCCGCCGATGCCATTTACTGCGCCCGCCACATCGCGCTCAAGGCCGGTCTCCCCATCGAGGTCCCGGCCGTGACCGTGAACCGGCTGTGCGGCTCCGGCTTCGAGGCCATCACGCAGGGCGCTCAGCTGATCCTGCTGGGTGAAGCCGATGCCGTCCTGGCGGGCGGCACGGAATCGATGAGTCAGGCGCCGCACGTGGTGCGCGGCGCCCGCTGGGGCATCCGTCTTGGCCCCGCCGCTGCGCTCGAAGACCTGCTGTGGGAAGCGCTGCGCGATCCCGTGTGCGGACTCTCGATGGCCGAAACCGCCGAGGCTCTCGCCGAGCGCTACCAGCTCACCCGCCCCGAGGTGGACCAGGTTGCCCTCGAATCGCAGCAACGCGCAAAACGCGCGTGGGATGCCTGCGTCTTTCAGGACGAGGTGGTGCCGGTCCAGCTCAACGGGAAGAAGGGGGAGGTCGTCGAATATCGCGCGGACGAGCACATGCGGCCGACCACGACCATCGAGGGGCTCGCGGCACTCAAACCGTACTTCAAGAAGGATGGACTCGTCACCGCAGGCAACGCCTCAGGGATCGTGGATGGCGCCGCGGCGACCGTGATTGCCGGCGACGATTTCGCCAAAGCAACTGGACTGAAGCCGCTCGGGCGGATCGTGGCCTGGGCGGTGGCGGGGGTGGAGCCCCGCTATATGGGCATCGGCCCCGCACCCGCCGCGCGGAAGGCGCTGGACAAGGCGGGACTCAAGGTCGACCAGATGGACCTGGTAGAGGTGAATGAGGCGTTCGCTCCGCAGTATCTCGCGGTCGAGCGCGAGCTCGGACTGGATCGGAACCGGACCAACGTCCACGGCGGCGCGATCGCCATCGGGCACCCGCTCGCGGCCACCGGGACACGCATTACCATTCACCTCCTGCATGCGCTGCGGCAGAGCGGCAAGCGTTTCGGGCTCGGCTCGGCGTGCATCGGCGGCGGCCAGGGGGCCGCGATCATCGTGGAAGCGTTCAGCGACTAGCCTCTCAAGGATGACGCGTCATGGAACTGTTTCCTGCAGTAGCCATCATTCTCCTATATCTCTTCTCGGGGCTGCGAGTGCTCCGGGAATACGAGCGTGCCGTGTACTTCTTCCTGGGCCGCTCCTGGGGCTCCAAGGGACCGGGACTCATCTTCGTACCGCCGCTGTTCGCGAAGATCCAGAAGGTTTCACTCCGCGTCGTCGCCATGGACATCCCGCCGCAGGACGTGATCACGCGGGACAATATCTCGATCAAGGTGAACGCGGTCCTCTACATGCGGGTAAAAGATTCGGTCAAGGCGATCATCGGAGTCGAAAACTATCTCTATGCCACGAGCCAGCTGGCTCAGACGACGCTGCGTTCGGTGCTCGGGGAAACAGAGCTCGATGGCCTGCTCATGAATCGGGAAAAGATCAACGCGATCCTCAAGGACATCATCGATAAGCGCACCGAAGATTGGGGCGTCGAAGTGTCCGCGGTCGAGGTCAAGGACGTGGATTTGCCCGCGGAAATGCAGCGCGCGATGGCGCGGCAGGCGGAAGCCGAACGGGAGCGGCGGGCCAAGATCATCAACGCCGAAGGCGAGCTGCAGGCGTCGGAAAAGCTGGCGCAGGCCGCCCGGATCATCGGGGCGGAGCCGGCCGCGATTCAACTCCGTTATCTGCAGACGGTCACCGAAATTGCTTCGGAAAACAATTCGACCACGATCTTCCCCCTGCCCATCGAGCTGTTGAAGGGATTTCTCAATACGACAGCTCGGGCGGCCCTGCCGCAACAGGGCTCGGGAGACCGAGTGCCGTCCGCACCAGCCAAGGAAGAGGATAAGGTTTCGCGCTAATGCCGGATCAGCGGATCAGCCGCGAAGCGATCGAGCGCATCATCCAGCACGCCGCCGAGCTTCAGGCTTCCGAGCGCGATATCGGCGACGGCCTGTCGCGTTCCGAGCTGCTCGCGTTGGGAAGAGAAGTGGGAATCCCGGAGCGGTATCTCGTCCAGGCGCTGCTCGAGGAGGAGACCCGACCCGCCGCGCAGCCCACGACGCGGAGCGTACTCGACTGGCTGGCTGGCGTGGAATCGCTCGCGGCGGCGCGCGTGGTCCCCGGCGACCGGCCAGCCGTGGAGCGGGCACTGGCCAACTGGCTCGAACGCGAAGAGCTGCTCCAGATCAAGCGCCGCTTCCCCGACGTGACCACGTGGGAGCCGAAGGCAGGGGCGTTCGCGTCGTTGCAACGCGCGCTCGGCGCCGGGGGCAAGCGGTTCACGCTGGCGCGCGCGGGCGAAATCGCGGCGAGCGTCACGCCGCTCGAGACGGGCTTTTGCCACGTGCGGCTCGTCGCCGACGTCAAACCCGATCGGCGCCGCCGCATCGCCGCGGCCGGCGGCCTGCTCGCCGCGGGACTGGTCTTCGCGACCACGCTGGGACCCCTGCTCGGCGTCCTCACCGTCTGGGCATACCTGCCCGCCATCGTCATGCCCGTTGCTGCCGTGGCGCAGGGGCGGCGTCATGTACGCGAAAACGAGCGGATGCAGATCGCGCTCGAGCAGGTGCTCGACCGGCTGGAGCGGGGGGAGCTCCACCCTGTCCCGCGCCTCGCCCATCCCGCCGCCGCCCTGGGTCGAATCGCCGAAGAGTTGAAGAGGACGCTCGAGTTCTGAGCACCCCCCCCGCAGCGCGGCCCGCCGGAATCGAGCGAGTCGGGGTGCTCGGGTGCGGTCTCATGGGCACCGGCATTGCCCAGGTCGTCGCGACGGCCGGATATCAGACCCTGGTGCGCGACGTCGCACCGGAGATCTGGAGCCGCGCCCGGGCCAATATCGACAAATCGCTCTCCAAGTTCGTCGAAAAGAACAAACTGTCGGCCCCCGAGAAAGCCGCCGCGCTCGAACGTTTGCGGTTCACAACCGAGACCCGGGAGCTCGCCTCCTGCGATCTGATCGTCGAGGCCGTGTCCGAGGATCTGGAGCTCAAGAACGCCCTGTGGAAGGAGCTCGACCAGCTCGCCGGCCCCGAGACGATCTTCGCGTCCAATACCTCCAGTCTCACGATCGCCGCCATGGCGGCCGCCACCCGCCGTCCCCACCGATTCGTGGGGCTGCATTTCTTCAATCCCGTCCCGCTCATGCAGCTCGTGGAGGTGGTGCGGACCGTCACGACGTCCGGGGACACGTACACGCGCGCCACGGCCTTCGCGGCATCGCTGGGCAAGGTGCCGGTTGCGGCGCAGGATGTCTCGGGTTTCCTCGTGAACCTGCTGCTCGTTCCGTACCTGCTCGACGCCATTCGTGTCGTCGAACGGCGCATCGGCAGCGTGGTGGACGTCGATCGGGCGATGCAGCTCGGCTGCGGGTACCCCATGGGACCGCTGACCTTGCTCGATTTTGTGGGGCTCGATACCACCTACAAGATCGCGGAGATCATGTTTCAGGAATACCGCGAGCAGCGCTATGCGCCTCCCCCGCTGCTCAAGCGCATGGTCCTCGCCGGGATGAACGGCCGAAAAAGCGGGAAGGGTTTCTATGACTACTCGGTCGACCCTCCCAAGGTTTCGGACCTCGGTCTTTAACCCTTCTTTCACTCCCCCGGGAGCGTCCGTGCACATATTCGGCTACGACTGGCCCAAAGCCCACGCAGCGCTCAACGACCTTCCCGCCGCTCTGCTCCTCATGACCGTGCTGTTCGACTGGGCGGCGTGGATCACGAAACGGGAATCGCTGCGGTCGGCCGCCATCTGGACGCTATGGGCCGGCGTGATCGGGGGCTGGTGCGCCGTGCTCTCCGGACTCCAGGCAGAAGACGCGATCGATCACGGGCCGGCAATTCACAAGCTGATGGAAGACCACCAGAACCACGCGCTGGTGGCGATGGGGTTCTTCACCGCAGTGCTCCTGTACAAGCTGTTCCGGCGCGGCATCCTGTCCCGCGGCGAAGAGATCGCGATGCGCGTCCTGTCGATTCTCGGGCTCATCGGCGTGATCTGGACGGCGCGCATCGGCGGAGACATGTACTTCGAGCACGCGGCAGGCGTGCCGACCGCCGTCTTCGCACCGGAAGCGCAAGATCGGGCGCTGGAGCACGGGCACGGGGCGCCCGGGCACGATGAGCACGAGCATGGGGAGCACGACGACCACGAGCATGAGGAGCACTGACGGATTGCGTTTGCTCCGCGTTCCGCGGTCCGGCTTCCGCGTTCTGGAAATCCTCCTCCTGACCAGCTGCTCGCCCGCCACCACTCGCCCCGATTTTTTCCCCTACCCGGAAGCTCGCAAGGAGCTGCTCGATGCGCGGCGGGAGCGGGTCGTGCCCGCGCTCGTGGAGTTCATCACGACGGACAGCCTCAAGATCAAGCTGGCGAGCGTGCTCGACGGGTACGTGGAGACCGAGTGGTACGACATGCAGAGACACCGCTCCTATCCGCACACCAGCGCGGTGCCGGATCTGGCGCACACGATCAAGCTGCGGTGCTGGGTCGATCCCTATGTCCCAGGCCAGTCGATCCTCACGGTCGAGGCGGTATACCGGCCGCGCGATGACCCGTCGCGGATCGAACGAGAGCTCGAAGTCCCGCTCGCCCAGGACCAGCCAGGTTATCAGTACGTGGAAGCGGTGCTCAATCGGGCCCGGGAACGATTTGGGCTGCGGAAGACACAGGGAGACTGACGGTCAGGCGTCGACGAGCGAGCGCACCCAGCGCTCCATCACGTCCAGGTCGATGAATGCATCGCGGCAGGGGCCGTTGGGAAGCTGCATCGTAAGCCCCAGCACCGGCAGCTTGCCGGCGACGTCGCGCAGGCCCGTCATCATGTCCCGTTCGCACGCCACGGCGACGACGGCGCGAGGCCGTCGCTCGCGAATCACGCGGCGGGCGAGCTGTCCCCGTGTGGCGACGAACACCGGCACCTCGTAGCGCCCTGCAATCGCAAGCACTCCGTCCAGCGCCTGCTT
>Ga0335084_10001896_pt1 | contig 19860 bp, 19 predicted proteins | sample Lox_Sample_44_FD_206721 | JGI IMG/M metagenome (GOLD analysis project Ga0335084, IMG submission 206721) | Soil microbial communities from Loxahatchee National Wildlife Refuge, Florida, United States - Lox_Sample_4.4 | ecosystem: Environmental > Terrestrial > Soil > Wetlands | place: USA...
TCGGCGAGCTTCGCGGCGAAGGCGACGGCGCCGCCGCCGCCCGCGGCCACGTGTCCGAAGGAGGACAGCGGCGAGGAGACGCCCGGCACGCTCTCTCCGGCGAGCGCGACCGGGGCCAGCGCGGCGGTGTCGGTGTCGTAGCGGAAGACGCCGCCGCTCACGCTGCCGCCGGTCACGTTCGCGCTGAAAGACACGTTGCGGTAGCCGTCGATCGTCGGCGGCGTATTCAGCTGGAAGAGCGTGCCGCCGCCCGTGCCCGGCGCGAGCTGGTGCTCGACCGCGACGGGCACGATGCCCGAGTCGTCGAGGAAGACGCCGCCGGTCACCGAAGCCGAGCCGCCCGAGACGACGGCCAGGAACGCGACCGCGCCGCCGGCGCCGGCCGGATACAGGAAGTCGGTGAAGCTGCCGCCGCCGGTGCCGGGGGCGGCATTGCCGGCGAGCGCGCGCGCGGAGAGACCCGCGCCGGTGTCGGCGAAGAGCCCGCGCGCGGACGAGCCGCCGACCAGGCTCGCGGTGAAGGCGGGGCGCGCGAAGAGATCGAGCGACGGGTGCGTGAAGCCGCTGTAGGTGGCGCCTCCGGCGCCCGGCGCCGCCTGGCCGGTGAGCGCGATCACGGTGAGGCTGCCGACCGGGCTGCGCCGGAAGAGGCCCGAGCTCGCGCTGCCTCCCGTCACACCGGAGCGGAAGAGCAGCACGCCGTCGCGGAAGCCGAAGGGCTGGAGGTCGGCGAGGCCGGCCGTCAGCGTGCCGCCGACCGGAGGCGGCGCCGCCGCGCCCGAGAGCAGCAGCGCCGAGTCGCCACTGCCCGCGTCGAGGAAGACGCCGCGCGGGCTGGTGCCTCCGCTGATCAGCGCGAGCAGCGCGAGGCCGCCCGACGCGTCGAGCTGCGGGAAGCCCGCCAGCATCGAATAGGTGCCGCCCGCGCCGGGGGCCGGATCGCCCGAGCGCATGCGCAGCGAGAGCACGCCGCCGACCTCGACCCAGCCGCCCGTCGCGTCGGGCCCGCTGGAGAGCGAGGAGAGGAAGGCGACCTCGCCGGCTGGGTCCATCGCGACGGCGGTCGGCGTCGCGAAGGTGTCGCTCGTGCCCGGGGCGGACTCGCCGGCGAGCGCGACCTTGCGCAGCGTGAAGCCCGAGGCGGCGAACGCCGCGCCCGGCCACGCGAGCGAGAGAGCGAGCCACAGCGCCGCGACCCGCGCGGCTCTCTTCGACATGGGGGGCCTCGAGCAGTCGGTTCGCAGCGGGATCGGACGATCCCGACCCCTGCTGAAGCTCGGCCTCGCGCGCGAGCCGGCAGCGCCTGCGCAGATGCGCCCTCGATCTACGCGCCGCCCGAGTAGGTCTCCTGCCGCGCGATCTTCACGGTCTCGCCGCCCGCGAAGCGGTGGTCGGCGAAGACGCCGTTGTAGATGGCGGCGTCGTTCACGCTCCAGACGTTGCCCGTCCGCTGCGAGAGCGAGGCGAGCGTCTCGCCGGCGCGCGCGGTCGCGACGCGAAGACGTGTCACCGGCACCTGTCGCTCCTTCTCGTCGAGCGGGCGGAAGCTCCGCGCGGTCGCGAGCATCGCCCCCTCGTAGCGGCTCGCGAACATCGACGGGGCGAGACCGGTGATGCGCCAGATCTCCTGGTCGAACGGGATGAAGGTCAGCAGAGCGCGCAGGCTGCCGCCCGGGCCTGCGGCCTCCGCATCGATGCGCCAGGCGTCGATTCCGGCGATCTTCACGGGCTTCGAGTCCTCGACCTGGATGTGCGCCGTCTGCTGCTGCCTCGCGACCCAGCTCTCCGCGGCGTGCTCGATGGATCCCGGCGCGGGCGGCACGTCGCCGGTCAGCATCACCGCGGCGCGGCCCTGCGGCTCCATCGCACCGACGGCCTGGTTCGTGTTCGAGAGCTTCCAGCCCGGCGGGAAGCGCACGCTGAAGCCGAGCACGGGGTGTACGAAGCGATCGCCCTCGAAGAGGCCCGCTTCCGGGCGCGGCCCCACCTCGAGCCCGTCGATGTGCGCGAGCAGCGACGCGCGCGTGTCGCCGAGGGACGGGTCGCGCTTCCAGCGGATCTCTCTCGCGCGCACCGCGTCGGCCGCCGCGCGCTCGTCGGAGCCCGGGTGCGTGTCGAAGAAGGAGGGGCCGCGCGCGACCTGCTGGAGGCGCGTCGCCATCGAGAGGCTCGTCAGGAAGGTGGAGAGCGCCATCGGGTCGTAGCCGGCCGCGGCGCACAGGATCTGCCCGCCCTCGTCGGCCTCGCGCTCCATCTCGCGGCTGTAGGACGCGATCTGCTTCTCGCGCGCGCCGGGCATCGCGATCGGCGGCTGCCGCTCGATCAGCGCCTGCTGCGCCGCCGCGTGGCGCCGCGCCGCGTGCGTGATCTCGTGACCGAGCACGCAGGCGAGCTCGTCCTCGTTGTTCGCGAGCAGCAGCAGTCCGCGCGAGATGAAGACGTATCCGCCCGGCAGGGCGAAGGCGTTCGGCTCCTCCATGTCGACGACCGCGAACTGATAGTCGAAGCCTCGCCTCGGCACGCCGCGCAGGAGCTTCTTGCCGATGCCGCTCACGTAGTCCGCGAGCTTCGGATCGGCGAGCACGCCCATCTGCGCCTCGACCTCCTTCGAGCTCTCGCGGCCAACCTGCGCGTCGTCGTACTCGGTCATGAGCACGGTCTTCTTGCGCGCCGCGCCGGGCGGCGGCGCGCTGGCGCACGCGCACACGCACGCCAGCGCGAGCGCGCCCACGAGCCGACCCCACGAAGCCGCGGTCCTCAGGGCAGCTCCCCGAGCCAGCTTCCGTCGGACAGCCACTTCGCCTTGTAGCTTGCGAGGAGTCCCGTGTAGTCGAGCGTGTCGAGATAGTTGTCGACGAGATTCAGCAGCAGCGGGGCGTCCGGCGCGATCGCGATGCCGAAGGGCTCGACCGTGAAGGGCGTGGTCAAGGTCGAGAGGCCGGCCTCGGGATGCCGCCACACGGCCACCGCGCAGGCGAGGTAGTCGGCGAAGAGCGCGTCGACCTTTCCGTCGATCACCATCTGGATGCCGGTGTCGTAGTCGGGGACGCTGACGAGCGTCGCCTGCGGGAGCACATCGCTCACGAACTTCGCGCTGGTCGAAGCCGTGACCGCCGCATACCGATGGTCGGGCAGGTCGAGCGCCTTCGGGTTCTCCACGTCGGTCAGCGTCTTCTCGCGCGAGAGCACCGACATGCCGGAGACGAAGTAGGGACCGGCGAAGGCGACGCGCGCGTTGCGCTCGGGGGTCATGGTGAGGCCCGAGAGCGCGAGGTCGGCCTGGCCGTTCGCGAGGCTCGGCAGCAGCTCGGCGAAGGGAATCACCTCGATCTCGAGCTCGAGGCCCATCGCGTTCGCGAGCGCGCGCACGATGTCGATCTCGAAGCCGATCACCTCGCCGCTCCGGCTCTTCATGTTGAGAGGCGGTCGATCGGCCGAGACCGCGACGCGAAGCTTGCCGCTCTCGAGGATGTGCGGCAGTCGAGCGTCGGTGCCCGGAGCGGGGGCGTTGCTCGAGCGCCCGAGCGACTGGCAGCCGCCGATCGCGAGCGCCAACGCCGCGAGCGCCAGCGCGAAGAGGGATCGCATCGACGAAGTCTCCCCGTGCGCGCGTCGGGCGCGCGAATCGGGCGACTCTAGTCGCCCGTGCGGCGGCGTGGCAAGCTGGCGCGATGCCGCGATCTCTTCGCATCGCCTCGCTCGTCGCCGCTGCCTTCGCGTTGCTCGCCGTGAGCACGCTCAAGATTCCGCCGGCGGTGCAGGCCGCCGTCGACGCGCCGGATCGAAGCGCGGACGACCGCGCGCTCGACGCCGGACGCCACCCCGCGCAGACGCTCGCCTTCTTCGGCATCCGGCCGGGCGAGCGCGTCGCCGAGCTCGGCGCGGGCGGTGGCTACACCACGGAGCTGCTGGCACGCGTCGTGGGGCCGGAGGGCCGCGTCTACGGCCAGAACTCGCCGCTGATCCTCGAGCGCTTCGCGGAGAAGCCGTGGTCGCTGCGGCTCGGGAAGCCGGTGATGGTGGGCGTGGTGCGCCTCGACCGCGCGTTCGACGACCCGTTCCCGCCCGACGTCCGCGACCTCGACGCCGTGCTGATCGTGCTGCTCTACCACGACACGGTGTGGATGAAGGTCGACCGCGCGCGCATGAACCGCTCCGTCTATGCGGCGCTCGCGCCGGGCGGTGTCTACGGCATCGTCGACCACAGCGCGGCGCCGGGCCATGGCGTCGCCGACGTCGAGACCTTGCACCGGATCGAAGAGCAGACCGTGCGCGACGAGGTCGAGGCGGCGGGCTTCGCGCTCGCGGCCGAGGGCGATTTCCTGCGCAACCCGGAAGACCCGCGCGACTGGAACGCGTCGCCGCGCGTCGCGGCGGAGCGGCGCGGCACGAGCGACCGCTTCGTCCTCAAGTACGTGAAGCCGGCCGCAGTGCGCCCCGACGCCGGCTGACACGCCACGACGTTGCGGCCGACTCGCGAAGAGCGCGCTCCTCGTCGCGCGTGAGCGCGCGCCAGGCGCCGGGAGCGAGGCCGAGCGCCGTGAGCTCGAGCGGCCCGATCGCCACGCGCACGAGGCGAAGCGTCGGGTGGCCGATGGCGGCCGTCATGCGCCGCACCTGGCGGTTGCGGCCCTCGCCGAGCACGAGCTCGAGCCAGGCGGTCGGCACGCTCTTGCGGAAGCGGATCGGCACGGCGCGCGGCGGCAGCGGGGGCTCGGGCGCGAGCAGCCGCGCCTTCGCGGGCCGCGTGCGCCGACCCTGCACGACGACGCCGCGCGCGAGCGCGGCGAGCGCGCTCCGGTCGGGCACGCGCTCGACCTGCACCCAGTAGGTACGCGGGTGTGCGCCGCGCGGATCGGTCAGCGCGTGCGCGAGCGCGCCGTCGTCTCCGAGCAGCAGCAGGCCTTCGCTGTCGCGGTCGAGGCGCCCGATCGGGTAGACGCCCTCCAGCGTCACCAGCGACGCGAGTCCCGGGTGCGCGCCTTCGTCCGTGAAGCGCGAGACGTAGCCGTACGGCTTCCACAGCGCGACGATCGTCACGCGGCCGAGTCTACGAACGCGCTCGTCTCGAACGCCAGCGGTCGAGCCACGCCAGCGCGGCGAGACTCGATGCGAGCCCCGCCGCGAAGCCCGGCTCGGGCACGTACGCGACGATCTCCATCGTCGGATCGATTGCAGCCGTGTCGGTCGACTCGCGGTTGTAGAAGTTCGGATTGGTGCCGCCGACCTGCGCCTGCACCTCGTGCATCGAGGTGATCGCGAAGGCGAGCACGCCCGCGTTCAGCCCCTGCCTCACGTAGGCGAGGATGTCGGGATCGTGGAGCTCGACGTCGAACTCGAACGTCTCGCCGGGGCTCACGCCGAACACGCCCTGCGGCACTGGATCGCCCGGATTCAGGCCCGAGGTGCTGATGCCGATCGCCCACGGAAAGGGATCGAAGCCGCTGCCCGTGAGCGGCGGGCGCCGCCGCACGTTGTTCGAGACGTCGCCCTGCGGATCCGCCGCGCCGGGATCCCACGGAAACGCGTTGCGGATGCCCTGGCCGAGCCCGCCGCACGAGCTCTCGCAGTAGCGCTCGCCTTCCTCGAAGCCGGGCGGTCCGGCCGGCCCGACGACGCCGACGCGCAGGGGCAGGGTGTAGCCGTTGCGGAGGCCCACCCCGTAGAGCTCGATCGGTCGACCGGGATCGGTGTCGGGGACGTAGCCCGGGTCGGTCGGCGCGAGGTAGGTCTGCCAGGCGTCGTAGGTCGGGTCGTAGAGGAACTCGCCCTCGAAGTGGGTCGCGGTGATGCGGAGCTTCACGGGGAGATAGTTCGCCGCGCCCTGTCCGGCAGGGATGCCGGCCGCGACGGTGTTCACGGCGAGGATCAAGGTCGCGTCCTTGTTGTCGAAGCTGTCGGGATCCGCGTGCACGGCCCCGAACGTCGGTGCGAGGTTGCGCGTGCCCGGCGTGCCGTTGAACGGATACATCCAGCGGTCGAACGGGATCGGATCGATCACGACGTCGTGGAAGGACGCCCACGCGGGCGCGGCGGCCGCGACGAGCGCGGCGAAGGCGAGGATCGGAAGTCTCACGAGGATCTCCTTGTGCGGGATGCGTTGCAGCGCCGGTGTCGGCGCGCGCGCCGGCGGTCGAGGCATGCGAGCAGCGAGCCGCCCGCGAACAGGCCGCTCGCGGCGGCGGGCTCGGGGACGGCCTCGACCATCAGGCTCGGGCGGAAGTTCGCGCTGACCGAATTGTCCTGGAAGCTGTAGAAGCCCATCACGCGGTCCGTGCCGTTGGTCAGCGCGATACCGTGGTTGGTGTCGGGGTGGTCGATCCATCCCTGGACGACGTCCGTGACGTCGCACCAGAGCAGGCCGAGATCGAGGATCTCGGTGCGCTGGTCGAACCACGGGCCGATGGCGGGCCGGTTGTTCCACGTGAGGGTCGACTCGCTCCACGGCTCGAGCACTTCGTGGCAGTTCAGCTCGCCGACCTCGTCGGAGAAGTCGCCGAAGAGCGTGTAGGAGTAGCCGTGATAGACCCAGGCGATGGCCTGCGTCACCTGGACGCCCGGCTGGAGCAGCTCCGGCGGCAGCGGCCACTGGATGTAGTACTCGAAGCTGTGCTCGGTGCCGCCATCGAACGCGGTGAACGCGTATGCGGTGTTGAGGAAGCCGCGGCGCGTGTTCGGCGTGAACGAGTACGGCGACGAGTCCTGGCCCGTCTGGATCAGGAACGTCTTCGCGCGGGCGGGCGCCGCAGCCGTGCAGCAGATCGCGAGGACCAGACACACCGAGGCGTTGCGCATGGGTTTCATCTTCCTCATCGCGCGGACCCGAACTCGCCCGAGATGCCGGCGACGAAAGAACGGCCGCGGATCGCGTAGGAGTCCTGGCGGCGCTCGTCGGTCACGTTGAGCGCGTCGAAGTGGAGCCGGATGCCGTGGAAGGAGAGCGCGCCGTCGAAGGGCTGGGCCAGCCGGAAGTCGAGCTGGTACGAGGGGTCGGTCTTGCGGCTCGGGTCGGCGAACGAGAGGAGTCCCGTGCCGCTGCCTTCCGGGATCACGCCCGAGCTCCAGCGCAGCGCGGTGGTGATCTGCGTGTCCCACCACGGCGAGATCAAGGTGGTGCGCGCGCCGACCGTGTGCTCCGGCTCGTTCGGCAGCTCGTCGATGTCGACGTTCGACTGGACGACCTTCGTCTTCAGCCAGGTGTAGGCGAGCGAGACCTGCGCGTACGAGCTGATGCGCAGCCGGAGCTGCGACTCGACGCCCCAGGTCCGCACCGAGTCGAGGTTCTGCTTCACGTAGAGCGGCGCCTTGACCAGGAACGTGCGCTCGATCGGGCGGCCGTAGAAGAACGCCTCGCACTCCGGCGTCCAGGAGGTCGGGTCGTCCGGAAAGAACTGGAACTGCGTCCGGCAGATCGCCTGCTCCTGCGGGGTGTCGGCCGCCGGGACGAGCCGCGTCTCGCGCCCGAGCACGAGCTCGCGGTCGAACTGCGAGCGGATGTAGTCGTCGATGTCGTTGTAGAAGCCGGTGCTCGCGACGCTCACCCAGTCGCGCGGGCTCCACTCGAAGCCGGCGCGGATGGAGCTCGAGCTCTCCGCCTTCAGGTTCTCGTTGCCGGCCAGGAAGTAGGCGCCGCCGAGCTGCGCGGACGGCGGCTGGTAGAGATCGCGCAGCGACGGCGTGCGGTAGTTGAGTCCCCACGACGCGCGCAGGCTCAGCGACTCGAACGGGCGCAGCAGCACGGCGACCTGCGGCAGCGCCTTCGGGTCGAACTGGCTGTGGAACTGTCCCCGCACCGCGAGCACGACGGTGAGCCAGTCGCCGAGCGAGCTCTCCGACTGCAGGAAGATGCTCGGGGCGAAGAAGGTCTCGTCGAGGTGCGCCTGTCCGATCTCCGCACCGGAGTCGGACTCGAAGGGGTCGCGCTCGTGCTGGTCGAGGCGCTGCCACTGGAGCTCGGCGCCGCCGCGCAGGGTGTGGAAGAGCGGGCCGGTCTCGATCTCGTGCTCGGCGTAGAGGTTGCCGTCGAGCTCGTCCTCGAAGAGGTTGAAGCTGCGGCCGACCTGCGAGTCGGTGTCGACCGCGTACCAGGTCAGGTCGCTCGCGACGTTCGTGCCCTCGCGCGGCTGCCAGTCGAGGCCGGCGTTGGTACGCCAGTTGGTGTTGGTAAGATTCGACGACTCGCGCGTGACGTCGTTGTCGAAGACCACGTCGTCGTGCTCGACCCGCCACAGCCCGTTGCCGCGCGCGGTCAGGTTCTCGCCGAGCGGCGCGTCCCACTTCCCGTAGAGGAAGTTCGCGTGGTTGCGCGAATCCTGTCCGCCCGGCTGCGCGAGCACGACGTCGCCGTCGTGGGGCGCGCCGAAGCCGTCGATCTGCTGATAGAGGCCGGAGAGCGACAGGCCGAGCGGACCGACGCGGCCGGCCACCGTGCCGCCGCCGAGCGCCATGTCGTCGGTGCCGCCCTCGGACTGGAGCGCGACGCGCCAGCCCTCGGACGGCGGGCTCTTCGTCACGACGTTGATGACGCCGCCGGCGGCCGTCGTTCCGTAGCGCGCGCCCTGGGTCCCGCGCAGCACCTCGATGCGCTCCACGTTCTCGAGCGAGAAGTCGGCGAGGTCGCCGGCGCCGCCGACCTCGCCGCTGAAGCGCTGCCCGTCGACCAGGATCTCCGTGTACTCGACCGGCATCCCCTCGATCGAGACGGCGGCGTCCTGGCCCTGGATCCGCTGGGTCGTGCGGATGCCGGCGAGGTACTGCACGACGTCCGCCGCGTTGCGCGCGGGCAGCGCGTCGATCTCGTCCTTCGTGACCCACTGCGTCTCGATCGGGGTGTCCTCGAGGACCTCGACGCCGCGCCGTGTCTCCGGGCTGCCGACCACCACCATGTCGGCGTCGCGAAAGACCTCGCGGCTCGCGGCCACCACGTCGGCGCGCTCGCGGCCCGGATTCGGCTCCTCGGCGTGGATCGCCAGCGGTGCGATCGCGAAGACGGCCGTGAGTGCGAGCGTGCGGTCCATGCCTCGTGCATCCAGGCCGTCCGGGACGGCTCTTTCTGCATCTGGCTGGCTGCGGAACGCGGCTCGCTGGTGCGTCGGGAATTCGGCGCGGGACGCGACGCGTCCCGGTGTCTCACTTGGTCAGGATCAGCCGGTGGTTGCGGGTGAGGCGCAACGTGTAGATCTCGCCGTCGAGATCGATGCGGAGCACACCGGCGTTTCCGAGGAGGTCGATGGCGAGCACCGTGCGGATCGGCTCGGCGGAGGCGCTGCCCCGCTCGTCCCGGCTCTGATCGGATTCCTTCGCCACGCCGGGCATCATGCTGGAATTGACATTCGATTTCAAGACAGCTAGAACCTGCGCCTCGGCGCCAGCCACGCCTTCGGGCGAGCCAGCTCTCTCCGCGCGATCCGGAACCGGGTCGGAAGGAAGGACTGGCACGTGACCCACCGTCGCTTCTTCGCCCTGCTGCGCGAGCTCGGTCGCCTGCGCGTGATCCATCGGAGTGGCGCCAGCACCTTCGAGGCGCTCTGCACGATGGGGCCGCACGGCTTCGCCGACGGCTTCATGAACGCGATCACGGATGCCTACCACTGGCACCTGAAGCTCGACGGCTTCGGCTACCTGCGCACGCACGACACCACGCACGCGCGCTCGGGACGGCGCGTCCTCTTCTTCGAGCTCGGCGAGAAGAGAGGCACGCCGCCCTTCTCGATGATCTACCTGCACCGCGAGAAGGGAGAGGAGTTCGAGCCGGAGCGCGAGAAGCGCTTCCTCGAGGCGCACGGCGAGCTCGGCGCGGGGTGCGAGCTCGCGACGGAGGAAGCGGAATGAATCGGATTGCCGTCGGAACCCTCTTCGCCTGCGCGCTCGGGATGCTCGCGGGCGCCGCGCATGCAGACGAGGTCCGCGTCGCGACCTTGCTTCCGTGCGTCGAGGACGCGCTGCGCGACGTGCCCGGCGTGCGCGTCGTCGCGAGCATCCGCGCGTCGATGCGCGCGCCCGAGCGCACCGACGTGATCGACCTCGGCAGTCCCCACGCGCCGAACCTCGAGCGGCTCGCGTCGGCGAACGCGGCTCTCGTGGTGGCGGACGCGGTGCTCGCCGCGCCGCTCCGTGACGAGCTCGCGCGCTCCGGCGCCGAGGTGATGCTGCTCGACACCTCGTCGGTCGACTCGACCTTCGCGGGCCTCCAGGCACTCGGGAAGAAGGTCGGCGCGCCCGGCGTGCTGGCCGCGCGCGTCGAGGCGTCGCGCGTGCAGCTCGCGCGCGAAGCGCTCACCACGCCGGTCAAGGTGCTCGCGCTCTTCGGCACGCCGGGCTCGTTCCAGGTGGTGACGCAGGGCGCGTGGATCGGGAGCCTGCTCGACGCGCTCCGCTTCGAGAACCTCGGGGCCGGCCTCACGGGCTCGCAGCAGTTCCCCGGCTTCGCCGAGGTGAGCCACGAGACGCTCGCCACCCTGCAACCGGATCTGGTGTTGCTCGTCGCGCACGGCGACCCGGCGCGCATCCGCCAGGAGCTCGACGCCTTGATGGCGGGCTCGGGGCCGTGGAGCGGGCTCGGCAAGGCGTCGCGCGGCGTGCACGTGCTGCCGCCGGAGCTCTTCGTCTCGAATCCCGGGCTCGATCTGCCGCGGGCGGGCCAGATGATCGCCGAGCTCGGCGGATCGGTGCCGGCGGTGGGCGCCGGCGGGACCCCGTGATCGCCGCGTGGCGGCGCCTCGCGCTCCGATTCCGCCGCCTGCGCGCGCACCCCGCGTTCCTCGTGACCGCGCTCGGCGTCGGCTGCGCCGCCGCAGGGGCGTTCGCGTTGTGCGCCGGCGCGGTCGAGGTGCCGCTGCGCGGTCTCGTTCCCGCGCTCTTCGACCGGTCGCAGCCGATGCACTCGCTGCTCGTCGACGTGCGCCTGCCGCGCATCGTCGGCGCGCTGCTCGTCGGCGCGTCGCTCGGCTGCGCGGGCGCCTTGATGCAGACGGTGGTGCGGAACCCGCTCGCCGACCCGGGGCTGATCGGCGTCAGCGCGGGCGCCGGCGCCGCGGTGCTGATCGCGATCGTCACGCACCCCGAAGTCGGCATGGCTCTCCCGTTCTTCGCGTTCCTCGGCGCGAGCACCGCGCTCGCGCTGCTCGTCGCGAGCGCATGGACGGGCGCGCGCACGCCGGCGCCGCTGCGCATCATCCTCGCGGGCGTCGCGATGCAGGCGCTCGGCTTCGGCCTGATCGCGATCGTGCAGTTCTTCTTCGCCGACCGCGCGCCGGCGTTCGTCGCCTTCGTGGTGGGTTCGCTGAACGGGATGTCGTGGCAGGACGTGCGCGTCGTCGCGCTGCCGACCGCGCTCGGCACCGGCGCGGCGCTGCTCGCCGTCCGCAGCCTGAACCTGCTGCTGCTCGACGACGCCACCGCGGGCGGCATCGGGCTCGGCGTGCGGCGCGCGCGGCTCGCGGCGTCGGCGCTGTCGGCGTTGCTGGCGGCCGGCGCGGTCAGCGTCGCGGGCCTCGTCGCGTTCGTCGGGCTGATCGTGCCGAACGGCATCCGACTGCTGTGCGGACCCGATCACCGCGTGCTGCTGCCGCTCTGCGCCCTCGGCGGCGCGCTGCTCGTGCTCGTCGCCGACACGCTCGGGCGTACGGTGGTCGCGCCGCTCGAACTGCCCGTGGGCGCGCTGCTCTCGCTGATCGGCGGGCCGTACTTCCTCGTCCTGCTGCGCAGGAAGCTCACGTGAGCGCCGTGCTCGAGGCGCAGCGCATCCATGCGCGCCATCCGGCGGGCGAGCACGACGTGCTGCGCGACGTCTCGCTCAGCGTGCGCTCGGGCGAGATCGTGGTGCTCCTCGGCCCGAACGGCTCCGGCAAGAGCAGCCTGCTCGCGGTGCTCGGCGGCGAGATCCCGCCGCGACAGGGCCGCGTGCTGCTCGACGGCGAGGACGCGCGCCGCATCTCGCGCAAGGCCTTCGCGCGCCGCGTCGCGCGCCTGCCCCAGGAGCCCGGCTGTCCGGAGGGCATCACGGTCGCCGCGATCGTCGCCTGCGGGCGCAACCCGCACCGCGGCCTCTTCTCGCCGCTCGGGGAGGCCGATCGCGCCGCGATCGGCAGCGCGCTCTCGGCCATGGGCCTCTCCGATCTCGCGCACCGGCCGATGGAGCGGCTCTCCGGCGGCGAGCGCCGGCGCGTCTGGCTCGCGATGGTGCTCGCGCAGGAAGCCGAGCTGCTGCTGCTCGACGAGCCGACCGCGGCGCTCGACCTGCGCCACCAGTGGGAGGTGCTCGACGTGCTCGCGCGCGCGGCGCGCGACCGCGGCGTCGGCGTGCTCGCTGCGCTCCACGACCTCGAGCAGGCCGCGGCGCTGGCGCAGCGCGTGGCGATCATGCACCGCGGGCGCGTGTACGACGTCGGCCCGCCCGAGCGCTGTCTGCGCGAGGAGGCGATCCGCGACGTCTACCAGGTCGACGCCTCGGTCGCGAAGGAGGACGGCGCGCTGCGCGTGCGCGTGCGTGGTCCGGCCGACCCCATTCGGAGCTTGTGAGGAGGAGAGCATGGCTCTGCGAAGCGATGCGCGTCCGCTGCCGGCGGAATTCCTGGCGTGGCAGGTGGCGCTGCGGCGCCGGACGATGTTCGAGCAGAACGGAGCGCCGCATGCCGGTGTCGCCCCGCTCGTGCTCGCGCGCCAGCCCGGGCTCGCGCTCGGCGTGAGCGCACACTCGGTGATCTGCGGCCTGCTGCCGCGCCCCGATCTGCTCGCGGCGAAGACCCGGGAGTTCCGCGCGCTCTACGAGGACGGCATCGCGGAGGGAAGCCGGGTCGTCTACGACCGCGGCATCGCGTACCTCAAGAACTACTACAGCGGCCCGGACGCCTTCGACCCCGCGTCGGTGACGACCTTGCTGCACCGGAAGCTCCCGCTCGTCGACGCGCTGCGCGCGGAGTCGCGCTGTGCGCTCGCCTTCTACGTCTTCGACCTCGTGGACCGCAGCGAGGAGGGGCGCTTGCGCTGCCTGCACCTCGACTGCAGCGCCGAGGTGCTCGAGCAGGGCGAGGTCTACGACAACGTCTGGTGGCACAACACGATCTTCCACGGTCCGGCCGACGAGCACGTGGTCGTGCGCTTCCGCCACCGCGCCAGCTGGGACACGCGCTTCGGCGCGTTCGATTCGGTGTCGTCCTGATGGAGAAGGGAGAAGTCGAGATGAGGAAGCTGATCTGCGCAGGTCTCTTGTTCGGAGCGATGGTCGTCGCGAGCGCGCCGGCCCTCGCGCTCACGGTGTCGTTCACCGAGGATTTCTCGGTCGACGCGTCGGGCTGGACCAACTCGAGCGGCCCGCTCACGTGGGTCGCGAGCGGCGGGCCGGACGGCGGGTCCTACGTGTCGTTCAACGGGCCGTCGATCCACGATCCGGGCACGATCCAGTTCCGTACGAGCAATGCCGCGGCGAGCGGCGGGAACTTCGCGGGCAACTGGCTGTCCGCGGGGGTCAGCGTGGTGAGCGCGCAGGTGCTGCACGACGCGCCGGCGCCGGTGAACGTGTTCTTCCGCATCACCACGGGCACGAACTCGCCCGCGCTCATCGGCGTCGTGGCGGTTCCGGTGCTGCCGGGCACGTGGACGCAGGTGAGCCTTGCGCTCTTCCCGTCGAACCCGCTGATCATTCCGGAGGGACCGCCGAGCCTCTACAACACGGTGCTCTCGAACGTGACGAACGTGCAGGTGGGCTTCGCCGTGCCGGCCGAGCTCGAGGGCACGAACTTCACCTACGGGCTCGACCAGGTGACGATCGTTCCGGAGCCCGCGACCGCGGGGATCCTCGCGAGCGGACTCGCGGGGCTCGCGCTCGCCAAACGCCGCCCGCGCGCGCGTCGCTAACGGCCGGGGTCCGACGTCAAGCCAAAACAGCGCGCCGCGTTCGCGCGCAGGATCTTCTCCTTGGTGGAGCGCGACAGGTCGTCGCGCTCCACCACCCGACCCACGACGTCGCCGCGCAGCGCGTCGGGGTGCGGGTAGTCCGTCGCGAACACGATGCAGTCGTCGCCGACCAGCGACACCACCGCCGCGAGGCCGCGCTCGCCGGGCTCCGCCGAGACGAAGCCCTGGCGGCGGAAGTACTCGCTCGGCGCGAGCGGGAGCTTTGCGAGAGCGTGTCCCCACGAGGCGCAGTGGTCGTCCATGCGCTCGAGCCAGTGCGGCAGCCAGCCGCAGCCCGACTCGAGGAAGGCGACGCGCAGGCCGGGGTGCCGCTCGAGCACGCCCGTCATGACGAGCCCCGCGCACGCGATCTGCTGCTCGTGCGGGTGCGAGCACACGTGGCGCAGGGCGAAGTTGTCGAAGCGGTCGCGCCCCGACTGCGGCACGTCCTGCGTCGTGCCCTCGTGGACCGCGAGCGGGACGCCCTCCGACTCCAGCAGTTCCCATAGCGGCTGCCACGACGGATCGTGCAGGCTATGCCCAGCGATCGGATTCGGCCGCAACACCACGCCGCGACAGCCGAGCTCGCGGATCGCGCGCCGCGCCTCGGCGAGGCTCTCGCCGAGATCGCGCTGCGGCAGGAGCGCGATCGCGAGCAGGCGCCGCGGGTCCGCCGCGCAGAACTCGTGCAGCCAGTCGTTGTAGGCGCGGCACAGCGCGATCTGGACGTCGCTGCGCGTGAGGCCCGCAAAGGCGAGGCCGAGCGTCGGGTAGAGCGCGGCCTGCGCCACGCCCTGCGCATCCATGTCGCGCAGGCGCTGGCGCGGATCGGATCCGCCGGCGGGGATCTGCCAGCCGCCGGGCGGCGAGGGGATCCAGGGCTTCAGCTCGCCCCCGACGAGCTGGCGGATGCGGCCCTGGTCGTCGACGAGCGAGCGCGGCGCGTACTCGCGAAAGCCGGGCGCGAGATGACGCGCGAGGGCGTCGGTCGGCTCCTGCACGTGCGCGTCCGCGTCGATCGCCCGCCACTCGGAAGCGTCACGCATGGCTCGATCCTATCCGCGCGGCGGACGCCGCCGCTCGCGCAGCAGGCCCTCCTGCGCGAGCGTCGCGACATGCGTGCCGTCGCGCGTGAAGACGAGACCCGTCGCGAGACCGCGGCTGCCGATGATGCCGTGGCCGGTCATGTCGAGGAGCAGCCAGGCGTCGGCGCGCGCGGGGCGATGGAACCAGACCGCGTGATCGAGGCTCGCGCTCATGAACCTCTCGTTCCACGCGCCGCCCTCGGGCAGCGGATCGGGATACGAGGCCGCGATTGCGCCGATCGCATTCACGTCGGTGAGATAGGCGAGCCCGCAGGCCTGGAGGCGCGGGTCGTCGCCGAGCGGCAGCGGCATGCGCACCCACACCGATGCGCCGGGCGGCGTGCGCTGGCCGGGCACGACGCGGGTGTCGAGCCCGTCGTCGACGTCGGGGGGCAACGATTCGGGTTTCGGCACGTCGGGGAACTTGGCCGACTGCGAGTCGGGGCCCCGCTCGTGCACCTGGAACGAGCAGTTGAGCGTGAGGATCGCGCCGCTGCTCTGTCGCGCGATCACGCGCCGCGTGGTGAAGGAGCGGCCGTTGCGCACGCGGTCGACCTCGTAGCGCACCGGCTCGTCGAGCTCGCCGCCGAGGATGAAGTAGGCGTGCAGCGAGTGGACGGGGTGCTCCGGCTGCACGGTGTGCGTGGCGGCCCACAGCGCCTGCGCGACCACGAGTCCGCCGTAGATGCGTCCCCACTCGTAGGGCGGGCTCTCACCGACGTAGGTGTCGGGTCCGTGCGGCTCGAGCTCGAAGATGCCGGAGAGGTCCAGGGGCTTCTGGTGCATGGAGGGTCATCGTAGCGTCGCGCGGCCCGCGCTCTCGATTGACGCCGCATTCGCTGCGGCGCAAGCTGGCCCGAGCGTCCTGCCGGCCCGAAGGAGTCACGCGATGCACGTCGGAACCGGGATCATCTTCCAGGCGCAGCCCGGACGTCAGAGCGACCGCGAGGTGTATCAGCGAGAGCTGGCGCTCGGCGATCTCGCGGAGCCGCTCGGCTTCGAGTCGCTCTGGGGCGTCGAGCATCACTTCACCGACTACACGATGTGCCCCGACGTGCTCCAGTACCTTACCTACTTCGCGGGGCGCACGACGCACATCGGGCTCGGCTCGATGGTGGTGGTGCTGCCCTGGCACGACCCGATGCGCGTGGCCGAGCAGGTCTCCGTGCTCGACCACGTCTCGAACGGCCGCGCGATCCTCGGCATCGGGCGCGGTCTCGGGCGCGTCGAGTTCGAGGGCTTCGGCGTCGAGCAGTCGGACTCGCGCGCGATCTTCGTCGAGTCGGCCGAGATGTTGCTCGAGGGACTCGAGCGCGGGCACTGCGAGTACCAGGGGAAGTTCGTGCAGCAGGCGCGCCGCGAGATCCGGCCGCGGCCCTGGAAGTCGTTCCGCGGGCGAAGCTATGCGGCGGCGGTCTCGCCGGAGTCGTCGCAGATCATGGCGCGCCTCGGTGTCGGGCTGCTCGTGATCCCACAGAAGCCGTGGCCGACCGTCGTGGAGGAGCTCGCCGCATACCGCCGCGCCTACCAGGAGGTGAACGGCCGCGAGTCGCCGCCGCCGATCGTCGCGGGCTGGGTCTACGTCGACGAGGACGCCGCGCGCGCGGAGGAGAACGCGCGCGACTACATCGGCCGCTACTACCGCACCGTGATCGACCACTACGAGCTGGCCGGCTCGCATCTCCAGACGATGAAGGGCTACGAGATGTACGGCGCCCTCCAGAGCCGGATGCGCGAGGAGGGCGGCCCCGATCGCCTCTCGGAATTCTTCATCGGCCTGCATCCGTGGGGCACGCCCGAGCAGGTGCACGCGAAGATCCTGGAGATCCAGCGACTCACCGGCGCCGAGGCCTTCGTGGCGGTCGTGAGCTACGGCGGCATGCCCTACGAGGACGCCGAACGGAACATGCGACTCTTCGCGAAGACGGTGATGCCGGAGCTCCAGCGGCGCTGCTAGCGTCTGCGCCTCCGCATCCCATCCACTGGAGGATCCATGCGCCGTCTGTCCGTGCTGCTCGCGTGCCTCGTGCTCGCGATCGCCTGTCAGAAGAAGGAATCGTCACAGGCCGGTGCCGCGGGCGGCGCGGGCGAGGCGATGCAGGTCGCCGACGGCATCCAGCTCACGACGATCGTCGAGGGCACGGGCGCGAGCCCGAAGCCGACGGACGTCGTCACCGTGCACTACCACGGCACCTTTCCGGACGGCCAGGTCTTCGACAGCAGCGTGCAGCGCGGCCAGCCGGCGCGCTTCCCGCTGAACCGCGTCATCCCCTGCTGGACGCAGGGCCTCCAGAAGATGAAGGTCGGCGGCAAGGCGAAGCTCGTGTGCTCGCCGCAGACTGCCTACGGCGAGCGCGGCGCGCCGCCCCGCATCCCGCCGAACGCGACCCTGAACTTCGAGGTCGAGCTGCTCGACGTGCAGTCGCCGCAGTAGTCCGCGGCAGGAGGTCTCGCATGGCCGGCGAAGCGATCGAACCCTTCCGGATCGCCGCGAGCGGCGCCGACCTCGACGACCTCCGGCGCAGACTCCGTGCGACGCGCTGGCCCGAGCGCGAGTGCGTCGACGACTGGTCGCAGGGCATCCCGCTCGCCTACGTGCAGGACGTCTGCGCGTACTGGGCCGAGAAGTACGACTGGCGCGAGCGCGAGCGCCGGCTGAACCAGTGGCCGCAGTTCCGCGCGCAGCAGGACGGCCTCGGCATCCACTTCCTGCACGCGCGCTCGCCGTTTGCTCACGCGCTGCCGCTCGTGATGACGCACGGCTGGCCCGGGTCGATCGTCGAGTTCCAGAAGGTGATCGGGCCGCTCGTCGACCCGCCGGCGCACGGCGGTGACGCGCGCGACGCCTTCCACCTCGTGTGCCCGTCGTTGCCGGGCTACGGCTTCTCGGACAAGCCGACGCGCAACGGCTGGAACGTCGAGCGCATCGGGCGCGCGCACGCCGCGCTGATGGCGCGCCTCGGCTACGCGCGGTACGTCGCGCAGGGCGGCGACTGGGGCGCGATCGTCACCACCGCGACGGGACTCCAGGACCGCGAGCACTGCGCGGCGATCCACCTCAACATGGTGATCGCGGCGCCAGACCCCGCGACGATGGGTGATCTCACGGAGCGCGAGAAGAGCGCGCTCGCCGGGATGCAGCACTACGGCGACTGGGACTCCGGCTACTCCAAGCAGCAGAGCACGCGGCCCCAGACGGTCGGCTATGGGCTCACCGACTCTCCGGCGGGTCAGGCCGCGTGGATCCTCGAGAAGTTCTGGTCGTGGACCGACTCGAACGGGCACCCCGAGAACGTGCTCTCGCGCGACGAGCTGATCGACAACCTGATGCTCTACTGGCTGCCGCGCAACGCGGCGTCGTCGGCGCGTCTCTACTGGGAGTCGTTCCGCCAGCCGTCGCTCACCGAGGTGCCAGTCCTGACCGGCTGTTCGATCTTCCCGAAGGAGATCTTCCGCGCGTCGCGGCGCTGGGCGGAGAAGCGCTTCACGAAGCTGATCCACTGGAACGAGCTCGAGAAGGGCGGCCACTTCGCCGCCTTCGAGCAGCCCGCGCTCTTCGTGAAGGAAGTGCGCGACTGCTTCCGGAAGGTGCGCTGACGCGCTCCGCGAGAACGCCGGGTCCTAAGCCCCCGCCTTCGCCACCTCGACCTTCTGCCCCTCGCGCAGGCCGTCGGCGGGGCCGAGCACCAGCGCCTCGCCGCCCGCGAGCCCCTTCGAGACGATCACATTCCCGCCGCGCTCACCGGCCGTCTCGACGGGCTGCCGGCGCAGACGTCCTTCCGTCACGACCCACGCGAACTGCGCGCCCGCTTCGGTGCGCACCGCCTCGCGCGGCGCCAGCACCTGCGCGACCTCGACACCTTCCGGTGTCGGAGCGATCTCCTGCAGGAACGTGATGCGCACGCTCATGTCCGGGCGCAGCCACTCGTCCGCGTTCTCGATGCGGACCTCGACCTTCAGGGTGCCCTTCTGTCGGTTGATCTGGGGGTAGAGCTTCACCACGTGCGCCGGGTAGCGGCGATCCGGATAGGCGTCGGGCTGCACCTCGGCCGGCTGTCCCATCTTCACGCGCGAGAGATCCGACTCGTTCACGTCGACCTCGGCGCGCATGTCCTCGAGGTTCGCCATGCGGATCAGCTCGCCCGAGCCCGCGAAGCCCCCCGGCACCGCGATCTCGCCCACCTCCTTGAACTTCTCGAGGATGATCCCGGCCGTCGGCGCGCGGATCACCGTGTCCTCACGGTCGACTTCCGCCTTGTCGACGGCCGCGGCGAGCAAGGTGACCTGCGCCTCGGCGACCTTCAGCTGGTTCTCCGCGACGTCGAGGTCGGCCTGCGACTTCACACCGCGGTCGACGAGCTCCTGCGCGCGAGCGATCTCCTTGCGCCGCAGCTCGAGGTCGGCGCGCGCGCGCACCAGGCTCGCGCGCGCCTGCGCGAGCGCCGCGTCGTAGGAGCGCGGGTCGAGCTGCACCAGGATCTGCCCGGCCTCGACGCGCTGGCCCTCCTCGACGAGGTAGCGCTCGATGCGCGACGGAACGCGCACGCCGAGCGAGACGTAGCGCTCGCCCGTCACGACGTAGCCCGATCCGGTCAGCACCGCGCCGGCGGCGGCCGCGCCTGGCGCCGTGCGCTCGGCGTAGGCGACGCTGACCCGCGTCGTGCGGCCGAGCGTGAGCCGCCAGCCGAGGAAGGCGATCAACGCGAAGGCCAGCAACAGCCCTCCGACCAGCGCATAGCTCCGCCACGGCGGCGCCTCGCGCAACGCGATCGCGTCGCGGTCGATGCGCAGGCGCGAGAGCTCCTCGCGCGAGGCGCGCTTCTCCTCGGCCGCGCTCATGCCTTCCGCAGCGCTTCGATCGGGCGCATGCGCGCGGCGCGCA
>Ga0335084_10001897_pt1 | contig 19858 bp, 18 predicted proteins | sample Lox_Sample_44_FD_206721 | JGI IMG/M metagenome (GOLD analysis project Ga0335084, IMG submission 206721) | Soil microbial communities from Loxahatchee National Wildlife Refuge, Florida, United States - Lox_Sample_4.4 | ecosystem: Environmental > Terrestrial > Soil > Wetlands | place: USA...
AGTGTCCTTGCCGATCAGCACCGCCGGCCGCTCGTGACCGCTCCGCCGGCGGGCGAGAACTTCGCCAGCTGCGAAACCGAGCCGGAGCACGAATTCGGGCGTGATCGGCGCTTCGCCCACCCTGCCCCTGACGCCGTCGGTGCCGAAATACTTCCGGGTCATGCCCTCCCCTCCATGGCCGCGAGCACCGCCAGCGCGTCACGCGTCGCGGCGACGTCGTGTACGCGCACGATTTTAGCGCCACGCTGCACCGCGAGCATCGCGGCGGCGACGCTGGCGGCGAGCCGATCGTCGGCGGGCCGGCCGGTGATGCGCCCCAGGCTCGACTTCCGCGACCAGCCGGCGAGCACCGGGAACCCGAGGGCCGCGATCTCGCGCAGCCGCGCGAGCAACGTGAGGTTGTGCTCGACGGTCTTGCCGAAGCCGAAACCGGGATCGACGACGATGCGGTCGTGCGCGATGCCAGCCTTGATGCATGTGGCTGCGCGGGCTCCCAGGAAGTCGCGCACCTCGGCGGTGACGTCGGCGTAGGTCGGGTCCGCCTGCATCGTCCGCGGGCTGCCCTGCATGTGCATCAGGCACACCGCGGCGTCCGATGCGACCAGCAGCTCGAGCGCGCCGGGCGCGGCGAGCGCGGTGATGTCGTTGATCATCGCGGCACCCCGCGCGAGCACGGTACGCATCACTTCGGGCTTCGTCGTGTCGATGGAAACCGGGACGCCGAGCTCGGCGATGCCCTCGAGCACCGGCAGGATCCGCGCCAGCTCCTCCTCCACCGTCACCGGCGCGGCACCCGGGCGGCTCGACTCGCCGCCGACGTCCAGCAGGTCGGCGCCCTCCCCGGCGAGTTGCCGCGCGTGGGCGATCGCCGCCGCGGCAACAGCGTGCCGGCCGCCGTCGTAGAAGGAATCCGGGGTGACGTTGACGACCCCCATCACGAGCGGACGCTCGAGCGGGAGCTCTGAGCGGCCGCAGCGCAGGACCTCGGTCATCCGGTCAGGACGCAAAAAAGCCCGCGGGCTCGAGCCCGCGGGCCCGGGTGGCCGGCGTATCGCTCAGGCGGGGGCAGTCGTCGTGGTCGCGCCCGGAGCGTCGGGCTTCGGCGGCTGCTGCGGCGGCTGCGGGAGCGGCTTCGGCGGCCGCGGCGGGAGCCCGGCCATGATGTCGCCGATCTGCTCGGCGTCGAGCGTCTCGAACTCGAGCAGCGCGTGCGCCATCGCCTCGACCTTCTCGCGGTTGCCCTCGATGATCCGGCGCGCGAGCGCGTACTGCTCGTCGATGATGCGGCGGATCTCCGCGTCCACCTTCTGCAGCGTCGCCTCCGACACGTTCTTGTGGGTCGTGATCGAACGGCCGAGGAACACCTCGCCCTCGTTGTCGCCGTACACCATCGGCCCGAGCGAGTCGGACATGCCGTAGCGCGTCACCATCTCGCGTGCGATCCCGGTCGCGCTCTCGAAGTCCTGGCGCGCGCCGGTCGTCTGCTGGTCGAGGAACACCTCCTCGGCGATGCGGCCGCCGAACGCGACCGCGATCTGCGAGAGCATCTGCTGCTTGTCGAGCCCGTACCTGTCCTTCTCGGGCAGGAAGAACGTGACGCCGAGCGCGCGACCGCGCGGGATGATCGTCACCTTGTGCACCGGATCGGCCTTGGGCACGAGCCTGCCGACCACCGCGTGGCCGGACTCGTGATAGGCGGTCGTGCGCCGTTCCTCCTCGGACATGACCATCGACCGGCGCTCGGCACCCATCATGATCTTGTCCTTGGCGCGCTCGAAGTCGTCCATGTCGACGAGCCGCTTGTTCGCGCGCGCCGCGAACAGCGCCGCCTCGTTGACGATGTTGGCGAGGTCGGCGCCCGAAAAACCCGGGGTGCCGCGCGCGATGATGTCCGCCTTCACGTCGGGGGCGAGCGGAACCTTGCGCATGTGGACGAGCAGGATCTGCTCGCGGCCGCGGATGTCGGGCAGCGGCACGACCACCTGCCGGTCGAAGCGTCCCGGGCGGAGCAGCGCCGGGTCGAGCACGTCGGGCCGGTTGGTCGCTGCGATCACGATCACCCCGGTCGCGCCCTCGAACCCGTCCATCTCGACGAGCAGCTGGTTCAGCGTCTGCTCGCGCTCGTCGTTGCCGCCGCCGAGCCCCGCGCCGCGCTGCCGGCCGACCGCGTCGATCTCGTCGATGAACACGATGCACGGCGCGTGCTTCTTCGCCTGGTCGAACATGTCGCGCACGCGCGCCGCGCCCACCCCGACGAACATCTCGACGAAGTCCGAGCCCGAGATCGAGAAGAACGGCACCTTCGCCTCGCCGGCGATCGCGCGGGCAAGCAGCGTCTTGCCGGTGCCCGGGTTGCCGACCATCAGCACCCCCTTCGGGATGCGACCGCCGAGCTTCTGGAACTTCGACGGGTCGCGCAGGAAGTCGACGAGCTCGCCCACCTCCTCCTTCGCCTCGTCGCAGCCGGCGACGTCGGCGAACGTGACGTTGTTGTTCGACTCGTCGAGCATCCGCGCGCGCGACTTGCCGAAGCTGAACGCGCCGCCGCGCCCGCCGCCCTGCATCTGGCGCATGAAGAACACCCACACGCCGATCAGGAGCAGCATCGGGAACCACGAGACGAAGATGTTCATGAGGAGCGAGGGCTCCTCCTCCGGCTTCGCCTCGACCTTGACGCCGTACTTCAGCAGGTCGTTGATCAGCCAGATGTCCCCGGGCGAGTAGCTGGTGACCCGCTTGTCCTCGGTCGTGACCGCCTTCAGCATGCGGCCCTCGACGACGACGCTCTTGATCTTGCCCGCCTTGACGTCGTCGACGAACTGCGAGTAGGGCATCGGCTGCTGCGCGGTCGAGCGCGTATTGAACTGGTTGAAGACCGTCATCAGCACGAGGCCGATGACGAGCCAGATCACCAGGTTCTTGACGAGATTGTTCAAGTCCACTCCTTGGGGGCGCGCTGGTGCGCGTTGCTCTTAAAGTAAGGCGCGCGGATGCCTCTGATTCTACGCCCAAACCTCCGGGGTTACGACAAGGAAACCTGTCGCAAAATCCCGACGGAACCCTACGCATTTCGCCGCGGGCCGCGGGCGAGCAGGTACATCTCGCTCGAGCGGCTCCGCGACGCGTCCGGCTTGCGTGACGCGACGCGCTCGAAGCTCGCGCGCAGGTGCTGCAAAAATGCCGGAAATCCGGCGCCCTGGAAGGCTTTCACCAGCAGGCCGCCCCCGGGTTTCAGGTGCGCCAGCCCGAACTCGAGCGCCAGCTCGCACAGCTCAATGCTGCGCGCCTGATCGGCTGCGCCCACGCCGGAGAGATTGGGGGACATGTCCGAAAGCACAAGGTCGACGCGCGCCGCGCCGAGGGCGTGTTCGACCTCGCGCAGCACTGCCGCCTCGGTGAAGTCGCCCCGGATGAACCTGACGCCCGGGAGCGGCGTCATCTCGAGGATGTCGACGGCGATCACCTGACCGCCCGCACCGACCTTCTCCGCGGCGACCTGCGACCAGCCGCCGGGTGCTGCGCCGAGGTCGACGACCCGCTGGCCGGGGGCGAAGAGCCGGTCGGTGCGGTCGATTCCTGCCAGCTTGAACGCCGCCCGCGACCGGTAGCCGAGCGCCTTCGCTTTCCGGACGTAGGGGTCGGCGACGTGCCGCTCCATCCACGTCCGGCCCGCTTTGGCCTTTGACATCAGTGATCTATAGAATGACGCCGATGCTCAAAGAGCTTACGCCTGCCGAGCGCCAGGCGCTCAAAGGCCGCGCCCATCGTCTCGACCCGGTCGTGATGATCGGCGCCGAGGGGCTTACCGCGAGCGTTCTGGCCGAGGTCGACCGGGCGCTGAGAGCTCACGAGCTGATCAAAATTCGGGTGACGAGCGGCGACGGGGATGCCCGCGAGCGCCTTCTCGGCGAGATCTGCGCCGCGACCGGCGCTTCCCCGGTACAGCACATCGGCAAGGTTCTGGTCGTCTACCGCGAGCGCCCGGTCGAGGTGGTGGCGGCGCCAGCGCCACCGAGGAAGGATCGCTCGCACCATGACCCGCGGCCGGTACCGCGGCCCGCTCGCGGCGCGTCCCGCCAGGCCAAACTCCGCTCCCGCTAGCGCCGACTACTCGTAGCGGACGTCCACGATCTCGAACGTCCTCACCCCGCCCGGTGTCTGCACCTCCACCTGATCGCCGGCGTACTTACCGATCAATGCCCGCGCGATCGGCGAAGTGATCGAGATCTTGCCCTGCTTGATGTCTGCCTCGTCCTCGCCGACGATCTGGTAGCTCACGACCTCGCTCGAGGTCACGTCCTCGAGCTCCACCGTCGACCCGAAGACGCACCGGCCCTCCGCGTCGACCAGCTTCGGGTCGATGATCTGCGCGTTGGCGAGCTTCGCCTCGACCTCGGCGATCCGGCCCTCGAGGAAGCTCTGCCGTTCCTTCGCCGCGGTGTACTCGGCGTTCTCCGACAGGTCGCCGTGCGATCGCGCATCCGCGATCGCCTGGATCACCGCGGGCCGGTCCACGGTCTTCATCCGATGGAGCTCGGTCTTGAGCTGCTGTGCGCCGCTAACGGTCAAAGGCGTCTTGGCCATCTCGGTTTCCGGGTGCAAAAAAGCGGGTCTCAAAAGCGAACCCCCGGGCTGAAGGCCCGGGGGCGGAGGGGGAACTTGGCAATCTTAAGCGGCCCGGAGCCGCTCGTGCAAGCCCTGGAGGGCAAGGGGTGTCAACGAGTGCATGGCGCCGAGCCCGGCGCAGGCCGCCCGGGCGCCGGCGAGCGTGGTGTAGTAGGTGATGCGGCTCTGCACCGCCGTCGTCCGGATCGAGCGCGAATCCGAGATCGCGGTCCGCCTCTCGTCCACCGTGTTGACGATCAGGTCGATCTCGCCGTTCTTGATCATGTCCACCACGTGCGGCCGCCCCTCCGCGACCTTGTTGACGGCGGCAACCGGAAGGCCCGCCGCCGCGAGCGCCGCCGCGGTGCCGCGGGTCGCGACGAGCGTGAACCCGAGCTCGTGCAGGCCGCGGGCGATCGCGAGTACCCCGGGCTTGTCGGCGTCGCGCACGCTGATGAACGCCTTGCCGCCGCGCGGGAGCCGGACGCCCGCCGCGAGCTGCGACTTGACGAACGCTTCGCCGAACGAATCGCCGATGCCCATGACCTCGCCGGTCGACTTCATCTCCGGTCCGAGGATCGTGTCCACGCCGGGGAACTTGATGAACGGGAACACCGCCTCCTTGACGGAGAAGTACGGCGGCACCACCTCGCCGCGGATCCCCTGCTCGTCGAGGGAGCGCCCGGCCATGCACCGCGCCGCGACTTTCGCGAGCGCGACGCCGGTCGCCTTGGACACGTACGGAACGGTGCGCGAGGCGCGGGGATTCACCTCGAGGACGTACACGGTTCCGCCCTGGATCGCGTACTGCACGTTCATCAGCCCGACCACGTTCAGCGCCTTCGCCAGCACGACGGTCTCGCGCCGCAGCTCGTCCTGGAGCGCGCGCGAGAGCGAGAACGGCGGCAGCGAGCACGCCGAGTCGCCCGAGTGGACGCCCGCCTGCTCGATGTGCTCCATGATGCCGCCGATCACCACCCGTTTCCCGTCGCTGACCGCATCGACGTCGACCTCCGACGCGTCGTTCAGGAACCGGTCGAGCAGCACCGGCGAGTCGTTGGAGACCTTCACCGCCTCGCGCATGTAGCGCTCGAGGTCGCGCTGCTCGTGCACGATCTCCATCGCGCGCCCGCCGAGCACGTAGCTCGGCCGGACCACCAGCGGGTAGCCGATCTCGAGCGCGAGGGCGAGCGCGTCGCCTTCGGTGCGGGCAGAGCGGTTGGGCGGCTGCCTAAGCCCGAGCTCGGTCAGCAGCTTCTGGAACCGCTCGCGGTCCTCCGCGACGTCGATCATGTCGGGCGTGGTGCCGATGATCGGCACGCCGTTCCGCTCCAGCTCGCGCGCGAGCTTGAGCGGCGTCTGCCCCCCGTACTGCACGATCACGCCGGCCGGCTTCTCCTTGTCGACGATCTCGAGCACGTCCTCGAGCGTGAGCGGCTCGAAATAGAGGCGGTCGGAGGTGTCGTAGTCGGTCGAGACGGTCTCCGGGTTGCAGTTGACCATGATCGTCTCGAACCCGTCCTCGCGGAGCGCGAGCGCCGCGTGGACGCAGCAGTAGTCGAACTCGATCCCCTGTCCGATCCGGTTGGGGCCGCCGCCGAGGACCATGATCTTCTTCCGGGCGGTCGGCTCCGCCTCGCACTCCTCCTCGTACGTCGAGTAGAGATACGCGGTATGCGTGGCGAACTCGGCCGCGCAGGTGTCGACGCGCTTGAACACCGGCCGCACGCCGAGCGCGATCCGGCGCGCCCGGGTGGCGTCGCCGGTCGTGCCGAGCAGCTTCGCGAGCCGCCGGTCGGCGAACCCACGGCGCTTGAGGTCGAGCAGCTCGTCGCGCCCGAGCGACTCGAGCGCGCGCCCGCCGAGGGACCGTTCCCGGCGCACGAGGTCCTCGATCTCGGCGAGAAACCACGGGTCGATGCGCGTCGCGGCGTGGACCTCGTCGAGCGTGAGGCCGCAACGGAACGCGTCGGCGACGTACCAGATGCGGTCCGGGCCGACGTCGCGGAGCTCGGTGGCGATCGTCTCGAGGTCGGCGGTCTTCTCGTCGAGGCCGTCGACGCCTACCTCCAGCCCCCGCAGCGCCTTCTGGAAGGATTCCTGGAAGGTGCGGCCGATCGCCATGACCTCGCCGACGGACTTCATCTGCGTCGTGAGCCGGCTGTTGGCGTGGGGAAACTTCTCGAACGCGAACCGCGGCACCTTGGTCACGACGTAGTCGATCGTCGGCTCGAACGACGCGGGGGTCGCCCCGCCGGTGATCTCGTTCGCGAGCTCATCGAGCGTGTAGCCGACCGCGAGCTTCGCCGCGACCTTCGCGATCGGGAAGCCGGTCGCCTTCGACGCGAGCGCGGAGGAGCGGCTCACGCGCGGATTCATTTCGATCACCAGGATCCGCCCGTCGACCGGCGAGACCGCGAACTGGACGTTCGAGCCGCCGGTGTCGACGCCGATCTCGCGCAGCACCGCGATCGAGGCGTCGCGGAGGCGCTGGTATTCCTTGTCGGTGAGCGTCTGCGCCGGGGCGACGGTGATCGAGTCGCCGGTGTGCACGCCCATCGGATCGAGGTTCTCGATCGAGCACACGATGATGCAGTTGTCGCGCCGGTCGCGGACCACCTCCATCTCGAACTCTTTCCAGCCGACGACCGACTCCTCGATCAGGAGCTCGTGCGTCGGCGACGCGTCGAGGCCGCGCTCGCAGATCGCCACGAACTCCTCGCGGTTGTAGGCGATGCCGCCGCCCGACCCGCCGAGCGTGAACGACGGCCGGATCACCACCGGGAAGCCGACCGCGCCCTGCACCTGCAGCGCCTCTTCCATCGAGTGCGCGAGCGAGGAGCGCGGGCAGTCGAGGCCGATGCGCTGCATCGCGACCTTGAACTTCTCGCGGTCCTCGGCCTTGTCGATCGCCTCGCGGCTCGCGCCGATCATCTCGACGCCGTACTTCTCGAGCACGCCGTGCTTGGCGAGATCGAGCGCGCAGTTGAGCCCGGTCTGCCCGCCCATCGTGGGGAGGAGCGCGTCGGGGCGCTCGCGCGCGATGATCGTCTCGACGACCTGCCAGGTGACCGGCTCGACGTAGGTGACGTCGGCCATCTCCGGGTCGGTCATGATCGTCGCCGGGTTGGAGTTGACCAGGATCACCTTGTAGCCCTCGGCCCGCAGCGCCTTGCACGCCTGCGCGCCCGAGTAGTCGAACTCGCACGCCTGGCCGATGACGATCGGGCCGGCGCCGATGATCAGGATGCTCCCGATGTCGGTGCGCTTCGGCATGCCTATTTTTTCTTGTCCATCAGCGAAGCGAAGCGGTCGAAGAGATACCCGATGTCGTGCGGCCCCGGGCTCGCCTCCGGGTGGCCCTGGAAGCAGAACGCCGGCCGGTCGGTGCGCGCAAGCCCCTGGAGGCTGCCGTCGAACAGCGACACGTGGGTCGGGCGGAGCGTCGGCGGCAGGCTTGCGGGGTCGACCGCAAAGCCGTGGTTCTGGCTGGTGATCACCACCAGGCCGGTGTCGAGATCCTTCACCGGGTGGTTCGCGCCGTGATGGCCGAACTTCATCTTGATCGTCCGTGCGCCCGACGCGAGCCCCAGCAGCTGGTGGCCGAGGCAGATTCCGAACACCGGGATCCGCGTGTCGTCGAGCAGCTCGCGGATCGCGTCGATCGCGTAGTCGCACGGCTCGGGATCGCCGGGCCCGTTCGAGAGGAACACGCCGTCGGGCTTCATCGCAAGCACTTCCCGCACCGCCGCCTGCGCCGGAAAGACCGTCACCGCGCAGCCGCGATCGACGAGCATGCGGAGGATGTTCCGCTTGACCCCGTAGTCGTAGGCGGCGACCCGAAGCCGCTGGCGCTCTGGCTTCCGGTACCCCCTGCCGTCCTCCCAGCCGCCCTCGCCCCACTCGTAGGCCCGCGCGGTCGTGACGACCTTGGCGAGATCCATCCCGGCGAGCCCGGGAAACGCCCGCGCCTTCGCGAGCGCCTCCGCCTCGTCGATGCGGCCGGCCATCAGGCATCCGTTCTGCGCGCCCTTCTCCCGCAGGATCCGGGTCAGCCGGCGGGTGTCGATGTCGGCGATCGCGACCACGCCGCGCGCGGCAAGGTATTCGGGGAGCGCCTGCTCGGCGCGCCAGCTCGACGCGCGCACCGGCAAGTCGCGGATCACCAGCCCCGCCGCGTACACCCGCGGCGACTCCTCGTCCGCCCGGTTCACACCGGTGTTGCCGATGTGCGGATACGTGAGCGTGACGATCTGCCGGCAGTACGACGGGTCGGTGAGGATTTCCTGGTAGCCGGTGATGGCGGTGTTGAACACCACCTCCCCGACGCGCGCGCCCTCGGCGCCGATCGACCGCCCGCGGAAGATGGTGCCGTCGGCGAGCGCGAGGATGGCGGGCGACGGCGTGGACACTCGTTGCTTGTGCGAAAGCGGGTTCGGATGTGAAAACGGGACCGGCCATCGGCCCGTCCCGTTGCTGACCGCGCGGATTATACCGCGGTGCGAGCCGAGCGAAGACTAGTTCGCGAGCGGGGCACCCGGCTCGTAGCGCTGCGCAGCGAACGATACCTCGCGCCGCACGTTGTTCTCCCATACGTAGGCGGTCCCGCGGAGATCGTCGCCCTCGACGCGACCGCGGAATTCGTACCGGATCGGCGGCCGCCCGGGTCCGAGCTCGACCATGAAGGACAGCGAATCGCCGCGCAACCGCGGCGTCTGCAGCCGCGTCGGCCGGCTCGCGATCGCGCTCGGGCGCCCGGTCACGACCTGGAACCGCTGCTCGAGCTCGAACTCGAACGGCGTCGGCCGGCCCGCAACCGGGATCTCGGTTCGCCACGTGCCCGCGACCTGCGCCGGGACGTACCAGAGATAGACGTAGCTCACGCCCGCCAGACCGACCTTCTTCTCCGGGACTTCCAGCGTCTCGCGCTGGTCGGGCTGCCAGTCGCCCATGTGGTAGTCGTGCGCGACGACCCGCGTGCCCGGCTTGAGGGCGAGGATCTTCGGGCGCAGTTTCAGGTTCATGTCGGGCAGCAGGTAGGTCGTGATCACGGTCGCGCCCGAGAGATCGGTCTCGAACAGGTTCTGCTCGCGGAACGTGGCCCGCTCGGTCACGTTTTCGCGCTTCGCCGCCTCGTTTGCGACCCCGAGCAGGTACCGATCGAGGTCCACCCCGAGCGCGCGCGCGCCGCGCGCGGCGGCGGAGAGGACCACCCGGCCGTCGCCCGAGCCGAGGTCGATCAGGTAGTCGCTCGGGCCGACCTGCGCCATGCGGAGCATCGTGTCGACGACCATCTGCGGCGTCGGCACGTAGACGACGTCTCCCGCGCCCTTCTGGGCGAGCGCCGCCGGCGCGAGCGCGATCAGCCCGGTCGCAAGCGCGAGGGCGGCGCGCGACATCGCCTATTTGAGCCCAAGCACGTCGAACATGTCGTAGAGGCCGGCGGGCCGGCCGGCGAGCCAGCGCGCAGCGCGCAGCGCGCCCTGCGCATAGGTCATCCGGTTGCCCGAGCGCACGGTCACTTCGACCCGCTCGCCCTCTCCGGCGAAGATCACCGTGTGCTCGCCGACGATGTCGCCGCCGCGGATCGCGTGGAAGGCGATCTCCTTCGCGCCACGCTCGCCGGTGATCCCCTCGCGACCGTACACCGCCACCGCCTTTAGCTCGCGGCCGAGCGCGCCGGCGACCGCCTCGCCGAGCCGGAGCGCGGTGCCGGAAGGCGCGTCGACCTTGTGGCGGTGGTGCGCTTCCACGATCTCGACGTCGTAGGCGTCCCCGAGGATGCGGGCCGCGACCTCCGCGAGCTTGAACGTGACGTTGACACCGATCGCGAAGTTGGGCGCCATCGCGATCGGGATCGCGCGCGCGGCGGCCGCGATGCGCGCCTTGTCGTCGGCCGCGAACCCGGTCGTGCCGATCACCGCGCTCCTGCGAGCGGCGACGCACGCCGCCACGTGCGCGAGCGTGGCCTGCGGTGCAGTGAAGTCGACGAGACAGTCCGCCGCGGCGGCCGCGGCCGCGACGTCCGCTGTGAGCGTCACGCCGCAGGGCATGCCGAGTGACTCGCCCGCATCCTTGCCGAGCTGCGGATGCCCAGGCGCCTCCAGCGCCGCGCCGAGCGCGAGATCGCCCGACCTGAGCACGGCTTCGATGAGCGTCCGGCCCATCCGGCCCGCGGCACCGGCGATCGCGACCCTCATTTCGCGTCCGTCGCCGCGCTCGAGCCGCTGCCGGCGGGTATCACGTCGCCTTCGAGCCGGACGAGCTTGTCGTCCTCGAACAGCACCGTCACCCGGCGCTCCTCGACCTCCGAGGAGTTCGCCCGCTGACGCCGGTACACGTAGTCCCACCGGTTCTCGTGGAAGATGTCGGCGATGAGCGGCGTGCCGAGCACGAAGCGAACCTGATCTTTCGTCATGCCGGGCTTGAGCTGGGACACCGCTTCCTGCGAGATGTAGTTGCCCTGCTGGATCTCCATCCGGTACACGGAGAAGACCCGCAGCGGGTTGCCGCAGGCCGCAACGAGCAGCACTGCGACGAGGAGCCAGAGTCGGCGCATGCGGCGCGTTGGTTATCGGGGACGATCAAAGCCAGTATGATAACGGATCGATTCGTCGCGGCTTCGCCCGCATCGCCGGGCATCCGGTGCTCCGATGACCAACGCCAACGATCTCAAGACGATGGGCCTCAAGGCCACCGCGCCGAGGCTCCGGATCCTCGAGCTCTTCGAGCGGAGCAGCGTCCGTCATCTCGCGGCCGAGGACGTCTACAAGCTGCTGATCAAGGAAGGGCTCGACGTCGGGCTCGCCACCGTCTACCGGGTCCTGACGCAGTTCGAGCAGGCCGGGCTGCTGCAGCGCCATCACTTCGAGTCGGGCAAGGCGGTGTTCGAGCTGAACGACTCGAGCCACCACGATCACCTGGTCTGCCTCCAGTGCGGCCGCGTCGAGGAGTTCTACGACCCCGAGATCGAGAAGCGGCAGGGCCGGGTCGCCAAGGACCGCGGGTTCGCCATCCGCGAGCACTCCCTGTACCTCTACGCGGAGTGCACCAAGGCGGACTGCCCGTACCGCCCCAAACGTCCGATCTGACCCCTCTCGCCGGTTCCCAACGTAGCTGCGCGACAACGGCGGCACGAGCGACTGAGTCATGGAACTGATCCTGTGGCGGCACGCGGAAGCGGAGGACGGCGTCCCGGACGGCGAACGCGCGCTCACGAAGAAGGGCCGCAAGCAGGCCGCAGCGGTCGCCGGGTGGCTGAAACCCCACCTGCCCAGGCAGGCCCGCATCCTGGCAAGCCCGGCCACCCGTGCGCAGCAGACGGTCGCCGCGCTGGAACTGCCGTTCGTCACGAACCGGGAGATCGGCGTCGGCGCCACCGCAAGCGACGTGCTCAAGGCCGCAGGCTGGCCGGACGGCGCGGGGACCGTGGTCGTCGTCGGTCATCAACCGACGCTCGGCCGGGTTGCCGCAGTGCTGCTCGCGGGTGCGGAGGCGGACTGGTCGATCAAGAAGGGTGCCCTCTGGTGGTTCGCGCGCCGCGTGCGCGAAGGCAACGGCCAGGTCGTGCTGAAGGCAGTGATCGGGCCGGATCTGCTCTAGGCCCGGGGCGACCGCCCGAGCCCGCCGGTCGGCCGGGCTTCGCGAGTTCGCCGGGACGCGCTCCCCGGGGGCGCCCTACCCGGTCGCCTGCGCCTTCTCGGCGGCGAGCGAGCGCACGTCGAACTTCAGCCCCACCGCACGCCAGTCCTCGGCCTCTGCTTCGAGCGCCGCGGCAGTGAGCGGGTGCTCGTCGAGCCACCCCGCCGCGAGCGCGAGCTGAAATCCGCTGTCGGTCGACCGCGCGCCGATCCGCGGCACCGGGACGTCCACCCGGCTGCGGCAGAGAAGCGCCGCCACCCGCAGGCAGAAGACCAGCGCCCAGTCGGCGCTGCGCGCCGGCAGCCCCTCGATCTTCGCCAGCTTGCCGCGGTGCGCAAGCACGATCCGGGCGAGCCGCGCCTGCTCGTCCTTCGAGAACCCGGGCATGTCGGCGTTCGACAGGATGTACGCGGAGTGCTTGTGGTACGCGGCGTGCGCGATCGACAGGCCGATCTCGTGCAGCCGGGCGGCCCACGCGAGCATCAGTTCGTCCGCCTCGCGCTCGCGATCGGCGAGCGCGCGGTAGAGCACGAGGGCGAGCGCTTCGACCCGCTCGCCCTGCGCGCCGTCGACGTGATAGCGGCGCATGAACTGCTTGACGGTCATCTCGCGCATGTCGTGGTGCTGCACGCGCCCGAGCAGGTCGTAGAGGACGCCCTGCCGCAGGGCGCCGTCCGAGACTTCCATCTCGTCGAGGCCGAGGCCGTCGAAGACGGCGAGCATGATCGCGAGGCCGCCGGGCAGGATCGCCGCACGGTCGCCGCGCAGCCCGGGCAGATCCAGCCGGTCGACGTCGCCCGCCTTGATCACCTGGGAGCGCAGGCGATCCAGCCCGTCGGCGGTGATGGTGCCCTTCGACCACCCGTTCGCCGCGAGGATCGCCGCGATCGACTTCGCGGTGCCCGACGAGCCGATCGCCTGCTTCCAGCCGGTCCGCCGGTACTCCTTGACGATCCGCTCGATCTCGTTCGACGCCATCAGGCCGGCCTTCTTCATCGACTGCTTGTCGATCCGTCCGTCGTCGAAGAACCGCAGGCTGTGGCTCACGCAGCCGATGCCGAGCGACTCCATCAGCTCCGGCTCGTATCCGGTGCCGATGACGAACTCGGTCGAGCCGCCGCCGATGTCCACGACGAGTCGGCGGTGCGGCGCAGGCGGCAGGCTGTGCGATACGCCGAGATAGACGAGACGCGCCTCCTCCCGGCCGAAGACGACCTCGATCGGGAAGCCGAGCGCTTCCTCGGCGTCCCCGATGAACTGCGCGGCGTTCTTCGCGACGCGGAGCGTGTTGGTCCCGACGGCACGCACCGCCCCTGGCGGGAAGCCGCGGAGCCGCTCGCCGAACCGCGCCAGCGCCTCGAGCGCGCGAAGCTGGGTGGCGCGGTCGAGGCGCCGGTCGCGGGTGAGACCGCCCCCGAGCCGGATCGGCTCGCGCAGCGCGTCGAGGAGGTAGATCTGGCCGTCGACGACCCGCCCGACCTGGAGGTGGAAGCTGTTCGACCCGAGGTCGACGGCGGCAAGCGAGTCGAATTGCACGAGTGCGGGCGTGGCGGCGGCGGTTTGCCCGCCCACCTTAGCACCCGCCGGGTATCGCAGCAACGCCCGCAGCCGCTACGATTTCGCCGCCGCCTCGATCTCCTCGAGCGAGACGTGGCGTACGTCCTTCCCCTTGGTCATGTAGATCACGTACTCGGAGATGTTCTTGGCGTGATCGCCGATCCGCTCGAGCGACTTGGCGACGAAGATGATGTCGATCGAGCGCGAGATCGTGCGCGGGTCCTCGATCATGTAGGTGAGCAGCTGCCGCAGGATCGCCTTGAAGTGCTCGTCGACCTCGTCGTCCAGGCGGACTATGTCCGGGACGAGCTCGGCCTCGAGGCGCGCGAGCCCGTCGAGCGAACGCCGCAGCATGTCGATCACGAGTGCAGCCACCCGCTGGATCTGCGCAAGCCCCGGGGTCGAGCGCTCGGTGAGCCGCAGGCTCCGGGCGACGAGGGCAATCTTCTTCGCCTCGTCGCCGATGCGCTCGAGGTCGGTGAGGGTCTTGTACACCATCATGAGGAAGCGCAGATCGTTCGCGGCCGGCGCGCGCCGCGCGATCACCTGCGTGCACGCCTCGTCGATCTCGCGCTCGAGCTGGTTGACCCTCCCCTCGTCGTGGATGACCCGGTTGACGAGCGCCGCGTCGCCCGAGCGCAGCGCCTCGACCGCGTAACGGATCTGGTACTCGACGATCCCGCCCATCTCGAGCACCTGCGTCCGGATGGTCTCGAGCTCGGCCTCGAAGTCCTTCGAGGTATGGGCGGCCGATTGCATGGTTCGTCCCCGATTTCAACGAAATTTGACGAGTGTAAGGCTCGAAGATGACAATGCCGTGTACGTCCCTCCGGTTGTAACAATCGTGCAAAGTCCCGTCCGTAGCCTGCGATCTCGAATGGCCGTCCGCGCCGCCGCCGCGGCACGTCCAGAGCCATTTCCTGAACCGCGAACTCGGGCTGCTCGAGTTCCAGCGTCGGGTGCTCGCTCAGGCGGAGGACGCCACCGTGCCGCTGCTCGAGCGGCTCAAGTTCCTCTGCATCGTCTCGTCCAACCTCGACGAGTTCTTCGAGATCCGCGTCTCCGGCGTCAAGGAGCAGATCAAGCTGGGCATCCCGGGCGCGGGCCCGGACGGCAAGACCCCGCGTGAGGTGTTCCAGGCGATCGGCCGCATCACCCACGAGCTCGTTGCGCGCCAGTACCAGCTCCTGAACGACGCAATCCTTCCCGATCTCGAGCGGGAGGGCATCAAGTTCCTGCGCCGCAGCGAGTTCACCGCCGCCCAGACCGAGTGGGTCCGCGACTACTTCCTGCGCGAGATGATGCCGGTGCTGACGCCGATCGGGCTCGATCCCGCTCACCCCTTCCCACGCGTGTTCAACAAGAGCCTCAACTTCGCGGTCGAGCTCGAGGGGCGGGACGCGTTCGGGCGCGACGCGCGCATCGCGATCGTGCAGGCACCGCGCATCCTGCCGCGGATCATCAAACTTCCGCCCGAGCTCTCGAACGGGCACCGCACGACGTTCGTGTTCCTCACCTCGATCCTGCACGAGCACGTGCAGGAGCTCTTCGCCGGCATGCACGTGCTCGGCTGCTACCAGTTCCGGGTGACGCGCAACAGCGACCTCTTTGTCGACGAGGAGGACGTGAAGGACCTGCGCCGCGCGCTGCAGGGCGAGCTGCCGCAGCGCCACTTCGGCGACGCGGTGCGCCTGGAGATCGCCGACGACTGCCCGCCGCAGATGACCGAGTTCCTGCTGCAGCAGTTCGGCCTGGGCGCGGAGGATCTCTACCAGGTGAATGGGCCGGTGAACCTCGTCCGGCTGATGACGGTGCCGAACGAGGTCGACCGCGAGGACCTGCTGTACCCGCCGTTCCGGCCCGGCTTCCCGGCCGCGCTCGCGAAGCGCGTCGACATGATGCAAGCGATCCGCGCCGGCGACATCCTGCTGCACCACCCCTACCAGTCGTTCGCGCCGGTCGTGCGCTTCATGCAGGAGGCGGCGGCGGATCCGAACGTCGTGGCGATCAAGCAGACCGTCTACCGGACCGGCACCGACTCGGCGCTGATGGAGGCGCTGATCGCCGCCGCGCGCAACGGCAAGGAGATCACCGTCGTCGTCGAGCTGAAGGCGCGGTTCGACGAGGAGGCGAACATCAGCTGGGCCGCGCGGCTCGAGGAGGTCGGCGCCCACGTCGTCTACGGCGTGGTCGGCCACAAGACGCACGCGAAGATGCTCATGGTCGTGCGGCGCGAGGATGGCAAGCTGCGGCGCTATGTCCACCTCGCCACCGGCAACTACCACTTCCGCACTGCCCGCGCCTACACCGACTTCAGCCTGTTCACCTGCGACGAGCAGGTCTGCGCCGACGTGAACCAGGTCTTCAACCAGCTCACGAGCCTCGGCAGCGCGGGCCGGCTGCAGTACCTGTGGCAGTCGCCGTTCACGCTGCACCAGCGCACCGTCGAGGCGATCCGGCGCGAGGCCGCGCTCGCGCGCGAGGGCAAGCCGGCCCGGATCATCGCCAAGATGAACGCGCTGCTCGAGCCCGACACGATCGAGGCGCTGTACGATGCGTCGCAGGCCGGCGTGAAGATCGACCTCATCGTGCGCGGCGTCTGCGCGCTGCGGCCCGGGATTGCGGGGCTCTCCGAGAACATCAAGGTGCGCTCGATCATCGGCCGGTTCCTCGAGCACCACCGGGTCTTCTACTTCCGCGCCGACGGCGCCGAGGACGTCTACCTCTCGAGTGCCGACTGGATGGACCGCAACTTCTTCCGCCGCATCGAGCTCTGCTTCCCGGTGCTGGACAAGAAGCTGAAGGCGCGCGTGATCCGCGAGGGGCTGCAGGCCTACCTCGCCGACAATGCCCAGGCGTGGGAAATGGACGCCGAGGGCGCCTACGTCCGCAAGACCCCGGTCAAGGCCCGCCACTCCGCACAGGACGAGCTCCTCGAACTCCTCGCCCGGGAAGACGGCGAGTAGCCCCTCGCCGCGGGCGGCGCCCGGCGGGTTCGATCGCCGGCCTCCGGCCGCGTGCTAGATTGCGGCCGCTTCTTCATGCGAGGTGCCGACGATGGAGGACCGCCCGGCGCAGGGCGCGGCGGAGAGCCCGTTCAAGGGTAAGACCGGCCTGCAGCGCCTGCTGAACGCCTGCCGCTACTCGTTCCACGGGTTTGCATCGGCGTTCCGGCACGAGGAGGCCTTCCGGCAGGAAGTGCTCCTCGCGGCGATCCTGATCCCGATCGCCCTGCTCCTGAATGTCGGCGGCCTCGGCAAGGCGCTGATGGTTGGATCGGTGCTGCTCGTCCTGATCGTCGAGCTGCTGAACTCCGCCGTCGAGGCCGCGATCGACCGCATTTCCTTCGACCAGCACCAGCTCTCCAAGCGCGCGAAGGACATCGGCAGCGCCGCGGTCGCGCTCAGCCTGATCAACGTGGCCGTCGTCTGGCTTCTCGTGATCATCGATAAGTTCTAAGAATCCGCGGGTTTTAACCGAAACTTAAAGAAGGTTTCATCGGCGCTTCATGCCCCGTCCCCACAGTGGGCGGGTGAAGACCGACCGCTCCCGGCGCAAGCTCGATGTCGCCGTCGTCACCGAGACCTACCCGCCAGAGGTCAACGGGGTCGCCCGCACGATCGGCGCAATGGTGGCGGGCCTCCGCGAGCGGGGCCATCGCATCCAGCTGGTGCGCCCGCGGCAGCCTGGCGAGGGCCTGGCGGCGCCGGAGCCGGGCCTCGAGACCGTGCTGCGCGCCGGCGTTCCGCTGCCGCGCTATCGGGAGCTGCGGATGGGGCTGCCGGCGAAGCGCGCGTTGCTGCGGGCGTGGCGTGCCCGGCGGCCGGACATCGTCCAGGTCGTCACCGAAGGGCCGCTCGGCAACTCCGCAGTCACCGCCGCACGGACGCTCGGTATTCCGGTCGTGTCCGAGTTCCACACCAACTTCCACGACTACAGCCGGCACTACGGCCTCGGGCTCTTCAGCAAGCTCGTCGCCGGATACCTCCGCCGCCTGCACAACCGCGCCGACTACACGCTCGTACCGACCGCGGAGCTGCAGTCCCAGCTCGCCGCAGCCGGCTACCAGCGGCTGGGCGTCGTCGGGCGCGGGATCGACCTCGACCTGTTCGGTCCGCGACGCCGGAGCGCCGCGTTGCGGCAGAGCTGGGACGCGGGCGACGACGACATCGTCGCGGTCTCGGTCGGCCGGCTCGCACCGGAGAAGAACCTGCGGCTCTTCGTCGAGTCGTGCCGGGCAATGCAGGTGGTCACGCCCCAGCTCAAGGTCGTCGTCGTCGGCGACGGGCCCGACAGCGGACCGCTGCGCGCCGCAAACCGCGATTTCGTCTTCGCCGGGATGCGGACCGGGGCCGCGCTCGCCGAGCACTACGCGTCGGCCGACGTCTTTCTCTTCCCGAGCCTCACGGAAACCTTCGGCAACGTGACGACGGAGGCGATGGCGAGCCGGCTCGCCATCGTCGCGTTCGACTACGGGGCCGCGCGTCAATGCCTGCGACATCGGGCAAGCGGCCTGCTCGCCCCGTACGGGGAGACGGCACCGTTCGTCGAGGCGGCCCAAGAGCTCGCGGCCGACCCCCGACTGCGCGCGCAGATCCGTGAGGGCGCCGCCGACGCCGCGCACGGACTCACCTGGGCGCGCGTGATCGACGACCTCGAAGCGATCTTCGGCGACCTCGTGACCCGATCGCGCGCCGCACGCCTGACGACCACGGCCGGCAGCGCGGGGACGCCCCACATCGCGGAGACCGATCGTGCGCCGCTTTGACACGACCCTGCGTACCGTCGCGGTGTGGGACGAAGCGTGGTGCCTGCGGTTCAACCACGCGGCCGGCATCCCGTGGATCTGCGCACTCTTCCGCGCCGTGAGCAGGCTCGGGGACGGCATCTTCTGGTACGCGTTGATGGCCGGGTTGCTCGCCCTCGGGGGCAAAGCCGCGGTCCCCGCGGTCGCCCACATGGCAGTCGTCGGGGCGCTCGGGGTGCTCCTGTACAAGTGGCTCAAGTCGCAGACGTTACGGCCGCGCCCCTACCAGGTGAAAGCGGCGATCCTCCGCGGCGCCGACCCGCTCGACAACTTCAGCTTTCCGTCGGGGCACACGCTGCACGCGGTCTCGTTCTCGATCCTCGCGATCGCCCATTTCCCGCCCACGGCGTACCTCGTCCTGCCGTTCGCCGCGCTCGTCGCGGCGTCGCGGCTCGTCCTCGGCCTGCACTACCCGACCGACGTCCTCGCCGGGGCGGCGCTCGGCGCCACCCTTGCACTCGCCTCGCTCGCAATCGTCTAGCGTCGACCGCTCGTTGGGTGACACGCCGTTCAGAGGTCCGGCCGCACTCCGGTGCTCAGCTGCAGTCTCACGATTGCGTTCGACAGGTCCGCCACCGCTTGCCGGTATCCGAGGTAGACGTCATCGGCCGTGCGTTGGGCATTGAGCAGCTCGAGCAGCGAGGCCGCGCCGAGGCGGTAACTGGTCCGGACTCCATCGAGGACCCGATCCGCATCGGCCAGGACGCGCGCCACGTAGTCCTGGACGTTCTGCGCCGCCGCCAGATACTGCGTGTACGTCACGCGCACCTCGGTCTCCGCCCGCAGCAGGGTCGACTGCAACTGGAGCTGGGCCTGGGTCACCGCCGATTCCGCCTGCACCAGCTCGCCGCGCTGCAATCGCGAAAACGGAATCGGGATCGTGACCGCCACGCCGAGCGGATTCGACTGGTTCGCCGGAAAGTTCGTCACGTTCCCGGCCGCGTCGAACGTCGGGTTGACCCTGGGGATGTTCGTGACGCCGGCGCTGACGATCGGGTCCACCCACCGGTTGGCCTGGGCCAGGCCGAGGTTCTTCTGCGCGAGATCGACCGCCGCCTTCGCGACCCGCACGTCGTCCCGGTTCTCCATCGCCTGACCGATCAGGGCCTCCAGGTCTTCGCTCAGCGCCTTGCGGCGCAGGTCGCAACCGAGCTCGCCGCCGGGAAAGAGCTCGGCGTAGCGCTTGCCGAGCGGAATCGAGAGGCCTAGCTCGGCGGAAGTCGCATCGCCGCGCGCGACGACGACGTC
>Ga0335084_10001898_pt1 | contig 19857 bp, 18 predicted proteins | sample Lox_Sample_44_FD_206721 | JGI IMG/M metagenome (GOLD analysis project Ga0335084, IMG submission 206721) | Soil microbial communities from Loxahatchee National Wildlife Refuge, Florida, United States - Lox_Sample_4.4 | ecosystem: Environmental > Terrestrial > Soil > Wetlands | place: USA...
CGCTCGCCCCAAAAGCCGTCGGGTCGCGCGCCGACTGCGGCGATCTCGCCATCGGCAAGATAGACCGGCAGTACGGCGTCGATCCCATTCGCGGGATCAATGACGCGACCACCCCGAATCACCAGGCGTTCTATATTCACGTCCCGCCCCTTGAGGTGACCTGTTCGCCGCTGCGCATGGCCATCGACAGGATCGCCATGCGCACGGCGATGCCGTGACTGACCTGCTGCAGGATCACGGAATGCGGCCCGTCCGCCACGCGGGAATCGATCTCGATGCCCCGGTTAATCGGACCTGGATGCATGACGATCACATCGGGTTTGGCCTTCTCCAGCCGCTTCTCGGTCAGGCCGAAACGATCGAAATATTCGTGCTCGCTGGGGAGAAACGCGCCGCTCATGCGTTCTTTCTGCAAGCGCAGCATGATGATGACATCCACATCCGCCAGTCCCTGTTCCATTTCATGAAAAGCCCTGACCCCCAGAGATTCGACGCAAGCCGGCAGCAAGGTTCGCGGTGCGATTACCCGCACCTCGGCCACGCCCAGGGTGTTCAGGGCGTGAATCTCCGAGCGCGCAACCCTGGAATGCAGTATGTCGCCCACGATAGCCACCCGCAGAGGCCCGAACTCGCCCTTCATGCGCCGGATGGTGAACATGTCCAGCATGGCCTGGGTAGGATGGGCGTGCCGGCCGTCGCCGCCATTGATGACGCTGACATGCGGCGCCACATGCCGGGCGATGAAATGGGCGGCGCCGCTTTCCGCGTGACGCACGACGAACATGTCGACGTGCATGGCCTCCAGGTTGCGAATGGTATCCAGCAAGCTTTCGCCCTTGGAGGTCGCCGAGGTCGCAATATTGATCGTGAGCACATCGGCGGACAAGCGCTTGGCCGCCAGCTCGAAGGTGGTACGGGTGCGGGTGCTGTTCTCGAAGAAGAGGTTGACGATGGTCTTCCCCCTCAGCAAGGGCACTTTCTTGACCTGCTGTTCGGTCACACTGGTGAACGACTCGGCGGTATCCATGATACGCACGAGCAGCGCCCGACCCAGTCCTTCGATGGACAGAAAATGACGCAAACGCCCGGCGGCGTCGAATTGTAAGTCGTCGGTCGGGGGGATTGCCGTCATGCGCTCACACGGACTGAATGTTTAACTCCAGCGGCTCCGGGCCGGCCAATTTGATTCGCTGATCGGCCGTGAGTTCGACCCTGGCGCCGATGCAATCGGCTTGGATCGGTATCTGCCGGCCATTGCGCTCGATCAGCACGCCCAAGACGACCTGGGCCGGCCTGCCATAGTCGAAGATCTCGTTCAGGGCCGCCCGAATCGTCCGGCCGGTATACAGGACATCGTCGATCAGGATGATGTTCCGTCCCTCGACGCGGAACGGCAAACTGCTGGGTTTCACCTGCGGGTGCATGCCGATCTGCGAAAAGTCGTCGCGGTAAAACGAGATGTTCAACAAACCCAGAGGATCACGCAAACCTAGGCGGGTATGCAGCCGCTGGGCAATCCAAGCGCCGCCGGTGTGGATGCCGATCATCGCCGGGTCGCTCAGCTCGCGCCGGGCGATCTCGGCGCGCAGCGCCGCTTCCAAGTTGTCAAGCAGCGCCGCCACGCTCAAATCGGGCTCACCCATGGTGCTGGTCCTGTTGCTCGATGTGGCGAAGCCAGCTCTGCAGGATCAATTGCGCCGCGATGATGTCCTTGACCTCGCCGAAACCGGTAGAACGCCTGGAACGATGTTCATAGAATACGTTCTTCGACTCGACCGTCGAGAGCATCTCGTCGATCGTGTATACGGGTAGTTGATAGCGCCCCTCGAGCTGCCGGCAAAAGCGCAGGATGGGGCGAGTGATCGGATTCTCGCTGCCATCCAGCTGGTAGGACAAGCCGACGACGAAAGCGGTGGGCCGCCAGGTTTGCACCAGGCGGCTAATGGCAGCCCATTTGGCTTCGTTGCTGGACACGCGGATCGTTTCCAGTCCCGTGGCGGTGCAGGTCACCCGCTGGCCGACGGCGACGCCAATGTTCTTGTCACCGTAGTCAAAACCCAGGAAGGTCTCATCCCTGGAAGACGTTTTGAGCGGCTGGCCGAGCACGAGCGGCTCACCCATGTCCAGCCTGGGACGTCAGCAGAGAGATGTCCACGCCCATCAATTCGGCGGCCGCTTTCCAGCGCTGTGACGAGGGATGATCGAAAATGATCGACTGGTCTGCGGGCGCGTTGAGCCAGGCGTTCTCCGCCATTTCGCGCTCTAACTGGCCCTGCCCCCAGCCCGCGTAACCCAAGGCCACTAACACTTTTTGCGGCCCTTCGCCAACGCTGATGGCTTCCAGAATGTCTCTGGACGTGGTGAGTGCGATGGAGTCGGAAACCTGGAGGGTGGACCCCCAATGACCCAGCGGCTCGTGCAGGACGAATCCGCGATCGGGCTGGACCGGCCCGCCGAAATAGATGGGCATCTTGCCCAGTTCCTGCTGGCCAATTTCGATATTCATCTGCTGCATGATGTCCTTGAGCGTCAAGTCGGAAGGCCGGTTCACGATGATGCCCAAAGCGCCCTCGGCGCTATGCTGACATAGATAGGTGACGGTTTTGGCGAAAAAGGGATCTGCCAAGCCGGGCATGGCGATGAGAAAATGGTTGATGAGACTATCGGGTTGGTCAGTCATGGGAAAATAGTATCTGTGCAGAATGCGCGCCCTGCAAGTCGCATCGACTAATGGCCGGATTCCAGGGCCATGCCGTTGTCAAAGAAAAAGATGCGCTCATTGACCAGCACATCGGCCTCGTGCCTGACTTCTTCCGGAAATGCTCCGAACGGCGCCGACTGTTTGACGAATCGGACTGCCGCATCGTCGAGTACGACCTCCCCCGAGGAGTGGAGGATTATGACGCTGTACAAGCTTCCATCCGACTTGACCGCAATCCTAAGGTGCGCTCTACCGGTGAGGTTATGTCGGCGCGCCTCGTCGGGATAATGAAGATTGCCGATATTCAGTATTTTGCTTTCCATTTCATGAAGATAATTGGCCGCATGGTATCGGTGGGCGTTCACGGCGTTGACGTAAACGAACTTCGGACCACGTGCGGCATCCTCCTCGCGCTTTTTATTGTATTCCGCGCTGATTTCGGCGATCTGCTGAGTTAGCGCGTCGGCGTTGATTCTGGGGCGTTCCTCCTCGGAATGCTCTTCCGTACCGACGTCCTGAACCACCTTTTTTTCCGACTTCGCCTGCTTCAACAGCGGCTTGTGCTTGACCTCCGGCACGCGGGCGGGATTCGGAACGCTCTGTATTTGCTGACCCTCGCCCTGTTGTGGCGTCAACTCCGTCTTGGGAATCGCCTTTTCCTCAGCACTGCCGCTGCCGAACTGATTTTCCTGGGCGAGATAATCCGCCTTGTCTGGCGCCTGCCGCGAAGGATTTCTGACCAACACGATTTCCAGCGACTTCCTGATCCTTTCAGGCTCAGGCAGGTCGAAGCCGACCCCCAGGATCAGCATCGCGTGCAGGATGCCGGCGAGCACCAACATCACCAGAAATCGATCGGAATTATTCCAGTCGCCGCCCATCGTCTTGAGAACCGCGGTCAAGGCCGCACCACGGATTCGATGTGATTGAACAACAAGGCACTGATATTCAGGTCGAATACCTTGTCCAGTTCCTGCACGCAGGTGGGACTGGTCACGTTCACCTCGGTCAGATAATCGCCGATCACGTCCAGGCCGACAAACACCAGCCCCTTTTCCCGCAGCGTCGGCCCCACCTGCTCGACGATCCAGCGATCCCGGGCCGTCAATTCGCGCCCCTCGGCGCGTCCGCCCGCCGCCAGATTACCCCGACTTTCGCCCAGTGCGGGGATGCGGGCCAGGGCATAAGGCACGGCCTCCCCGTTCACCACCAGGATGCGCTTGTCGCCGTCCGCGATCTGTGGCAAATAGCGCTGCGCCATCACGAAACGCCGTTTGTGCTGGGTCATCGTCTCGAGGATGACGCTCAAATTGGGATCGCGTTCGCGGACATGGAAAATCGACGCCCCGCCCATGCCGTCCAAGGGTTTCAGAATGATCTCGCCCTGTTCCCGCAAGAATTCCCGGAAGCGGGCAGGTTCACGTGCCACCAGGGTCGGCGCGCAGCAGTGCGAAAACCAGGCGGTGAACAATTTTTCGTTGGCGTCACGCAGGGAACGCGGCTTGTTGACGACGTACAACCCCCGGCTTTCGGCGCATTCCAGCAAGTAGGTTGCATAAATGTATTCCTGATCGAACGGCGGATCCTTGCGCATCAAGACGGCATCCAAGAGATCCAGAGGCGCGTCCTGTTCGCCCAGGAACTCGAACCAGTGCAACTCGTCTCGTTCCACCTGAAGACGCCGCATGCGGGCAAAAGTTCTGCCATCGCGCAGATAAAGGTCGTTCATCTCCATGTAGAAAAGCTCCCAGCCACGCGCCTTCGCTTCCAGCAACATGGCAAAGCTGGTGTCCTTGTCGATCTTGATGCTTGCTATGGGATCCATGACGACCCCGAGTTTCAAACTCATGCTTTTCTTCCCCATGGGTGAGGCTAGGTCAACGGTTGCTTGACTGTAAAGCTAAATATCATTTATAAAGCCTAATTTTCGATGAATCCAGCTAAGCGATCAGAGGTTAACCATGTCAAAAGTATGCCAGGTAACGGGCAAGCGACGTATTGTAGGCCATAACGTTTCGCACGCTAACAACAAAACCAAGAGAATCTTCAATCCGAACCTGCACGAGCACCGTTTCTGGATCGAGAGCGAGAACCGCTGGGTACGCCTGCGCATTTCCAGCCAGGGTATGCGGATCATCGACAAGAACGGCATCGACGCCGTGCTTGCCGACATTCGTAAACGCGGGGAAAAAGTTTAAGGGGCCAAGACCATGCGCGATAAAATCAAACTCATTTCCAGCGCCGGCACCGGTCATTTCTACACGACCACCAAAAACAAACGCACCATGCCGGAAAAGATGGAGATCAAGAAATTCGATCCCGTCGTCCGCAAGCATGTGATGTATAAGGAAGGCAAGATCAAATAAGCCAGTCTTGCGGGAAGGCTCCGCGGCTACCTCATCCGCCGGGGCTTCCCGGGGCGTCCGGCGATTCAGTTTCGGCCCAGACGACCCCGCCGACCACGCGAACCGGGACTTTTTCCAAGTCTTGCCCAAGACAAGGCCCGAACACGCGCTCTCCGTCACCGATTCTGAACGAGGCCCCCTGCCGGGCGCACTGAATATCTCGAGCCCGGGTGTCCAAGAATGGGTCGGGCTGCCAATTCAGTGTGATGCCCAGGTCTGGACAGGCATTTCGGTAGGTATGCGCCATGCCTGAGGAATAGACCAAGAAACCTCCGATCATTTCGCCATTCGCGCGGTACGTGAACTCGCGGCAATCGCCGTCGCACAGGCTCTCCAACGCGCAAACCGGCAAAGCTTGTTTTTTTGCGGGCATGAATCCAGTCGTTTGGGAGATGCTCAGGAAGAAGCATCAGGAACCGGGGGACGAAGGTGCCTCCTGCCCGAACGAAGCGAGCAGCTTTTGCGTCAATCCGCGCCCGGCCGCGGTTCCGGCGGTCACTGCGATCAGCAGCGCGGCGCCGATGGCGGCCATCAGGAGCGAGTAAACGAGCTTGCCGAACAGCGCCTTGCCAAACCCGGTGCGATGCCGACCGCTTTTCAGTCCCGCTTGCTGTTCGGTCTCCAGCCCCAATAACTGTTCTTGCGCCGACTCCAAAGCACTCCTTAACCGGGCGACTTCCTGCTCCGCTCCGCGCAGCTTGGCCTGAACAGCCATCACATCGCCGGCCGCCTGGGCGCGCACGGTTTCAAGTTCGGCGTTCAAGGACTGCAACTCATCGCCATCGACAGGAGATTGGCGGTCGACGAACTCCTGCACAACGGCGCTCAATTCCGCGACCTGTTGTTCCAGTTCCTGGATCCGCGCTTCGGCGAGCCGCCGCTCCTGCTCGTTACTCGAATTGAGTTCTTCAAGTCCTCGGATTTCTTTCTGCAGCGCCTCCCGACTGTTAGCCGAATGCTTCTCGACAGCGGACGCCGCCCGCAAAGCCTGCAACTGACGCTCCAGCTCCGCCTTGTCGACCAAGGCCGTCTGTAAATCGGATTCCAGCGCCTGCCGTCCCGCCTCCAGCTCGGCACAGCGTCGCTCCATGGTTTGGAATGCCTGCCCGGTCAGCATATCAGCCTGAACGTCCTTGAGCCGCGCCAATTCCTCGGTAAGCGCCAGCGATTGCTCGCGCACTTGCTCTTCGATCCCCTGACGTTCCTTGACTTGCGTTTGCAAATCGGAGATTTCGGCGTGCGCAGCAGCCAATTCCGTCTTCAGCGTCCGGATTTCCTTTTCCAGTGCCTCCCGGGCAACATGCGTTTGGACCAGCTGTTCTTCACGGGATGCAAGTTCCGGTGCGGCATCGGTTCGCCTGCCGCTTGCCTGAGGCGGTTCGACCCGCTCCTCCACCGCAAAATCTCCCCCAGGGTTCTCATCGCCGGAAGGTCCGGAATCGGCGCCCAAGACCAGTTGGTCCCGAAACACGGCGCTGACGCCGCCCTTCAGCACATAAGCGTCGAACAGATGGCGGATCAGCAGAAAGGCGGCGGATTCACTGACGCGCCCGGTCTCGCACACCAGGATATATTTGTGCTGCCGATTCAGGTTGTTCAGTTCCATGCGCAGCTTGAAGAATGGGATGTTGACAGCACCGGGCAGATGCCCCTCGTCGAAGGCGTCCGGGGTGCGAACATCGACCCATACCCCGCCCTGAGCGATCATCCGCTGCGCGTTCTCCATGTTAACATGGGCAATCACGGGCTCCTTAACCAGCCTGAGGAAATCCTCCTTGTTCAGCCTGAGCAACACGCCGTCGCTCAGCATGGTCACGGTGACATTACGGGGCTCACCGGAAATCAGCGAGTCCTCGCCGAAGGTGTCGCACGTCTTCAGTTCCGCCAGCTTGATCTCCCGGGCATGCTTGGAAGGCTTCCGGGTCAAGGCGCAACGGCCCTGCTTGATCACATAATAATAATCGCCCGGTTCGTCCTGGCGGATGATCTCCTGACCGACTGTCACCGGGATTTCTTCCAGAATGCTTAGAAGGTTTTGCAGATTGGCCGGTGGCAGGCGCTGGAAAATCGGCGATTTGAGGAGCGTCGTCACCCAGTCGCCATAGGAATCCTCCGGAATGTCGCTCACCTCGTAAGTGGCGACGCCGCTCACCGCACTCTCGTTGGGCTGATTGACATAGGCCGGGTCCACCCGGATGTAGCGGACCCGATCCTTGGCAACGGCGGAAACCTTGCGCGGTATCTGGTGAGCGAGGGCGAAACGCGCTGACTCCGTCCCGGCGCTTATGGTTTCCATTTCCATGCCGCCTGCCTGCAAGGAAACCGTTCCGCTCAGGACATATACGAGTTCATTCTTGGCGTCGCCCTGGCTGAATAACAGGGAACCCCGCGTTGCTTCCTCGATGCCGACTTCCGAACAAAGGCTTTCGAAGCGGCTGGCTGACAGGATATTGAGAGGGATCAGCTTGCGCAGATCTTGTGCATCTTTGGCGGTGACAGCGGCAGACATGACTTTGGGCGTCCTGGATCACATGAGCGCGAAAACCGCGTCCGTCCGCGGCCAACGCTTGCTTTAGACATGAAAATGTAAACCGGCTTTTATCCCGCTTGGGCGAACTTCCAAACTCCAAGCGTTGTTTCACTACATCAGGCTTCCATATAATAGACCATCGAGCCAGACACCGTTCCGCCTCTCCCCTTGTATTCACGTGGCCTCGGCCCCATTGTCAGGATCTCGCCGCAAGAGACCCGCCGTATACCGACGAACACGCCCCCATCACATGTAAAATCAGCCGAGATATCGAAGATGCGCCTACCCAAACGTTTGCTGATCGCTTCCTTGACGATCGGCCTGCTCGCTGGCTTGCCACAGGCCAGGGCGGCGTGGCCGCAAAGCGTCGACGGGCAATCCATGCCCAGCCTCGCGCCCATGCTCAAGAAAGCCATGCCGGCAGTGGTCAACATCTCGACGAAGTCCAAAATCGAGGTGGAGGAAAACCCGCTGTTGCGCGATCCGTTTTTTCGCCACTTTTTCGACATTCCCAATGCGCCCCGTCAGCGGGAGACCTCAAGCCTCGGATCCGGCGTGATCGTCGACGCGCGTAACGGTTACATCATCACCAACAACCACGTCATCGACAAGGCCGACCAGATCATGGTGACCCTGCAGGATGGGAGGCAACTCAATGCCAAGCTGGTCGGAACCGATCCCGAATCGGACATCGCCGTCATCAAAGTGGAGCCGAACCAGCTGGATGCGCTGCCCATCGCAGACTCGGATCAGTTGCAGGTTGGCGACTTCGTCGTCGCGATCGGCAACCCTTTCGGGCTGGGACAGACCGTCACCTCGGGCATCGTCAGCGCGCTGGGCCGCTCCGGACTCGGCATCGAGGGCTATGAAGACTTTATCCAGACCGACGCCTCGATCAACCCCGGTAACTCCGGCGGCGCTCTGGTCAATCTGCGAGGTGAGTTGGTCGGCATCAACACCGCCATCGTAGCACCCAGCGGCGGCAACGTCGGCATCGGTTTCGCGATCCCGTCCAACATGGCGGCCAACATCAAAAATACGCTGATCGAGCATGGCGAAATTCGACGCGGCCTCCTCGGCGTCAACATTCAGGATATGACCCCCGACCTCGCCCAGGCCTTCGGACTGAGCCAGACCCAGGGCGCAGTCATCACCGGGGTGCAGCCGGGCTCGCCGGCGGCGAAAGCCGGCCTTGAAGCGGGCGACATCGTTCTGGCCGTCAATGCGCGTCGCATCAAAAACAGCTCGGATGTCCGCAACGCCGTTGGCATGCTGCAAATCGGCGACGAGGTCCGGGTCGAAGTCGTGCACAAGGGCGACACTGTGACCCGAACGGCGGAAATCGCCGCCCCCAAGATCAGCCGCGAAGAAGGCAAGAAAATCCATCCGAAACTCGCCGGCACATTGCTGGCCGACACCGCGCCCACCGAACAAGCCGAAGGCGTGCGAATCGAAAAGATCCACACGTCTTCCTACGCGTTTCAAGCGGGTCTCAGGCCCGGCGATATCATCGTCATGGCGAATCGGGAGGAAGTGCACAACCTAAATGAACTCAAAGGGGCGGCCGGCGGTCGCAGCCAGTTGCTGCTCAACATCCAGCGTGGCGATGGTGCATTTTTCCTGATGTTGCGCTAAGAACTTCGCCCGGCTGGCAATGGGCTGCCGTCAAAGACAGCCCATTGATGTTATCAACCGCTTTATTCTTAACGCAGTGGTCCGCGTCCATTCTTCCGCTGTACGGCTCAATCCGCCTTGCGTACTATTAGGCCACGGATCGCCGAAGGCATCCGTTCACGATACCAAAGAAGGAGGCATGTCATGCGAACCAAGATCCTATTTCTGAGCGCCTTGGTGATTTCCGGCGCGGCTCTTGCCGAAAAATCCGGCCTTGAAGGCGCCACCAAACAGTTACTAAAAGATACGGCCGAGTCGGCGGCACCGAGCGAAGCCGTTGAGGGCGCCAAATCTGCAGGAGAAAGCCTGGAAAAAGCAAAGAATCTGAAAGAAAGCGCAGAAAAAGCGCCCGCAGCGCTGAAGGAGCAAGCACAAGAGTCGGCCAAGGAAGCCGCTCAGCAACAACTTAAGGAAGCGGTTCCGGAAGAAGTCAAACAGGGCGTGAAAGCCACCGAGGAAGGCGTCGACAAAGCCAAAGAGCTGAAAGGCAAGGTCGGGAGCCCGTCCAAGGCGGTCGACGAAGCCGGCAAGGCAGCCAAAGAGAAGGCCAAGCAGGAAGCGACCGACAAGGCACTCGACCTGCTGCGCTGAGCGATGATCCCATTCGCTCCCTCGCCAAGCGCGGGGGAGCCAACCCCTCGAAGTGCTACTCGCACTATTTGCGAAGCGCGCATAAAGAGCTTGGAATTTAGCCCTTCACCCGTCCCCGTCGTACCCATGCATAACGCGCCTGATCTCTTTTCCTACCGTAGGTACTGGGCCCAGCGCTTCGGCGTCGCGCCGCAACTGCCCACCGCGCGAGAGGAGATGGATATTCTGGGCTGGGACGCCTGCGACATTGTTCTGGTGACGGGCGATGCCTACGTCGATCATCCCAGTTTCGGCATGGCTCTGATCGGGCGACTGCTGGAAGCGCAGGGATTCCGGGTGGGGATCATCGCTCAGCCGGACTGGAACAGCGCGGCGGACTTCCGGCGGCTGGGACGGCCGAATCTGTTCTTCGGCGTGACCGGCGGCAATATGGATTCGATGGTGAACCGCTACACCTCCGACCGCCGCATCCGTTCCAACGACGCTTATACGCCCGGCGGCGAGGCCAACAAGCGCCCGGACCGTTGCGTGCTGGTTTACGCCCAGCGCTGCCGGGAGGCTTACCGGGACACGGCCATCGTGCTCGGCGGCATTGAGGCGTCCTTGCGCCGCATCGCCCATTACGATTACTGGTCGGATAAGGTGCGCCGTTCGGTTTTGATCGACGCCAAGGCCGACCTTTTAGTCTACGGCAACGGCGAGCGGCAGGTGGTGGAAATCGCGCATCGGCTGGCGGCGGGCGAGTCGGTGAGCCAGCTCACCGACATTCGTGGCACGGCCTTCCTGTGCAAGGAGATTCCGCACGGCTGGACGATACTCGATTCCGAGCAGATCGATGAACCGGGGGAAATCGCGCCGCCCTCGAATCCTTACGAAGAAAAAGCGCCGTCCGACGTTTGCGTCAGCCAGGCGGGATGCACCTCAGGCCAACTTGAAGCGAAGGGTCACACCGGCGCCCCGGGCGAATTGGTCATCCAATTGCGACGCAAAACCGATCCCGCCCGCGCCGTCATTCGCCTGCCCGCCTACGAAGCCGTCAAGAACGTTCCGGTGCTCTATGCCCATGCCTCCCGTGTGCTGCACCAGGAAACCAACCCTGGCAATGCGCGCGCGCTGGTGCAACGCCACGGCGAGCGCGATCTCTGGCTGAACCCTCCGCCGATCCCGCTGACAACGAAAGAAATGGACTGCGTCTACGGATTGCCCTATAGCCGGCTGCCGCACAACTCTTACGGCCAGGCGAAGATCCCTGCCTTCGAGATGATCCAGCATTCGGTCACCATCATGCGCGGCTGCTTCGGCGGCTGTACCTTCTGCTCGATCACCGAGCACGAGGGGCGCATCATCCAGAGTCGCTCGGAAGACTCCATTCTCAAGGAAATCGAGGCCATCCGGGATCTATCCCCCGCCTTCACCGGCGTCATCTCCGACCTGGGCGGGCCAACCGCGAACATGTACAGGCTGGCTTGCAAAAGCCGGGAAATCGAAGCCTCCTGCCGTCGGCCTTCCTGCGTTTACCCCGGCATCTGCAAGAATCTCGATACCGATCATGGGCCGCTCGTCAGGCTCTACCGCCGCGCCCGCGCCGTGCCCGGCGTGAAGAAGGTCCTGATCGCATCGGGCCTGCGCTACGATCTTGCCGTGCAATCGCCGGAATATGTCAAGGAACTGGCCATACACCATGTCGGCGGCTATCTCAAGATCGCGCCGGAACATACCGAATCGGGGCCGCTGTCCAAGATGATGAAACCGGGCATCGGCGCTTACGATCGCTTCAAGGCGATGTTCGACCAGTTTTCGGAGGAAGCCGGCAAGGAACAATATCTGATTCCCTACTTCATCGCCGCCCACCCCGGCACGCGGGACGAAGACATGCTAAACCTCGCCCTCTGGCTGAAGAAACACGGCTTCCGCGCCGACCAGGTGCAGGCCTTCCTGCCTTCGCCGATGGCGAGTGCGACGGCCATGTATTTCTCGGGGAAAAATCCCTTGCACCGGATCAGCCGACGGAGCGAGGAGGTCTACGTACCGAAGGCGATGAAACAGCGCCGGCTGCACAAGGCCTTCCTGCGCTACCACGACGCCAATAACTGGCCGCTGCTGCGGGAGGCCCTCAAGCGCATGGGCCGCGCCGATCTGATCGGCAACGGCAAGCACCATTTGGTGCCCAGCTATCAGCCGGCAGGCACCGGCGATCAGACCGAGGGCCGAGGCAATGGCCGCAAGTCGCTATCATTCAGAACCCAGCACACGGGACTGCCGCATCATCCCAAACAGGGAAAAACCCGGAAAGTTTCGGGAAAGAAATCATCGCAGGCGTAACTTGTGCCCCGCCACCTACATCTGTCGGGTCGCTTCCGAAGCCCAGCCGATCGCATCAAGATAAGCCCGCGCGGGAACGCCCGCCTGACTGAATTTGCGACAAGGCACCTGGGTAACGTCGCATCGTTCGAACATCAGTACCGTTCGGAGCACTTCGCCCACCGGACCGGTTCCCTCGAGCAATGCCCGCTGGAGCTGCTCAGTCAGACTCAAGCGCGCCAGAATCTGCGCCATGGGCGCGTCCATGATGGCGTCCAGCAACGAAAACAGGCCGGCCAGATAATAGGGCTCGGTCGGTTCGCGTCCCAGATCCCGCGCCAGCAGTTCACACGTGCGAGCCCGCACCATCGCCGTCGTCAGCAACTCTCGCGGGCGGAAATCGACGGCATTGACCATCACCACGGTCGCCCAGTTCTTGATCCGTTGCAGACCGAAGAACATAACCGCACGACGGATGGAATCCAGGCGCTTCGGCACGCCGAAATAAGCCGCATTGAGCAAGCGCAGCAGCTTATAGCTGAGGGTAAGGTCGCGGCTGATAAGGTCTTCCACCTCATCGATTTCAACCTCCGGGCTTTGCAGGCGTGCGACCAGTTGCAACACTGCCAGCCGATCGGCCGGAATCTCGCAACCTGGAATCGACCTGGGCCGCGCGAAAAAGGCGCCTTCGAAATAGTTGAATCCGAGCTTGCGGAAGTAGTCGTTTTGTTCGGCGGTTTCGAGCTCCCGCACCAGCAGATGCGGCCGTGCCGAAGCGCTGCCTGATGCCGGCGGGAGCTTGAAAACCGACGCGGAGTCAGCGTCCAGAGCGCAGATGGAGATAAAATTCGCATCGCGTCGCAGCTCCGCCAGATCGCCGGACGGGTGATGCAAGGCGATGATGTAGCCCGCCTCAGCGAGCTGACTGAGGGCTTTCTCCACCGCGTGGTCGTTCATGACGGGCGCAGGCACCGCGAGAACGATTTTGTCCCTCGGCCAGCCGATTTTCTCGCCCAGATGCAGAAGCGTAGGCGGCAAGCGAATCAGCGCGCGGCTCGGGCCGGTGATCTCACCCAGGCTCAACTCGCGGGACGCTCGCAGCAGGCATTCGCCCTCGCCCGACTCATCATCGGCGACACCGCGATCCAAGGCCTCGCGACTACAAAAGCGCAGTTCATAGCCAAAGATATCGAGGCTGCGGGTGTATATCGGAGTCCGGGCGATCAATCCGTCAAACATGGTGCGTGACGCTCTGTGGCTGGCAAAAGATTCGGTTCACCATCTGATTATAGACAAGGCCACATTGGTTCCGACCAAGCCGCACTTCGCATCAAAGTTTCGGGACGACGCGAACTACGGCGAGCCAGCCCTGCCAGGGGAATTTTTAGGCCCTTTATTGGAACGAATACTGCTGGCTTTAGTCCTTGGATATTCGATTAAAAGCACATATCCTAAAAGCCATTCAATCGAATCAATTTTCGGAATCCGAATCAACCACGATGAACAAGCTTTTACAACTTTTCCAGGAGTCCTCGGCCTTTTCCGAGGGCAACGCGAGTTTCTTGGAAGAGTTATTCGAAAAATTCCTGAAGGATCCCAATTCCGTCGACGCCTCGTGGCGGGAAAAATTCGCGGCCATCCAGTCGGGCACGGCTGAAATCCGTGACTTGACGCCGATCAGGTTGCCGATCAAATCCGTCACGGTCGCCGCCAAACCCGGCGCGATCGAGGAAGCGATCCGCAAGCAATCGGCGGTGGACCAGCTGATCCATCGCTACCGCGCGCGCGGCCATCAATTGGCCGACAACAACCCGCTGAAGCTCTCTCCCCTCGCGGGCATCCTCGATTTGGAACCACGCAGTTATGGACTGACCGAACGGGACATGGACGAGCTGTTCTATACCGACATTCTGCAGAGCGCGGAAAAACTTACCCTTCGACAGATTATCTCAAACCTTCGCGCCGCTTACTGCGGCAGCATAGGTTCGGAATATACGCATATCGTTGACACTGAGATCAAGGAATGGATTCAAAACCGCCTCGAAAACAGCCGGGCGCGCGCCGAATTCGGGCCGGAGAGGAAGCGTTGGTTGCTGAAGCTCCTGACGTCCGCCGAAGGTATCGAAAAATACCTGCATCGCAAATACGTGGGCCAGAAGCGCTTTTCGCTGGAAGGCGGCGAAAGCCTTATTCCGCTGCTGGACGAACTGATCCAGCGCGCCGGAGAACAAGGCGGGCGGGAAATCGTGATCGGTATGGCCCACCGCGGCCGCCTGAACGTGCTCGTCAATATCTTAGGCAAGAAACCCAGCCTGCTCTTTCAGGAGTTTGAGGAGACCTCCACCCTAGAGCCCATTCCCAATGGAGCCGGCGATGTGAAATATCACTTGGGCTTCTCGTCCGACGTGGAAACCCCCGGCGGCCCGGTGCACCTAGCCCTAGCCTTCAATCCCTCACATTTGGAAAGCGTCGACCCTGTGGTGGAAGGCTCGGTGCGGGCTCGGCAGGACCGTTACGAGCATGATGGGGAAACCGCCGTGCTGCCGGTGTTGATTCACGGCGATGCGGCATTCGCCGGGCAGGGCGTAGTCATGGAAACTCTAAACATGGCCGAAACTCCCGCCTTCACCACCGGCGGCACCGTCCATATCGTCATCAACAACCAGATCGGCTTCACCACCAGCAACCCCTTCGACGCCCGTTCGACGCTTTACTGCACCGACGTCGCCTACATGGTCCAGGCGCCCGTGTTTCACGTGAACGGCGACGATCCGGAAGCGGTGCTCTACGTCACCCAACTGGCCATCGACTACCGGATGAAATTCAAGCGCGATGTGGTCATCGACCTCATCTGCCTACGCCGACATGGCCACAACGAAGCCGACGAACCCGCCGTGACTCAGCCATTGATGTACAGGTTCATTCGGCATCATCCCGGCACCCGCAAGCTGTATGCAAACCGCCTCGTCACCGAGGGCGTAATTTCCGCCGAAGAAGTCAAGCGTCTGGACGAGGACTATCAGAAACGCCTGGACAAGGGCGAAAGCGTCTCGCGGCCTACCCCTAACGACGACGGCAATTACGTCAAGACCCGCTGGGATCATTACTTCGGCACGAACTGGGACATGCCCTGCGGTACGACCGTCCCCATCGAGCGGATCAGGGCCGTGTCCGCCGCCATGCTACGCCTGCCGCCAGGCTTCGACCTCCATCCGCGTGCGGGCGCGATTCTTGAAAACCGGCGCAAAATGGCGGCGGGCGAAACGCCGATCGATTGGGGCTGTGCCGAGAATCTGGCCTATGCCACCCTGCTGACCGAGGGACGCAACATCCGCCTGACAGGCCAGGACGTAGGCCGCGGAACCTTTTTCCATCGCCACGCCAGCCTCTACGATCAGAACACCGGTGACGTCTTCATCCCATTGCAGCATCTTTCACCGAACCAGGGTCGTTTCCATATTTACGACTCGCTGCTGTCGGAAAACGGTGTACTCGGATTCGAATACGGCTACAGCACCACCGAACCGGAAGTGTTGGTTATTTGGGAAGCACAATTCGGCGATTTCGCCAACGGCGCCCAGGTGATGATCGACCAGTTCATCTCTTCGGGCGAAACCAAGTGGGGACGACTCAGCGGTTTGGTCATGCTGCTGCCGCACGGCCACGAAGGCCAGGGCCCGGAGCATTCCTCGGCGCGACTCGAACGCTATCTGCAGTTGTGCGCAGAACAAAACATCCAGGTCTGCGTGCCCAGCACGCCGGCGCAAATCTTTCATCTGCTACGCCGGCAAATACTGCGCCGCTACCGCAAGCCGCTCATCATAATGACGCCTAAGAGCTTGCTGCGGCACAAGCTGGCCGTATCGGGTCTGGACGATTTGAGTACCGGAGGCTTCCTCCCTGTGATCGGCGAAAGCGATGCGCTGCCGCCTAGTGAAGTGACCCGAATCGTTCTTTGCGCCGGCAAGATTTACTATGACCTGCTGGAAACGCGCCGCAAGGAAAATCTCCGCCACATCGCCATCGTCCGCATCGAACAGCTCTATCCGTTCCCCCGCGATGATTTCTCGCGCGAGTTGGCCACCTATATCCACACGAAAGAATTGATCTGGTGCCAGGAAGAGCCGGAAAACCAGGGTGCCTGGCATCAAATCAAGCACCGTTTCCTGGGAAGACTCGACCCGCACATCGCCCTCGGTTACGCCGGACGTCCTTCCTCTGCGTCCCCCTCCGTGGGAAAATTCTCCCGCCACCTGGCGCAACAAAAACAGGTGGTCGAAGACGCCCTGCACGGCGTCCCCTCTCTCAGTCGCTAGGAATCAGTCATGCGCGTCGAAGTCACCGTGCCCCATCTTCCGGAATCCGTGCAAGATGCCACTCTGATGGATTGGCACAAAAAGCCTGGCGACCCGGTGCAACAGGGCGAAACCCTGGTCGATCTCGAAACCGATAAGGTCGTCCTGGAAGTCCCCGCGCCTGAAACCGGCATCCTCCAGCAAATCCTTCGCAATAAGGGCGAAATCGCGACCAGCAGCGAACCGCTCGCGGTCATCGAAACCGAAGCACCGGCGAGAGTCATCGCCGAGCAAGCCGCGCCCCCCGCCAAGACGGCCGAAACGCCACAAATGTCATCGCAGCCCCTGAGCCCGGCCGTACGCAGGCTGCTCACCGAACACGGCCTCGAGCCAGCGCAGATCAGGGGCACCGGCAAGGATGGCCGGCTGACCAAACAGGATGTACTGGATTATCTGGAAGCCCGGACCGCAGAACTCGGACCGACGCCGGAGCCGGTGTCGGTGATCGCTCCGGAAAAAACCGTCTCCAAGGAAGCTCGTGGCGATCGGCGGGTCGCAATGACCCGGCTGCGCGCCCGCATTGCCGAACGCATGATCCAGTCGCAGCACAGTACCGCGACCCTCACCACTTTCAACGAGGTCAACCTCCAGAAGATTTTCGAGTTGCGCAATCTGTATAAGGCGCGGTTTGAGCAGGAGCACAACATCAAGCTCGGTTTTATGTCCTTCTTCGTCAAGGCCTCGGTGGAAGCGCTCAAACGCTTCCCCATCGTCAACGCGTCGATCGATGGCGACGACATCGTCTTTCACGACTATTACGACATCGGCATCGCCGTTTCCACCGATCGCGGTCTCGTCGTGCCGATCCTCCGCGACGCCGACACGCTGGATTTCGGCGCCATCGAAAAGGCGGTGATCGAATTCGCCCGCAAAGCCCGCGACGGCAAACTGAGCTACGAAGAACTGACCGGCGGCACCTTCAGCATCACCAATGGCGGCATTTACGGCTCCCTACTCTCCACCCCGATCCTTAATCCCCCGCAAAGCGCCATCCTCGGCATGCACGCCATCAAAGAGCGCCCCATGGTCGAAAACGGCCAAATCGTCATCCGCCCGATGATCTATCTCGCCCTCTCCTACGACCATCGTCTCATCGACGGTCGCGACGCCGTGCTGTTCCTCTATACCATCAAGGAACTTTTGGAAGATCCGGTCAGAATGGTTTTGAATGTTTAGCCATACCTTCGTGGAGTGAAAAGGGATTTAGGAACGCCGGAGAATAGGTTCCCTCGATTCTGCCGACGCGACGGCAAGGCCTCTGGCGCAGATTTTTGACAACCTTAGGGTTCTTGCATGTTATCCTCCCCCCGCCGCGCCCCTCGGGTACGGCTGAATGGGGCGACGTGCCGAGCCTGAATTTATCGATCATGGATATTGCGTCAATCCCTGTCTTCGGACGGTGATCGACCATCCGGCAATGCCGCCGTGTCGTAACGACTATTCAAGAACCTGGAGGAAACTCGCATATGGGCATTTTCGATAAAATAAAAGAAATCACCGAACGCCTTACAGGAAAAGCCAAAGCGGTTGCCGAGGAAGTCAGCGATTTGTCGGAGAAGGCTGCCGAATCGGCCAAAGAAGGTCTGGAAGCGGCGAAAGGAGCCGCCGAGGATGCCGTGAAGACTGTCGGCGAATGGGGTGAAAAAGCGGCTGAAAGCGCCAAGGAGGGGCTGCAAAAGGCGAAAGAAAAAGCTACGGCGGTCGCCGGAGATGTCGGCGAGGACATTGGCGAATTGGCGGAGAAGGCTGCCGAGTCGGCCAAAGAAGGTCTTCAGACAGCCAAAGTAGCCGCCGAGGATGTCGTAAAAACAGTCGGCGAATGGGGTGAGAAAGCGGCGGGGAGCGCCAAAGAGGGGCTGGAAAAGACGAAAGACGTAGCCGAGGGCCTCATGGAGAAAGGCGAAGAACTCGCCGGTAAAGTCGTTGAAACGGCAAAAGAGGGGTTGGGAATCGCCGAAGAAAAGGCGGAGGAGGCCGTGAAAAAGGGGGAAGAATCGACCCCCAGGGGAGAGCCCACAGAGGAGGCCCCGCAAGAGTCTAAGGAGAAAGACTCGTAAGCGCACGCGGTCATGTCTCACCTCCTGCGGCTATCGACCCCAAAGACATTGAGCAGTGTGCTTCGCCTTCAGGGGGTAAAACGTCGTCCGGTCTTGCCCATCGCCCCTAGGCGTGGGTAGGTCTGCTCGTCTTGCGAACTGCCAGGGCGTGGGCCATGGCAGTTCATCTACGCCATGAGTGAAACTTTTGGCCTGTCGACAGTTCACGATTGTCACACTGGTCGCTACCCTGTTACATCGGATAAGACGCGCTCCCTGTTCTTCGCAGGATTCAGGTGTAACGAATTTTGTACAATAAACCCGCGCTTCCCTCTCTTAATCCATGCAATTGGGCGCTACATTCAAGCACAACAGCGACTTACTGCTATCCCGCGCCAATGGCATGGGCAATGCATCAACAAAAGCAAGGTAACGTAAACCTGCCGACATCTTGAGCATCCACACGGAAACAGATTCACCGCGACGCCCAAGATTATCAATAGCGCCGTGAATGTGCCGGATCCAAACAATCCCGGTGCTGTGGCAAAGAGAAACACAATAGGAGAACGTCATGCCTACCACGATCATTGAATTTGAACTAAACGAACACACTTTCGCCGTGCTCTGGAAGTATGTGAAGTCCATCCTGTGGTTCCATGTGCAAGGTTTTCTGACAGAAACTGAAGCCAGTTGAGTCATTGTTGGCAAAGCGGCGCCATCGCTGACAGCCATGCCCCACGCCTTTTCGTCGGAACCCCCCGAAGAACGGTCGGAACGGCGTCGACTGGATTGCCTCGCGGTTGAAATTGTCAGAGTAATTCACTATAACGGCTCCTCCCAACCCAAGAACAATCAACTCAGAACTGTTGGCATTTTTAGGAGGAGCGTGCAATGTTTAATCTTCGGTTACTGATCAGTGCTCTCGCTTTGACGGGGGCTGCCGGCATCGCCGGTGCCGGTGAATGGCAGGCGCTGCCGAGCAAGGCGCCGGAGCCCGCAGACAACCCGACCACCGCTGCCAAAGTGGAGTTGGGCAAGATGCTTTATCACGATCCGCGGCTATCTTCCACCGGGACGGTCGCCTGCGCTTCCTGCCACAATGTGATGGCCGGCGGCGAGGACAACCGCGGCGGTTCTGTGGGCGTTCACGCCCAGGTGGGCGGACGCAGCGCGCCGACGGTGTGGAACGCGGCCTTCAACTCGGTACAGTTCTGGGACGGCCGCGCCCCTAGTCTGGAAGCTCAGGCCAAGGGCCCCGTCACCA
>Ga0335084_10001899_pt1 | contig 19855 bp, 18 predicted proteins | sample Lox_Sample_44_FD_206721 | JGI IMG/M metagenome (GOLD analysis project Ga0335084, IMG submission 206721) | Soil microbial communities from Loxahatchee National Wildlife Refuge, Florida, United States - Lox_Sample_4.4 | ecosystem: Environmental > Terrestrial > Soil > Wetlands | place: USA...
CGTTGCGGCCCACCAGACAGACCGATTCATCTGCCCCGACGGAGAGCGACACCTCCCGGAGGACCTGGGCCCGGCCGCGGTAGGTGTTGATCGCCTCGATCTCAAGCATGGCTGGGCCCGAAGACCGCGTCCTTGACCGCCTCGTTCCCGCGGATCTCCTCCGGGCGGCCGCTGGCCAGGACCACGCCCTGGTGCATGACCACGATGCGGTCCGAATACTTGAAGATGATGTCCATGTCGTGCTCGATGACCACCGCGGTGATCTGCTGCGATCGCACGATGGAGCTGATCACGTCCATGATCGGTGCCTTCTCCCGGGTGCTGACCCCGCTGGTGGGCTCGTCGAGGAAGAGGAGCCGCGGTTTCAGGGCGTAGGCCACCGCGACGTCGAGCAGCTTTCGCTCGCCCTGGGAGATCCCCCCGGCCAGCATCGAGGACTTTGGCTCCAGCCCGAACTGCCCGAGGATGTCATGAGCCTCCTGCCAGACGGGGTGATGGTGATCGGCCAGCGTCCAGAAGAAGCGGGTCAACAGTTCGCGGGAGAAGATGGAGAGCGCGACGTTGTCCAGGACCGTCAGCTCGTCGAAGAGATTGACGATCTGGAAGCTGCGGGCGATCCCGGCCCGGATCCGGCCGTAGACCGACTCGTCGGTGACATCGGCGCCCCGGAAGAGAATCTGTCCGCTGTCGGGCCGGAGAAGACCGCTGATCAGATTCACCAGGCTGGTCTTCCCTGCGCCATTGGAGCCAATCAGAGCAACGACCTCGCCCTCGCCGATGGTGAAATCGACCCTGTCCACGGCGTGGGTGTCGCCGAAGTACTTGGTCAGCTTTCTGGTCTCCAGCAGGTTCACCGGAAAGCCCGCCCTCTGGCACGTGCCCAGAGCAACTTGATGCTCCCCACGATCCCGGTCGGCAGGACCATCACCAGGACGACCAGGACGAACCCCAGCAGCGCCTGCCAGTAGACCGTGGCGCCGACTGCGTAGGTCTTCAGCCAGTTGAAGACCACCGCCCCCACGATGGGTCCGGTGAAGTTGCGGAAGCCGCCCAGCACGGCCATGAAGACGATCTCGCCGGAGAAGGGCCAGTAGAGGATGTCCGGGGTGGTCAGCCCGTTGAGGGGGACCCAGAGAGCCCCGGCGATGCCGGTGAAGACTCCGGAGACGAGGAAGGCCACCAGCCGGTAGGCCCGGATCCGGAGCCCGATGAACTGGGCCCGGGTCTCGTTGTCGCGGATGGACTGGAGGGCCATCCCGAAGGGTGAGTGGACCACGAGCCACATCACCGCCACGCAGAGCGTGAACACCACCAGGACGTAGTAGTAGTAGCCGTGGGTGAGAAAGCGGATCTTGTCCTCACCGACGGGGTTCACGATTCCCAGCAGCTTCGGGGTCGGCACCCGGAGCCCGTCGGACCCACCGGTCACCCCGTAGAACTTGTAGGCCAGGCTCCACAGCACCTGGGAGAGCGCCAGGGTCAGGATGCTGAAGAAGATCCGCGTGTACCTGACGCAGGCGTAGCCGAAGAGCACCGTCACCAGGGTGGAGGCAACGACGGCTCCCACCAGGAACAGCTCCATCGACTCGACGTGGAAGTACTTCACCATGAAGGCCACCGCGTAGGCGCCGACACCGAAGTACGCGGAGTGCCCGAAGGAGAGGAGCCCGGTGTACCCGAGCAGCAGATTGAAGCCGAGCACCGCGATGGCCATCACCAGGCCGTAGGCGACGAGGATGGTCTGGTACGGGTCCACGGCCCAGGGCAGGACCACCAGGAGAAGGGCCAGCGGCACCGCCCAGACCACCACCCTGAGCGGCGACCGCTTCTGAAAGGTGGTGAGGGGAACGGTGGTCATGCCGCCCGGCCGAACAGCCCCGCGGGGCGCACGAAGAGCACGCCTGCGGCGATCAGGTAGAGCACCGCCAGCTCGATCTCCGGGAAGACGCTGATGCCGATCTCACGGATGATCCCCACGATCAGCGCCCCGACCAGCGCCCCCTCGAGGCTTCCCAGGCCGCCGATCACCACCACGATGAAGGAGAGGACCAGCGCATCCACCCCCATCCCCAGCACCGCGGACTGGCCCGGAACGATGATCGAACCGGCCAGCCCGGCCATGAAGCAGCCGATGGTGAAGGCCTGGACGTAGACCAGGTTCACGTTGACCCCCAGGGCCGACGCCCGGCGCATGTCCTGGGACGTGGCCCGGAGCACCACCCCGAACTTGGTGCGGTAGATGAAGGCCCAGAGGAAGAGCGCCGCCAGGCCCCCGATGGCGATCACCATCAGGTTGTACCGAGGGTAGACGTACTCCCCCACGTGAAGACTCCCGGCCTTCTCGAAGAGAACGCTGGCCGAGCGCGGGTACGCACCAAAGACGAACCGGATCAGGTCCTCGAGGATCATCAGCAGGCCGAAGGTGACCAGGAGCTGATACTCCTCCGGTCGTCGGTAGAACGGCCTGAGCAACGTCGGCTCCAGCACCGCACCGAGCAGGGCGGCGAGGATTGCGCCGGTGGGCAGGAGCAGAAAGAGCCAGGCCGAGTCCGAGCCGGCGAACAACTGTCCGATCGCCCAGGCGGTGGCGAACGCGCCGAGGGCGAAGAGGTTCCCGTGGGCGAGGTTGACGATCCTCATCACCCCGTAGATGAGGCTCAGCCCCCCGGCGATGAGGAACAGGACCGAGGCGTAGAGGAGGGCGTTGAAGAGGTGGACGACGAGGATGTCCACCGGGTGGGTTACGCCTTCATCTGCGGCCAGGTCTGATCGATCCAGGTATAGGTCGAGGTCGGCTCACCCTTCGGCCAGCCGGGGGGAGCGGTGACGTTCCGGATGGGGATGGTGATGATCCGGTTCGGATCGAGGATGGGGAACGGATACTCGGGCACGTTCTTGCTGAAGCCGGTGATCGCGTCCTTGTAGCCCTGATGGTTGTCCGGGCGGATGTACACGTAGCCTCCCGGCCCGGCGTACATCATCCCCTCGAGCTGGCCGATGATCGCGTCGTCGTCCGGCCAGCCGCCAGTGAGCCGGTTGGCCTTCTCCACCGCCGTCTTGAGCACGTGGGTCGCGGTGTAGGCACCCTCGGCCTGGAAGTTCGGGTACTCGTCGAACTTGGCCTTGTACTTCTCGACGAAGTTCTTGTTGAGCGGCCAGCGGTTCCCGGCCGGATAGGTGAAGTGGTAGTTGGCGTGGACGCCGGAGAGGACGCCCTCGGGATGATCCTTCCCGATGGCCTGAGGCACCGAGCCCAGCCCCAGCGTGGTGGCCACCTTCATCTTGCCGAACAGTCCGTGCTGCAGGGCCTGCTTGTAGAAGGCCACGTAGTCGCCACCCCAGAGCGAGGTCACCAGCAGATCCGGCTTGGCGGCGAGCGTCTTGGTGATGTGCGGGGTGAAGTCGGTGGAGAAGAGCTTTGGCCAGGCCTCGGAGACGCTCTTGGCCTTGGGCAACATCTTCTTGGTGACCACGGTGAAGTGGTCGTAGCAGTTCCGCCCGTAGGCGTAGTCGGGATGGATGTGGGCGTAGGTCTTGATCTCCGGCCAGGTCATCGCCACGCCCAGCGCACAGGTCGATCCGTCCGCGGACTGGATGTTGGTGCTCCGGAAGATGTAGCGCGGGTTGGGAACGGCCTTGTCGAAGAGGAAGTCGGTGCAGCCGTCGATGAAGATGGTGAGGAGCTTCAGCTCCTCGGCGATGGGGCCCAGCGCGGGAGTGTTTCCGCTGGAGGTGATCCCCATGAACATGTCGACCTTTTCCGACAGCCGGAGCCGCCGCATCTCCTTGGTGTTGGCGTCGGTGCCGGCGGCCTCGTCGGCCTTGAGGATCTCGATCTTCCTCTTTCCCAGCAGGCCTCCCTGGGCGTTGATCTCCTCGGCCGCCAGGAGATTGCCCTTGTACATCGGCTCGCCGAGGACCGCGCCGGCACCGGTGAAGAAGGTCATGTGGCCGATCCGGAATGGCTTGTCCGGAATGGTGCCCTTGGGTTTCTCCTGGGCCTGGGCAATCCCGCTGACACCGATCCCGGCTGCCGCCCCTCCCACCGCTGCCGTGGTGACCCCGAGCTGAGCGAGGAACTCCCGACGCGTCGGCATACGAGCCTCCTGTCCGCTGTCGCTAGGGTGGGCGCTAAACACCCGGGGCATCCGGAAGTCAACGGGAACCGCTGTCCATCGCCGCCTATCTCACGTAGGTTGAGTGACCCGGAAGAGGACGGAGCGGGATGGTTCAGAGGGCCCTGACCGCGATCGTGCAGACGCTCCGCGGCATCGCCGCCGCGCTTCGGTCGCGGGCGAGCATCGTCTGGGGAGCAGCGGCGGTGGTGGCGACGTTCAACCTGGTCGCGCCCGTCCTCATCCTCTCCATCGCCCGCAAGCCGGTGGACTTCATCACCTTCAATCCCTGGCTCCGGCGGTTGCCCGAGTACCTCGCCTCGGAACAGCCCCTGGGGGACAAGCTCTCGTTCCTCTCCAACATGGCCATCGGCTGGGCGAGCGCCGACAACGGGGGAGAGGGTGTCGAGTGGGGCTTCATCCTCGACGTCCCCACGCTGTTCCGCATCCTGCTCAGCTCCCTGGTGTTCGGCGCCTTCTTCGCGCTCTGGTCCCACCGGCGGCGCCAGGGGGCGGCCTGTGAGGCCGGTTTCAAGGCGGCACGTCCTGCCGGGGCGGTCGGCGCGCTGACCAGCGTGTTCGGCCTCGGCACCGGCCCGTGCACGCTGGCCGGCTGCGGGGTGCCGGTCCTGCCAGTGGTGGGCCTGGCCTTCACCGGGCTGTCCAGCGGCACGCTCACCCTCCTGACCGAGCTGTCGCGGATCAGCTTCGTGGCCGTTCTTTCCCTGATGACCGTTGCGGTCATCTGGTTCGGTTGGCGTGCCGGCTCGACGCCCTCGACGGATCCGCCTGGGGCGACCGCGGTGGGAGCGCGCTGACCTCGACGAACGACTCGTACTCCGCCTGCCCTGCAGAGAAGCCGAACAGCTCGACGGCCTCATCCGGCAGGACCGGGGCGCCCGAGGTGAGCCGGTTCAGCCCGGCCCAGCCGTCGTGCATCCACACCGTCCCCGCCGGGATGCGGTCGGTCACCTGCGCTCGGGCCGACATCTCGCCCCGGTCGTTGAAGAGGCGGACCGGATCATCGTTGGCGATGCCCCGGGTCGCTGCGTCCGCAGGGGAGATCCAGAGCCGCGGCTCCGGGTCGGCCCGCGCCAGCGAGGGCAGCGCGCGCCCCTGGTCGTAGAAGCCATGGAAGTGGGTCAGCGTCCGCCCGTTCCGGAGGGAAAGCGGATGGCTGCGCGGCCCAGGCGGGGTGAAGACGGGCAACGCCGGCAAGCCCAGGCGTGTCGCTCGCTCCGAGAGGAACTCCACCTTTCCCGACGGAGTGTCGAACGCGAGGTCCGGGTAGGCGACGGGCGAGATCGCCAGCGCCCGCATCCCGCCCTCTGCCGAGAGCGCCGCCACCGTCGCCCGGCCGGTGGAGGCGTGATCCAGCAGCGCATCGAGCGGCCCGGCCTCGTCCTCCCAGGGGAAGAATTCGGGTAGGTCGAGGCGGCGGGCCAGCTCCCGCAGGATCCACGTGGCCGAGCGGGCCTCACCCGGTGGCTCGAGCACCTTCGGCATCAGGTAGAGGTGGGTGTTGGTGCTCTTGCACCCCAGGTCCTCCAGCCACGAGGTGGAGGGGAGGACGAGGTCCGCGTGCTCCCTCGCCGTCCCGTTCCAGAAGAGGTCGTGGGAGGCGAGCAGGTCGAGGTTCCCCAGCGCAGCCCGCACCCTTCCGGCGTCCGCGTAGGAGGAGAGGATGTCCGTGCCGAAGAGGAGGAGCGCGCGAACCCGGCCGTCCTCCAGCGCCTCGATCATCCGGGGCATCTGGCTGGGGATGGCCGGGGTCGAGGACCGGCGTTCGCCGGCGATGTCCGCCAGCATCTGGCCGTGCGCCCGGGCGCCGTGGCGGGGCCCCATGCCGCCACCCGGGACCCCGAGATTTCCGGTGAGCGCGGGGAGGCAGGCCACGGCTCGCGCCGACTCCCAGCCGTGAGCGCCCTTGTGCATCGAGCTGCCGCCCAGGAGGATCATCCCCGGTCGGCTCGTCGCGTAGCGCCGGGCGAGTGACAGCATCCGATCGACGGGCACGCCGGTGACCGTCGCCGCCCACGTGGCGTCGTGCCGGGTCAGGTGTGTGGCGAGGGCGTCGAACCCCACGGTGTGCGCTTCGACGAAGGCGCGGTCGTGCAGCTTCTCGGAGACGATGATGCTCATCAGCCCGAGCGCCAGCGCGGCGTCGGTTCCCGGCCGGAGGAGCAGCGTCTGGTCGGAGATCGCCGAGGCCTCGGTGCGCCGTACGTCGATGGTGACCAGCATCGCCCCGCGCCGGCGTGCCTGCTGGAGGTGGCGCCCGGTGGTGGGCTGGCTGGCGAGGTTGGCTCCCCAGAGGAGGATGAGCGAGGCATTTGCTGCCATGTCCTCCGGGGTGTGGACCCGAAGGACGCCGGTCAGCCCCAGCCCGAATCCGCCGAGGCCCCAGCAAACCATCGCCGGATGCCACCACTGCCAGCCGGCGAGATTGGCAAAGCGGCGGAGGAGCTCGGAGTGGAGCCGCGTGCCGTAGTTGTTGGCGAACAGACCGTGTCCCGACCAGGCGCCCACCGCCTCGGGCCGCGCCTGCCGGGAGGTGGTGGCGATGATGTCCAGCGCCTCGTCCCAGCAGATGCGCCGCCATGCTCCACTGCGAGGAATGCGCCGCAGCGGGTGGAGCAGCCGGTCCGGGTTGCCGATGATCTCCCGGCTCGCCTGTCCCCGCTGGCAGAGGAAGCCCCGACTGTCTGGATTGCCGGGGTCGCCCCGCACCGCCGTCACCTGTCCGCGGACGTCGAGGTCCACCAGCATCCCGCACAGCGTGGGATGGCAGTTCATGGGGCACATGGTGCGAACGGTCCGCGGGCCAGCCATCTGCGCGGAGCGTATCGACCGGCCGGACGATCGTCACCGGGACCGGAATTCCTCCAGCCCCACGAAGGGACAGGCCCCCGTGCCGGGGTCGACCCCCCGCTCGAATGGCATAGAGTGGAGGGCGGTGGCGGGACTTGACGGCAAAACGAAGGAGGGTCGAGTGATGAGGCGATGGATGGTGCTGGGCGTGCTCGCCTGTGCGTGCGGAAGCAGCTCCGGGTCGTCGTCGGGGCCGGGGTCGATCAGCGGAACCGTCGGCGGGCTGCCGCTGAGCGTCAAGGACGCGGTGTTCAGTCTCGACAGCAACGCGGTCACGGTCGTCGTCGCCGACCGGGAGAACATCTGTGCTCTCCTGGGTGGAACCACCCTCCCCGGAACGACCACCGCGCTCTTCCTCTCCATGGCCAACTTCGTTCCCCCGGCCTCGGTCAACCCCCACGTCACCGGCGACTACGCCTATTTCGACCTCGGTGGAATGAGCCTCCCCGGCACTGCCGGCCGGTACTGGTACGGAGGATTCGAGACGGTCACCGCCAGCTGCACGCAGGCCACGGTGTCCCTGGCCACCGCCGGCACGGTCACCGTGACCCAGACCGGCAACACGGCCGGCACCCACCTCAAGGCCAACCTGACCGGGCTGAAGTTCGGATCGGACACCCTGAACGGGAGCATCGAGGCCACGTACTGTCCGGCGCTCAGCACCACCACCTGTGGAAATGCGCTCGCCCCTCCTCGGGGTCCGGTGGAGTAGCGGCGAGCCCGTGAGCCGCTCGCCCGGCGTCCTCAGCTCATCCTGCACCTCGGTTGAGCGGTGCCCGGCCGGGTCATGACCATCTGGTAGAGCTGCAGGAAGCGGGCGCGAAACGCCCCCGCGGACGAGAGCAGGTAGTACCGCCACATGCGCCGGAAACGCTCGCCGAGACGCGCGCGCAGGCCTGGCCACGCCTCGTCGAAGTTCCCGGCCCAGGCCATCAGGGTGCGGTCGTAGTGCGGGCCGATGTTGTGGACGTCCTCCGGGACGAACATCCCCTCCATGGCGGCCGTGACCTGCGCCAGCGAGGGAATGGCGGCGTTGGGGAAGACGTACCGGTGGAACCAGGGGTCGATGAGCACCTGGCTCCGGTTGCTCCCGATGGTGTGGATGAAGGCGACGCCACCGGGCCGGAGACAGCGATCGACCGTCTCCATGTACACCCGATGGTTCCGGGGGCCGACGTGCTCCATCAGCCCGATCGAGACCACGGCGTCGTACCTCCCGCGCGCGGTGCGGTAGTCCGCCAGGTGGAGGGTGATCGGTAGCCCGCGGCACAGCTCGGTTCCGAGGGCGAGCTGCTCCCGCGACACCGTGTAGCCGGTGACCTCGACCCCGTACCGCTCCGCGGCGTGGCGCGCGAATGTGCCCCAGCCGCAGCCGAGCTCGAGGACCTTCATCCCCGGCCGCAGTTCGAGCTTGCGGCACACCAGATCCAGCTTCGCCCGCTGCGCCTCGTCGAGGGTGCGGGCGTTCTTCCAGTAGGCGCAGGTGTACACCAGCGTCTCGCCCAGCATCGCCCGGTAGAGATCGTTCCCCAGGTCGTAGTGGTGCTCGACCGCCCGGAGGGAGCGGACCGCGTTCTGGAGATTCCACACTCCCGCCGCGGCGAGGTGGACCGCGCCGCGCCAGCTGGGAAGTGGCCTCTTCACCCCCGCCCGGATGAGCATCGCGGTGAGCTCGTCGAGCGCGCCAGCGTCCCATTGCCCGTCCATATACGACTCCCCGAGGCCGAGGCGGCCGTCACGGAGCACGCGGAGGTAGAAGCGGCGATCGTGCACCTGGATGTCGTGTGGACGGCTTCCTCCCACCCGGACGTCGGCGGACTCGAGGAGGTTGCGCACCGTGCGCTCAGCCCGACCGACCAGCAGGCGGGGAAGGACGCCGCTGCCCGCCGTCACCACCGCCCCCCTCCACCCAGGCGCAGGACCGCGCGCAGGACCGGTCCGCCCGGGAGGGGACGGCCGCTGAACATCCAGGCAAAGCCACGCGCCGTCGCCGAGGACGCGAGCCGGCCCGGGGCGCGCGCCGGCGTACGGCCACCGCGGCGCAGGGCGAGGCCTGCGCGGAGGAGATGGCGGGTCAGCGCGTAGTCGCGCATCGTCGGGTGGGCCGCGAGCCGTGCGCCGTAGGCCCGGGGCGCATCGTCGAGGATGGCCTCGGCACAGGTCCGTCCCGACACGACCGCGGGGAGGATTCCCTCGGCGGTCAGAGGATGGGCGAGCCCCAGCGCGTCGCCGATCAGGAATGCGCCATCGCGCTGGCAGGCGTCGAGGTGCGCGGGGTCGAAGAGGTAGTACGCGTGGCCCTGGACGTGGTGCAGCGGTTCGCGTGCGCTCGGCGGGACGTGCCCACTGTCGAGGAAGAAGTCCCGCGCCGCGGCCCATGCCGACCGGACTCGCTCGGGGGCGGCGGTGCCGGTTCCGACGTTGAGCCACGCGCCCTTGGGTACGTTCCACGAGTAGCCGCCGAGGTCGTCGTGGAGAAGGAGCTCCGGCTCACCGTCGGCCCCGACGCGTGCGGCGGCAACCTCCGAGGCGTCCACCTCGAACTCGCGTTCCTGCGCCGCCACCGGATGCCCGGGCTTCTGGGGGAACAGCCTCCGCGCCACCGGGCAGTGGGTCCCTCCGGCGCCCACCAGCCACCGGGCGGCGTAGGCGCGGTCGACGATCCACGACCCCTCCTCGCGCTCGAGCGACGTCACCGGGTGCTCCTCGATCACCCTTGCCCCGCTGCGCCGGAGAAGGAAGTCGTCGAACTCCAGACGCCGGATGAAATCGCCGCGTGCCGGGATGCTGTGGGTCCGGCCGCGGTACTGGACGTGGCAGCGCCGCCAGGGCCACACCCCGCCCGGGTACTCGCGCCGTGCGAGCTGGAGTACGTCCCAGACCGGCGAGCTGATCCACCCGCCGCAGGGCTTGACCCGGGGGAACCGCCGGCGGTCGATGATCGCCACGCGCAGCCCGCGGTGCGCGAGCACGCCTGCGCAGGCGCTGCCGGCCGGTCCACCACCGACGATGATCGCGTCGAATCGGATCATCCTGGGCCTCACCCCACGGCTCGGACACCGGGAGCGCCCCTGCGGTGCATCCGTACCGCTCTGCCGGCGAGGGATCTGTTCCGGTGGGTGCAACGCCGCGCGCGCCCGAGGTTCCTCCGTCCGGTTCCAGGGAAGGGAGTACGCACGTTGACCCATCGCCGTGGCTGGCCCCGACCGGAAGGCTTGCCCCACGCCCGTTCCGTACCGATGTACCTCTGTCACGCGATCGCGATCGTGGGACCATTCCTGGTTCCGTTCTCGTGGAGGTACGTCGGGCTGGCGCTCGCGCTGTACCTCCTGCGGATGGTGGCGCTCTCGGGGGGCTACCACCGCTACTTCGCCCACCGCAGCTACCGGACCAGCCGCGCCTTCCAGCTCGTCCTCGCCTTCCTCGGCGGCACCTGCGCCCAGCGCGGGGCGCTCTGGTGGGCGGCGACCCACCGGCATCATCACCGCCACTCCGACGGGCCCACCGATCCTCACTCGCCTCGCGAGCACGGCCTGGCCTGGAGCCACCTGGGATGGGTGCTCTCCAAGCGATTCGAGGAGACCCGGCTCGACCGCATCCCCGACTTCGCCCGCTTCCCCGAGCTGCGCTGGCTCGACCGCCATCACTTCCTCCCCTCCTGGGCGCTGCTCGGGACGCTGCTGCTGCTCGGCGGAGCCCCGGCGGTCATCTGGGGCTCGTTCGTCTCCACCGTCGTCCTCTGGCACTGCACCTTCACCATCAACTCACTGGCGCACGTCTTCGGGTCGCGTCGCTACGCCACCGGGGACGACTCGAGGAACAACCCCTGGCTGGCCCTGCTCACGCTTGGCGAGGGATGGCACAACAACCACCACCACTACCCCTCGTCCGCGACCCTGGGCTTCTTCCGGTGGGAGGTGGACCCGACCTACTGGGTGCTGAGGGCGCTCGCCGCCACGGGCCTGATCTGGGACCTCCGGGTGCCGCCGGCGGCGGTGCGGGACCGGCTGCTCGGGGGAGCCGTGGCGATGGAGCGTTCTCCATGAGCTGGTTGCACGGCGCCGCGCTCGAGGCACGCCAGGACATCCTGGGGTACTACCGGCGCTGCGAGGCGGAGGGGGGGCTGGTCCGGTCGCACATCTGGGGACTTCCCATCTGCGTGATCACCGCCCCCGAGCTGATCGAGGAGGTCCTGATCCGCAAGCAGCGCTGCTTCATCAAGTCGGCCGGTCTCCGCTCGACCCGATTCGCTTTCGGTGAGGGCCTCCTCACCTCGGACCGCGAGCTCTGGCTCCACCAGCGCCGCACCGTCCAGGTTGCATTCCACGCCCGCCAGCTGGAGCGTTACGCGCGGCTGATGGAGGAGGCCTGCACCCGGCGACTGGACGGCTTCCGCGACGGCGAGGTCCGGAACATCCATCGGGACATGACCGACCTGTGCTTCGAGGTCCTGGGCCGATCGCTCTTCGGCGAGGATCTGCCCCAGGCCAGGGAGCTGGTCGCGGCCACCGCGGAGGCGCTCCACTCCTTTCACCACGGTTTCAGCCAGTGGGTCGGCGCCGCCGGAGGGATCGCCTTCGCCGCGGTCCGGGCGGTGGCCACCTCGCTGGGGCGACCGGACTTCGTGGTGGATCCGACCCTGCTCCCCACCTCGTACGCCCGACGGTTCCGGGCGGCGGTCCGCGCCCTGGACGCGTTCATCGCTGCGCTGATCGCCCGCCGGCGACGGGAGAGCCCGGGCGAGGACTTCCTCTCGCTCCTCCTCGCCGCCACCGACGCCGCGGGAGCCCCGCTGGGCGACCGGCAGATCCGCGATGAGATCGTGACCATGTTTCTCGCCGGGCACGAGACGGCCGCCAGCTCGCTGACCTGGACCCTCTACCTCCTCGCCCGGCACCCCGCGGTGGCACGGGAGCTGGCCGACGAGCACGAACGGGGCGGGGGGGCGGAGCTCCTGGAGCGAATCGTCCGCGAGGGCCTGCGCCTGTACCCACCGGCCTACCGCATCAGCCGGACCACGGTCGCGGGCTGTGAGATCGGAGGACACCGGGTGATGCCAGGGGTGGAGATCATGATCCCCCAGTGGGCAGTGCAGCGCTCGCCGCGGTACTTCGCCGATCCGGACGCCTTCCATCCGGAGCGGTGGACCCCGGCATTCATCGACCAGCTGCCCCGATTCGCCTACTTCCCGTTTGGCGGCGGCCCACGCACCTGCATCGGGAGCGCCTTCTCGCAGCTGGAGTCGTCGATCGTCCTCGGGTCGATTGCCCGCCGCTTCGAGCTCAGGGTTCCTCCCGGTGTGAACCCGGAGCCCTTCCTTGGGGTGACCTTGCTCCCTAGGGACAACTCGCTCCGGCTCCAGGTCAGGCAGCGGAAGGCAGCGCCGGCGCCCACCGCTCGAGCGAGGCCCCGCTGCCCTTTTCCGCACGCGGTGTGACTCTGGTGGACTGACCGCCCGTCCGCGAGCCGGCTCGCGCCCTCCGCCCGGAATCTGGAGGTACGGTACAGTTGGGACGGGCGTGTGCGGCGTCGCGCGCCCGGGGGGGTACCCACATGTCAAAAAGGCTCCACTCGAGCGCTTGGGGGCGCCTGCGCTCGCCGTCTCCCGTTCTTCCCCCGGCCGGCAACGCAAGCGGGGCGACCGTCACGCAGGGCGGCCTCGAGGCAGCCGCCGCGCAGCGCCACGCCTGGCAGATCGCCTCGGTGTGGATGCTGGGGCTCTGGGGCGTCGGAGCGCTCGCCAACGAGGCGGTGGCCTCCCTGGGTCTGGCGGGGTGCGCGCTTCTGGTCGGCTTCGACCTGGTCTGCTCGAGCCAGAGCGTCGAGCTCCTCTGGCATGGGGTGACGCGGTGGTGGCCGCTGCTCGCATGGACCGCCTGGGCCATCGCCAGCCCGCTTCTCGCCGGACGCACGCCGAGCGGAACGGGGGTGGCGCGAGTGGCCGACTGGCTCGCACTTCCATGCGCGGCCTACCTCTGGGGTCGGCTGCCCGATCCCTCCCGAGTCCGGTTAGGGCTCACCTGGGCGGCAGTGTTCGTGGTCTCATGCGTCTGTGCGGGATTGCAATCGTTCGGGCTGTGGCCCACGCCGGCGCTCTTCGAGCACGTCTCCTGGCTGCACGTCCCGTTCTCTCGGGTCTATGAGCCCGCGTCAGCGCCAGGCCGTTTCATGGGAGGGGGCCTGCTGTTTCATCGGCTGAAGTTCGCTCATGTGGGTGGCCTTGCCGTCCTCGCTGCGACGCTGGTGGCGCTTTCTGCCCACGGCCGGATCCGAGCCGCCGCGTTCGCAGTCGCAGCGGTCGGTGTCTTCTCCATCGGCGCCTTTTCCTTTGCTCGGACGGCTCTGGTGGCCCTCGCCGTCTCGCTCGCCGCGGCGCTGCTCATCGCCCTGCCCCGGCGGCGTGCTCTGGCCCTCTCGCTGGGGATGTTCGCGCTGGTCCTGGCCGCGCTCGTCGCGACCCCTTCGCTCCGGGCACGCTTTGGCTCGACCCTCGGCGACGAGGGCAGCGGCGCGCGCACGGCGCTTTGGGAGACGGGGCTACGAGCAGTGCAGGCGCATCCGCTCCTTGGCGTGGGCGCTGGGAGGTTCAGGCCAGGGCTCTTCTCCACTGAAGGGACTCCGCCGGCCGTGCGGAGCAACGCCGGAAAGTCGCACAACCAGTTTCTTTCGCTGGCCGCCGAGGAAGGGCTCCCGGGGCTCGCGCTCTTCGTGTTGTGGCTCGCGATGCTCGGACGGCACTTCTGGAGCGCCGAACACCCGCAGCCGCTCGGGATGAGTGCCCTGCTGTTCTTCATTCTGCTGTCAGGGCTCCACGATCCGCTCTTCCAGGCCTGCTTCTCCATGGGCCTGGTCCTCGTTCTGGGCTTGGCCTGGAGCGACCGCAGGGGCCGGATGTGGCCATGACCGGCGGGGTCGGATCCAATCGCGAACGACTTTCGAGGTTCGGGTGGTTGGCGTGCCTGGCCCTGGGCACGGTCCTGCTGCTCTTGCCTTCGGGAGGGCATCGGGATGACTCCGACGCGCAGCTCTACCGGGTCGTCGCTCGAAACCTCGCCGAAGACCATGCCTGGCTTTCGCTTCGCTACTTGCCGCGCGTCCACCCGATGTTCCGCGAGCATCTGCCCTTCGTCTTCTGGCCGGACGCGCTCGCGATCCGGGCCGTCGGCGAAGGGGGCCTCGTCCTGGTGGGGAGCCTCTACTCGCTAGGCACGCTGGCCCTGGTCGGCTGGATGGCACAATCCCTGGGCGGTGGTCTCGGCGGGGCGGGGGCCATGGGCATTCTGGCGACCACCGAGTCCTTCTTCGTCCTCGGAGGTTCGGCCCGGCTCGATCCCCCGCTCATGCTCTTCGCGACGCTCTCCGCCGTACCGCTGCTCGTCCCGGGCCTGGGAAGACGCGCCGCCTGGGCGGGGGTGGCCTGTGCGGCGCTCGCAGTGGTCGTGAAGGGGCCCTTTGGTCTTCTGCCCTGGTGCGCGGCGAGCCTCGCCCGGGCGGTTCTGGACCGACGGCTGCGCCCACTGGTCCTCGGTGTCGCCGGGGCACTGCTGGCCACGGCCCCCGCGGCTCTGTTCCTCCTCGGCGATCGTCTCCTCGGGGAGGGGACCTGGTGGCGAGGGTATCTCGAGGCGCAGATCGTCTCCTCGGCGCTCGGCACCCGGACCGATGGGTTGAGGCCCTGGTCCTTCCCGCTCGCGGTGACCATGGGACGCTTCTGGCCCGGGCTTCCCCTGTGCCTGCTGGGCGTGGGGATCATCGCCCGGGACGCGTGGCGACGTCGTCCTCGCGACGGCAACCTGACGCTCGTCGCGCTCAGCTGCGCACTCATCCTGCTGTTCCTGACGCTGCCGCTGCGAAAGGTCGCGCACCATGTCTACGTCGTATTTCCATTGCTCTCCGTCTTCGGGGCACTGGCGCTTCGCCGTCTCTTCTCGCAGGACGCCACAGGTGCCCTCCGCTGGACCGAGCGCGGATGTGCCGCGCTCACGCTGTGCCTTTTCGTCGCCAGCCTCTTCGGGCTGGGGCACCTGTGGAGGCCACGCTGTGTCGCGGCGGGTCCACTCCGGACCGTTCTCGATCGCCTGCCTGCGGGGACCACGATCGCGGTCGTGAGTCCGACCCCGAAGTGGGAGGCGGTTTCTGCGCTCGCCGCCGAGCGGAGGCTGGCGCCGGCGCCCTTTGCGACGCTGGGGGAAGCGGATTCCAGCGACCGGTGGGCGCTCGTCTCCTCGAGTGACGCGTCGCCTCGTCCGGGCTGGGAGGTGATCTCCAGCGGCGGAGGATGGGTGGTTCTCGAGCGGAACGACGCCGCACCCCGGTGACGGGGAACCCTGGCCGGCACCACGGTTCCGCTCCGGGCCGGACGATCGGTGCTCGCCGGTCCAGCCGCTGGTTCAGAATCTCGAGCTGGCTCCTGCTGCTCCGGGCTCGTTCCGCCCCGCGTGACGGAAGAGCGAGCCGATCCAGGCGAGCACGCCCAGTGCCGGTGCGGCGACGAGGAGCAGGACCATCCCCTGACCCACGGTCAGACCCCAGTAAGGAGCGAGCAGGATGCGGGCGACGATCGCCGCCCACAGAAGCCAGATGACGAACGAGAACAGCTTCATCGCGAGACGACCTCCGGACCGTCCCCCGTCCGGCCACTCGACACGCGTGCCCACCATCGAGCGCGCTGTTCCCTATTGAGGCGACGCAGCCAGGTCCATCACCGGAATCATCCGAGCGCCGGTGTCTCGGCCAACCCGCGGGTGGGACAGCGGAGCACCGCCCGCCGCCCCCCGGCGGCCCCGGGTCAGGTGACCCGAGCCAGCCTCACAGGTAGCGGCGGACCCGGGCCTGGTACTTGCGGTACGGCTCGCCGAACTTCGCAATGAGGTAGCGCTCCTCGGGAAGCACCGCGAGCACGTGCACTGCTCCGAGCGCGGCGAGGGCGAGTGGCAGCGTCCAGAGCGTGCCGGCCGCCGCGCCGAGGCCGATGGTGAGGAGCGTCATGCCGACGTACATCGGGTTCCGCGTGAAGCGATAGGGCCCTTCGAAGACCAGCTCGGGGGTCGGCTGCCACGGCTTGGGGTCCTGACCGGTCCGGTGGAAGAGCCGGATCGCGGACCACCCGAGCGCGAGGCCTCCGCCGATGGTGAGCCCGGCCACTGCCACGCGGGCGACCGCATCGCCCGGCAACGTCCACCGCGCGACGAGCCGATCCAGGGCCACGCCGGCGAGCAGCGCTCCGAGAAACACGAGCGGGGGGGGAACCGCGACCCGTGCTCCCCCCTGTTTGCTCTGCACCTCATCCATTCTCTGCTCCCGCCGGAGTCATGTGCTCCGAGCGCCCACGACTCTACGACGTGGGCGTGGCGACGCCGGGTGGGGATCGGTCCCCGCTGGATTCCTCTGCGCCGGAACGCGGGAGCACCGACGGGCGAACAATGCCGGTGCAAACGATAGATGTTAGACCCGGGGCCGAGACTTCCCGACCCGGTTTGCCGGGCAACCCGAGGTCCGGAGCTCACATGTCCGTTTCTGAAGTGCCGGTGTCCCTCTGGGGCCGCGGTGTCGCGCGCTGCAATCACCTCCGGCAGCGCCACCCGCTCCACGGCGAAGCGCTGCTCGTCTGCGCCTGGCCGGGGTGCCCCGAGGGAACCCGGAATGGCGTGATCCAGGTGCGCGTCGCCGACGATGTCGGCCGTGCGCCGGTCCTCGTCCGGTTCGAGCGCGAGTCCCTGCCGCAGGGGCCGCGGCTGGCCTTCCGCTGGAGGAGCGCGCAATGACCGAGCCGGCACGCCCCCGGACCGCGTGCAGCGCGGTCACCCCCGGAGATCTCGGGCTGAAGACGCTTCTCTGCGAGAGCGCGGACGGCAGCCAGGGTCTGGTCTCGTTCCTCCCCATCGTCGGGTGGGTCACCCTCACCGAGTCCGCCGACGGGACGCCCGAGAGCGTGACCTGGAGCTGGGAGCCGGTGGTGGTCTTCGAGCACGAGCTGCGGCTCGCCCGGACCGTCTCCCACTACCGGGGAACGGTCGCCAAGGACGTCATCGGCAAGGTCGCCCTCGGCCTGGTGAAGTCCCGGTTCGTCATCGCGCGGGATCAGCGGCGGTCGCACAACCCGATCTGGACCAGCAACCTCAGCGGGCTCTGACGGCGCCTGTCCCCCCCGCCGTCCCCGTACGCGCGCCGCCTGGAATCCAGGACGCAGGAATGAGAGGGTGCCCGGCTCCGATGTCCGGGCCGTCTCCGCTCCAGTCCGCCGATCAGCTCCTCGAGGACCTCAACCCCCCCCAGCGGGAGGCCGTGCTCCACGGCGACGGGCCGCTCCTGGTCCTCGCCGGCGCCGGCTCGGGGAAGACCCGGGTCATCACCCGGCGGGTTGCCCACCTGGTCCTCGCCCGGCGGGTCGCCCCGTGGCGGATCCTGGCCGTCACCTTCACCAACAAGGCGGCGCGCGAGATGCGCGAGCGGCTCGAGGCGCTCCTCGGACCGTGGGCCTCCGACCTGAACGTGGCCACCTTCCACTCCGCGGCGGCGACCATCCTCCGGCGCGAGGCGGAAAAGGTCGGGCTCACCCGCTCCTTCGTCATCTACGACGATGCGGATCAACTCCAGCTGGTGAAGCGGGCGATGCGCGAGGAGCGGGTGGACCCGGTGCTCAACCCACGGGACGTGCTCCGGCGCATCGACGTGGAGAAGAACGCCGGCCGAGGACCGGACGTGGAGCGGGTCTCGCCGGACGACTACCGCGGCCTGGCCGTCCAGCGGGCCTACCGTGCCTACCAGAAGCTGCTCCGCGCGGCGAACGCGGTCGACTTCGGCGACCTGCTCCTGCTCCTGGTCGAGCTGCTCCGCAAGGACGCCGAGACGCTGGAGAAGTACCGGGCCCGGTTCCAGCACGTGCTGGTGGACGAGTTCCAGGACACCAACCCCGTCCAGTACGAGCTCCTGCAGCAGCTTGCCCCGCCACCCGGCTCGAACCTGGTGGTGGTGGGCGACGACGACCAGTCCATCTACCGCTGGCGCGGGGCCGAGGTGAGCAACATCCTCGAGTTCCCCGACCTCTACCGCGGCGCCCGGGTGGTCAAGCTCGAGCAGAACTACCGGAGCGACGGGAACATCCTCGACGCGGCCAACGCGGTCATCGCCCAGAACCCACGCCGGATGCCCAAGCGGCTGTGGACGGACCGAGCGAAGGGCGAGCCGCTCCATCTCCTCATCTCCCGCGACGAGCGGGAGGAGGCCCACGAGGTCGCCCGGCGAATCCACGCCCTGCACCAGGAGGACTTCGTCTCCTACGATCAGATCGCCGTCTTCTTCCGGGTGAACGCGCAGAGCCGGGTGCTGGAGGAGGCGCTCCGGCTGTCCCGGGTGCCCTACACCCTGGTGAGTGGCCGGAGCTTCTACGAGCGGGCGGAGATCAAGGATGCCGCGTCCTACCTCCGCCTCATGGCCAACCCCCGTTCCGACGCGGACCTGCTGCGAATCGTGAACGTGCCCGCCCGGGCCATCGGCGACACGACGCAGGAGCGGCTGAGTGCCTGGGCCGCGGATCAGGGCATCTCGCTCTGGGAGGCGCTCGACCAGGTGGAATCCATCCCCACCCTTCAGGCGGCGGCCCAGAAGCGGCTGCGCGGGTTCCGTTCCCTGATGGAGCCTCTGGTCCAGTTCGCGGTCGACGCGCCCTCGGCGGCGGCGGCCCTGGAGCGGATGCTCCAGGAGACCCGGATGGTCGAGTCGCTGATGGAGGTCGGAGACGACGAGTCGCTCGGGCGCGCCGAGAACCTCCGCGAGTTCGTGGGTGCCGCGCAGGAGTTCGATCTGCAGCGCGCGGCCCGCCCACCGCCTGGCCCGGAGGCGCTCGAGGCCGAGGCTCCGCCGCTGCAGGCATTCCTCGAGCAGATCAGCCTGGTGGCCGAGGCCGATGCCGAGGCCGGCGAGGGTCGCGTCTCGCTCATGACCCTGCACGCGGCGAAGGGGCTGGAGTTCGACGCGGTGTTCCTCCCGGGGATGGAGGACGGGGTCTTCCCCCACCAGCGGGCGCTCGACGAGTTCGGCGACGACGAGGAGATGGGGGAGGAGCGGCGCCTCTGCTACGTCGGCTTCACCCGCGCCCGGAAGCGGCTGCTGCTCTCGCTCGCCCAGGCCCGGTCGCTCTTCGGCGAGCTGCGCTTCAATCCGCCGTCGCGCTTCCTCCGCGAGGTGCCGAAGGAGCTGTTCGACTTCCAGCCGGAGCTGCGTGCCCCACCTCCCGAGCCCTCGTACGGGCGGCCCGAGCGACGGCCCCGGCCCGACGACACCGGCCCGCGCGTCGACCGGAGCTATGCCCAGGACGCGGCGTACATGGAGGACGGCTCGGTCATCGGCCTGCGGGTGCGCCACGCCCAGTTCGGCGAGGGTGAGGTGATGGCCTGCGACGGCTCGGGCCCGAACGCCAAGCTCACGGTGCGGTTCCGGACGGTGGGACTGAAGCGGGTCATCGCCCGGTTCCTGCAGCCGGCCTGACCCGTCCGCACGGCGCTCGGTCAGCGGCGTGGGTCAGGCCTCTGCGGAAGCCGGGGACCGGGGCGGTGCGACTCCACGCCTGGACGTCGCTGGCCTCCGCAGCCGCCCTGGCGGGGTCTCACGGCAGACACGCGGGCCCGCCACGAGGCGACGCCGGCCGCTGCGGGGTCCCGGAAGCGACGGGCGCCGCGAACCGGGTGCCCGACGCCGCAAACACCGAGTGCCGAGGTCGGCCGGGGAGACCGGCGAGGAGCACCCGGGCACGCTCCGCGAAGATGGAACATCAGTGAAATGCGCGGACGGAAATTCAGTGACTTGACGCGCGTCGCGCCACACTCTGCGTCCTGGTTGTGGCTATAGCTCCAACCTGGCCTCGGGGTGAA
>Ga0335084_10001901_pt1 | contig 19852 bp, 21 predicted proteins | sample Lox_Sample_44_FD_206721 | JGI IMG/M metagenome (GOLD analysis project Ga0335084, IMG submission 206721) | Soil microbial communities from Loxahatchee National Wildlife Refuge, Florida, United States - Lox_Sample_4.4 | ecosystem: Environmental > Terrestrial > Soil > Wetlands | place: USA...
AGGGCACCACGCGGCGGATCGAGCGGATGCGCGTGTAGTCGCGCTCGCCGTCGGGCGACACCGTCTCGAGCGTGTATTCGCCGCGCTGCGCGATCAGCGCGTCGATGGTGTCGGCCATGTCGGGCCGCAGGTTGCCGCCGGCCAGCTCCCAGCCCGTGTCGCCGGCTTCGATCAGGCGGTGCAGGTACACCGCCTGGTGCGCGCGGTGGAACGATCCCAGCCCCAAGTGCAGCATCGCCCGGGCCGGGCCGCCCGCATTCGGCATCGCCCGCTCCTAGTGGGCGGCGGCCGCGCGCGTGCGGTCGACCACCCGGCCCTGGGCATCGAACACGTGCGCATTGGCGGCGTCGACGCTCAGGCCCACCGCATCGCCGGCGTGCAGCGGCGTGCGCGTGTTCTGCCGCGCCACCATCTGCGCACCGCCATCGGTGCTGACGTAGATCAGCGTCTCGGCGCCCAGCGCCTCGACCAGCTCGACGCGGCCCTGCACCTGGCCCTGCCCGGCCGGCTGCAGGCTCACGCTCTCGGGGCGCAGGCCGACGAAGCCGCCCTCGGGCACCCCGGCACCGATGGCCGCCTGCAGCCGCGGCACCTGCGCGATCGGCACCACGTTCATCTGCGGCGTGCCGATGAACTGCGCCACGAACTGGTTGGCCGGCTTGTCGTACAGCTGCAGCGGCGTGCCCACCTGCTCGATGCGGCCGTCCTTGAGCACCACCACGCGATCGGCCAGCGTCATCGCCTCGACCTGGTCGTGCGTCACGTAGATGGTGGTGGCGCCGAGGTCGCGGTGCAGGCGCGCGATCTCGATGCGCGTCTGGCCGCGCAGCGCGGCGTCGAGGTTCGACAGCGGCTCGTCGAACAGGAACACCTTCGGCGAGCGCACGATCGCGCGCCCGATCGCCACCCGCTGGCGCTGCCCGCCCGACAGCTCCTTCGGCGTGCGCTGCAGGTAGGGCTTGAGGTTGAGGATCTGCGCCGCGCGCTCGACCTTCTCGGCGATCGTGCTGGCGTCGACCTTGGCCAGCCGCAGCGCGAAGCTCATGTTGTCGGCCACGCTCATGTGCGGATACAGCGCGTAGCTCTGGAACACCATCGCCAGGTCGCGCTTGCTCGACGGCAGCTCGGTGATGTCGCGGCCGTCGAGCATCAAGGTGCCGGTGTCGATCGTCTCCAACCCGGCGATCAGGCGCAGCAGCGTGCTCTTGCCGCACCCCGACGGGCCGACGAAGACGACGAACTCGCCCTTGTCGATCGACAGGTCGATGCCCTTGATCGTGTTGACCGCGCCGAACGACTTCTCGACGCCTTTCAGTTCGAGGAACGCCATCTTTCGCTTCTCCTCAACCCGCTCACTTGACCGCGCCGAAGGTCAGCCCCTGCACGAGCTGCTTCTGGCTGAACCAGCCGAACACGACGATCGGCGCGATCGCCAGCAGCGACGCAGCCGACAACTTGGCCCAGAACAACCCCTCGGGGCTCGAATAGCTCGCGATCAGCGCCGCCAGCGTGCCGGCATTGGCGGCCGTGAGGTTGAGCGACCAGAAGGCCTCGTTCCAGGCCAGCACCAGGCACAGCAAGCCGGTGGACGCCAGGCCGCCCATGCCGAGCGGCAGCAGCACGTAGCGGAACTCGCCCCACAGGCCGGCACCGTCCATGCGCGACGCCTCCAGGATCTCGTGCGGGATGTCCTTGAAGTGCGAATACAGCATCCACACCATGATCGGCAGGTTCGACAGCGTGAAGACAACGATCAGTCCGAACGTGGTGTCGAGCAGCGCGCTCTTCTGCGCCAGCACGTACACCGGCACCAGCGCACCGACCGCCGGCATCATCTTGGTCGACAGCATCCACATCAGGATGTCGCGCGTGCGCCGCGTGCGGAAGAACGCCATCGAGTACGCCGCCGGCGCGGCGATCGCCAGCCCGAGCAGCGTGGAGCCGACGCTGGTGATGATCGAGTTCTGCGCGTACAGCAGGTAGTTGCTGCGCTCCTGCACCTCGTGAAAATTCTCCAGCGTCGGCGTGAAGACCCACAGCGTCGGCACGTGGATCGCCTGCAGCTCGCTCTTGAACGCCGTCATCACCAGGAAGATGATCGGGAACACGATCAGCAGCGTAACCAGCCAGGCGGCGACCGCGCGCGCGAGCAGCGCCCAGTCGAAGGGTTTCTTGCGCGGAGCCATCAGTGCACCCTTCCAGACGAGCGGTGTTGCCAAGCGGGCACCGCGGATCCGGCTTTGCGGGGCCGCAGGTGGCGCCCCCTCGAGGGGGAGGCGCCGCAGGCGCATCGGGGGTGGGTCATCTCAGTCGAGGTTCTTGCCGATCATGCGGATCAGGAACGCCGCCACGATGTTGGCCAGCACCACCGCGAACAGCGCGCCCGCGCTGGCGACGCCGGCGTCGAAGTTGAGCAGCGCCTGCTTGAAGATCAGGAACGCCAGCGTCGTGCTGGCATCGCCCGGCCCGCCGCTGGTGGTGGTGAAGATCTCGGCGAACACCGACAGCAGGAAGATCATCTCGATCATGATCACCACCGCGATCGAGCGCCCGAGGTGCGGCAGGTACATGTGGCGCAGCTGCTGCAGGTAGCTCGCGCCGTCCATGCGGGCGGCCTCGAGCTGCTCGCGGTTCATCGACGCCAGCGCGGTGATGAAGATCAGGCAGGCGAACGGCAGCCACTGCCACGCCACCATCAGGATCACCGCCAGCAGCGGCCAGTCGGCCATGAAGTCGATCGGCTGCCAGCCCATGAACTGCGCGACCTGGGCGAACACGCCGTAGATCGGGTTCATCATCATGTGCTTCCACATCAGCGCGTTCACCGTCGGCATCACGAAGAACGGGCTGATCAGCAGCATGCGCACCACACCGCGGCCAGGGAACGGGTCGTTGATCAGCAGCGCGAGCGCGATGCCGCCGACCACCGTGAGCGCGATCACGCTGCCGATCAGCAGCAGCGAGTTGAGCACCGCGACGCCGAACGACGGGTCGGTGACGAAGAATTCGTAGTTGCCAAGACCGAGGAACTCGTTGGCGCCCGGCTGCATCAGGTTGTAGCGAATGAACGAGAAGTAGATCGTCATCGCCAGCGGCACGATCATCCAGAGGAAGAGCGTGCCGACGGCCGGCGCCATCAGCAGCCGCGGCAGCAGCCGCGAGGCTTGTCGTCGCTCGGCGATGGCGGTCATGCGAAGTCCCTCCTGTTCCACGGGCCGGCGCACGAGCCAGTGGCGAAGTGCGCCGGGGAATCGATTTCCGCCGCGTCGCGCAGCAGCGGCGGAACGATTCCTACTTGTAGTACCCCGCCTTCTTCATCTCGCGGTCGGCCGCCACCTGGCTGGCCTTGAGCGCCGCGTCGACGCTGCTCTTGCCGGCCAGCGCCGCGCTCATCTGCTGGCCCACCGCCACGCCGATGGCCTGGAACTCCGGGATCGCTGCGAACTGCACGCCGACGTACGGGCTCTTGGGCAGCGTGCTGTCGTTGGGGTTCGCGGTGTCGATCGCCATCTTCTCGGCGGCCGCGAACTTGGCGGCCTTCTGGAAGTCGGCCGACGCGTAGGTGCTCTTGCGCGTGCCGGTGGGCACCGCGCCCCAGCCGTTGGTCTTGGCGACGAGCTGGATGTACTCCTTGCTGGTGGCCCACCGGATGAACTTCTGCGCCTCGTCGTTCTTCTTGGTGCCGGCCGGCACCGCGAGTGCCCACGCCCACAGCCAGTTGGCGCCCTTGGGCGTGACCTTGGTCGGCGCCTGCGCGAACGCCACCTTGTCGGCCACCCTGCTCTGCTTGGGGTCGCTGATGAAGCTGGCCGCGATGGTGGCATCGATCCACATGCCGCACTTGCCGGCGTTGAACAGGCTCAGGATCTCGTTGAAGCTGTTGCCCGACGAGCCCGGCGGGCCGTAGTTCTTCAGCAGGTCGACGTAGAACGTGATCGCATCGTTCCACGGCTTGGTCTCGAGCTGCGGCTTCCAGCTCATGTCGAACCACTGGCCGCCGTAGGTGTTGACCAGCGTGGTGAGGAACGCCATGTTGTCGCCCCAGCCGGGCTTGCCGCGCAGGCAGATGCCGTAGACGCCGTCCTTGGGATCGTTGATCTTCTTGGCCAGATCGGCGATCTGGTCCCACGTCGGCCGCTCTGGCACCTGCACGCCCGCCTTGTCGGCGAGGTCCTTGCGGTACATCAGCATCGAGCTTTCGCCGTAGAACGGCGCGGCGTAGAGCTTGCCGTCCACGCTGAGGCCGTTGCGCATCGCCGGCAGCAGGTCGTCGACGTCGTAGGCGGCGTCGGTCTTGATCTCGTTGAGCCAGCCTTTCTTGCCCCAGATCGGCGTCTCGTACATGCCGATGGTCATGACGTCGAACTGGCCGCCCTTGGTGGCGATGTCGGTGGTGACGCGCTGGCGCAGCACGCCTTCTTCCAGCGTCACCCACCTGAGCTTGATGTCCGGATTGGCGGCCTCGAAGTTCTTGCCGAGCTTCTGCATCTCGATCATGTGGCCGTTGTTGACGGTGGCAATCACCAGCTCGGTGGCCGCCCGTGCGCCGGCGGTGGCCAACGCGAATGCGGCGGCGATGGCGAGCGCAAGCTGCTTCGTCGTCATGGTGTGTGTCTCCTCTTCGTGTCGGTGGCTTCGCGACGCCACAAGGGGCATCGACGGAGCGCAACGATAGGCAGGCCCAACCTGTGGCGCCGGTACGAAGCCGGTCCGATCCGATACTTTCATGCCAGAAATCGCCCGGGTTTTCCTGAGTCCGGCGAAATCCGGTACCAGATCTGCGGCGCAGCGCCGAGGCTCGGCGCCGCCCCCCGAACGCTCGCTAGCGGGTGGCTTCGAACGCGGTGGAGAGCTGCAGCGAGGCGCCCGACACGTGGTCTTTCACGCTGGCGGAGACGATATACGTGCCGAGCTGATCCTGCGGCTCGACCACCACCTTGAGGTACTGCGCCGACAGCTGCAGCACGTGCGCCGGCGGTGCCGGCTTGTACTGCCACACCTCCAGCGGCGGCGTGACCGCGTATACCTTGCCGTCGGGCCGATAGACGTGAAGGCGCATCGTGACGTCGCAGTGCCCCGACTGGGCCGGCGCACAGCCACGGAAGACGACGAACGCGTTGGCCTGGCCGCCGACGACCACCGACCGCACCGTACCGACGACGATGGTCTCCTGCGGGGTGTCCCACGCCTTGAAGGCCTGGCGGTCGTCGGCCACGAGGATCAATTGCGCGCTCAAGTTGCCGGCCGACTGGCGGCTGCTCTGCCCGTCGGGGCTGCGCTCGGAGACGTTGCCCGTCGGGTCTGCCGACACGGCAGCGCCGCCCGCTGCCGTGATCATGGCGGCTGCGAAGGCACGAACGGTGGCGCCCAGTGCCTTCGACGGCCAGCCCAAGGACAAGCTCACGCGGGCTTGGGCAGCGACTTGGCCGCGATGCGGTCGGGCAGGACGCGGGCGATCAGGTCCGTGTCGCAGTACTCCTCGTATCGAGCGATCTTGCCGTCCCTGAAATGGATGACGAAGGCGTAGTCGTTGTCATAGCGCCGGCCGTCGCGAGTGAGGTTCTTGCCCTTGGCTTGAAGCACGATGACGTCGCCGCCATCGATCAAACGGGTCGGGATGGTGGCGCGCTCGACCAGGACGCGGTTCAAGGGGCGGAAGATCTCGTCGATGATCGTCTGCTTGCCCGCGAACTCACCGCTCCAGGAGCCTTGACCGATCGTGCGCCACACGACGTCGTCGTGACAGGCCTCCCAGAAGGGAGCGCCGTTGCCTTTGGCGACTTCGTCGAAGATGGCTGAGACGAGTCGAGCGTTGGGCGAAAGCTTGGTCATCGGGCTTCTTTCTCGGATGCGGACACAAGCTACTGCTTGACGGCTGGGTCCCAGTGCTCGGCGATCTTGCCGTTCTCGATGCGGAACATGTCGAACCAGGTGGTCGTGTACTTCTTGCTCGGATCCTTGGGATCCGCGTGCTCCCGAACGAAGGACAGGACGACCAGGTCGCCCTCGGCCGTGATGGACACCAGTGGGGCAGCGATCCTGTCCTCGATGGGCTTGGGCTTCTTGAACTTGGAGAAGAACTCGACAAAGGCTGCCCGCCCGGTGGGCACGTTCGGGTTGTGCTGGATGTAGCCCTCGGCCATGTACTTGTCGGCGAACTCCATGTGAGCACCCTCGAACACCTCGCGCCAAAAGTCGTAGACGAGGCGCTTGTACTCCGCGAGCTTCGGGTTCGCGCTCGCCAGCAGTGCGGCCTGGTCGGGGGCTGCAGTCACCGGCACCTGCGCAAAGGCCATGAAGGTGCAGCAGAGGCCGTAGAGGGCCGCAAGGGTTCGCAGTTTCATGGCTGAGCAATTCCTTCGTGGGTGAGGTCGCGTCGGCTGCAGCCGGCTGTCAGGCGGCCCTCACCGACGCACGTAGCGCAAGTGTGTGGCAGCCGGACCGTCGAGAACCCTGTCGATGCGAAACTGCGGCCCGGGCTCGCGGAGATTCTCGAACAGACGCCGCCCGCCGCCGAACAACACGGGCGCCAAGGCGATCTCCAGCTCGTCGACGACATCCAGGTTGAGGAACTGCTGGATCACATCGGCGCCACCCGCGATACGGACATCGCGGCTACCTGCCGACTCCCGAGCCAGCTCGAGGGCACGCTCCGGCCCCTGGTTGACGAAGTGGAAAGTCGTCCCACCGGGGCGCACCCAGGGCTCGCGCTGCTCATGGGTAAGGACGTATACCGGCGTGTGAAACGGAGCCTCCTCGGGCCAGGCGACCTCGCCCTGGTCGAACATGCGCTTGCCCATGACGTTGGCCCCGATGCGCTCCGTGGTGCTGCGAAGCAGGTCATTCACTGGACCGGTCTCTCCGCCCGGCCCGAGCTTGAGGTTCTCGCGGAAGTACTGCTGATTGAGGATCCAGGCCATCAGCGCACCCCACTTGGCGCCCCAGTTCTTCACCTCGGGCTTGCCCATGGTCATTCCTTCCGGCGCCATGTAGCCATCGAGGCTGAGTCCGATGTTGACGAATACCTTGCTCATGATGGTCCTCGTTGGGCCTCACTGCCGCACCTTGAGCGACTCGCTTCAGACGGTGGACCCTTCCGCGAAGATCATGGCTTCGGCTTGTAGCCCAAGACTCGCGCAGGGAGCGTAAGGATGGCACGCAGCAGAGCAAACAGGGCCTCGAAGGTGATGCCGACCAAGCGAAACGGCAGGGACACGAGCCAGACGATCGGCCACAAGATCAGGGCGAGCAAGGCAAGCGGCCAGCAGAGCACAAGCAGCAAGAGCCAAAGAAGAAACTTGATCATGGCGAGAGTCTCCGGGCTACGCTTGAGTTGATATTCTTGGTCGTTGCGGCTCTACCGTTTGACATGAGAGGTCGCCCAGTATGAATGATGCAAACACTCGGCCTCCCGAGGGCGGCGCTCTCGATACAAGGAGGCCGGCATTCAAGCGCGGCGACATTGTGCGCAAGCGCAGCGGCTCGCAATGGCAGGGGCACATTGTCGGGGAGTACAGCACGGCGCTCACCCCTGAAGGCTATGCGGTCGAATCCGACGCGCACGTTGGCTCTGTACAGATATACCCTGCTGCGGCGTTGGAGCGCGTGCCAGAGAAAGCGTGAGCGCCGGGAGCCGAAAGAGCTCAACGCCCATGGCATTGCGGGTCAGCCATAGCCAGCGCGACCTCTCTTGGCCGAACGAGGAGGCAGCCAATGTCACTGCTCTCTCGCGGCGGCCGCAAGACGCTCGCGAGCTATGAGAAGATGAGCGAGCCTGGCGTCCAGGCTACGATCGACAAGCGCCTGCAGCGAATTCGTCATCACGCAACACGATCTTCGACGAGCGTGCACTCACGCAGCTGAGCAATCGGACGGCATGGACTCGACCAACCAGCAGGCAGCTTGGGCGAGCGATCCACGCTGGGCGCGCGCCAAGGAACACGCAATGCGCGGCGAGGTGCTGCATGCAGAGATGCTGCTGCGCGCCCTGCTCGCCGAGCACCGCGACTGCACGCCGGCACGGCTGGCGGTCGCCGACTACATGGCCGAGCGCGGGGACCTCGATGGTGCCCTGCAATGGCTGCGCGCCTCGCAGGCCGATGACTCCGACGGCAAGCTGGGTTTTGCGGTCGCGCGGCTGCAGTTCGCTCGTGGAGACCCCGCGGCAGCGCGTGCGGCGCTCGAAGCCGTGCTGCTTCGCCAGCAACGCTTCCTGGAAGCATGGTTGATGCTCGGCGAGGTTTGCGACGTGCTGGGCGATACGCTCGCGGCATTGCGGGCTCGCACCCGCCTCTTCGCCGAAGCGAACGCCCAGGGTCGCTGGACCAGCCCGGAGACGACCGAGCCGCAGTGGCAGCGCGCGGTGCACCGCAACATCGAAGCCTACCGGCGCGACAAGCGCGAGCGGCTGTTCGCGGCCTTCGCTGAAATTCGCGAACGACACGGCGCAGAGTCGCTGCGCCGCGTGGAACGCGCGGTGAACGGCTATCTCCGTGAATGGGACGCGCGCCCGCCCGACGCGCGCCAGCGTCCGAAGTTCTTCTGGTTCCCCGACCTGCCGCCGGGGCCCTACCACGACCCGATGCTGCAACCATGGGCGACGACACTGCGTGACGCGTGGCAGGACATCCGCGACGAAGCCGCCGAACTGCTGCGCGAGGATCGCGACTTCGAGAGCTTCCTCGGCCTCAAGCCGGGCCAGAAGGCTCCGGGGTCCATCGGCGGCGCGGCCGCGGACCCAGCCTGGGACGCGTTCTTCTTCTACAACCATGGGGTCCGCTACCACGCCAACCACGAACGCGCCCCGCGCACCAGCGCGCTGCTCGAGTCGATCGAGCTGTGCCGCATAGCACGCCAGGCGCCGGAGATCTGCTTCTCGCTGATCCGCCCGCAGTCATCGATCCTGCCTCACTACGGCGTGACGAACATACGGCTCGTGTTCCACCTGCCACTCATCGTTCCGCCCGATTGCGCGCTCAACGTGGGCGGCGTCGAGCACCGTTGGCGCGAGGGCGAACCGATCCTCTTCGACGACACCTTTGAACACGAGGCCTGGAACCGTTCGGACCAGCCGCGCCTCATCCTGTTGATGGACTGCTGGAACCCGCACCTCACCGAGGTCGAGAGGGAGGCGGTGCGCCATGTCGTCGAGGCCGTCGACGCGATCGAGCACTGAAGCGCAGGTTCAGCACGTGGCGGCTTGATGACTTCATGACCCGATTCGCTTGCGAACGCCTTTCAACCTGGCACTTCGCCATGGCGAGGCGCTTCAGGCTTCATGCGCGGACAGCGACAGCCGCATGGGCATGAACGAGATACCGTGCACCGTGGTGACCGAACCTGACGGGACGAAGCCAAAGGCCTCGTAGACTGGAACTGCGTTCAAGCTCGCGTTTACGGTGAATGCGACCGGCGTTGAGCGACCAAGGGCCTCCTCTCGCGCCGCGCGCCAAAGCCGACGCGCCAGGCCAATGCGCTGGAACGCCCTGGCCACGAACAAGTGGAACAGGTGGGCGTTGTCACGCATGGCGATGAACCCTGCGAAGGTGCCGGCTTCCTCCGCAACGATGTAGAAGTACCTTGGTGATTCCAGATACTGCCGCTCAGCGCGCTCGGAGACAGAGGCAATGTATTGCTCGGCCCCAACGCCAGAGGGATCAGCCGTCAGCTCCGACTGGAAGCTGGCGATCAGCTGCGCTATCTGGCTGGCGTCAGCGACAGTGCCAAGGCGCAGGTTCATGAAGCCCGACGCTGGGGTTCACCGGAATGCGGAGGCCGCCGAAGGCGGCTGTGGCATTTCCAGTGCAACGACGGGTTAGGTGTCATGGTTCGCCGCTACCCGGTGATTTGTTTGCTTGCACCATTCCGATGCCGTAGGGAATGAACGCCACCGACAGGAGGAGCGCAGCTGTCAGGTTGACGATTTCCACCCCATCCGGCGTTCCGATGAAGAGCACGGCGACCAAGAAGAGAAGGCGCTGCCACCGAGGCAAAGAGCTGTGCTTGAGCAGGGCAACAGCTTCGACTTGTTCATGGCTCCATCCTCTCAGAGATTGGAGCCTCCTCAATTCCCGGGGCGGTTCAGACCTTCCGGAAAGGCGAAGGCATTGACGAACAGGGTGAGAAACGAGCGGATCTCGGCTTTGGATGCTCTCGGGAAACGGCGGCGCCAGGCGAAGCCAGCACACGTGCGCTGCCAGCAGCGGCGCAGGCGCACTTGCTCGACGAGTGCTCCCACGGCCAGAACGACCCCGGCGATGATGGCAACCTCAAGCAGCGTAGACACACAAACGCCTAACGTTTGCGTTCACCCGCGCGCGAAGGCTGGCGCAGCCAGCTGTAGCGCGTCAGTGTGGAACGAAGGGTTAGGCAGCACCATGGACCTGGCCGGTGGAGGTACCTGAGATTCTGACCAACTTCAGGCGCGCTGTGGCGCCGGAGATGACCGCAACGCAGGAACGGGCACAGCCAAAGTACTTGGCGACGAGAGCGACAAGCTCTTCATTGGCCTTGCCGTCGACTGGCGAGGAGCGAAGCCGAGCAACCCATGTGCCTGGACTCTCCGGCTCCAACGCGCTGACCGATGAGCGCGGCTTGGCGCGGACCGTGATGACAAACGACTCAGTGACAGGCAGCTTGTTGCGGCGCGCGGTCATTTCCGTGCTGCCTAACGTTTGAGTTCACCCGCGGACGGAAGCGGGCGAATCCCGCTGTAGGCCGTCGGGTGCAACGAAGGGTTAGGCGCACGTTGCATCACGGTGCCTTGACGTGAACCAGAACGCGTACCTTGAGCCGCACGATTTGCTGAGTGTTGTTACCCTTGGCGAGTGCTTCATAAGTGAATGTGTCTTCACCAACGAAGCCGGGTTCCGGTGTGTACCTAGCCTGCGGTGCAGCGAACTCCGCCGACCCGTGTGATGGTTTGGACGTGATGGCGCCAGACTCCGCAGGGTTGCGCCGCTCTGTAGGAACGCCGAAGTTGCCAATGGCACAGGGCGCACCTGTGTTCGTGATGTGCATATGCGCGATGGCACCCTGCGGCAGGGTTGCGCCCTGGAATGGCTCAATGCGGCAGCGCTGCTGCTCGGCTAAGGTTGCTGAGGAGGCGGCAAGACCGAAGGTCACAGCCACTGCCAAGCGAGCGTCTTTGCGCATGACGTTCCTCGGGCGCCTAACGTTGGAGCTCACCCGCGGGCGAAGGCTGGCGAAGCCAGCCGTAGCGCGTCGGGTGCAGCGAAGGGTTAGGCGCCGCCGCCGGTACTTGCAGGCGTATGACGGTCAAGCTACTGTCTCGCTTTGCGGCCACGAAGGCCGAACGGAGGGGCTCATGATTACTCTGGCGAAGGGTCTGCTGCTCACGGTACTTTGCTCGGTTTCGATATTGATGCCGACACGCACACTGGCCGGCGATTGGCCGATGATTCAGGGGGATTTCTGGGAAGTGACGGGTGTCCACCTCAAAGATGGTGGAGCCCTCGCCTATGCGAACTTTCTTGCCTCGGAGTGGAGAGCCGACCAGGAATTCGCCAAGTCTAAAGGCTGGATCAAAGGCTACATGGTTCTCAGCAACGCATACAGCCGGAAGGGAGAGTCCGATCTCTATTTGGTTGTGATTTCGGAGCGGCTCCCCGGAGGGCCGGAGGCAGAAAAGCGCGGTGACGAGTACATCGCCTGGAAGAAGAAGACCCAGGCGCAGCTCGTGAAGGAGTCCGGCAACCGTCTAGAGATCCGCGAGATCGAGAGCAACTTGCTGCTACAAGAACTGAAGTTCCGCTAGAGCGAGCGGAGCTGACCAAATACGTGCGCGCCCAGTCGTGGAATGCTGGGCGATGGCTGCTGCGACGCCTAACGTTTGAGCTGGGCCGCCTGCGTTGGCTGGCGAAGCCAGCCGTAGCAGGTCGGCTGCAGCGAAGGGCTAGGCCGCGGCATTGCGAAGCAGCCAGGCGGCCCAGAGCAAGCAAACAAGGATGACCGCAGATAACAACACGGGGACGAGAAAGAAGTAGAGGACGCTCAGTACAAGGACTGCCAACTGCACCACCACGAACGCCCAGGCCAGGACCCCGATGGCTTTGGGCTGGCTTGCGGCGAGCCCGCCCAGGTGCCACGCCAGGAACGCGCAGAAGACCAGGAAGGCGGTGACCTGCAGCCCGAAGCCAGTGTAGAAGTCACAGCGCCGTTGAAATCGAAGGGCACGCTGTGCATTGCGTTGTAGACAGCGAGACCTTCGGCAGACTTGGGGCGGAACGAGAGGAAGCCGAAGGTATGACCTGCGGCGAACAGCAGCAGAACGACTGCGGCGATGCGGTACAGCAGGGTTGCGGTCATAGGGGCGCTCCCTTGATCCTCTTGGCCTAACGTTTGAGCTCAGCCGGCTGCGTAGGCTGGCGAAACCGGCCGTAGCAGGTCGGCTGGAGCGAAGGGTTAGGCGCTTGGGCGAAAGTGACCAAGAAACACCTTGAGCCAGACGAGGAAGATGGCAAGGAAGGCGACCAAGCCGCCAATGAACCACGAGTTGTCCAACTTTGCGGGCTGCTGACCATTGGCGAGAACCACCAGCCAATGCGCATAGCAGAGGAAGACCAATAGCAACGTGCCGAACCACAGAACGCCGGACCTCAGGTAGCTCACCGTGGCATGCCGACGCTCTGGTGCAAGCCAGTAGTCCTTGTTTGGCAGATTGATCCGCGCGCTGGATGAGCCAAGAGACCACCAAGTAAGGACAACCAAGAGCGTGGGGAGGCCAACCAAGAGAGCGAGCATCAGGATCACATACGAGCGGTAAGGCATAAACCCATCGGCCATGCCTGAACCAGTAAAGTGCGACGCAACCACCGAAGGGAGCTGGCGGCTCGTAAGCCAGACGAACGCCACTGAACAGCCAACGAGAAGCGCGAACAGACGAGGATTCATATGTGCCGCGTAGAGCGCCTAACGTTTGAGTTCACCCGCGCGCGAAGGCTGTCGAAGCCAGCCGTAGCGCGTCGGTGTGGAACGAAGGGTTAGGCCTCACGCTTTGACAAAGCGAGAAAGGTACCCAGCGCCACCATTGTGGCTCCCGATGCACGCCGGAGGAGCCGTGCGTGCGCGGCCCGCGCTGCATGTGACGCGAGCAACCGAGCAGACGACAGCGCAGCTACAACATCAACGAATGTATTGAGCGCGACACAGATCGTGCCGAGCAGAACGAGCTGCGCGACGACCGGCTCCGAAGCTCGGACAAACTGCGGCAGGAAGGCCAGAAAGAACAGGGAGGTCTTGACGTTGAGGACCTCGACAACGACTCCTTCGAGCAGCGCACGCCGTGGACCCTGAGCCTCGACACTGACAGACGGAGTGTCACGGTCCTTCTGCAGTAGAAGCCGAACACCCAGGTAGATGAGGTAGATGGCACCAACGTACTTGACGATGGTGAATGCCACAGCGGACTGCGCCACGATAAGCGACAGGCCGGTGGCAGCGGCCAAGACGTGGAGCATTCCGCCTACTGCTGTGCCCAAACAGGAAACCAGGCCCTCGGCGCGGCCACCAGCCACCGTGCGTGCGACAACGTATGCGATACCGGGACCCGGTGTGATGGCGAGGACGAGAGCGGCGATGAAGAACGTGAGCAGTGACATAGGGAGGCAATGTAGCTCGTGAGGCCTAACGTTTGAGTTCACCCGCGCGCGAAGGCTGGCGCAGCCAGCCGTAGCGCGTCAGGTGGAACGACGGTTAGACCGCATTCGCTCAGCACTCACCCCAGTAGCCCCGGGTTAAGCCGCCACGTGGACAACGTAAGCGATGACGCGAACGACACCCACAAGAGATAGGGTAAGAGCAACACTGCTGCAAGCCTATTGACCCGCCAGAACATGACAATGGTCGCGAGGATGAGAGCCAAAAGTAAGAGTATCTCTGCAAAGGCCAGCCCACCTTGGCGCCACACAAAGAACAACCAGGTCCATAAAGCATTGGCAGCCAACTGGACAACGAAAGCGAGCAGCGCGTTTCGAGCACCACCGAGCCCGCGCGCTCGCCAAACCAACCATGCAGCGACGCCCATGAGCGTGTATAGAACCGACCAAACTGGGCCAAACAGCCAGCCTGGCGGCGCCCACGATGGGCGGACAAGATCGCGGTAGAACTCGCTTGCACTTGCCGACGCGAACCCGCCGACGGCAGCGGCGGCAAACGTCAGCAACAGCCAGACGAGAAGGCCGATAGCCTGGCTTGACTTTGACAAGTTCTGCGACCGTGTCATATGCGGTCTAACGTTTGAGTTCACCCGAGTGCGGAGGCGGGCGAAGCCCGCTGTAGCACGTCAGATGGAACGAAGGGTTAGACGGCACCGACGCTCGCACTGTGTGGGTGGCCCTGGCCTAAGCAGAGAGATCGGCGCCGAGGAAGGTCTGGTCGTCGAGCGCCATTGCTAGCGAGAGGATGGCGGCGCAGTAGCTGTACTGACGGAGCCCCATCATCACGCCAGTCGCGCTTGGGCTGAACTCCGACTTCCACGGACCGATGGGCAGGCCCCGCGGAGCGGTGGCCGGGGCGGCGATGTTGGCAAAGTGAACCTCGATGAATGGCTTTCCCGTCTCAGTCAGTGCGTGCTTCGTGGCGACCCCGTACTGGGTGAGGCCGGCGGGATTAATGACGAAACCGTCTGCCGATGCCGCGCTTTGATGAATGAACTCAAGAATGGCGCCTTCGAAGTTTGAGGCGAAAGTAGACACGGCCACACCCAATGCTGCGCCAAAGGCCTTGGAGAGATCTTGCAGGTCGGCCAGCGATGAGATCGCGCCGTAGACGCGCTTGTTCCTCGCCCCGAGATTTGACATGTTGGGACCGTCAATGACGAATATCTGGTGCTCACGTGTTGAGGTACGGAGACCCTGAACAGAGGGGAAGGTGGGCATTGCAGTCTCCTTCGTCTGGTGGGGGCGTGTGGGAGTGTGCCGTCTCACGTTTGAGTTCACCCGCGCGCGAAGGCTGGCGAAGCCAGCCGTAGCGCATCGGTGTGGAACGAAGGGTTAGGCCAACGGTTCACTCTTGCAGCTGCCTTCTGGCTTGCAGGACCAACATGGCGACCATGTACGCAACCCAACCGAGGAGGGAAAGCGCGACGAGCGAGAGCCAGGCGTTGTGACCGCACATGACGCCCATGAGCTGCCACGGCTCAGCGCAACCAAGAGAAAGCGCCAGGAATGCGAACCCAGGGCCGCAAAGCCGCCAAATGATGAACTTGCTCCGTCTGCTCATAGGCGACCTAACGTTTGAGCTCACCTGCCTGCGAAGGCGGGCAAAGCCCGCCGTAGCAGGTCACGTTCAACGAAGCGTTAGGCCTCAGTGGGCAAAACATGGCATACGTCTACGCACTTGCCTTGGGCCACCCAACGCATGCGGCACAACGAAGACTGGCTTTCACAACTTGGCGATGGAAGGGAGCAATGAGCGATAGGTAGGTGCGGCCCAAAAGATTGTGGCAGTGAACGACAGTTGATAGGGTTAGTTGGCTGCCGACATTTGGCGGCGAGCCTGGCGTACAAAGAACTGACACTCGGAAGTCAAGATGCTTGTCGTTCTCGCCTAAGACGACCTCATTCTTGCTAGTGCCGAAGACCCTGAAGATGCTGATGCGGGGGGCTGTGGTGTCACTAGATAGCGTTGCGAGGTGTTTGGTGGTCTTCAGACCCAATCCCGCAACGATTGCATCTCGGACGTTCGTGAGCGCTCCGATCCAAGATGGCTGCACCGAGAAGATGAATCGGGCCAAGACATCCGGATCTATAGAGGCGTCAGAAGGAAGTTGAATCGAAAACGCGTCTGCGAGATTCACCGACTTGAATGCAGTAGCGACGGCAGACTGCGACGGGATGGCAACCTGCTCTACTTGCGTTAGCTCGCTTGGCATGGATGGACCTTCTGAGGCCTAACGTTTGAGCTCAGCCGCCTGCGCAGGCTGGCGAAGCCAGCCGTAGCAGGTCGGCTGCAGCGAAGGGTTAGCCGGCTGCATGTGCGGCATAGGATAGAGGGAACACATGCATTTGCTGCCAACAGCCAGAAGTGTTTTCGATGAGCACCAGCTCGCTGCACGAGCAAGCAATGCCAGCAGATAGCGAGATCAGCAACTCGGTTTCGACGCGACTGTGCTCCAGCCTGCCACCGTGCGCAACGGTAAGGTGCGGAACGATGCCTTCGTATTGGCCGCTGTACGGCGGGAACTCGGGGAACTCGCGCACCAGACGCTTTGTGAGCTCTATGAATGGGGCCGATGGCTCTGGTGCAAGGTAGACCGCGCCAGGAAAGCGACTGACTCTTGCGAGATTGAAGGCGAAGGTACGTGTGGCAACCACTACCGCGCGAGCCCGCTCAAGCACAGCAGTGCCGATGAGATCGGGTGACATGAACGGATAGAGAACCGTGATATGGGCTGGCATGCCGACCTTCGCCGAAGGATCGAACCGCTCGCGCAAGTGCCCTACGTAAGGCTCGGCCTCCGGTACACAAGCGATGAATGCAGACTCGGCCACCGGACAGACGGCTAACGTTTGAGTTCACCCGAGTGCGGAAGCGGGCGAAGCCCGCTGTAGCACTTCGGGTGCAACGAAGGGTTAGGCAGCTGCTCGCTCACGACCCTGGCGCTGCGCCGCCAACCACTCAAGACCACGCGGGCTAAGGGCGACAAGCGCCGGCTGTCCTTGCTCGTGAAGGTGCTCGATATAGCCACGGCTGTTGGCCTCTTCCCACACAGGCAGGCGCGGGCACGAAGTGCGCCAAACCTCAAGGACCTCCGCGTACGGCCTGGAACGCTGGCCGATCCACTCAAGTAGGTCAAGAATCAATGGCTCCACGGGGTCAGACATGGCTACCTCCGTCAGCGACGGTGCCACCAGTTTAGCGATGGGGCGCACCCTCGTGCCCTCGGTTTCGAGCCGCCTAACGTTCGAGCTAAGCGGCGCGCAACGGGCTGGCGCCGCGAGGCGGATGATGGACCACGCCGCATCGCGGCGCCAGCCCGTTGTGCGTCCGCTTGAGCGATGGGTTCGGCAAAGCCAAGCCGAGGCGTCGCGGGCAGCGCCTTGGGCGCACCGGGCGTGCCAAGGCGAAGACGTTTGGCGCTGCCCGCGAGGCCGCTGGCGGCAAAGGGCGAGCGTGGAGCACAAACCAAGCGATCATGCCGGGACAGCGCACGTAGAAGTGGGACGTGAATTCGGGGCACGCAAGCGAGCTGCGGCGTGAAGCCAGCCGAGGCGAGGCTTCAAAGCTGCTCTACGGCACCGGACTGCGTCTGCTCGAGGCGCTGCGCCTGCGCATCAAGGACGTCGAGTTCGAGCGGCGCGCCATCGTCGTGCGCGACGGCAAGGGCGCCAAGGATCGCGTCACCGTGCTGCCCGAGAATCTCGTCATCCCGCTGCACACGCACTTGGTGCACGTGCGCAAGCTGCACCTGCGCGACCTGCAGGCGGGCCACGGCGACGTGTGGTTGCCCGACGCGCTCGACGTCAAGAACCCCAACGCCGCTCGGCAGTGGGGCTGGCAGTGGGTCTTCCCTTCGACGGCCCGTTCCACCGACCCGCGCACCGGCGCGCAGCACCGGCACCACCTGCACGAGAACACGGTGCAGAAGGCCGTGGCCACGGCGGCCCGCCGCGCGGGGATCGTCAAGCCCTGCTCGCCTCATGTGTTGCGGCATTCGTTCGCCACGCACCTGCTGCAGGCAGGCTACGACATCCGCACGGTGCAGGAGCTGCTCGGCCACGCCGACGTCAAGACCACGATGATCTACACCCACGTGCTCAGGCTCGGCGCCGGCTCCGTGCGCAGCCCGCTCGATCGCCTGGCGTGAGTGACGACGGAGGGCCCGTGCCGGCGGACAATCGCGCGCGCAGACTGTCGACGCAGCGCCATGAAGAAAAGTAGCCTCTCGGCCAATGCGCCCTCTTCCTCCCCCGCGTCGGCGTCCACGCAGATCACCCGGCGCATCCGCGAGCTCGGCGACTGGCGCGGCGAGCGCCTGGCCCAGGTGCGCGCGCTCATCCACGAGGCCGACCCCGATGTCGTGGAAGAGTGGAAATGGATGGGCACGCCGGTGTGGTCGCACGACGGCATCGTGTGCACCGGCGAGTCCTACCAGCAGGTGGTGAAGCTCACCTTTGCCAAAGGCGCGTCGCTGCAGGATCCTCGCAAGCTCTTCAACGCCAGCCTCGACGGCAACGTGCGGCGCGCCATCGACCTGCGCGAGCACGACCGGCTCGATGCCACGGCGTTCCGCGCGCTCTTTCTCGAAGCCGTGGCGTACAACCGCGATCACCCGCCCAAGCGGCGGCGCTGAGCCGCGCGCGCGCGCCACGCCTATCGGGCCGGCGTCGCCCGGCCCAGCACGTTCAACGGGATCTTCAGGTACGACACGCCGTCGTCTTCTGGCGGAGGCAGCCGCCCGCCGCGCACGTTGACCTGGATCGACGGCAGGATGAGCGTTGGCACCTCCAGCGTGGCATCGCGCGCCTGCCGCATCGCCACGAACGCCGCCTCGGTCACGCCGTCGTGCACGTGGATGTTGCCGGCCCGCTGCGCGGCCACCGTGGTCTCCCACTGCGGGCCGCGCCCGGGCGGCGGGTAGTCGTGGCAGACGAACATGCGCGTCTGCGGCGGCAGCGCGAGGATGCGCCGCATCGAGCGATACAGCATATGCGCATCGCCACCGGGAAAGTCGGCGCGCGCGGTGCCCACGTCGGGCATGAAGAGCGTGTCGCCGACGAAGATCGCGCCGTCGATCCGGTACGCCATGTCCGCCGGCGTGTGCCCCGGCACGAGCAACGCGGTGGCCTCGACCTCGCCGATGGCAAAGGCGTCGCCGTCCTTGAACAGATGGTCGAACTGGCTGCCGTCGGGCACGAACGCGCTCTCCAGGTTGAAGAGCTTCTTGAACACCGCCTGCACCTGGCGGATGTTCTCGCCGATGGCGACGCGGCCGCCCGCCTGCTGCTGGATGTAGCGGGCGCTCGACAGGTGGTCGGCATGGGCATGGGTTTCGAGAATCCATTGCACCGTCAGACGCTGCTCGCGCAGATGGCCGAGCAACGCGTCGGCCGAACGGGTGGACGTGCGGCCCGACTTGAAGTCGAAGTCGAGCACCGGGTCGATCACCGCGGCCTGGCAGGTCGCGTTGTCCGCGACGACGTAGCTCACAGTCCACGTGGCCGGATCGAAGAATGCCTGGATGGTCGTGCGCACGGTGGGGGCTTTCGGAGTCGCCATGTTGCCTGATCGCGGGGCGGGGTGCGCTCGTCGGGCCGACATGGGCGCGCCGATGTTGATCCCACGCAATGATCGGCGTGCCCGGCATGCTATGTTGGCGGCCTGCCGGCGCCGCGGCGCATCGAAGTGCCGGCGCCGAGCGACCGACCGACATGAATAGGAGATCCCGATGACGCTTCGACATCTTCTGAGGCTTGGTGCGTTCTCGCTGTCGCTGCTGGCCGTGGGCGCGTTCGCCGACGACAAGGCGGCCAAGCAGGCCGAGGTGGTGAAGTCGACCCAGGCCGCGATGGAGCGCTTCTACAAGGCCAAGCCCGACCTCAAGGCCGCGGTCGCCAAGGCACCGGGCTACGGTGTTTTCACCACCTACGGCGTCAGCTTCCTCATCGGCGGCTCCGGCGGGACCGGCCTGGTGCGCGACAACAAGAGCGGGAAGAACACGTTCATGAAGGTGGGCGGCGCCAGCGCCGGCCTGCAGCTGGGCGCTGCGCAGACCGAGATGCTCTTCGTGTTCAAGACGCACGCCGCGATGAACAAGTTCATCGAGAGCGGCTGGGAAGTCACCAACTCAGCCACCGCATCGGCCGGTGCCAGCGGCGCGATGGCCGGCGGC
>Ga0335084_10001902_pt1 | contig 19852 bp, 21 predicted proteins | sample Lox_Sample_44_FD_206721 | JGI IMG/M metagenome (GOLD analysis project Ga0335084, IMG submission 206721) | Soil microbial communities from Loxahatchee National Wildlife Refuge, Florida, United States - Lox_Sample_4.4 | ecosystem: Environmental > Terrestrial > Soil > Wetlands | place: USA...
TAGAGTCGGGAGAAAAAGAACAGCGGGGAGTTGAGGATGAGGTGCTGTCCTTGATGGAGGCAGTGGATACGGCACAAAAGGAGCTAAAGAGAGACGATGGAAAGGTCAAGATTGAGGAAGAGAAGACCGAGGCCTTTAAGAAGAAGTTGGAGGAGGACGTTGCGGAGATCGAAAAAGAGCTGGATGCGCTCAAACTTCAAAGGGAACAGCTTGTGAAGGGTATTGACGGCGAACTCTATCATCTTTATGCCCAGCTCCTTGAGACAAAAAGGGGGCTTGCCGTCGTGGAAACTAGGGATGAGGTATGTCAAGGATGTTCTATGAATATTCCTCCCCAGCTCTTTGTAGAAATAAAGAAGAACGAAAAGATTATTCAATGCCCGCAGTGTAATCGGATACTTTACTGGAAAGCCTGACAAGAAGAGGGCTCTCACCCGTTGCAACGCTCACAAAAGAAGCAGATATCCAGAGGATTTGACCGAAAAGGCATGCCCACCGCATTACTTGACTATTAAAAAAATAATTAGTACAATAAGCAAAACTAATGGTTATGGAAGATCACAAACTAAAAGTGTTCTGCACCGTCGCAGAGACAAAGAGCTTTTCAAAGGCATCCGAGATTATCCACCTCACCCAACCCGCGGTCAGTTTACAGATACAGGCCCTTGAGGAACTCTACGAGACGAAACTGTTTGACCGATCATCGAGCATGGTGTCCCTCACCTCAGCAGGAGAGGTCCTCTATCGGTATGCAAAGGAGATCCTCGCCCTCTATGCAGCAGCGGAAAAAACTATCGGGGAGCTGACAGGTCTTGTCAAGGGAAGTATAAGCGTGGGGGCGAGCTCGACCATAGGCAATTATGTTTTGCCCTCTGTGATAGCTGATTTTCGGAGAACACATCCGAAGATCAAGATACATCTCTTTGTAGGGAATACGAAGAGGGTTATAGAACTCTTGAACTCGGGGAATATCGATTTCGGGATTGTTGAAGGTGATGTGGCAAGGCAGAAACTCGTAGTGGAAAAGCTCCTCAAAGACGAACTTGTGGTGATCGTCCCTGCGATGCATCCATGGGCGAAGAAGAAAGAGGTCTCCATTTATGACGTGATTAAGGAACCATTTATCCTGAGGGAGGAGGGGTCAGGAACAAGGCAGATCATAGAGAAATATTTTAACAAACACGGCATAAGTACCCATGACATGAAGGCATCCATGATGCTGGGAAGCACTGTGGCGATCAAGGAAGCGGTGGAGAGCGGCATGGGCATCTCCATTGTCTCGCGGTGGGCGGCGAGGAAAGAGAGCAAGTGCGGGAGCCTTAAATTAGTGAGTATCAAGGAGGAAAACCTCTTTAGGGAGTTCTCTTTGATATCCCAGAAGAGCGCGATCGGATCCCACGCAGTGGATGAATTCTTAACCTACCTTAAGGGTTACTCTTTCGAAAAACTCATTTCGTAGCCAGATACGATTCATAGTCCTGAATGGTATAGTCCAACGGATAAAGGTCTCCTGGCACGGGAGGAGAGCAACAAGCGTTATTGAACAATCAGACTTAGCCCCCTGCACACCGCCCATGCAAGAAGTCCACATGCAGGCAGTGTAAGGATCCATGCGAGCACGATATTCCCTCCTATTCCCCATCTCACCGCCGAGAGCCTCTTTGATGCCCCTACTCCCATGATCGTGGAGGAAATGATATGAGTGGTCGAAAGGGGAAGGCCTATTCTCGAAGCAATCTCTATCACTGTGGCTGCCGCGGTCTCGGCAGCAAACCCGTGAATGGGCTTGAGATGCACAAGACGCATCCCCAGGGTCTTGATGATCCTCCATCCCCCTACCGCGGTTCCCATGGCCATTGCCGTTGCGCAGAGGACGATGACCCAAAAAGGCACATGAAAGTCAGGGAGTTTATAATAGCTTACCAGGGCCATGGTGATAATGCCCATGGTCTTTTGGGCATCGTTGCTTCCGTGGCTGAAGGCCATATATGCCGCTGAAAGGATCTGAAGCCTGCCAAAGAGAGTGCTCACCAGCGAAGGGGCAGATCTCCTGAACAGCCAGATGAGGAATACCATGAGGAGGAATCCGAGGACCAATCCGATGACAGGAGAAATGATCAGGCCGAGAAGTACCTTATAGATCCCTTTTTGAAGGATGACGCCGGTTCCCGCAGTAGCGATCGCAGCTCCCACGATGCTTGAGAGGATCGCATGGCTTGAGGACGTGGGAAGCCCGAAATACCACGTAATGATATCCCATACAATGGCGGAGATAAGGGCGGAAACGACGGTGATTTGTGTGATGGAGTAGGTTTCCACAAGGCCCACCCCCACTGTTTTGGCCACCGCGGTTCCCGAAAGCGCACCCACCATGTTAAGCACTGCTGCCATGGATACCGCCACCTTCGGGGACAGAACCCGTGTTGAGACGGATGTGGCGATGGCATTGGCGGTGTCGTGAAAACCGTTTATGAAATCAAAGATCGTTGCGAGAAGTATTACCGAGATGAGCAGGAAGTAGGTGTCATGCATTTTTGAGGACTATACTTTCCAAAACATTTGCCACATCTTCACACCGGTCGGATGCATCTTCGAGGTGTTCGTAAATTTCTTTCCACTTGATGATGAGGAGAGGATCTTTCATATCATCAAAGAGCTTTCCCAAGGCGTCCCTGAAGATTCTGTCAATCCTGTTTTCGAGCCTATTGATCTCGATGCAATGCTCCTGAACGTGAGAATAATTTTTTGAGCGCAGCTCATTGATGGTTTTTTGCACCACTTCAGTGGTCTTGTGGAGATCCTTAGCAATCTCAATCACCTCCTGGGTAGGTGAGGTGATTTTAAACACCACAAGCCTGTCAACCCCACCCCATATAAGGTCGAGAATGTCATCCATACTCGATGCAAGGGCATGGATGTCTTCCCTGTCGATGGGAGTAATAAACGTCCTGTTGAGTTTCTTCATGATATCGTGGGTGAGCATGTCTCCGTCCTGCTCGAGTTCATAAATCTCCTTTGCCCTTGCTTCGATGTTGTTGAAATTCTCCAAGAGCGAAACGAGGAGGGAGGTGGCTTTTGTGAGGTTGGTGGCAGCCTTCTCAAAAATCTCGAAAAAATCGATTTCTTTTGGAAAGAGTTTCATTCCGAATGTTTACGATATACGAATCAGGAAAGAAAGTCAAATAAGGGGAGTTAATGGTATAATTTCAGCGATGTATGTGTACCTGAATGACAGGCTTGTTCCGAGAGCGGAGGCCACGGTCTCGGTCTTTGACCATGGCTTCCTGTACGGCGACGGTGTGTATGAGACCATGAGGGTATACGACGATGTGGTCTTTATGCTGGATGAGCATCTTATGAGGCTTTTCCGCTCTGCCACCCTCATAGGCCTCACCATCCCTTTGGACGCGGAGAGGATCAGGGCGGCAATCTATGATACCCTCAGTGCAAATTCCCTGAAGAATGCGTATGTGAGACTCACCATTTCTCGCGGATACGGGCCCATCGGGCTTGACCCCGACCTGTGCAACACACCGACGTTTGTGGTGATCGCTGAAGAGATGAAGGATTACCCGAAGGCATTCTATGTGAAAGGGATCAGCGTCATCATCGCAAAGACAAAAAGGAATTTGAGCGATGCCATAAACCCACAGATCAAGTCTCTTAATTTTCTTAATAATATCCTTGCAAAGATAGAGGCAAAGAGAGAAGACGCGTACGAGGCCATAATGCTCAATGGCTCAGGATATCTCACCGAAGGGACCATCAGCAACGTCTTCTTTTACCGTGATGACATTCTCTGTACGCCGTCCATCGGCTGCGGACTCCTTGACGGGATCACGAGAACAGTTATCCTTGACCTCGCAGTGAGGGAAGGGCTTATGGTGAGGGAGGGCGAGTTCGGCAAGAAGGATATCCATGCCGCACACGAAGTGTTTCTCACCAATACCACTATGGAGGTAATGCCGGTCTCCCAGGTGGATGAGGTGAGATATAACGTGGGAGATGTGGGAAAGCTTTTGCGGAAGGCTTACCGGGAGGAGGTCAATGCCTACGTGAGGAATATGAAGGGAAGAGGACCATCCTTATGGGGATACGAGTAAGAATCGGCAGGAAAGTACAAGGGGGTGAATGGTAGGTATCATGCCTTCTTTCAAAGCGTTCGGACACAGGGACCTATGAGCTTCACGAAGAAAAAATGGATAAATCAACCGTTGCACAATTAATTGATCACACCCTCCTGAAGCCAGATGCAACTTTAGCTGAAATAAGAAAAATATGTGAAGAAGCGGTCAGATTCGGATTTCATTCGGTATGCGTGAATCCATTCTTTCTGCCAGAGACAACCGCTCTCCTTTCGGGAAGCGGGGTGAAGGTCACGACGGTAATAGGATTTCCTTTGGGTATGACCCTTACCAACGTGAAGGTGTATGAGGCAATGGAGTCTGTTTTACGCGGAAGCGAGGAACTCGACATCGTCATGAATATAGGGATGGCGAAATCAGGAAAATGGCGGGATGTTCAGAAAGACATCTCTGATGTAATTTCGGCGACGAAGGGAGTTGTCCACAAAGTAATTATCGAGGCATGCTATCTGACGAGGGAGGAAAAGGGTGAGGCTTCCCGAATGGTTCTTGAAGCAGGGGCGGAATTTGTGAAGACCTCTACAGGATTCGGTCCCGGCGGTGCGACGGTGGAGGATATTTACTTTATTCGATCAGTGGTAAAATGCAGGTGCGCCATTAAGGCGTCAGGGGGAGTAGGGTCTCTAAGGCAGGTGAGGGAATTCATTGCTGCGGGGGCAACAAGGATAGGCACATCGTCAGGAGTTGCGATTATGGAAGAAATGCAGGATTGAAATTACCAATGGATGATCTCCATAATAACAAAATTCGCGATCCCGAATTGGAGTCCCGGAGAAACGCTGAGGGATTCTCCTTCCCGAAGAACCGGTCAGGGCCCGTTATTCCGGAATTTTCCTGAAGAGATACCATGCCATCCCGCCGAAAAGAAGGGGCATGAGCCATGCGGCGGGTATCGGGGGGAGGATTCCCGTGTATCCCAAGGAAAGGGATGTGGTGTACGCGACCCAATAGAAGAGGCTTATGAATATACCTATGGCTGCGGTCACGAGTCCCCCGCCCACAACCCCCCTGAGGGCGAGGGCGATTCCGAGTACGAGCATAATCGCGTTAATGAGCGGGTAGGAAATCCTCGACTGAATATCCACAAGGAGCTTGGTGTTTCTAAAGCCCGCGTTCTTCAACCTTTGTGTATACGCAGTGAGTTCCCTCACATTCATCTCCTCCGGCTGCTGCACGTCTTTCCTGAAGATCTCCGGTGAAGCAATAGCATCTGTATGCAGCTCTTTATATTTCGTGATTTTCCCTGATTGGATCGTGTACTGGGTAACCCCCCTGAGCTGCCAGACTCCCCTTGTCGCACCTCCGGCCTCGTGGCTATCGGCAGCCTCTGGAGACCCCATGGAGCCCAGCGCAGGCCTCCACTCGGCGGACTCCGCCTCAGTTCTCTCAATGAGCATATCATTTTCCATTCTCATGATGGTGATGCCCCTGATGGTCCCTTTACCGGGAAGGAAGAGGTCAATTTTTACGATCGCATCATTCGTCCGGAGCCAGAGTGTACCCTCCTTGGAGGTGAGTATATTCTCTTTCTTTGAGAGGGTATCCCTGAGGAGATGTGTCTGTCTCGAACAATCAGGGACGATAAACTCCCCCATGAGGAAACTCACAATACTCAACACTATTCCCAGATACACAAAGGGGAGGAGAAGGGTTTTCATGCTTCCTCCGGAAGCCTTGATGGCAATGGTCTCTCTCCTCTTCCCTGCCTGGCCAAAGACGAACAGACCGCTCAAGAGGGATGCCATGGGCATGAGATACAGCAGATATTGCGGGAGGGTCAGACCTGCATAGAGGAGGAGATCAGCCATGGCAGGTTTGTGGGGTATGAAGTCGTTGATCTTGTTGATAAGATCCATGAGACTGAACACAAGACCAAGACCGATGCCGACAATGGCAAAGAGAGTAGTGAATTCTCTGAGATAGTATCTCTGAAGTATTCCCATTACCTTGACTCCACCTTCATAAACGCGAGGAGGGACGATACCGCGATGATAAGTACCGGAGTCCATGCCCCTATCACATGGGGGACGACCCCTGTTCTCGCCATGTTCTCTCCATACACGAGCATTATGTAAAAGAGAGTGAAGACGCCAATACCCAAAGAAAGTCCTCCGAGCCTGCCCGATTTTCCCGAGAGCAGGGAAAGGGGCGGACCAAGGAACATGAGGAGCAGACAGAGAGAGGGAAGGGAGAGCCGCCTGTGAAATTCCAAAAGGAAGGGAATCCCCTCCTTTGGCTCATTTTTCCTCGCCAGTGCGAGGAGCTCAAAGGGTGTCATTTCACTGTTCTTCCTCGAGGAGCTTTCCATGGCAAGATTCAATGAAAGATTGTACCCGTCGAAAAATAGTTCGGTCGAGCCTTCGTTTCTTGTGATGTGGATATACCCGTCCCTCATGTAGAGAGAAAGGTTGTATTCCTTATCAGCGTATACCCTGCCTTCCTTTGCCACGAGGACCTTCGGCTCCTGTGCATTCCTGTTGTCATAGATGAATATTCCTTTCATTTCATCAGCTGCCGGTTTGTCCCGTACCAGGATGACGATGTCCTTGAAGGAGGTGTTGAATATGCCTGCCTCTATGGCCAGGGGGGCCTTTTGGGTCACGATGGTTGCGATGCTTTTCCTCATCTGGATCGCCCCGTACGGGCCCAGCGAGAAACTTACCAGCAGGCCCATGACAAAGGAGGCGGTCCCCAGGATGAATACCGGCCGGGAAATATCCCTGAAAGACATCCCCGCAGTCCTGAGGATGGTGAGTTCGTTGTCTGTGTTGAGTCTCCCGTAGGTGAGCAGGGTGGAGAGGAGGAGTGACATGGGAATCGTGAGTATCATCAGCTGGGGCTGAAGATAAAGGATTATTCTTATCATATCGGAGAGGGACGCACCCACCCCTGAGAGTACCCTGCTTAATCTCAATACCTTTTCCATCATAAGAATGAAATTCAGGCATATGACGCTCAGCAAAAAGGTGGCGACTAATTCCTTCAGGATCGACAGGTGGATGATTTTCAGGGGAATTCGGTGTGCACGTTGGAGGGCACTCAAGAATTCAGTTTTTCCCCCTGAGCGATTAGGCATAGTGGTAGTGCCTCTCCGTTTTGAGCACCCCGGGATTGAAGAGAGGTACATTCATATTCTGGATATGATTTTCTTGAAGCAGAGGGAGTCCCGGATATTGTCATACGTCCTTGAAGACCTGATATAGGACCAGTTATTGTATCCCTTTTCAATGGCCAGAGTTAACCATGTGCAGGCCGCCGGCGCATTATTCCTTAAGGCAGAAAGTTCAGCCATGCTGTTCAGTGCGTAAATATTGCTCGGGCTCAGTTCCAGCGATTTTCTTATGTCCCTTTCCGCGTCCTCGTATCGTCCCATGAGCATAAGGGTGAATCCACGGTTATTGTAGGCCATACTGTTGTCCGGGTCCAACTCTATCGCCTTATTCAGGTCAGCAACAGAGGATTCATATTCTCCCACCTCCTGATGGGCATTTCCCCTGTTGATATATGCGGGTACGAATGTTGGGTTCAGCCGAATGGCTTTGGTGAAATCAGAAATGGCAGGGTCGTGTTGCCCCTTTTTTTGGTACGCTATTCCTCTGTTGTTATACGCCCCGTAACTTTCAGGATGTAATTCTATGGCTTTGGTGTATTTCGCGATGTCAAAATCATATTTCCATGTTTTCATATGAAATGACCCGAATCAATTTTACCTTTTCGTCGGAGCATATTACAACAATATCTAAAATATCTAATCCATAAATATGATCCATGAAAAAATCTGGTGTATCTTCTCTGCACACCCTATTGCAAAATTACCACAGATTAACTACTCCTCTATCTAGTGAAAACATTGAAATTCGAGGCATTTCCCAATGGTATGTATATTGCTTAGTACTGTGTATAGTGTGTCTATGCAAAGTTATTTGTAGGTAATAAATAAATGGAGGGCCGTTTTCCCTTGACATCGGACTCGTGACATGATATATTTTTGCCAAAGCGAAAAAATTGCCTGCAGATTTGTGAGGCTGCGTTTGAGTGAACCATGCAGCCTGAATCTGTGCGAAAAAGGGGGTGAGAGCGAGGAATCGAGACAAAAACGAGGCAGGAAAGCATCAGTTTACAATCCGTCCTTGACGGATCAATACTGAACTAACCATAGGAGGGTTAGGAAGTGAAAAAATATTTAGCGATTCTTTTAGGCGTAGTCTTTGTTCTAGGCTTTGCAGCCAGCGCCTTTGCCATCCATGCCGAGATACCGGCTGAGAGCCAGGCGACAGTGGCAAAAGGCAGTACCCAGATCACCATCGGCGGTGACATCAGGGTAAGGGGTGAATACCAGGACAACACAACAACACTCCAAAGCGGTAATAACGACCACATTACCTTTTATGACCAGAGGATAAGGCTGTCCCTCAACGCACAGGTGACACCCAACACCACCGGCTTTGTCATGATTGAGGCAGCAGACGGAAAGCAGAGCACAGGGTATGCCTGGGGTGGAAATAACGTCCCCAGCCAGGGTGCTGTCGGTATCTATCAGTATGGCGACAGCAAGAGGGGCGAACTGAACCTCCTTGAGGCATGGATTCAGTACAAGGGCTCAGGCCTGCTCGGAATCCCTGCAGGTATCAAGGTCGGCCATATGCCCCTTGCATTGGGCAACAAGATGTTCTTTGATCACACCCTGTTTGGTGATGATGCGATCGTGCTTTTTGCAGATCCCACGAAAGAGATGCACATCGTTGCCCTAACCGAACACAAAGAATAATGACGATGCAAACGCATATGTCGGTGTCTTTGATTACAGGACCAAGGAATTTGGTGTGAGCTTTGATGTTACCTATGTGGACCACCAGAATAGCTTCTATAACAGTGATGGTTCCCCAACCACCGATGCATCAACGATCGGTAATCCCTTCGATGCCGCTGGTATACAGGGCGCAGACGCCCATCTCTGGAACTTCGGCCTCAGGGGCGACGTCACATTGGCTGGCTTCAACATCTATGCAGACGTAGAAGGCCAGACAGGAAAGATAGAGAATTTGGGTGCTCTCCAGAACGAGAAGTTCAAGGGCTATGCGATCCTGGTGGGCGCCAGCTACAAGATGGATCCTGTGAAGTTCCTCCTCGAGTGGGGATATGGCAGCGGCGATGACAATGCCACTGACGGAAGCTTCAAGGAATTCGTCACCTCTCTCTCTAACTACCAGAGAGACACTTATGTCTATGGCTATCGCACGGTGGGTGCAGGCAATATTCTCGGAGGGCCCCAAAAGAATACCGGCCTTTCCAATGTTAACAGGATAAGGTTCGGCATTGATGCAGACCTGACAAAGGAGCTCTTTGCAAATCTGACCTACTACTATCTCCGTGCCAACAAGCTGATGAACGTCCCCGGCGCACCTGCTGGTCCACTAAATTGGGCTGGCCTGGGTGCAGACCACACAATTGGTAGTGAAGTTGACTGGCTGTTCAAGTACAAGATAGACAAGAACCTCACCTACTATGTTGAGGGCGGCTATCTCTTTGCAGGCGACTTCTACAAGGTTGTAACTGGTGGCAAGAGCCCTGACGATGCATGGGCAATAAGGAACGGACTCCAGCTCACGTTCTAACTTATCTGTAACATAGTTTGTCAGAAAGGGCGGGTCAGCATGACCCGCCCTTTTTTTTTCTGCGTGAGCACTGCAGCCCTTCTTGAATATCACACCACTCCCAGCCAATAAGAACTTCGGTGAAGTTGAATTTCTTTCTGACCCACACTATAATGGGATTACCGAAAACCATGAAAACGGTCTCTTGGTATATCCCCATGCCTCCTCCCTCTGCCCCCGGTCAGGAATCCGCATGTACGGGGAATCGTCCATGAAAAGTGAAAGACCCGGAGGTAATGATGATCGTTTCCGTGACCCGCAATGAGAAGGGGTGTATGAAATGTCCCGTGCAGTAGAGATTGAAGACCTTGGAGCAAGCCTTAATGGCAGAGAGATACTCACCGACATTAATCTCACCCTCCCGGAGGGAAGATTTCTCGGGATTGTAGGTCCCAATGGAGGGGGAAAGACGACGCTTCTCCGGATAATCCTCGGCCTTGTCAAACCGGCTTCAGGCAGGCTGCAGGTTTTTGGGAAAACACCGAAGGATGCGGCCAGAGAGGGACTGTTTGGATACCTCCCGCAGCATATGAATGTGGACACCAGCTTTCCAGCCACTTCCCTGGATGTGGTGCTCATGGGGCTCTATGGAAAGGGAGGCGCATTCAGGAGAATCTCGAAGAATGACAAGAACAGAGCAGGGGATATGCTTAAGACAATGGGAATGGCCGGGTATGAAGACCATATCTATGGACGGCTCTCCGGAGGTCAGCAGCAGAGGGTTTCCATTGCGAGGGCCCTTATGAGCGAGCCCAGGCTCCTGATTCTCGATGAGCCGAGCACAGGGATCGATGTGGTGGGCCAGGAGGACTTTTACCACCTGCTTAAGGGACTTCAAAAGAAATTCATTTTGTCCATCATCATGGCCTCCCATGACATTGGGGTCATCACTGCATATGTTGATGAGATTGCCTGTCTGAACAGGACCCTCCATTACCAGGGGAGCCCCCTGGGTGCCCTTAACGAGGAGGTGCTGAAGGAGCTCTACGGAAAGAGCATGGAGATTATCATGCACAGCCATTTATGCGAGAAGTGTGAGAGGCTCCAGCCAGAAGGGAAATGATATGTGCCGCGACTTTTCAGAGAGATCCAGGATAGTCGTACTCTCTATAAGGACAAGAGAATTGCTTGTAACGGGTTTTTCTCTGACCAAAGACTGCTTAACCCGGATCCCGGCGCTCTTGAGGTTGGAGGAATGACAGAGATTCTCTCCTACGGCTTTATGCAAAGGGCATTCATTGCAGGAATCGCAATGGCCTTCTTCGCAGGGGTGATATCCACCTTCATTGTCTTACGGAGGGTATCCTTCCTGGGCTCAGGAATATCGCACGCTGCCTTTGGCGGCGTGGCCATAGGATTTTTTTCCGGAATCAACCCCCTGACCACTGCGCTCATCTATTGCATCGCGGTCGCATTCGCCATAGAGATCATCAGTACCAAGGGAAAGCTTGCGGAGGACACCGCCATCGGGGTGTTTTTTTCCGGCTCAATGGCCATGGGGGTAGTGCTCATAAGCCTCTCAAAAAGCTATACCATCGACCTCTTCGGGTATCTTTTTGGAAGTATACTCGCGATCAGCAATGAAGAGACATACATGGCTGTCGGCATGGCGGCAGCAGGCATGATTGTCGTTTCCCTTATTATGAAAGACCTCCTGTTCATCACATTCAACGAAGAGCTCGCCATTATCAACGGGATCCCGGTCAGGCTCATAAAGGCGTGCTTCCTTCTCTCCATGGCCGTTGTCATTGTGATCGGCATAAAGATCGTGGGGATTGTCCTCATCTCCGCCCTTCTGGTGGTACCCGGAGCCACCGCAAAGCTTCTCGGACAGAAATTCTACGGGATGATTCTCATCTCAGCCATTGTTGCGGTCATCTCCACGGTATCGGGACTCGTGATCTCCTATGTGTATGATCTCGCCTCCGGGGGGACCATTGTAATGGTACTTGTGCTCTTTTTTGGTATCGCATTCCTCTTTCGAAAGGAAACGTAGTCACTTCATGATTCTCTTTTCACTTCTCTCACATCTCCCTCGCCGCACAGCAGGGAATACTCTTCCCTCCATTTCATGTATAATAGCGCATGGGAGAAAAGACAAAACCGGGACTTAACTTCACCCTCCTCTGTGATGATGTGAGACAGGAAATGGGAGGAAAGATAAGCCTCATGGGGATTTTCGAGAACGTGTATGCCGGTAGTTTCCCTGCCGTTCATCCTAGGCTGGCCACCGTCAATGAGTGGGCTGACGGCTTGGGAGAGTTTGAGGCGACCCTCAGGATTCTGTCACCCGACAGGAAGACTGTACTGAGGGAAACCGTGACAAAGCTGAAACTTGTGAACGCAAGGTTTAAACACAGGGACATATCCATCCACCTCAATTTAGAGTTTAAAGAGCCAGGGACGTACTGGATAGAAAACTACCTTGACGGTATTCTTGTGAATTCCGTCCCTCTCAATGTGATGCTGGTAAAAGAGAAGTCCTTCCATTGAAAGGCTGTTGCGATGCCTGAAGGTGGTGACCGCCAAAAACTCATCGAAGAAAAAATCGGTCATGCAGAGGCCAAGGCATCCATGGGCCTTACCCTCATCAGACAGGTTATCAGGGATCTGCTTCTGAACGAAAAAGGGTATTCCGAAGAGGACATGGAGGTTGACAGGCAATTCGAAATTATCCAGGATAACTCCAGGGCCTCAGTATCGGTTGATTATATTCTCACCCTCAGTGGCAAGAGAGTTATGGTGATAAAATGTTCTCCGGGAGCTCTGGAATCAAGGGAACGGCATATTGTTTCTTTTGCACGGGTGGTAGATTCATACCAGATCCCTTTTGCAGTGGTGACTGACGGGCTCCATGCGAGGATACTGAATGCGGAATCAGGGAAGCTGATCTCCGAGGGTCTCGATTCCATTCCCAGCCGATCACAGGCCACGGAGATTCTCCAATCCACTGAACTCAAACCCTATCCGGCCGGGAGGATGGACAGGGAAAAGAGGATCCTCCTGGCCTTTGATGTCATCAAGTGCACCCAGGAGTCCTGTGAATAGGATTATGCTCTTTTTTCCTTCCAATAAGGATTGGCAATATCCTCGAATGCGGTGAGGGCTGCAACAGAGCCCTGGGAGACCGCTACCACAATCTGTTTTACGGCACCCGTGATATCACCTGCCGCATACACCAAGGGCATTGAGGTCCTCATCTTCTCATCCACCTTAATATAGCCTTCTGCAACCATCGTGAGGCCGAGTTTCTTCGCGATCTCGTTGTTCGGTTCATAGCCTATGGCAACAAATATCCCTTCAGTCTTTATATCCCGGGTCTTCCCGGTCATGACATCCTCTATCCTGGCTTTCTCCACGAGCTTCTTTCCGAGAATCTCCGCCACACGGCTGTTCCACAGCACAGGGATGTTCCTCTGGAAAACGCTCTGCTGGAGTCTTTCTTCTCCCCTGAAGGAGTCCCTTCTGTGCACAAGGGTTACATGGGCGCCGAGACTTTCAAGATAGAGGGCATCCGTCAAGGCACTGTTGCCTCCGCCCACCACGAGGACACTCTTTCCGTCCTTGAAAAGGTATCCATCGCATGTGGCGCAGTAACTTACGCCCCGTCCCGCGAACCTCTTTTCTCCCGGTGCGTCAAGCCCTTTGCTATAAGCACCCGTGGCGATAATGATGGCCTTTGCCGTGTAGGTTCCCCTCCCGGTGGCGATCTCAAAGCCCCCGTCTCTTTTTATTATCTCACTCACTCCCACGCCCTGGAGCACAGGAGAGTATTCCATGGCCTGTTTTGCCATGAGTTCCACCAGAGTGTTCCCCGGAATGCTCGAAAAACCAGGATAATTCTCTACTATCGGGGTTAAGGCTATCTGTCCCCCCACGTTTCCTTTTTCGAATATAATGCTTTTGAGGCCGCTCCTTTCTGCGTAGACCGCGGCAGTCAATCCTGCAGGCCCCCCTCCTATAATTACAATGTCATAGTCCCTCAAGTCCTCCCTTCCCGCAGGCATTACATATTCCACCGGTTTGCCCTCCACAAGGGACTCCATAAAGTATTCTTCGGGCTGGAGTCCCGGGGCAATGAGGGTATCGCCCACAAAAGCCTTTGGCACTGACATGGCTCCGTACTTTTCCGCAAGGTCCCTATTTTCATAGATCTCGATGACCTCTGCCGATACCGAATCCCGCTTCTCTATGGCTGCAGAGACTGCGTAGAGAACCAGTTGGGGACAGTAGGGACATGTGGGGCTCACAAAGACCCTCACCTCTCTTGTCTCCTTAAGCTTCTTCAGCCTCTGTCGCGAATCATCAGAAATCAGGGTCTTCCCGTTGGATACCATGAGCAACGCTGTAATGAAGGAATGACCTTCCTCACCCACAGGTGCTCCTGTGTAGCGAATGGCATAGGTGTCGGGAGCGATGAGCACAGTGGGTGACCTGAACACCTTGCGGTTCTTGGCCATCTCATCACCGATCTTGGAGAAGTGCGGCTTGATCTTGTCAGTGAGTTCTGATAAAGCTTTCACAAGACCTACCGCGACATCATTAAACGGGTCATTCACCCCCTCTTTAGTGAAGACCTCCACAATGACCTCGTCCCTTAACTCTTTAAAGGCATCTCTCAAGACTTTCTTGACGTCCTCTGTGATGATTTCCTTTTCCATGAGAATATTGTATTAATATGGTGAGATCTTTGCAACGTTAATGAAACGGACAGCGAGCGCATTCCTCTGAGTCTGTAACTGCAACGTGAGCGAGTAACCATAATACATCCCCTGCTGTTAAGGGGAGTTCAGTGCGAATGCAGAGAAGGACTTCTGGCTCTCAGCGATTCACAACGTCAGATTCAGAAAATAGGTTGAACACGAGATGCAGGGTCATAAGTGCGAACGAGCATCTCAAGTGAGAATATTTCTTCCTGAAAGCTGCACCGTTGAAGTGTGAGGTAATTGTGTAGAGTACGAGTGATAAAAGTATTCAAGGGCAGACAGTTTCTGAAATCATCTCTATTATTTTTCTGGCTGTATCCAAAACATCTGGGGAAAGGAGTTCCCCAAAGGCTATGCTTTTGTACTGTATCCCTAGGAAAAAGATCTCTGATCCGGTATCGTCGGCGATAATCCTCGAAACGATATTCAACGGGAACCTGTGGGTGCTGTGTATGACGTCTGGCACGGCTTCCTCAGGTATGAGACGCACTTCGCCCGGACTTCCGTTGAAATCAGCGGCGTCTATAATTATTGTTCTTTCCGGGCAGAGCCCGATCGCCCTGTCGATGATGTTCTCCGGCCTGTCATTGGCATTCAAGATAACAATGTGTCTCTTTGGGAAAGTTACGCCCTCGGCTATGTACGGGCCGACTCCGTCATCTGTCCGGTAGGAGTTTCCCACAGTGATGATAAGGGTGACACCCGATGCGGGGTGCAAGAGTAACCTCTCTATATCATCGGTTATCAAGGGTCTCATTACAGAATGAATATTTACCGGGGAAATTCCCCCAGTCCGGCATACGCGGACGGACCATTATGGGGGATCATCCCTCTGGCAAGGGGAAGCAGGGAAGGATTCTACACATAAATGTTCTTATCTCTTGGAGGCTGTGAAGTATCACGCAACAAACTTCACGTCCAGAAAGTGCGTTGAGCATGAGATGCATGGATCGTAGGCTCGTACCAGCATTTCGAGACTAAGGGTTATCTCTTCTTCGCTCCGGTTGACGATCTCCGGAACAAGTTTTTCCATATCCCGTTCGACGTTGTTGAGGTTCTGATTTGTCGGGATTATGCAATTGGCGTTCATGATCACGCCGTTTTCATCCAACTCATAGTTGTGAAAAAGAGTGCCACGTGGGACTTCCACTGCGCCAACTCCATTGCCGGCTTTAACGGCAACCTTCATCTGCTGGTCGAGATCGGTCAGGATCTGCTCATTGTGATCGATCCCTTTCTGCTTAAGCCCTTCGACTATTGCTATAGCATCGTCAAGACAGTGGACGCATTCGATAAGCTGGGCGGCTGTGTTCAGATAGGGATTGACGCATTTGGGCTTTATCCCGATTGCGGCGGCAACTTCCTTTGCCTCGGGACGAAGCTTCTCGTAGTTCAGGTTGAACCGTGCCAAAGCCCCCACCGCGTATGCGTTGCGGGATAGCATGGTGTGCTTTGCAGAAGAGTGGGGGACTATAAATTCATTGGTTATCGCCCTATAATCCCTCTTGTTCATTCTCACCCCGTCTGTCGAACCTATGTCACCCATAAGGAGCGGGTACTCTGCATCATCGCTCACGAGAGCGACGTATTCAGTATCGCGCTCGAACTCAGGAAATTTAAGACTTGCGGCCAGATCAACCGTGGCCTCCATATCCGGTTTCATTCCCTTCAACGGATGAAGCATGGCGTCAAGCTCCTTCTCACCGGGAAGCTTGGTAAAGCCGCCGACGATAGCGGATATGGGATGGACATGGCGACCTACGAGGATCTCGCAGAGTTCGTTGCATGCTTTCTTCATCCTTAGCGCCCTTCTCACGACCTTGTTGTGGCTGTCGATGAGAGGAACGAAGCTTTTTACACCGAGAAGATCGGGGGCAACCAGCAGATAGATGTGCAGGATATGGCTGTCGAGAAGCTCAAGGTGCAGCAAGAGCTTTCTGAGCGAGATGGTCTGTGCAGTGGGGATTACCCCCAGTGCATCTTCCGCAGCCTGGATTGAGGCGAGAGTATGCCCGCAGGCGCAAATACCGCAGATCCTGCTGGTTATATGCTGGGCTTCGAACACCGAGCGGCCTCTCAGCATCCCTTCAAAGAAGCGTGGAGCCTCCACGATATCAAGACGGCAGGTTTCGAGTTTCCCTTCTTTGACATTTACTACTATATTGCCGTGTCCTTCGACTCTGGTCAAATATTCTACGTTGATGTTGAGGTTCTGTTTACGCATGTTTGTCGAGCTCCCTGCACTTGTTGTACATGTTCATTTTATTCAGGATGAAATCTATAGAAATGCCATTTTTCGCAAGCACGTCCTGCGCCCCCTTTTCGTTCGGGTTGGACACCATTCCACGGCAGCCGTAGCAGACGTTCCCGTTGTTGATGCACCATGAGTTGCAGCCTGCCCTGGTTACAGGACCGAGGCATGTCACGCCCCTGTCGTACATGCAGACGTTTTCGTTCAGTTTGCACTCGCAGCAGACCGGGCGGTCAGGCACATAATACGGGTATCCGTGCAGAGCACATTGCACTACATGAAGGAATTCGGGCTGATATATGGGACAGCCATGGACCTTATAATCGACCTTGACCACTTGATGGACGGCCATGGTTTTCTGCGTCTGGAAAAACTGATATGATGGGCCGTACACATACTTTCGTATCTCTTCGAGTTCAAAGTTGTTCTTCATCCCATTGACACCGCCGATAGTGGCGCAGGAGCCGATGGCTATGAGTATCTTCGATTGTTCCCTGATTTTCTTAATCCTCTCGACCGCATGACCGTTTGTGATGCTTCCTTCGATGACCGCAACGTCGAGGTCCTTATCCCATTTCTCGGACATCACCTCGCGGAATTCCACCACGTCAAGAAAGTTGAGAACATCGAGAAGAGACTCGCCGAGATTTGCCACCTGCAGCTGGCAGCCCTCGCAGCAGGCAAAGTCAAAAAAAGCAGTCTTAGGTCTTATCATCACAGAGCCTCGCTTAAGTTTTTGATATCGTTATAATTGAATACCGGACCATCCTGGCAAACGTAGAGGTTCTGTATCTGGCAGCGGCCACATTTGCCTATGCCGCACTTCATGTGCCTCTCAAAGGAGACCAGTATCTGACGTTCCGGGATATTCTTGGCCAGGAGTTCCCTTATCACGTATTTGTACATTACCGGCGGCCCGACTACCACGGCAAAGGTCCTTTCCGGTTCCAAGTCTACCCCGGGGATTAGTGTGGTGATGACTCCCACATTGCCTGCCCAGTCCGGGGCACCTTTATCAACAGTGCATTCGTAGTGGACATCCATTCGTTCGTCCCAACGATTAAGTTCGTCAACAAAAAGCATATCCTGCGGCGATTTGCAGCCAAGCAGTATATGCACCTTGCCAAAATCGCGGCGGTTCTCAAGAACATAAGTGATAAGAGAGCGCAGAGGCGCTATCCCCAGTCCACCGGCTACGATCAGCAGGTCATTGCCTTCCAGGATTCTTATAGGGAAGCCCTTGCCGTAAGGTCCCCGGATGCCTACCAGGTCTCCTGCCTCCAGGGTGTGGAGGGCGTTGGTTACCTTTCCTACGGCTCTCACGCAGATTTCGAAGCTAAGACGGTTCGTCGGGGCTGAGGTAAGAGATATCGGTATCTCGCCGGCGCCAAAGACAGTGATCATAATAAACTGACCTGGCTCGTAATCGAGGCTCTCACCGCCCTCCAAGGCTATCTCGAAGAGCTTCTCCTGCGAGGTCATCCTTTTAGTCTTGAGGATCTTTGCCGTCTTAACAGCAAACTTCGTCTCTTTTATTCCCAATCTCTCCATAGCTTCGTCGTCTTCTCCTTTACCAAGGCGTTAAGGGTTTCTTTAAGACGTATGTCCGCCATGCACGTTCTGCTGCACCTGCCGCATCCGGTGCAAAAGAATCTCGAAAACTTCAGTACGGGATATTTGAATTTGCGGTAATACCGGTGCCTCTGGCGTGCGGAGCGGTCTACCCGGAAATTAACGCCTCCGGCCACCTTTGCGAAGGGCTCGACCTGGCAGGAATACCACATCCTGTATCTGCTGCCGGACTTACGGTCGAGACTCACATCTTCACGGATATCGAAGCAGTAACACGTGGGGCAGACATTAGTGCAGTTTCCGCAGGCCAGACACCTTTCGCCGAGTTCATTCCAAACCTTGCTCTCAAAGGCACCCTCGAAGAGCTCTGGAAGAAGGCGTGGAGCTATCGGAACCTCGTTCTTGAAAATCTTTCTCTTCTGTTCCCGTAGGTCGGCAAGCTCGTGCAGTTGGTCCTTCCCCGCAGGTTCAAAGGACTTTGTCGCCTCGACCATCTCCTCTCCTTCTTGGGTGTTGACATGGACCATAAAGTAATCACCAAGGTCGGTAAAGAAAAGATCGTATCCTCCGCTGGGAAGACTGGCATTCACGAGGTTACAGCTCGCATGTTCGTCGCAGTAGTTGTTACATTCCAGACCGATGATGAGTATATGGGGTTTCCTTGTCAGGTAGTTGTAATCCTTGGGTCGTTCCGAAAATACCATATTGAGGCACTGAATGCCTGCAAGGTCGCACGTATGTACCCCGAAGAGCACCATCTCTTCGTACTCCACAACGGTCTCGACGTTAATCGTCTTGCCAATCTTGTATGAAAGCAGCGTCTCGTACTGGGGCATGAAGAATTTCTTAGGAGAGATTATCGTAGGGATATAATTCAGCGCGATTCTTTCGCCCGATCTCACTTCTTCAAATGAATAATTGTTGTGACCCTTTGAGAAAGGCGCCATGACCTTCTTGCTACCGGACAGCCTCGATATGAACCCGTCAAGGTTGTCCTTGCTGAGGAGAGCGTATTGATGCTGCATATCTTTCATTGGTTCCTCTTTTTAGTCTTAATAAACATTTGTTTATACCTGGATCCAGTGATAAACGTCTTCACACCCTGGCTCTCTTCATAGCGTGCATCGGGTTATCACGCCTCCTTCCATATCAAATCCGGCCATACCAAAGCTATCACGTCGTCAGCGCTGCCATCTTATTGTTAAGACCCGTCGCTTCCCCTCCCCTTCTTACGGAGGTTTAGCTTTGTCGAAATCCGCTCTTTGTGTTACTTTACTTTTATCATGGATAGAGGCAACTGTCAACTTATAATTTTAGCTCTGTCAAGGTCAATGCATGGACTCCGAAAAGTGACATCTTTTCATAGCTGACCGAGGCATATTCCTTCCCTTAAACGAAATTTTGTGAGAAGCGTTCAGTATATAACTAATAAGTCTTCTCTATAATTTCACGTTGCCCAGTTTGTGGTGCATTGTCAAGCACTTGAGCGCCTTCCATGAGGGGTATATAATGGAAAGACATCTT